>Ga0306922_10001672_pt1 | contig 19992 bp, 18 predicted proteins | sample sta12Cox44000082_FD_203758 | JGI IMG/M metagenome (GOLD analysis project Ga0306922, IMG submission 203758) | Lab enrichment of tropical soil microbial communities from Luquillo Experimental Forest, Puerto Rico - statoxic.12C.oxic.44.000.082 (v2)... | ecosystem: Environmental > Terrestrial >... | reverse complement strand
AACGCTGCAGGATTCGCCTGTTGGTTTCGCCTCGCTGCGCGGCAAGGACCACATCCGCATGCTCTATGTGCACCCGAGCCTGGCCGGGCAGGGGGTGGCCTCGATGCTGGTGGATGCGCTGGAAAAGCTTGCGGGCAGCCGCGGCGCCAAGTCTCTTTCGGTCGATGCAAGCGACACCGCTTTGGATTTCTTCAAGAAGCGCGGTTACGTCGCAAAGCAACGCAACAGCGTGACCGTCAACGGCGAGTGGCTTGCCAATACTACAATGCAGAAGGTGCTTGCGAACGGAGGTCAGGCATGAGCCGAGAGCGCCTCTATCTCTTCGACACGACGCTACGCGACGGCGCGCAGACCAATGGCGTCGATTTCACGCTGGCTGACAAGCAGACAATCGCCCAGATGCTCGACGACCTCGGCATAGACTATGTCGAAGGCGGCTATCCCGGGGCCAACCCGCTCGACACCGAATTCTTTGCCGAGAAACCAGGGCTTCATCGCGCACGCTTCACGGCCTTCGGCATGACGCGGCGCGCCGGCCGCTCGGCCTCCAACGATCCCGGCCTTGTCGCGCTTCTGGAAGCAAAAGCAGACGCGATCTGCTTTGTAGCGAAGTCCTCCGCCTACCATGTGCGGGTTGCGCTCGAAACCACCAACGAGGAAAACCTCGCCTCCATCCGCGACAGCGTCACCGCCGCCGGCAAAGCCGGGCGCGAGGTGATGCTCGACTGCGAGCACTTTTTCGATGGCTATAAGGAAGACCCCGAATTTGCGCTGGCCTGCGCGAAGGCAGCCTACGATTCAGGCGCGCGTTGGGTGGTGCTGTGCGACACCAATGGCGGAACCATGCCGCACGAGGTCGAGACCATCGTCACCGAAGTGGTCAAGCACATTCCCGGCGATCACCTCGGCATTCACGCCCATAACGACACCGAGCAGGCGGTAGCGAATTCGCTTGCGGCCGTGCGCGCCGGCGCGCGGCAGATCCAGGGGACGCTGAACGGGCTCGGCGAGCGCTGCGGCAACGCCAATCTCTGCTCGCTGATCCCGACGCTGAAGCTGAAAGACGAATTTTCGGATCGCTTCGAGATCGGCGTGCCGGATGCAAAGCTCGCCGGTCTGGTGAAGGTCTCGCGCACGCTCGATGACATGCTCAACCGCGCGCCGAACCGGCACGCGCCTTATGTTGGCGAAAGCGCGTTCGTGACCAAGACCGGCATTCATGCCTCCGCCGTGCTGAAGGATCCGCACACCTACGAGCATGTCGTGCCGGAATCCGTCGGCAACCACCGCAGGGTGCTGGTGTCAGATCAGGCCGGCCGCTCCAACGTCGTTGCCGAACTCGATCGCGCCGGCATCCCCTACGACAAAAGCGATCCGAAACTCGCTCGCCTTGTCGAGGAATTGAAGGAGCGGGAGGCCGCCGGTTATGCCTATGAGTCCGCTAATGCCTCGTTCGAGCTGTTGGCGCGCCGCACGCTCGGCAAGGTGGCGGAATATTTCCGCGTCGAACAATTCGACGTCAATGTCGAGCAGCGCTACAACGCCAACGGACAGCGCGTCACCGTGGCACTGGCGGTGGTGAAGGTCGATGTCGCGGGCGAACGGCTGATTTCGGCGGCGGAGGGCAACGGCCCGGTCAACGCGCTCGATGTCGCGCTGCGCAAGGATCTCGGCAAGTATCAGAAATACATCGAGGGGCTGAAGCTGATCGACTATCGCGTGCGTATCCTCAACGGCGGTACCGAGGCAGTGACGCGCGTGCTGATCGAGAGCCAGGACGAACTCGGCGAGAGCTGGACCACGGTCGGCGTGTCGCCGAATATCATCGATGCCTCATTCCAGGCGTTGATGGATTCGGTGGTCTACAAGCTCGTGAAATCGGGCGCGCCTGTGTGAATACAAGCGTGGAGGCGCCATCCCATGATCGACCACGTCTCCGTCGGTGTCGCCGATCTCGATCGCGCCGCGCGCTTCTATGAGGCAACGCTTGCCACGCTCGGGTTTTCGCGGCTGGTGAAGCGGCCGGCGACGATCGGATTCGGCAAGACCTATCCCGAGTTCTGGATCAACCTGCGCGCCGACATGGCACGCGTTCCGCACCAAAGCGGCACGCACATCTGCATGCGCGCCAGGACGACCGCCGAGGTCGATGCCTTCCATGCCGCCGCGTTGGCGGCCGGCGGCGCATCCGATGGCGCGCCGGGCCTGCGGCCGCATGATCGCGTCAAATACTATGCAGCCTTTGTCATCGATCCCGACGGCAACCGGATCGAGGCCGTGACGTTCCCGCGCTAAGCATGCCGCAGACGCAAACCGCTTTGCTTCAATTGCCGGCGCAGGAAGTCGATCGTGAGCCGAACCTTGTTGGGCAGGAACGCGCGGTTCGGGTAGACGACAAAGGCCGCGGTATCGAAGGTTGTCGCGGTCACGCGGTAGGCCGGAAACAGGTTGATCAGGCGACGACCGGCGATGTCGTCGTCGATCAGCCAATTGGGCAAAAGCGCAGGGCCGAGTCCTGCGAGCGCGCATTCACGCAAGGCCAGGGCGTTGGAAATAAAGATGTCGCCTTTGACCGGAATCTCGGTAACGGCGCCCCGGCTGTCCCGAAACAGCCATCGGGAGGAAAATTCCGGTAATGTGAACAAGACGCAGGCCACCGCCGAGATGTCGGTGGGCCTGCGCAGGCCCGGCGCCTTCTTCAGGTAGGCGCGGCTTGCGCAGACGCGATAGGTTGTGTCGAAGAGCCGCGAGCCCACAAGGTCGCCGCTGAGGCTTGGGCCGAGGCGGATCGCGAGATCAAAGCCTTCGCCGACGAGATCGAGATTGTCGTCGCTCAGGATCAGTTCGAGCTGCAATTCCGGAAAGTCGGCCCTGAAGCGGGGCAGCAGCGGTACCAGGCATCGATTGCCGAACGCAACCGAAGCCGTCATCCGAAGCCAGCCTTTTGGTGCCGCATGGAGCGCGCCTGCTTCTTCCGCGGCGGCATCAAGCTCTTGCAACACCGCTTCAACTTTCTTGAGGTAGCGCCGGCCGGCTTCCGTCAGCGACATGCTGCGCGTCGTGCGCTGGAAGATGCGGAATCCGAGTTCCGCTTCAATCTGGGCGACGGTCCGCGATATCGAGGATGGATCGAGGCGATGCTGGCGCGCGGCGCCGGCAAAACTCCCGTGCCGGGCAACGTCTATCATCAATCTGATTAGATTGGTCTCCATTCGTGCAATGTACGCACGATGAAGATGCCCCGCCAGACATTTTTTCACGGGGGCACGCCGGTCCTAACTTCTCGAAAACGCCGCCACATCCGGAGAAAGTGCCATGCCACGTCTGCTTCGTATTGATTCAAGCGCCCGTCACGATGACTCGATCTCCCGCGACCTCGGCAACAAATTCGAGTCCGCCTGGCTCGCGCGGGGCACCGATTTTTCGGTGGTTCGCCGCGACCTCTCCGATGCAGCCGTTCCGCAGATCGCGCAGGCCACCATCGCCGCGTTTTACACTCCGCCGGGCGACATGACAGCGGAATTGCACACGGCCAGTGCGCTGTCGGACGCGCTGATTGCGGAGCTTAAGTCGGCTGACGAGTTGCTGATCACGGCGCCGATGTACAATTTCACCGTGCCCTCGGCGCTGAAGGCATGGATCGACCAGATTGTGCGCATAAACCACACATTCGCCTATGACGGGCAGAGCTTCAAAGGTCTGCTCACGGCGCGGCGAGCGACCGTGATCAGCACCCATGGGGCTGCCGGCTACCTTGGGGGCGCGTTCGCGGCCGCTGATTTTTGCACGCCCTATCTGAAATTCCTGCTTGCGTTTCTCGGGATCGCGACAGTCGAGCATATTGGTGTCGAGGGAACGACCGGCGACCCGGTTGCCTTGTCGAAGCAAGTGGCCGAAGCCGGCGCAAGCGTTGCACGGGCTGCAGCGCAATGACGGCTGCCGGTCGCTGGCCGCACAACCTCGCCGCGGCCGTGAACGCCACCATGCCGATCCAGGATACTGCAGGTGAGGCCGGCGGCGATTGCCAGCGCATTCGGCACCGATCACCTTACCGGTGTCGTACGGTTTTATCTCGAGCGCGAGCCCTAAAGCCGACGCGCGATTTCCGGTGCCAACTCCCTGGCGCTTTCAGGCGTTCGCGCAATCGCCGCGCGCAATCGCGGCAGGATATCCTCGACCCGCTCGGCCTTTAAAATTTCCACCGGAAGGCTTGGTCGAATGAACTGCGTCGCACGCATATGCCCAAGCAGCGCCAGCAGCGGCTCCCAGAAGCCGTCGATATTGGCCAGCAGCACCGGTTTCGAGTGCCGTCCCAGCTGCTGCCAGGTGAGCTGCTCCACCAGTTCCTCCAGGGTGCCGATGCCGCCGGGTAGCGCGACGAATGCATCCGAACGCTCAAACATCAGCCGCTTGCGCTCGTGCATGTCAGGCGTAACCACCATTTCCTGCACGCGGGTCAGGGCATTTTCGCGCATGGTGAGAAAGTCCGGAATGATGCCGGTTACCATGCCACCGTGATCGAGTACCGAGTTTGCAAGCGCACCCATCAGGCCGAGCGATCCCCCGCCAAAGACCAGACGAATGCCGCCATCGGCGAGAGCTTTGCCGAGCGCTTTGGCGCTTTCGATGTAGCGGGGATTTGAGCCGGGGCCGGAGCCGCAATAAACGCAGATAGTCCTAATTCTGTTCATTTGGAGCATGTGGCACTGCAACGTAGTGGCGTCAAGCGCCCGGATGATTCGCAGCAATGAGGAAATCTAGCGGCAAAAAGCCGCGAAATCGTGAAAGAATTGCTGCGAGCAAGGCTGTACGGGATAGCCAAAGCATCTATATGACGACACGAATACAATGAAGAAAGCGGCACCCGCGCCGGCGGTCCCTCCAGGCTGTTGATTGATGGCTCATCCCGATTTTTCCTCGCATGCCGATCCCGCGCTGCCCTCCGAACGCGAATTGACCGAGCGCGCCAGCCTGATCGGCACGCTCGTGCATCTGTGGCCCTACATCTGGCCCGGCGACCGCATGGACCTGAAGATGCGGGTGGTCTGGTCGGTGGTGCTGCTGCTCGTTGCCAAGGTTGCGACGCTGGCGGTGCCCTTCACCTTCAAATGGGCGACCGACGCGTTGTCGGGCAAGGGCACAGCTCCGATCGAACCATCGAACTGGATGATCTGGGTGATTGCCTCACCCCTGATCATGACGGCCAGCTACGGCAGCTTACGCATCGTGATGGCGGTCCTGACGCAATGGCGTGACGGTATTTTCGCGCAAGTGGCCATGCATGCGGTGCGCAAGCTCGCCTACATCACTTTCGTCCACATGCACGAATTGTCGCTGCGCTTTCATCTCGAACGCAAGACCGGCGGGCTCACGCGCATCCTCGAGCGCGGCCGTGCCGGCATCGAGACGATCGTGCGGATGGTGATCCTGCAGCTGATTCCGACCATCGTCGAAGTCTCGCTCTTGATGGCGGTTTTGTTGTGGAAGTTCGACTGGCGTTACGTGCTGGCGACGCTGATCACCGTCACGGTCTTCATGTACTTCACTTACGCCGCGACCGAGTGGCGGATCGGCATCCGTCGCAAGATGAACGACTCCGACACCGAGGCCAACACCAAGGCGATCGATTCGCTGCTGAACTATGAGACCGTCAAATATTTCGGCTCGGAAGCGCGCGAGGCCGCGCGCTATGACCGTTCGATGCAGCGATACGAGCAGGCGAGCGTGAAGGCCTATACCTCGCTTGCCCTGCTCAACACCGGGCAGGCCGTGATCTTCACGTTTGGTCTTACCGCGACCATGGTGATGTGCGCGATCGGGGTCCGCAACGGGCACAACACGGTCGGCGACTTCGTCATGATCAACGCCATGATGATCCAGCTCTACCAGCCGCTGAACTTCATGGGCATGGTCTATCGCGAGATCAAGCAGGCGATCATAGATATAGAAAAAATGTTCGGCGTGCTGGCGCGCAAACCCGAGATCACCGATGTTCCGGACGCCATGCCGCTCGTCGTCACCTCAGGCAGGTTGCGCTTCGACGACGTGGGCTTTGCCTACGAGCCAGAGCGGCCGATCCTGAAAGGTCTCAGTTTCGAGGTGCCGGCCGGCAGGACGGTTGCGATCGTGGGGCCTTCTGGCGCCGGCAAGTCAACGATTTCCAGACTGCTGTTTCGCCTCTATGACGTCTCCAGCGGCAGTATCTCGATCGACGGCCAGGACATCAGGACGGTCACGCAAGCCTCGCTGCGCGCAGCCATCGGCATGGTGCCGCAGGATACCGTGCTGTTCAACGACACCATCCGCTACAACATCCGCTACGGCCGCTGGGACGCGACCGACGCCGAGGTCGAGCGGGCCGCGCAGCTCGCGCAGATCGACACCTTCATCCGCATGGCGCCCAAGGGCTATGAAACCCAGGTCGGCGAACGGGGCCTGAAACTGTCGGGTGGCGAAAAGCAGCGCGTCGCGATTGCCCGAACTGTGTTGAAAGCGCCGCCGATCCTCGCGCTCGATGAGGCAACCTCGGCGCTCGATAGCCACACCGAGCATGAAATTCAGGAGGCGCTCGATCGCGTCTCGCGCAACCGCACCTCGCTCGTCATCGCGCACCGCCTTTCGACGATCGTTAGCGCTGACGAGATCATCGTGCTCGACCAGGGCCGCATTGCCGAGCGCGGAACCCACGGTGAGCTGCTGGCAAAGGGCGGACTTTACGCCAGCATGTGGAACAGGCAACGCGAGGCCGAGGAAGCGCGCGAGCGGCTGGCATTGGTCGACGAGGACAACGATGCGCCAAACCGCGTACCGCCGGCAGCCGATGACGCGATCGCTGCGGCGGCGGAGTGAGCGCGACGGGGATGTCATCTGCCGGTTGCCGGCGACCGCTCGAGGCCGGAAGATCGGGGGTTTCGCGCACTGTCGTTCTGGCATAATGAATGCCGGGAATGACCGGCGGCATCCTCTAGCGTTTGGCCGTTTGCGAGGATTGTCGCGAACACCTATCTCCGGCAAGGGAGAGAGGGAAGTAACCGAGAGTTTCGATGTCGATTGCCAATTCCATCCGTGCCCAAATTCCGCCCATTCATCCCGAAGGCTACCCGTTCATCGGCGGCTTTGCGTTGGCGAGCCTGATCCTGTTCTGGATCTGGGCGCCGCTGGGGTGGATCGGCACCGTGCTGACTGTCTGGTGCGCGTTGTTTTTCCGCGACCCGGTTCGCGTCACCCCGGTGCGCGACGGCATCGTGGTGGCGCCGGCAGACGGGCGCGTTGCCATGATCGTGCAGGCGATCCCGCCGGCTGAACTCGGCCTCGGCGACAAGCCGTTGGCGCGTATCTCGATCTTCATGAGCGTGTTCAATTGCCACATCAACCGCGCGCCGGTCGCCGGGCGGATCGATCGCATCGCCTATCGTCCGGGCCTCTTTCTCAACGCCGAGCTCGACAAGGCAAGCGAGGACAATGAGCGCAATTCGCTCGTCATCGCCACGCCGATCGGGCGCGTCGGCGTGATCCAGATCGCAGGGCTCGTGGCGCGCCGCATCGTGTCTTTTGTCAAGGAGGGGCAGTCGATAGGCGCGGGCGAGCGGTTCGGTCTCATCCGCTTTGGATCGCGCCTGGACGTCTATCTGCCCGAAGGAACCAGGGCGCTGGTCTGCGAAGGCCAGACCGCGATCGCAGGTGAGACCATTCTGGCCGATCTTGCGTTGAAGGATGGCCTAGTGCCCACTTTCCGAAGTTCGTGATACATCGCAGCACCCACTTTCACGAACTTCGGAAAGCCGTGGGCTCCAGCAAACTTATTAATTCTAGTGCCGTTTTTCTATTTGAAGTTCCTGGGTCGAATTTGCCGCTTGTGGTGCAGGAACTTCAAATAGGCGGCACTAGCGCCCTCATTTCGAAGCTCGTGAGCGACAAATTAACTATTGGTCATGCGGGGTGGCGCCGCGGTCATGGCGAAGCTGGGGCGGCCTTGCTATATTGAGCGTATGCCTTTCGATCCCCACTATGCCGAGCTGCGGCGCCGCCGGTTTCGCCCGATCCCGGTGCGAATGCTGGTGCCCAATTTCATAACGCTGCTTGCAATCGCCGCCGGGCTCACGGCGATACGCCTGTCAACGGAAGGGCGGATGCAGCTTGCGGTCGCCGCGATCGTGTTTGCGGCCGTGCTCGACGGCATCGACGGCCGCGTCGCCCGCATGATCAAGGGACAGTCGAAATTTGGCGCCGAACTCGACAGCCTCGCGGACTTCGTCAATTTCGGTGTCGCGCCTGGCCTGATCCTGTATTTCTGGCAGTTGCATGAGCTTCATGACGGCGGCTGGATCGCAGCGATGGTGTTCGCGATCAGCGGCGGCCTGAGGCTGGCGCGCTTCAATGCCTCCATCGATGAACCGAACAAACCCGCCTTCGCGTCGAACTATTTTACCGGTGTTCCGGCGCCCGCGGGCGCGGTGACCGCGCTGCTTCCGATCTATCTTGACTTCCTCGGGCTCTTTCGCACGCCGGCAGTGCTAACGGCGTTTTACACGCTGTTGATCGCATTCCTGATGGTGTCGCGGCTTCCGGTATTTTCCGGGAAAAGCGTGCGGATGCGCGTGCCGCCGGAACTGGTGCTGCCGGTCTTCGTCGGCGTGATCTTCTTCATTGCGCTGCTGATCGGTTATCCCTGGCAAATCCTGTCGGCGGGATCGGTGCTGTATCTCTTGAGCCTGCCCGTGGGCTGGAAGTCTTACCGCGACCACGCACGTGCCGCCGCGGCTGCCAAGGCTGCAGCCGCACCGCAAGCCAATGTCGCGCCGCCGGCTTTGCCGTCCACCCCGACATTTGCATCGACCGCCTCCGATGCCTCGCAGGACGATCGGCCGGACCGGCTGCATTAGAGCCTCTTCGCGAGGCTCCAATTTTATGTCTTGACGCGTTTTCTCCACGCGAACCGCCATGCACTTCGCTCGAAAACGCTATAAGCCGCGAACGGAAACATTTTCGATATACCTGTCATGAGTTGGGTTCGATCCCGATCTCGGCTATAGGGCTCTCAATGGGCGGCCCCGTCGTGCCGAGCCCAACATGGAGAAACGCCGTGACCGGTTCCGCCGCCCCGCTTCCCGCATCCCTCCTCGAAGCGCTCGCGCGCTACGACACGCCGACCATCTGCAACGCCATGGAGGTGGTGGCGCCCGAGCGGCGACTGATCGGCTACACGACCAAGCCGTTGGTCTGTCCGTTTCCCGATCTGCCGCCGATGGTCGGCTACGCCCGCACGGTTGCGATCCGCTCGGTGGTCAAATCCGGACTTACTGCCGCCGAGCAGGCAGCACGGCGGATCGCTTACTACGAGTATGTGGGGACCGGGTTCGGCCCGCGTGTCAGCGTGATCCAGGACATCGACGGCGCCGATGTCGGCTACGGCGCGTTCTGGGGCGAGGTTCAGAGCAACGTGCACAAGGCGCTCGGCTGTCTCGGCGTCATCACCGACGGCTCGATCCGCGACATTTCGCAATGGGCTCCGGGCTTCCAGGCGCTTGCCGGTTCGATCGGGCCGTCGCACGCCTGGGTGCATGCGGAAAGCTTCGGCGGCGAAGTCCGCGTCGCCGGCATGACAGTGAAATCCGACGACCTCATCCATGCCGATCGCCACGGCGCCATCGTGATTCCCTACGATCTCGCCGCCAAGTTGCCGGATGCCTGCGAACTCTGTGGCCGCCGCGAGACACCGATCCTGGAGATCGCGCGATCAAAAGAATTCTCGCTGGAGAAGCTGAAAGACGCGCTCAAGCGGTCGGCCGAGATTCACTGAACGGGCCGCATCATGAATATGAACGGAAAGACGGCGTTGATCACCGGTTCGACTGACGGTGTTGGCCGTTATGTCGCCTCCGAACTGGCGAAACAAGGCGCGCGGGTTCTAATCCACGGCCGTGACGCGGGGCGCGCCAGGACGTTGATCGACGAAATGATGCGTCGTGGCCACGCCGCGCCGACGTTCTATCAGGCCGACCTGTCCGCGCTGGCGGAGGTGCGTCAACTCGCAGCCGCCATCCAGGCCGACCACCGGCGGCTCGACATCCTCGTCAGCAACGCCGGCATCGGCTCGATGAATGGGGGGTCTGAGCGGCGGGAGAGCGCCGATGGTCATGAGCTCCGGTTCGCGGTGAACTACCTCTCGGGCTTTTTGCTCGTCCATCTGCTACTGCCGCTGATCAAGGCGGCTGCGCCGTCGCGCATTGTCAATGTTGCTTCGCTTGGCCAGCACCCCATCGATTTCGACGACGTGATGATCACGAGGAACTACTCGGGCTCGCGCGCTTATGCGCAAAGCAAGCTGGCGCAGATCATGTTTACTATCGATCTCGCTGGGGAACTCAGGGGCACCGGCGTAACCGTCAACTCGCTGCACCCCGCTACCTACATGGACACCACGATGGTGCGCGCCGGCGGCATCGCACCCATATCGACGGTGGAGCAGGGCGGGGCAGCGATCCTGCATCTGGTGAGCGGCGATGACGTCGCTGGCAAGAGCGGGCTGTTCTTTAACGGCATGAACGAAGCGAAGGCCAATCCGCAAGCCTATGACGATGCCGCTCGCAGGCGACTGCGCAAGATCAGCCTCGAGCTGACCGGTTCGGCAGGGTAGAAGCTTCCCATTCTACCTTTCATTGAGAACCTCTACATCGGCATCCTGTCGTTGCGTCCGAACGAGCTAGGCCATGTGGCCGATTTCGTTGGACTTCAAACTTACCTATAGACGGCGGCGACTCGCCCGCATTGGGCTGAAGGTGGTTGCCTGAGCACTGACTGCTCGAAACTGGCGTGAGTCGCATGAACCAGCGTGCCGCCTTTCTCGGCGGCATTCACGCATCGGGAAAGAAGTGGTTGCGCCATCATGGACGTCGGGCAAACGAATTCTTGGCCATGGTTACCTATTCGGCTGGCTCCGGAAGATTGCGAGCTGGAGCTTGGTCAGAGAGGCAAGAGCGATATCGTGCCGTTGCACTTTCCTTGCCGCCGAAAGTCGAACGTATGGTTCAATGGTTGGACCGGCGAGTCGATATTGATCTTCCCGACCCACTTCAGAAGCTGGCGGGGCTGATCACAGCCGATAGCTAGAACACGCGTGAAAGAACGGCTCCCGCCGCCGCCGCCGCGGCGCGATTGGCCACGCCGAGATGGCGCAGGATTGCGGCCACGTGAACCTTTACGGTTCCCTCGGCAAGCGACAACTCGCTGGCAATCTGCTTGTTCGAATAACCCTTGACCACAAGCTCGAGGACCTGCCGCTGCCTTGGGCTCATCGCCTCGTTCACCTCCGACGGCGGCGTCTGGGCAAGGCGCGCGTCGAGCCGCTGGGAGGGTAGTCGCTCGGAGGCGGGAATTTGCGCCAGCAGAGCAGGAACGAAAATATCGCCTGCAATCACGACCTTGATCGCGCGCACCAGTTCCGAGGGCGTAAACGACTTCGGAACGTATCCATTCACTCCCGCTTCCAGAGCAGCGAGAATCTGTTGCCGCTCCTGCGCCGCCGACACGACGACGATCAGCAGATCCGGGTGGCATTCCCTGACCGCAGCGAGATTGGCGGGGCTTTCCATTCCAGGCATGTGAAGGTCGAACAGGGCAAGTCCGATCCGCCCCTCGGCCGTTGCCAGGACATCGAAAGCCGCGTCGAGAGAAGCTGCCTCCACGGTCGTCGCGAACCCGAGCGGGCCGCACACGATAGCTCCAAGGGCGAGACGAAAATATTCGTCATCGTCGGCAATCAGCACCGGTCCTGTCGGGTCGAGCGTAGCCATGATTGCGAATGATGTATCATATCGGTCCCGGGCCAGACAGCTGATTCCTGACATCTCCTTGGCTGCATGTTGGAACGAGCGGTACGAAAAGCCGCCGCACTCCGTGAACTCGCGCAGCGGACCGGCAACTTCGCCGCGATCGCAGGCCGCCCCGCTATTGTCGCGACAACACGACATCCTGGCCGGCACCGGTCTTGCCTTCGAAGCGATCAGGCCCGGCGGGCGACAGTTGCGCCAGCGTCTGGCCGTTGTGATCGCGAATGGCGAGGCCTGCCGTGCTGTAGTTCCACTTGCGGCTGGTGAAGAAACTGAAGGGACAGCCGCCCGCCGGCGCAATCGTGCCTTCGATTGCCTCCGGCTGCACGCCGAAAGTCATCGCACATGATCCCGCACTTGCCGATGAAAGCGTCCAACGGCCCGCGAGGTTGATCGGAGGAGCGATCGCCGTCGGCCCGGCGTTCACCGGTGTGCTTTCGACGGCAGGTCGATCGGTGCTCCAGCAGCCCGCGAGCAGGGCGACCAAAAGAAAGATGAGAGGAGCGGTGGTACGGGGCATGCACGAGGTGTTGATAGCAGGCGAGCGGACATGGTTAGCAGAATGTTGCGATCATGTCAGGCACGGGCGGGTTTTCGCGTCTCTGCGTCAAAACATCGACGAGCACAACCTTCGCGCTGTGCGTGTGCCATGCAGGCCATTTAACCTTTACGCGTCTTTAATTGCGGCCACGTAGGGTCCTCGAGCGCGGTTCAGCAGGAGCCGCGAGCCGTCCAGGATGGCCGGCTGTTAGCGTACGCGTGGAGTCTCCCATGGATATCATGACGGGCGCAGGCCTGGTTGCCGGCACGATTGTCATCGCCACCTTGATGCTGCTGGGCGGTGACCTCGCAATATTCATCAGCGACCACGCCATCATCATCATCTTCGGTGGTTCGTTTGCGGCAACCATGATCCGCTTTCCGCTCGGCGCGATCCTGCATGGTGTCCCGCTGGGCGCGAAATATGCTTTCACGATGAGCCGCCTCTCGGCCCGCGACCTCGTCGATGAACTCGCCCGCATCGCGGAAATCTCGCGCAAGCAGGGTCCGGTCGGTCTGGAAAAGGTCGAGACCGACGAGCCGTTTCTGGCAAAGGGTATTCGCTTTATCGCCGACGGTTACGATCTCGAATTCATTCGCGACAACCTCGAACGCGATCGCGATAATTTCCTGATGCATCTCGACGAGGGCAGCAAGATCTATCGCGCGATCGGCGACTGCGCGCCGGCCTTCGGCATGATCGGAACGCTGATCGGCATGGTGCAGATGTTTGCCAATATGACCGATCCCTCGAAGCTCGGCCCGTTCATGGCGACCGCGTTGCTGGCGACGCTTTACGGCGCCCTTGTCGCCAATCTGTTCTGTTTGCCGATAGCCGACAAGCTGCACGGCAAGCTGCTCGACGAAGAAACAAATCGCACGCTGATCATCGACGGCATCCTGATGATCCGCGATTCCAAGAGTCCCACTTTGGTCCGCGAGATGCTGCTTGCCTATCTACCGGAAAAGCACCGCCACGAACAGGGCGAACCGGTACCAGCCTGATAGTCCACTAACGGCGATCCTGGAAGCGCGCGATGGCCAAGAAAAAACGCGGTGAGGCTCATGCCGGCGGGCATGGCTGGTTCGTGACCTTTGCCGATCTCATGGGGCTGATGATGAGCTTCTTCGTGATGCTCGTCGCTTTCTCAACCCAGGATCAGCAAAAGCTGAAGATCGTGGCCGGATCGATGCGCGATGCGTTCGGCGTGCAGAGCTCGCGCTATGCCGGCCTGATCGAATCCGACGGCCTGCCAACGCGTCCCAGGCTGAAAAACACCGATCATATTCTGCCCGAGGAAGCCTCCAACACGCCGACGCCCGATCAGCAGGAGCGCAGCCGCCTCGCAGGTGCCAAGCTTCATGTCGATCGCGAGTTTGCGCTTGCCTCGGCCTCGCTGCGGCAGGCGTTGCAGGACATGCCGGAACTGACGGAAATCTCCAAGCACATCATATTTGAGGAGACCAAGCAGGGTCTCAACCTTGAAATCGTCGACCAGGACGGCCGGTCGATGTTCGCCGACGGGTCCAAGGAACCCTACGAGCGCACGCGGCGGCTGATCGAGAAGCTGGCCGTTCCGCTCAAGCAGACGCCGTTGCGCCTTTCCATCGCCGGCCACACATCGTCCGGCTTCGTGCCAAGTCGCGGCGAATACGGGCCCTTCGATCTGTCGGCCGACAGGGCCAATGCCGTGCGCCAGATTCTGGAGCGGGAAGGGCTGCCCGCCTCTCATATCTTTGCCGTTAGCGGGAAAGCGGACACCCAGCCGCTCTTTCCCGACGATCCCTCCCTGTCAGCGAACCGCCGCGTCACTATCACCCTGATGCGGGAGGATCCGCCGCTTCCTCCCAATCTGAAGCCTTGACCTCACTACCAAGTTACCGGTGTCGGGTTCGCTTTGGGGTATATCAAGCGACGGGGTAGAGGGTAATGCCGTCCCGCCAAAATAGGGCTAGGCTTTCTTGCAGTGCGGGACTATATGCCGCCTCCCTCGTTGATGATGCTGTGACGCATTTTGAGACCCAGTTCCCATGACTAGTGAAGTTGCAGCTCCTGCCCCGGAGACGGCGGCGGCAGCCGGTCACGGCGACGTCCATTCCACCGCAAGCTTTGGTGCACTGACGCTCGGCAGCATTGGTGTCGTCTATGGCGACATCGGCACCAGCCCCCTTTATGCGCTGCGTCAAGCGGTGGTTGCCGCAAGCGCCGGCGGGCAAGCCACCTCGCAGGGGGTCCTGGGCGTCCTGTCGCTGATCCTCTGGGCGTTGATCATCGTCGTGACGCTGAAATACGTGGTGATCCTGCTGCGGGCCGACAATCACGGTGAGGGTGGGACGCTCGCGCTGATGGCCTTGGCGCAGCGGGGCGTGACGAAAGCCGCAGGCACCATCGTGCTGCTCGGTATCATCAGCGGTGCACTGTTTTACGGAGATGCGGTCATCACGCCGGCGCTGTCGGTGCTTTCGGCGATCGAGGGTATCGAGCTCGTCACCGAATCGCTCGATCCCTACGTCGTTCCAATCACCATACTGATCCTGGTGGCGCTGTTTGCCGTGCAGTCGCGCGGCACAGCCCGGGTGGCTGCGTTCTTCGGCCCCATCATGCTGGTATGGTTCCTCGTCATCGGGCTCGCCGCGCTTCCCGCGATCGCGCGGCAGCCGGAAGTGTTGCTGTCGCTCAACCCGCTCCATGCCGTGTCGTTCATGCTGCATCACGGCGTCATCGGCTTTGTAACGCTGGGTGCCGTGTTTCTCGCGGTCACCGGCGCGGAAGCGCTCTACGCCGACCTCGGGCATTTCGGCAAGCGGCCGATCCAGGCCGCCTGGCTTTTTATCGTGCTGCCGTCTCTGGCGCTGAACTATCTCGGCCAGGGCGCGCTCGTGATCGCCGATCCGAAAGCTATCGCAAATCCCTTCTTCCTGATGTTTCCCGAATGGTCGCTGTTGCCGATGGTTGGCCTTGCGACGGTAGCAACCGTCATCGCAAGCCAGGCGGTGATCACCGGTGCCTACTCGCTGACGCGTCAGGCGATCCAGCTGGGCCTGATGCCGCGCTTCGAGATCCGCCACACCTCGGAAGCGCGATCGGGCCAGATCTACATCCCGCGCATCAACCGCATGTTGCTGATCGCGGTGATGCTGCTGGTCTTCATGTTCAAATCTTCCAGCGCGCTGGCCTCCGCCTACGGCATAGCCGTCACGGGAACCATGGTGGTCACGGGGATGATGGGCTTTGTCGTGATCTGGAAGGTCTGGAAATGGTCGCCGTTTGCGGCCGCGGCGCTGATGGCGCCGTTACTGTTTCTCGATCTGACCATCCTTGCGGCCAACCTTCTGAAGGTGTGGGAGGGCGGCTGGGTGCCGCTCGCGCTCGGTGCCTGGGTGATGCTGCTGATGTACACGTGGCGGCACGGCAGCCGGCTCTTGTTCGACAAGTCGCGGAAGCTCGAATTCCCGCTCGCCGATCTTGTTGCGATGCTGGAGAAACGCCCGCCGCAACGGGTTCCCGGCACGGCCGTTTTCCTGACCAGCGATCCCGTCAGCGCACCCACGGCACTGATGCACAGCCTGAAGCATTACAAGGTCCTGCACGAGAAGAACGTCATCCTGACCGTCGAATCCGCCTCGACGCCGCGCGTCGACCCCACCGAGCGGGTCAAGCTGGAACCGCTCAGCCCGACCTTCAGCAAAGTGACGTTGAAATTCGGTTTCATGGAATCGCCCAATGTGCCGAAGGCGCTTGCGATTGCGCGAAAGCTCGGCTGGCATTTCGACATCATGTCGACCTCGTTCTTTCTGTCACGGCGCGCGCTGAAACCTGCCGCCCATTCCGGCATGCCGCGCTGGCAGGATCATCTCTTCATCGCCCTCAGCCGGACCGCCAATGACGCCACGGATTATTTCCAGATTCCGAGCGGGCGCGTGGTCGAGGTCGGAACGCAAATCACCATCTAGAGGGCTGAGGCGTTCGACCTCAGGCGGTCGCGACTTGCTTTGGGTCGTCTATCTGATCCCGTACGGTGCTTGATTTTCCCCGCGCGAAGGGCAAGGTTGGGCCGAAGCTCGGGGAATGACTTAACTCGCTGGAGGGTGTGCGTGGCGGATCACAAGGTGCATGACTTGACGCCGGAGGAGGTGTCGAAGGGAATGGCTGAGGGACGCTATCTGCTTGTCGATGTGCGCGAGCCCAATGAGGTAGCCGCCGAGGCCTATCCGGGTGGCGTCGTGGTGCCACTTTCGGCCTTCGACCCCAAGGCGATCCCCGATCCCCAAGGCAAGCAGGTTGTCTTTGCCTGCCGTTCCGGCAAGCGGTCGGTGACGGCCTCGCTCGCCGCGCAAGCCGCGGGCTTTCCTTTCGACAGGCACCTTGCCGGCGGCATCCTGGGCTGGAAGGCCGCGGGCAAGCCGACCAGGACCGGCGGCTGACCTCCTGCCATGACCTCCCTGAACAAGGTCTTTGCGGATCTTCCCGTCACGATCTTCGAGGTCATGTCGCAGCTTGCCCGCGACAATGACGCCATCAATCTCGGGCAGGGCTTTCCCGACGATCCCGGCCCAGAAGATATCCGCCGCGCCGCCGCGGACGCCGTCTTGAACGGCTACAATCAATATCCCTCGATGATGGGCATTCCCGAGCTTCGGCAGGCGATCGCGACCCATTACAGGCACTGGCACGGGCTCGAGCTCGATCCTATGACCGAAGTCATGGTCACTTCGGGCGGCACGGAAGCGCTGACCTCGGCAATCCTCGCCGTGGTCGAGCCCGGCGACGAGGTGGTCGCGTTCCAGCCGGTCTATGATTCCTATTTGCCGATCATTCGCCAGGCAGGCGGTATTCCCCGCCTGTTACGCCTGGAGCCGCCGCATTGGCGGCTTTCCGAAGAGATGCTGCGCAGCGCCTTCAATCCGAAGACCAAGGCGGTGCTGTTCAACAATCCGCTCAACCCCGCAGCCGTCGTCTACCCCCGCGAGGACCTTGAGCTACTTGCCCGTTTCTGCCAGCAGTTCGACACGATCGCGATCTGTGACGAGGTTTGGGAACATGTGCTGTTCGACGGCCGAGAGCATATTCCGCTGATCACCATTCCCGGGATGCGCGACCGCACCATCAAGGTCGGTTCTGCCGGAAAGATCTTTTCACTTACGGGATGGAAGATCGGCTTTGTCTGCGCCGCACCGCCGCTGCTGCGGGTAGCGGCCAAGGTGCACCAGTTCCTCACCTTCACCACCGCGCCGAACCTCCAGGCGGCGGTCGCCTATGGGCTCGCCAAGCCCGACGATTATTTCCTCGACATGCGCGCACAGCTGGCGAAGAGCCGCGACCGCTTGACGGCCGGGCTTGAGAGTATCGGTTTTCCGGTGCTGCGCTCGCAAGGTACCTATTTTCTGACCGTGGACTTATCTCCGCTCGGGCTCAACGAGACCGACGAGGCGTTCTGCAGGCGGATCGTCAACGATTACAAGGTTGCTGCCATTCCGGTATCGGCCTTCTATGAGCAGGATGCGGTAACCTCAGTGGTCCGCTTCTGTTTTGCGAAGAAGGATTCAACACTCGACACCGCGCTGGAGCGTCTTTCGGACGCGGTGCATCGTCGCCGGAAGGTCGGTTGATGAGATGCAAACCGTTTTGCCTTCGCCTGGTGTGGTGGTTCGTAAGTTCTCTTCATTTTGCCGCGAGTCCGTCAAGAGAACTTCCGAACCAAAACCACACCAGAAATCATAGGTTTCTAGTGTCCTTTCGAATCCGAAGTTCGCAAAGGAGCCTGCCGCAAAATGCCGCGAACTTCGGATTCGGGACACTAGCAGTCAGCTTCACGTTTGCCTTGGTTCTCGCTTCCGCTCCGGCAGCAGGAGAGGAGCGCGTCGTCAACTTTTTCAACTGGTCGAACTACATTGCACCGGGTGTCCTGGAGGACTTCACCAGACAGACAGGCATCAAGGTCGTCTACGATACCTTCGATGCCAATGAGACGCTGGAGACACGGTTGCTCGCCGGGAAATCGGGTTACGACGTCGTAGTTCCCACCGGCTATTTTCTGCAGCGCCAGATCACCGCTCGCGTCTTCCAGAAGCTCGACAAATCAAAACTGCCGAATCTCGCCAACGCCTGGCCCGCGATCACGGCGCGGCTTGCCACCTACGACCCCGGCAACCTCTACGCTGCCAACTACATGTGGGGCACGACGGGCATCGGCTACAACGTGAAAATGGCGCAGAAGATCCTTGGGAACGACGGCAGGATCGACAGCTGGGACATCGTCTTTCGCCCCGAGAACCTCGCGAAATTCAAGGACTGCGGCGTGCACATGCTGGACTCGGCCGACGACATTTTCCCGGCCGCGTTGAGCTATCTCGGCCTCGACCCCAATTCGACCACGCAGGCCGACCTGGAGAAGGCGGCCGATCTCATTGGCAAGGTGAGGCTCTATGTCCGGAAGTTTCATTCATCCGAATATCTGAGTGCGCTGGCGACCGGCGAGATCTGCCTTGTCGTCGGATGGTCGGGCGATGTCCTGCAGGCGCGCAGCCGCGCCGCCGAGGCCAAGAATGGCGTTGAGATCGGTTACGCCATTCCGAAGGAAGGCGCGCAGATGTTCTTTGACAATCTGGCGATCCCGGCGGATGCCGCCCATGTCGCGGAAGCCCACGAGTTGATCAACTATCTCTATCGGCCGGAGATCGCCGCCAAAAATTCGAACTTCCTGTCCTACGCCAACGGCAATCTCGCCAGCCAGAAGCTGATCGATCCCAGGATTCTCGACGACAAGAACATCTACCCGGACGAGGCGACGCTCTCCAAGTTGTTCGTCATCACGGCGCGCGATCCGGCCACCCAGCGCATCATCAACCGCCTCTGGACCCGGGTGAAGATGGGACGCTAGCTGATCTGGAAAACTCCCCCTGCAGACTTTTGAAGATCAGGATTTCTTCTCGCCGACCAGCTTGATTGCATCGAGCATAGCTTGGCCGTACGTGTCCGCAAACTTGCGAATCGATTCCCTTATCCGTTCTGCGACAAATCCTGATCGCCACTTGGAAGGGTCTTCTACAATCTCGTTCTTCCAAAATAGAAATTTTTGATCGATTTGCGGTTGAGTCGTATCCGCCGATAGGTCCACGACGAGGACCAACGCATCCGGAACGGTTCTGCTATTCGATGGCGACCATCCAACCAGATAGGGTCCCTCGCCACTGAAGTCGGCGTGTTGAGCGTGCGCGTCCCTTATTGCGGCCTCGGAGGCAACCAGATCGTAGTGGTCCAACGCATAGTCACAATCGTCGCGCCTAGCTTCCTCGGCTTCCGGGTTATCAAGCGGCCAGACCGTTATCATTTGATCGTTTATCGGAACATCTGACGTTTCGCTTCGAGGAAAGTAGGCTACGAAGGACTGACAGACCATCTTCAGCTTTGGTCGGCTAGTGGGCGTTGGCTTTGCTTGGAGGACGACGAGGCCATATGCCCCGGCTCCGGCGGGAGGGATTTCCTTCGCGCTAAGGTATGCCCGCACGGGTTGCAGAGGTTTGGCCGAAGAGCCCGCTTTCTCGATTGCCTTGCCGGTACCTTGGCCAGCCTTTGCAACGCTTTTCCCAATATCAAGAGTAGCCTTTTCGGCACTTTTTCCGG
>Ga0306922_10001671_pt1 | contig 20005 bp, 22 predicted proteins | sample sta12Cox44000082_FD_203758 | JGI IMG/M metagenome (GOLD analysis project Ga0306922, IMG submission 203758) | Lab enrichment of tropical soil microbial communities from Luquillo Experimental Forest, Puerto Rico - statoxic.12C.oxic.44.000.082 (v2)... | ecosystem: Environmental > Terrestrial >... | reverse complement strand
CTGGAGGATGCCCTTGCTGAAATCGAGCCACTTTTGCATCGGCGCCGGTGCGGCGGCGAACGGGTTCAGTCTGGGTGTCACGGCCATCTCCTTCGTCAGAGCTAATCCTGAGAACAAGACGAAATGGATCGGTCCGGCGTGACACGCGGCCAAGATTTTTTTCGCTACCCTCCTCGAGGCACTCCTCCCGGCCCCTTGCTCGCGCGCACGTCACATTTAGCCGGTCCCCCTCGTCTAGAGCGCAAACAGCCTCTCCGAGATGGACCGCCGCAATGTGCAAGATCGAACAGGTTCACTCCGGCACAGCTTGCGCTGCGCCCGCCGAAATCATGCAGCGGGCAATCGCGCAAGCGGCCGCCCGCGTAGCTGACGTCAGTCCGAGCAATCAGATCGACGGCAGAACGAGCTGGAGCCGATATGTCAGGGACCCGCGATGGAGCTCACCGGCGTCGACGGCAATGCCCTTACCTCAGCCGGGCTGGTGCAGGATCCTGTTGAGACGTTGAGGCGCAGCGCAACCCTGGCTGACGCCACGATTGCGGAAAACCGTGGTCTGAGCTGGCGAGCGGCCAGCGTCTATGTCGCGCGAATTCAAATCAATCAGAACAGTTTCGATCGGATCTTGGGATCCTGGGTGGTCACTATGCCGGGTTGTCTCCAGCGCTGTTCCGATGCCGCGACGTCCGAGGCTTTCGTGCTGCTCGCGGCCTCCGCATCACGTGGCCCCACGGACTTCGAGCCAGTCAATGCCATTGCGATAAGTCCGGTCGCGAAGATCGCCCCCACGATGGCATTGGCTTTGAGCCATCGATCGAATGTGCGCTGATCCTCCGGGGACAGCCTCCCATAGTAAGAAGCTATGCGGCCTTTTCCCATGTCACCCCGCTCCGTCTGGTATGCCATTGCAAGGAAATGGTTCGAGAGTAGTTCCGGGATCTGCGAACGGATGCGACCTGCTTCGGCCCATCGACACGTAGATTTCGCAGGCAGGCGGCGACGGGGCGGGTGCCACATTCACTGCGTGCCGGTTGAGCGTGGCGAAACCCATCAACTCGTTTTCACCGGATGGTTCGCCGTGTCCATCCCGCGCAGCGCGCGCCGCCGGTCACTCGCCTGCGGTTTGAAGCGCCTCGGACTCAGAGGCCGAAGGCGCAAAATTCCACCCCGGAACAGCGCGTCATGTCGCGACGAAAAAACCCTCTGACGGAGCGAATCAACCTGGCCATCGCACTTCTCCCTCAATCCGGCGAATTCAAAACGCGTCCCAAGCTTCCACGGGAAGGTTTTTGCCGTGCCCCACCATGATCTCGAACGGCGAGATCAGTTCTGCCGCCGCTGCCGCCTCGGCGGTCGCGATCGCCGCTTTCGGTTCGGGCACACCGAAGTTCCAGCCGGCGATGATCATCGTCGTTCCAGCCACCACGCAGATCGCGGCGACAAGAGTCATTTTCCACATTGCCAATCTCCTTCCTCGACCAGTCGCCGCTTGCCGTGACGCCGGCAATGGAAAATAAGCCATCATTGCCATGGCGATCTCCGGCGAATCAGGATCTTCACCGGGCGCAAGATGAACCGGGGGCGGCAGCGAGACATGTGAGCTACTTCACACCTTGAAAAAATTTTTTGGCGGCTCGGGAAATTTGGAGCGCAAACTGCGGAATCTCTAGCCGCGTTGCTCAAAGCGGCGGCAGTGATGGCGAAGCGCCATAGATAAAAACTATATGACTGTCATATGACCGCGGGATTTGGACGAGCGCGAGCGTTTCTGATTGACGGCGCGGTCGATTTGCGAGCACATCATGATCGCGACTCAGTCGAGCTTCGAGTTCGCTCACACCGCGTGGAGAAACGACGCCGTGGGTCCGGACAAAAGGACGCTCAAGGAAGCCTGTTACCTTCTCCTGAATTGCAGTCTGTTTGGCGGCTTGCGTCCCGACGAGCGGGCCGAGGTCGTTGCTCTTGCGCGTGTGCGGACGTTCAACGCGGGCGAAACCGTCTTCGCCATCGGCTCTCCCGGCGACCAGATGATGGCTCTGCTCAGCGGAACTATCCGCATCAGCGTGCCCTCGTCAGGAGGCAAAGAGTTGCTGCTGGCAATGATTCAGCCCGGCGAGGTATTCGGCGAGCTTGCGGTTTTAGATGGCAAAGAGCGATCTGCAGATGCTGTTGCCGAGACTGCATGCACTGTGGCGATTCTGGACCGGCGTGAGATTCTCTCGTTCTTGGAACGAAACCCATCCGCCTGGCCCAGCCTCGTCAAAGTCTTGTGTCAGCGATTGCGGCATACCGATCAAGTGTTCGCCGAAGTTGCATTGCTCGAGCTTCCCGTGCGCTTGGCGAAGGCGATGCTGCGGGTCTTGAATTGGGAGGCCGATTCTGCGGCTGCGGAACCGGCAAAGATTCGGTTCAGTCAACGGGAGCTGGCAAACATGCTGGGCGGCTCACGCGAGAGCGTGAATAAGTGCCTCCGCAATTGGCAGCGTACTGGGGTCGTTCGCATTGCAGGAGGTTCGATCATCATTTCCGATCGACGCGCGCTCGAAAACATTGCAGAGCCAGCCTAACGCGAAATTTGCGGGTATGGTTTTGACAGCACCCAAGCGCACGCCTTCAAGCAGCGGCACGCGCTCGTGCATGGAAAACCGGCATTTGCCGAAGAACTGAGCAATTCATCCCCTGAATCCCTGGCGAGGCGAGCGCCGGTGCCATTGCTTGGGTTTCTCGCAGTCAAAGCCTGCCGGTTGATGGAATTTGCTGAGATTGCTCAGGCTTTTGCGCCGTGGTTCGGCCCGGAGGCCGATTGCCGCCCAAGCAATCCCGGCGCCCTAGTCTGGCACCCCGCTTGCACTGGATCACCCGAACTCGATCAACAAGAGGGCCACGATGTCTGCGAATATTTTGAGCTTTGGGCGCATCCGCTCGTTGGCGGCGGCGATGGCCGTCGTCATCGTGGGGTCCACCGCGGCATCCGCGGCCGACAAGGTGACGTTTCTTACCAGCTGGTTCGCGCAGGCCGAGCACGGCGGCTTCTATCAAGCCAAGGCGACTGGGCTTTACGAGAAGGCCGGGCTCGATGTCACGCTCAGGATGGGCGGCCCGCAGGTCAACGGCATGCAACTTCTGCTGGCCGGCGAGACCGACTTCATGATGGGCTACGATCTCCAGGTCCTCAAGATGCTGGAGCAAGGGCTCCCGGTCATCACCGTCGCGACGTCGTTCCAGTTCGATCTGCAAGGAATCATGGCCCACGATCACGTGGCGGGCCTTGGCGACCTCAAGGACAAGACGATCCTGGTGGCGACCCCCGGCCGCACCACGTGGTGGCCGTGGCTCAAGGCGAAATTCAAGTACACCGACGAACAGACCAAGCCTTATACCTTCAATCTGCAGCCCTTCTTCGCGGACAAGAACGTAGTCCAGCAGTCCTACCCGTCATCGGAGCCGTTCCAGGCCAAGCAGCAGGGCGTGCCGGTCAAGTTCTTCCTGTTCGCGCGCGACGGCTATCCGCCCTATGGCACGACCATGGTCACGACGCGCGGCTTCGTCGACACGAAACCGGACGTCACCGCGCGCTTCGTGAAGGCGTCGCTCGAAGGGTGGAAGAGTTACCTCAGCGATCCGGCGTCGGCGAACGCGCTCATCAAGGCCGACAATCCGAAGATGAGCGACGAGCAGATCGCCTTCGGCGTCGAGCAGTTGAAGGCGCTCAAGGTGCTGGACGGCGGCGACGCGCAGACGATGGGGATCGGAATCATCACGCAAGCCCGTTGGAACGCGACCTACGACTTCATGGTTTCCGCCGGGCTGCTCAAGCCCGAGGTCGACTGGAAGCAAGGTTTTACCGACCGGTTCGTCAAAACCCTCAAGCTCTCGATGTAAGCGGCCGTGTTGGCGCCCAACAGCGCGCTGTCGGCGAATGCGGATGAACGTGCGGGCGCGGGGGCGCCGGTGGTCGAGATCTTGTCCGCGGACAAGGTCTTTCCCAACGGCACGCGCGCGCTCGCCGCGATCGATCTGACGGTCGCGAGCGGCGAATTCCTCACCCTGATCGGCCCCTCGGGCTGCGGCAAAAGCACGCTGCTCAAGCTCATCGCCAATCTGCTCGAGCCGACCGAAGGCCGCATCCTGTGGTGGTCGGGCGCCTTCGACAAGGTCGGCGCCCGCGGACGGTCGATCGCCTTCGTCTTCCAGGACCCGACGCTCATGCCATGGGCGCGCGTGGAGGCGAACGTGCGTCTGCCGCTCGATCTCGCCCGCATGCCGGCCAGCCAATCGCGCCGGCGCGTGGCCGACGCGCTCTCCCGCGTGGGGCTTAAAGAATTTGCCCGCCATTACCCGCGGCAGTTGTCAGGCGGGATGAAAATGCGGGTATCGATCGCGCGCAGCCTGGTCGTCGAACCCAACCTCCTCCTCATGGACGAGCCGTTCGGCGCGCTCGACGAATTCACTCGCAATCGGCTCGACGCCGATCTTGTCCGCCTGTGGTGGGAACGCAAGCTGACGACCGTATTCGTCACCCACTCGATCTATGAAGCGGTGTTTCTGTCGACGCGCGTGATCGTCATGGGCGCGCAACCCGGCCGCATTTGCAAGGTCATGGCGATTGACGAGCCGCATCCGCGCGATGAAAGTTTTCGCAACTCTGCGCGTTTTGCCGAGCACTGCCGCGCCCTGTCGGCGCTGCTCACCGAAGTCTCCGTGGAACAGATGCGCTCATAGCAAGGAAATGCGCGGTGCGCCCGCTTGCCCAGTCCGAAACCTTCATGACCGTCGCCGCGCCCTTGGCGGTCGGCGTGGTCGCGGTCGCGATGTGGGAGATCGCATGCCGCGCTTTCAACGTGCCGATCTTTCTTTTCCCGAAACCGAGCGACATCGCCGCCAAGCTCGCCGGCGACTGGCCCACGCTGCTGGCGGCGCTCGGCATGACCCTGCGCATTGCCCTGCAGGCATTTTTCGCGGCGATTGTGATCGGCACGCTGATTGCGTTCCTGTTCGTGCAGAGCCGGGCGATCGAGATGAGCTTCTTTCCCTACGCGGTTCTGCTGCAAGTGACGCCCATCGTGGCGATCGCGCCGTTAATCATCATCTTGGTCAAGAACACGCAGGTCGCGTTGACCGTATGCGCGACCGTGGTGGCGTTGTTTCCGATCATATCCAACACCACGCTCGGATTGCGCAGCGTCGATCCGGGCCTAGTGAACCTCTTCCGCATGAGCCGCGCAGGACGCGTACAGACGCTGTGGCGACTGCGCATCCCGAGCGCGCTGCCGTATTTCTTCGGCGGATTGCGGATTTCCAGCGGCCTCGCGCTGATCGGCGCGGTGGTCGCCGAATTCGTCGCCGGCACCGGAGGACGCAGCGCGGGCTTGGCTTATGAAATCCTGCAATCGGGCTTTCAGCTCGATATCCCGCGCATGTTCGCCGCGCTCTTTCTCATCACCCTGGCGGGCGTAGGCCTGTTCACCATCATGGTGGGGCTGTCCAAGCTGGCGCTGGGCGCGTGGCATGAAAGCGAGGTGGGAACCGACGCATGACCTCCATGCTCATCCAGGGCGCGCAAGGAATCTTCACCGGATTGCCCGGCGAGGCGATGCGCGCGAGCGGTGCGATTCGCATCCGCGATCGACGCATCTCGGCGGTCGGCGCGCTCGAACCGGCGCCAGGCGAGCGCCTCATCGACGCCAGCGGCTGCGTGATCTATCCCGGCCTCGTCTCGACGCATCATCATCTCTTCCAGTGCGTCCTTAAAGGCGTGCGTGCCGGCATCGACGTCCCGCTGCTCGCTTGGCTGCGCGCGGTGCCCTATTCCTACTGGCACAAGATCGACGAGGAGGCGCTGCGCACGGCTGCGCGGATCGGACTCGTCGAGCTGCTGCTCTCGGGGACCGCAACGGCCGCCGATCACCATTATCTTTATGCCGAAAGCTATCGTTTCGACCCGTCGCATGTGATGTTCGAGGTGGCGCAAGAGCTCGGAATACGTCTCGTCTTCTGTCGCGGCGGCGCGACCAAGGCGCGCAAGTTCGACACGCCTGATCTCATCCCGACGCCGGCCGAGCCGCTCGACCGAATGATCAAATCGGTCGAAGCGTGCGCGCAGCGCTATCACGACCCCTCGCCGGACGGCATGCGCCGCGTCGCATTCGCTCCGACGACGCCGCCCTGGTCGCTTGAGGCCGAGGAGCTTAAGGTCGTCGCGTCCGCCGCGCGTCGCATGGGCCTGCGCATCCATGGTCATCTGTCCGAGACTTCGGCCGACGTGGAGTTCTGTCTCGCCAATTTCGGCAAGCGGCCGGTCCAGTGGATGGCGGATCACGATTATCTCGGCGGCGACGTCTGGCTGGCGCACCTCGTGCACTTGGACGACGAGGAGATCCGCATTCTCGCCGAAACCGGCACCGGGATGGCGCACTGTCCGCAATCGAATTGCCGGCTCGGCTCGGGAATTGCGCCGGCGGAACGGCTCGCGGCGCTGGGAGGCGCGGTCTCGCTCGCGGTCGACGGCGCGGCCTCGAACGAGTCCGCCGACATGATCAGTGAAATGCACAGCGCTTGGCACACGCACCGGGCGGTCAAGGGCGCCGGCGCGGTCGCCGTCGAGGACGTGGTGCGCTGGGCGAGCGCCCACGGCGCTCGCGTGCTCGGCGTCGAGGATGCTGGCGTGATCGCTCCCGGCAAGCTCGCCGACCTTGCGATCTTCGATCTGTCGCATCCGCGCTATTTCGGCCTGCACGATCCGCTCATTGGACCGGTCGCTTGCGCGGGCGACGCCCACCTGCGGCATCTGATCGTCGGCGGCCGCATCGTCGTAAGCGATGGTACAATTCCTGGAATTGACCTTGCGCAGCTTCGCCATGACGCCGCGCGCGTCGTGACGCGTCTGGCATCGTGAGCTCACGGGAGGAAGCATCCATGCTCTGCACCAAGCAAAAGGTCCTCCGCCGCTTCTGGTATGCGACCGTGCCGATCGAGATGCTCGCGGATGGGCCGAAGCCGTTTATCCTGCTCGGCGAGAAAATCGTCATGTTCCTCGATGCCGAGGGAAAACCGGCGGCGCTTGCCGACCGCTGCTGCCATCGCACCGCCAAGCTGTCGAAAGGCTGGAGCAACAAGGGCCATATCACCTGCGGCTACCACGGCTGGACCTACGACCGCACCGGCAAGCTCGTGCGCATCCCGCAGTTTTCCCCCGATCAGCCGCTGCCCGACGCGCGCGTCAAGGCTTTCCACTGCGACACGCGCTATGGATACGTGTGGGTTTCGCTCGAGGACCCCTTGCTGCCGATCCCCGACCTTCCGCAGGACCGCGATCCATCCTACCGGCGAATCCATCAGTTCTACGATCGCTGGAACACCGCACCGCTGCGAATGATGGAGAATTCATTCGACAACTCGCACTTCTCCTTCGTTCACAAATCGACCTTCGGGCAGCTCGATCAGCCCAAGCCGGAAAAATACGAGCTCGTGGAAACCGATTACGGCTTCCAAGCCGAGACGATCGTTCCCATCAACAATCCACCGGCCGCCTTCCGCGTGACCGGCACCAGCGAGCCCGTCACCAAGCGTCACATGCGCAACGCCTGGTTCATGCCGTTCTGCCGGACGCTCGATATCGAATATCCTTCCGGACTGCGGCATATCATTTTCAATTCGGCAACCCCGATCGACGACGGCAGCATCCAGTTGGTGCAAGTCCTGTTCCGCAACGATCGAGAAGAGGACTGTTCCACGCAGGAACTGATCGACTGGGACGCGGCGATCATCGAGGAGGATCGCGAGATATTGGAGTCCACCGATCCCGATGCCATCGTCGACGTGACTCGTAAGATCGAGATGCACATGCCCTCGGATCGACCAGGACTCATCATGCGCAAGCGCCTGCTCGCGTTGCTGGAAGCGCATGGCGAGAGGGAGATGTCCCAGTGAGACGACGAAGCCGGGAGCGGCGCCCATACCGCAATTGCCGACCCAAGGCACCCCTCGGTGATCCCGCCGGGGAGGAGGGGGCTGCTTGCCAACTCTAGCAGCGGCCTCATAGCAGAAGCTGCGTTTGCATCACGATCGCAACGAGCTTTCCCTCGATTGTCGTAACGCGCGTTTGCCACACCATCGTGCGCGCTCCGCGGTGGACCGGCGTTGTCTCGCCGACAACGCGGCTGCCGACCGTTGCCGCGCGGATGAAGTTGGTTTTGCTTTCGATCGTGGTCGTGCTCGCTCCATCCTTCAAATTCGCGAGGGTCGCGAGCGCACCGAGCGTATCGGCAAAGGCCATGATGGCGCCGCCATGGAGAACCGCCGGGCGGGTACAGAACTCGGGCCGAACGGTCATTTCGCCAACGATCTTCTCGGGCTCGGCGCTGAGGAGCTCGATGCCGAGAAGAGCGGCGAAAGGCAGCGGCTGCGCCCTCAGTCGTGTCAGCAGGTCCATTCATCGCCTCCTATGTTCGTAACCGGCGGCCAATGCGAGCAGTGGAGACTATTCCCGCAGCCATTGAGCCCAAAGGGAAGAGAGAGGCCCGTTGCAGGGACAAAGGCAACGGGTAGGATCGGTCCGAGATGAAATGCGGTTTGCGTTGCGCTATGCTGGCGAGAACGAACGGGCAGCACGGAAGGAGGCTCTTAGTGGGAAGCGGCGGCAAGAAGCGCTTTTGCCTCGTGCTGGTGAAGCCGTCGCACTACGACGACGACGGCTACGTCATCCAGTGGTTTCGTTCGCCGATACCGTCTACCTCGTTGGCCGCGCTCTACGGTCTCGCGCAAGATTGCGCCGATCGGCGCGTGCTCGGGCCTGATGTCGAGATCGACGTTCATGCGTTTGACGAGACCAATACGCGCATCCGCTGCGATCGTCTTGCCGCGATGATCGACGCCGCCGGCGCCGGCATGGTGATGCTGGTCGGAGTTCAGTCGAACCAGTTCCCGCGCGCGCTCGACCTCGCCACGACGCTGCGTACGCGAGATATCCCGGTGGCGATCGGCGGCTTTCATGTCTCCGGCACGCTCGGCATGCTCGATGACGCCGGCCCCGATCTGAAGCGCGCCACGGCGATGGGAGTGTCGCTGTTCGCCGGCGAGGCCGAAGGCCGGCTGGAGCGGGTCCTGCAGGATGCCGACGCGGGTGTGCTCGCGCCGCTCTACGACTTCATGGATGATTTGCCCGCGATCGAGGGAACCCCGATCCCGCTGCTGGCCGCCGAAACCGTGCGCCGGACGGCAGGAGGCGTGACCAGCTTCGACGCCGGCCGCGGCTGTCCCTTTCAATGTTCGTTTTGCACGATCATCAACGTGCAGGGGCGCAAGTCACGGCGGCGCTCGCCCGCTGATGTCGAGAAGATCGTGCGCCTCAATTACGCCGAAGGCATGCGCAGTTTCTTCATCACCGACGACAATTTTGCCCGCAACAAAGACTGGGAGCCGATCCTCGACCGCCTGATAGACCTGCGCGAAGTCGAGAAGCTCAATATCGGCTTCATCATCCAGGTGGATACGCTCTGCCACAAGCTTCCCAATTTCATCGAAAAATGCGCGCGCGCGGGCGTGCGACGAGTGTTCATTGGACTGGAAAACATCAATCCCGACAATCTCCTCGGCGCGAAGAAACGCCAGAACAAGATCACCGAATATCGCGAGATGCTGCTCGCCTGGAAAGCCGCCCGTGTCGTCACCTATGCCGGCTACATTCTCGGATTCCCAAACGACACCCCCGCGTCGATCGCGCATGACATCGAAGTCATCAAGCGGGAACTGCCGGTCGACTTGATGGAATTTTTCTATCTCACGCCGCTGCCGGGCTGCGAGGACCACCGCAAATTGGTGAAGGCCGGCACCCCGCTCGATTCCGACCTGAACAGGTACGACCTCAATCACGTGACCACCGCCCACCCCCGGATGTCGCGGGAGGAGTGGGAGCACACCTATCAGAGCGCATGGCGGCGCTACTACACGATCGATCATATCAAGACCGTGCTTCGCCGCCTGGCTTCGGTGGGAGCCAACGCGGGCAACGCGTTGTTCTTGCTCACTTGGTTCAAGGGCAGCATCGATTTCGAGAACATGCATCCGCTCGAATGCGGGTTTCTGCGACGCAAGTTCCGCCGCGATCGACGACCTGGCTTCCTGATCGAGCCGGCCTGGCGCTTCTATCCGAAGTACCTCACCGAGACCGCCGTGAATCAGGCGCGCTGGATTTGGCTGTATCTGCGGCTGCGGCGTCTCTATCTGCGCATCAAAAATGATCCGGAGCGGTCGCGGTACACCGACTTCGCCATGGCCGCGGTCGCAGACGACGAGGCCCAGACGCGTGCATTGTTCCGCAGCGCGGCGGCGCAAGCCTACCTCACGCAAGAGCATCGGCTTGCGAAGATCCGGCAAGGCCAAGCGCTGTGACTTCCAGCGCCTGGACAAGCCAATGGTTGCCGCCGCACGCCCGCTCTAGGCGGCCAAACGGTTGGATTGCAGGCAAATGCTCGCGGCTCAGCGCATTCGCTTTCGAGCAGCTGACCACGGTCGACTTGCTGTGGGTATGCATGTAGCAGAACGAGAGCGTGTCGTCGCCGTTGACTTGTCCGTTCCAGAAGCCATCGGTATCGGCGAAGACAAAGCTCTTGTTGTCGTTGCCGGTAAGCTCGCCGATGAACGGTTCGTCGGTCTTCTCCCCGCCGCCCGAGAGCGTCGTCACGCCCCAGAAGCGGCGGCCGTCCTGCCCCCTAATGTCGAACGCCAGGTCCTTCTCGAGCAGGGCCGCTTTGTCCCAGGTTCCACGGCCCTTCGGCCAATGCCCGCCCTTGCCCACAAGTATAGTGTGAGTCTTCCCGATCCATTTGCCCTTGACGTCGGGCGCATCCGCGCCGAGCGCGGACGCCGGGTACGCAATCAGCGCCGCGATTGCGAGGTGGCGAATGACCGACCGATTCATGAAAAACCTCTCCCGATATGTTGATACGCTGTGAACCTCTAGCATCTGGAGTTTGCAACGGGAATACCACCCCGGCGGCCAAAACCGGGCCGCCTCAGGTAAGCGAAAGCCTCATCCGGCTACTTCTGGTCGTAGTGATTTCGAGCCGATGGCGGTCGCATTCGAGCTGCCGGGCGGCGGGCGGCCCGATTACGGCGCGCGCATATAGGCCGGCGTACCCCCGGCGAGAAAATCTTCACGCGGCGGCGCGAAGATGTCCACCACCTCGGTGTCTTCGGGGAAAAAACCTTCGTGCTCGGTGTTGCCGGGAATGACGGCAACATCGCCCGCGACCATCGAACGCCGCTCGTTGCCGATGCGGAAATCCATCTTGCCCTTGAGCATCCAAACGATCTGCTCGTGCGGATGCTGATGCGCACCGGCATGCGCGCCCGCCTTGATTTTCCACCACACGATCATTCCATGCTTGCCCGCGAGCACGCGGCGCTCGATTTGGTCGTTGATACGCTCCCACGGCAGCCTCTCGAGCGCGCCGAAGCCGGACATCACGGGCATGATCGTTTCCTTCCATTGCGTTGTCCCGAACATTATAGCGGCTCCCCACGGTCGCGGGGGCCTGCCAATGGCGCGCGTCGATCCCAGCATCGGCGCATGTCCGCTTGCGGGGGGCGTCAAACTCGCCGCCGACCCGGAATGTCGATGGGCGGCCGGTCATCCCAGAAATCTAATCCATACTGACAGTAAGGCGGTCACGCCCATGAGTCCTGCGGCCCAAAAGTTCCAAGTGCTCATTCTTTGCAGCCTATTGGATAGTTCGGTTACTTCGTCTAGCTCGCCTTTGCCCGATTTGATGCCGCGCAAGCGGCACATTGCGGAGGCGAACCAAAACGCAGCCGAACTACACCCGGTAATCAGCGCTGCGGTCTCAATGAACGATTTCATGATCGCCCCCAATCATCTTGGGCAAGGATAGCCATCATACTGCTCATAGCACCATCTCCTGGCGCCTGCGGGCCAAATCCCCCGGCGCAGCGGTCCCCTGGCGCACCGTGGTGCGCGATTGTCTCGGTGGCAGCGCAAAGGGCTCGCCAGGCCCAAAGCCGGATTCAGAACGATTCAGATCCGGCCCAAGGACCTGGCCCCCGCTCCCAGGCAAGTTGACCTTGCGGCAAGCCGGCTGCGCCGAGCGCGGCCGGGCGCGGCGTCGTAGGGAGAAACCCCATGTCAGGCATGAAGCGCCGCGACTTCGTCGCGCTCATCGGTGGCGCGGCCGCATGGCCGCTCGCGGCGCGCGCACAGCAGCCGGCTAGAGTGCGCACGATTGGCTTTCTCTTACCCGGCGGCTCGCGGACGACGGTGATGCGGGCCCAGCTCGAGGCATTTCGTCAGGGATTGAAGGAATACGGCTGGATCGAGGGGCACAACATCAGCGTCGAGTACCGTTTTGCTGAGGGCAAAGAGGACGCGCTTGCTGAGTTCGCAGCCGAGTTGGCTCGATTGCGGCTGGATGCCATCGTGGCCGAAGGCACGGCGGCAATCCGAGCGGCGAAAACTGTCGCCCAAACCATCCCAATCGTCATGGCGACGAGCACCGATCCGATTGGAAACGGCTTGGTCGCGAGCCTTCATCGGCCTGGCGGCAACGTCACCGGCCTGAGCCTCCAGACGGCGGAACTGGCCGGCAAGCGGCTCCAGCTCCTGACCGAGATTGTTCCCGAGCTCGCACGGGTGGCGGTTTTGTCGAATCCGTCAAATCCGAGTATCGCCGCAACCGTCGAGCAAACGAAAGCGGCGGCGCAATTGCTTGGCGTCGAGGTTCATATCGCAGAGGTGCCAGGACCGGACCAGTTCGAGAGTGCGTTCGCTGCAGTCACGAGCGCGCGCGCTGGCGCTTTGATCGTCTTGCCGGACCCCGTGCTCTATGGTCAACACCCCCGCATCCTGACATTCGCGACCGCGTCCAACCTGCCGGCGCTCTTTTCGGAGAAGGAAGTCGTAGAGGCCGGCGGTCTCATCGCCTATGGCCCGAGCATTCCGGCGAGTTTCCGGCGAGCGGCCGCCTATGTAGATAAAATTCTCCGCGGCGCCAAGCCCGCCGAATTGCCGGTGGAACAGCCGACGATATTCGAGCTTGCCGTGAATCTCCAGACTGCCAGAGCGATTGCGGTCACAATCCCAACGTCGGTATTGGTGCGCGCCGATGAGGTGATCGAGTAAGCGGGCGACTTGCTGACGGCCATAGCGCGACCGCGAGGCTCTGCAATATGATTGGCCTGGGTCCAAGACCCGGGAGAGGACCTTGTCACATCGCCCGGATGGAGTAGGCGAAGCGGGCAAAGCACGGCGCCGCATTATAAAGCCGTTCGCAGCCAGCGCAGGGAGGATGCCGTGAGGTTGTTCTTTTCGTCGCTTGTGGCCGCCATCGTCGCAATGCCGGCTTTCGCCGATGTCGGACCGGCTGTGCGGTGAGAGCTGGGTCGTGTGCTCATAAATCGGGACGTGCGGATGAGGCGCCTTTGATGTCCGCTTGTTCCCAACGGCGGCGCAAGCGCGGACATTCAACCACCTCGGCCTAGGGCCATATCCGGACGTCACCGCGGCATCAGCCGAGATCTGCGCCTGGCGGTCGGTCCGACCGGCCGTTTGACGTGGGACATTCGTGCTAAGAGTGCGCTTGTCATGCCGGCTGCCCCGCAATCGATCATCGACACGCGCCGCCACCAGATGTTTCCGGTTCTGGAGGCGACGGATATCGAGCGCGTGCGCCGTTTCGGCAAGGTCCGCGCTTATCGTGCCGGCGAGGCGCTCGTGCAAGTCGGCCATGTCGGTCCAGGTCTCACGATCATCCTGACCGGACGGGTGGATGTCACTCAGCACGATGAATCGGGTCGCCGCCGCCACATCGTGACCCATGGGCCGGGATCCTTCATGGGCGAGTTGGCGCAGCTCGCAGGCCGACCTGCGCTCGTCGACGCCCATGCGCAAGAGGAGGTCGAAGCGCTCATCATCGCGCCCGGAGAGTTGCGCGCACTGCTCATCGCCGAAGCGGAGCTCGGCGAGCACGTCATGCGTGCGCTGATTCTGCGCCGGGTCGGGCTGCTCGAGACCGGCGCCGGCGGCCCGGTGATCGTGGGCCGTCCGCAGAACGCCGATGTGCTTCGGCTCGAAGCTTTTCTCCGCCGCAATGGCCATCCCTACCAGAGGCTGGATGCCGAGACCGATGCCGAGGCCAAGGCACTGATCGAGCGTTTTCATGTCGATACCGGTCAATTGCCGATCGTGCTTTGTCCCGGCGGGCAGCTGTTGCGCAATCCGACCGAATCCGAGCTCGCCCGCTGCATCGGCTTGCTGGGGCCGATCGATCCGAACCGCCTCTATGACGTCGTCATCGTCGGTGCGGGCCCCGCGGGCCTCGCCGGTGCCGTCTACGCGGGCTCGGAAGGATTGTCGGTTCTCGTTCTCGACTGCCGTGCATTCGGTGGGCAGGCTGGGGCTTCCGCGCGCATCGAGAACTATCTGGGCTTTCCGACGGGAATCAGCGGCATTGCGCTGATGGCACGTGCATACAATCAGGCGCAGAAATTCGGGGTCGAGATGGCGATACCCGAGGAGGTCATGGGGCTCGATCCATCGGGCGGTGCCGAGAACGGGCCCTTTGTGCTCCGGCTTTCGAATAGCGAGCGGGCGATGGCACGCTCGATCGTGATCGCCACCGGCGCGCGCTACCGGCGGCTCGCCGTCGATGGTCTGGAAGCATTCGAGGGCGCGAGCGTGCACTATTGGGCATCGCCGCTGGAGGCAAAGCTTTGCAGCGGACAGGAAGTGGCGTTGGTCGGGGCCGGGAATTCCGCCGGACAAGCAGCCGTGTATCTGGCGAGCCATGCCGCCAAAGTGTGGCTGCTCGTGCGCGGGCCGGACCTGGCGGCGAGCATGTCGCGTTACCTGGTCGATCGCATTGCCGGCCTGTCGAACGTGGAAGTGTTGACGCAAACGAACGTCACCGGCCTGGAAGGTCGCGACGGCGTTTTGGAGGCGATCCGTTGGCGACCAAAATCAGGCGCGGACGTGCGCAGAGCCATTGCGCACCTGTTCCTGTTCATCGGAGCGGATCCGAACACGCAGTGGCTGTCGGGATCGGGCGTCGCATTGGACGCGAAGGGCTTCGTATTGACCGGCGGAGACTGCAACGAGAGCCGCAATCCGCTGGAGACCAGCCGGCGCGGGGTTTTTGCCATTGGTGACGTACGCTCGGGCTCGGTCAAGCGCGTTGCCGCCGCCGTCGGCGAGGGCGCCCAAGTTGTCGCCGTATTGCACGCTGCTTTGGGTTCGGTGGCGAGGAAGGTGCCGGTCGGTTGAGGCACTTCTTCGTTTTGCACCCTGGCGTGCGGGCCAAGTGGGTCCAAATCGGACCCAGCAACGCCAGTCACTTGGGCAACTAAGCCTCACAGCTCTCGATAGGTTCTACTGCGGGGCGGCGGGCGGTGCTGGAGAGTTCGCCCGGCGATCGCGCGACGTGACGCCCGGCCTAGTAGAGCCCCCGCTCGGCCATGATCTTCGACTGCCGCTCGTTCTCCTCGTGGGTGAGGCCCTTAACGTGCTCGAGCAGCATCTGGGCGTAGCTGGGCAGGATAGACCGATCGACATGCCGACTTCCATCCCAGAGCGCCGCTCGCGTCAACGCCTTGGCGCAGTGAAGAAACGCTTCCTCGACCGCGACGATAAGGCCGACCTTCGGCGCGCGATCATTGACCGCGCTCGGTGCCAACAGCCGCGCGTCGTCGGTGATGCGAGCGGTGCCGTTGATGCGGAGCGTCTCGTTCATGCCGGGGACCAGGAACAGCATACCGATCCGCGGGTTGACCAGCAGGTTGGTCATGCTGTCGAGCCGGTTGTTGCCCACCCGGTCGGGCACCAGCAGCGTGCGATCGTCGAGCACGCGCACGAAGCCGGCGGGATCGCCGCGGGGCGAGACGTCGGCGCCGTTGGGTCCCTGCGTTGCGACGATGCAGAATGGCGAGAGCGAGATGATGCGGCGGCAGTACTTGTCGAGTGTCCGAAGCACCTTGTCGGTCGCCCGGAGCATCGGCTGAAAATGCAGAGCCCGAAGGCTCGCCTCATCGGTGATGAAGCGCGTATCGTCAGGGAGCATGCGTTGCCTCGGGACGTTTCGATTTCCCAGCGCTCACAATAGCGCATCTCCCGGACCAAGTGGCAACGCATAATCTCCGCGAAATGGTATCTGCAAAACGAGAACGAATGATATGAGTGCGTTTCGTCACCGGCCGACAGGAGGAGATCATGACACTGCATGCTACAGTGCAGGCGCTTGGTGCTTTGGGCGTTTGCGCCGCTGTCAGCGTTTGCGCGCTGTACGTCACGACGTCCACGGCACAGAACGCCAACGAGGGCCGGCCGCAGGCTGCCAGTAATGCCTCCCCGATCTACGGCGTCACAATTCCGGCCGGATACCGTGACTGGCGCTTGATCTCCGTCGCCCACTTGGCAGGAGGCAGCTTGAAACAGTTGCGCGCCCAATTGGGCAACGATATTGCGATAAAGGCCTTTCGGGAAGGGAAGCTCCCGTTCCCTGACGGCGCAATCATTGCCGCGCTGCATTGGAATGAAGCCGCGTCGGATGAAAACAACAAAGTCTTGGCCAGCGGCTTTCCCGGCGCCGGCCTCCAATCTTCCATTGCCGCCTCCGCCGTGAACGTTCAATTCATGGTCAAGGACTCGAAAAAGTACGCGGCGACGGACGGCTGGGGGTTCGCCGACTTTACGAATGGCAAACCTGGCGACGAGGCGCTGCACAAAACTTGCTTTCCCTGCCACCAGCCTGCGAAAGATCGCGACTTCGTCTTCGCCCGTTACGCGCCGACCCCCTGAACTGACGCACCGATTCCTGGCGGGATCAATTTTTTGGACGCCGCAAAAACGATGGCCATATCGAGGTCCGCCCGTTCGTGATGACAAGAACCGCCGAGTGACCTCTCACGCGGGTTGCCATGAAACGGAGGTTGCATCCGCAACGCGGTTCCCCGGTTGCTCCCGCACGCCCTTGCGGCTTCGCCGGGCTGGGTCGCTGAGGACCCAAAGCGGACATCGTGACTAGCCCTCCTTTTTTGAACGGTTACGATGCGTTCTCAAGAACCGCGGGAACGAGCATGATGCGCCGAGAGTTTTAGAGCCATGCCGTTCGCCACCACTGCAACGCTGAATATTGCTTTTGAAACTGGAGGCCCGGTCGACGGGGATCCAGTGCTGCTCTTGCATGGTTGGCCTGACGACGTCCGCACCTATGATCGCGTGGTGCCAGCTTTGCACGCGGCAGGATTTCGCACTGTCGTGCCGTATCTGCGCGGCTTCGGTGATACTTCATTTCTGTCGAAGGATACTAAGCGTTCCGGCGAGATGATCGCGATGGCACAGGACGCCATCGATCTTGCCGATGCGCTCAATCTGGAAACATTCTCGGTTATCGGCCATGACTGGGGCGCGCGTATCGCCTACGTGCTGGCCATAGTTGTTCCGCACCGCGTGCGGCGGATGGTGACGATGTCGGTTGGCTGGGAGCCGGGTGATTTGCCAACGCCGAGCCTCAAACAGACACAGGCATATTGGTATCAGTGGTTCATGGCGACTGAGCGCGGGCGGCAAATGGTGCGAAGGAACGGCAAAGCCTTCGCGCGCATTCAGTGGGACACTTGGAGTCCGCCCGGTTGGTTTAAGGATGCGGACTTCGAGCGGACGGCTAAATCATTTGAGAACCCGGACTGGCCGGAAATTACATGGCATTCCTACAGCGTACGTTGGGGCGAGGCGGACAAGGACCCACGTTATTTTGGCCTCGACCGTCGCGTACATGCGGCGCAGTCAATCTCCATTCCGACCCTGATGATCCAAGGCGCGGATCGGACGCCGTGACCTTGCCGGAGTCGACCGCAGGCAAGGACCGGTTCTTTAGCGGCGGTTATGCGCGACATGTCGTTCCGGGCGTGGGCCATTTTCCGACCCGCGAAGCCCCGGATGCCGTCAATAAGCTGGTGATCGACTTTCTGCGCTCGCGTAGCTTGGATGAGCCATAAGTTCTCTTTGCAGCTCCAGGAGAAACCCATGCCTGCAACGGATACTGCCGCCTTCCCTTATGCCGTGCATCTCGACATCAAATTCGACGCGCTCGATGTTATCGACGTTCCGTCGCTTGTGGAGGCGTGCACCGACCAATGGTACAATCAGACGCTTTGCAAGGTAAACGATTCAGTCGTGCGTCTCGGCGTCATGCAGGGCGAGTACCATTGGCACAAGCACGACAATGATGACGAATTCTTTTTCGTGCTCAGCGGCACGTTCATCATCGATCTGGAGGGCCGCTCTGTCGCGCTTTCACCACAGCAAGGCTTCGTAGTCCCAAAAGGTGTGATCCACCGAACGCGCGCCCCAGAGAAGGCGGTCGTCCTCATGATCGAGACGGCGACGATCGTGCCGACCGGCGACGCCTGACAATCTGCCACTGATGGAACCGCACACATCACCGCTCCGCGGCGGATCGAGTAGTGAGAAGCCGACCGTCGCGCGCGGCCGCGGTTTCAGAATCGCAGCGCCAGGCCGGCGCTCACGTCCTGGATTCACGCGGTCGTGCCGAGCTACTTGCTGTAACGTGCTAAAATGACCTTGTTTGGAGGGTTTTATCCATGAAATTCGAAGGCGGGTGCTATTGCGGTAAAATTCGCTACCTGGCGGAAGGCGAACCTCGACTCAAGGCGCAATGCCATTGCCGCGAATGCCAGTACATCAGCGGTGGCGCGCCGAACATGTTCATGCTGATTGCGCCGCAAGGCTTTCGTTACACCAGCGGCGAACCGCGCAAATTCTCGCGTTCCGATCTCGAAAGCCCAGTGACGCGTGAGTTTTGTGGCGAATGCGGGACCCATCTGACAACGCGACGGCCCGGCCTGCCGCTGGTCATCCTCAAGGTCGGCACGCTTGATAATCCCAGTCTATTCGGCACACCTCAAATGGCGATCTACACCGTCGACAAACAGCCCTTCCATGTCATTCCAGATGGCTTGCAGACGTTTGAGCGTTTGCCTCCGCGCTAGCTGCTTGCTGCAGCGTAAAAGCGGGGGCGTTCACGCCCGTCCCCTAGCCCGCGAAGACGGGCGTAAACGCCCTTTAGGCCCTGATCGGTGCCCGGCAGCCGTTCGTCAGTAACGTCCGGCGTAGTAGCCGAAGTAGTTCCGGTCGCCGTAGCCGTAGTACGGCGGATAGCTATAGCTGTAGTACGCCGGACCATACCCGTAGTACGCCGGCGAACCGTAGGCGTAAGAGGGACCATACCCGTAGCTATACGGATACGCATAATAGGGCCGTGCAAATGCGCTGCCGATGAGCGCGCCTACGGCAAAGCCGCCGAGCGCTGGGCCCCACCAGCCCCGCCAGCGCGCGTCCGCCGTGGTGGGCGTGGCAACTGCCGCGACCGTGATCGTCGCCGCCGCGAGAGCGGTAACAAGTTTCCTCATGGGGTTCACCTCGATCTGAGGACGATAGGAGTAAACGCGAGAGTCTGTGGAAATGTTCCACGAGACTTCACCATCGACATTCACAGGCTGAGGAGAGGCAAGCTGAGGAGAGGCAAGCTGAGGAGAGGCAAGCGCGGGATTGACCCAACTCGGACATGAGCGGCTGGTTGGAGCGATGCATCCCCGCAAGGTGCATCCCGCAAGGTCCGTCGCCCGATTTCGGCAATGTCAACCAAGTGGAGAGCGGCGATGCCGCGCTCCAACGGCACACGCGCGCCGCTAGCGCTTGTCCACCAGCGGCGGGCACCACGAAGCTGTGAGCTACCGCGCGCTCAGCCCGTTGCGTCCTTGATCGCGGTTTCGAAGCTCTTTGGGTCGAAGGCCGGCATGGTTTGGATCCGCCCCAGGTGCTGGGTGGAGTACCAGACGGAAAACGCGAGCATCGCCTCCGGATTCGGGGCATCGACGATGTCGACGAAGTCGTAGTGGCCTTGCGTGTAGTGGATCGACTCGATCTTGATGCCCAGTTTGTCGAGCTTTGCCTTGGCCTTCTTGACTCGCTCCGACTGTT
>Ga0306922_10001669_pt1 | contig 20019 bp, 19 predicted proteins | sample sta12Cox44000082_FD_203758 | JGI IMG/M metagenome (GOLD analysis project Ga0306922, IMG submission 203758) | Lab enrichment of tropical soil microbial communities from Luquillo Experimental Forest, Puerto Rico - statoxic.12C.oxic.44.000.082 (v2)... | ecosystem: Environmental > Terrestrial >... | reverse complement strand
AGGCTTCGCCGTCGACGCGGGCGCGTGCGCAGCAGGTGCAGGAGGGGAACCGCGAGCAGTTTCTGAAAGCTTTCGCCGAGGGAATGGCAGTGCTTGGATATGAGCGGGATGGGGAGGGGAACGGGACATTTCTGCTGGGTCGGTGGGATGAGGGGTGGTCGTACGCGGGAAAATGAATCAGGGAGCGCTTTCGAATGAGCGAAAGCCCAAGAACCTGAACACAAGGTTCCTCCACTTCGCTTCGCTCCGGTCGGGAGGGCACGATTTTTTTGCCGAGAAGTGAACCTATGAAAATTGAAGCAATCACGTTGCGGGAAATTCAGATGCCGCTCGTCCACTTCTTCGAGACGAGTTTCGTGCGGATCTACAGCCGCCGTATCGTGCTGGTCTCGGTGGACTGCGAAGGGGTTCGTGGCTGGGGCGAGTGCGTGGCTGGTGAGGATCCCTACTACAGCAGCGAATGGATCGAAAGCGCCTGGCCGACCATAACGAAATATCTGGCGCCTGCGCTGCTTGGAAAGAACATATCGCAGGGCCGGGAAGCGCCCGCGTTGATGTCACGAGTGCGCGGACATCGCATGGCGAAAGCAGCGCTCGAGAATGCGCTTTGGCACGCAGAAGCACTCGCCAAGCAGCAACCTCTTTGGAGGTTGCTGGGAGGAACGCGCCGGGAGATTCCCTGTGGCGTGTCGATTGGTATTCAGGACTCTCACGAGCAACTCTTCGAGAAGATTGCGACAGAACTCGCGGCCGGCTACCGGCGAATCAAACTGAAGGTGAAGCCGGGCTGGGATGTGAACGTTCTCGAGAAGGTTCGGTCACGCTGGGCCGACATTACGCTGAGCGTCGATGCTAACTCGGCTTACACCCTCGACGAAACGGAACATCTCAGGGAGTTTGACCAGTTCAACCTGCTCATGATCGAGCAGCCACTGTGGAACGACGAGATCTACTATCACGCGCGCCTGCAGAAAGAGCTGCGCACCTCGATCTGTCTGGACGAGTCGATCGAGCACGCGCGCGATGCGGCGTTCGCGGTCGAGGCGGGGGCGTGCCGGATCATCAATATCAAGGTCGGGCGGGTGGGCGGATTCAGTGAAGCGAAGAAAGTGCATGATGTGTGCCAGTCGAATCGCGTGCCGGTGTGGTGCGGCGGGATGCTCGAATCGGGAGTGGGGCGAGCCCACAACATCGCCTTGTCCACGCTCGAGAACTTCTGCCTGCCGGGCGATGTGTCGGCCTCCAAGCGTTACTGGAAAGAAGACATCATCGAGCCCGAGGTGGAAGTGTCGTGCCAGGGAACGATTGCCATTCGCGATGAGGTCGGGACCGGTTACCGGGTGCGAGAGGATTTGATTGAGAAGCTGACGGCGCGGAAAGAAATGGTTAGGCCGGCATAGGGGTTGAGGGTGCCCCACTCATTCGCACAAAACCAACGCGAACGAATGGGGCACCCGTCCTTGCAGGGGATGGAGTCTAGGGAAGCAACTTTTTCCAAAATCCGGACGATGATGTGGACGAGCATTTTTCCATTTGTGGGGAACCATGGGCAGCGTCTCTGGCATTCAAGGCTCCGACCCTCACCGTATCGATCCTGATCCATCGCAAAACCACGTTGGGACGAAACCTGAGCTGAAAAAACCACCGGCGGCAGTCGACTCGACTACCACCGCAGCCGAACCAAAGGAACAAGACAGCACAGTACTGAACCATGTGCTCGGGGGCGTACAAGCCCTGTGGGGCGCCGGTGAAGCGATCGGAGGCACGGTATTTGCTATTGGCTCGGCGGAAACTGTCGTGGGTGCCGTAGCCGGCGGAGCGATCGCCGCTCATGGAGTGGACGACTTTCAGGCCGGCGTACGGCAGATGTGGAGCGGGAAGCCGGTGGAGAACCTCACGCAGACGCTCGCAACCGAGGCCGCGAAAAAGGCCGGAGCCGGCCCGCTGGCGGCCGTAGTCATCGGGACGACCGTCGACGTGGCAGCTGGCGGACCGAGCGGCGGAGTCAAGAAAGCCGGTGAAAAGTTCGCCAAGGAAATGACGGAGTCGGTGTTCAAAGATGCCGGGAGTCTGGGACGAGAGGTGCACGAACTTGAACGAGGAACCGAGCTTCCAGAAGGCACCCACAAGATCCAGGCTTCTCCGAACGCAAAAATTTCCGCCTCGAGCAAGCCGTCGGAGATTCTCGAGAAAGAACTGGAGCGGGCAGGCGACCCGCGCCCGGGTCCAAATTTTGAACCGCACCACATTCTGCCCTTCGAGGACTCAAGAGTGTTGGGATTGCGTGACTCGCTGGAGAAGCTTGGGGTCGATGCCCATGATCTGAATTCAGCCGCCAACGGCGTATGGCTCCCGCGAGGCAGCCAGGTAGCGAACGCGGAGGGAGCCGCGCGCCATGAATTCACCTTCTCGAACCAGTACATCCGGGAGTTGAAGAACCGGTTGCAGGGAGCGACCAGCCGCGAGGACGCGCTCGAACGCTTGCGCCAGTTTGGGAGCGACTTGAGGAATGGTGTTTGGCCGCCAAGCGGCGCATCCAGGGTGCCCTGGAACCCAGGGACGATACTTCGCTAAAGCGACGCTCGGATCCGTCCCCACTGGCATTCTTTGGTATGGTCCTCTTACAATCTCGCCTGCGTGTTTTGGTAATGTCTGCGTTCTCTCCGGAGAAAATGATGAACTTTCGATGCCCGATGGTGGTGCGGCTCGCAGTTTTCTTCCTGTTTCTGGCTTGCGGTTCATCTTTGTTTGCTCAGTACACCGACCCAGCGGCGGTCAATGATCTAGGTGGGCCGCAGGAGTTCACTCGGCGGCGCGCGGAGCTGGCGAAAGAACTCAAGACCGGGTATCTGATTCTCTTCGCCCGCAAGACGCTGCCCGAGTCGGTGCACTACCGCGAAGACAACGACTTCTTCTATTACACGGGGATCTCGGATCCCGGCGCGGTGCTGGTCATGGATGTGGCCAAGGGCAAGTCCATGATTTTCGAGCCCCAGCAGGCCCCGAGGAACAAGCAGGTGTATGGGGCGAACCTGCTTTCTCTCAGCGAGGACAAGCGGAAAGAGATGGGATTCGAGACGGTGATGCCGCTCGACATTCTCGACATCGGGCTGGCGCGAGCCCTGGCTTCAGATACCGACCTGTGGCTGCGCCTGACCTTCGCCGACAAGGCGGACGGGGCGCGTCTAGAGACTGGCATGGACTACGCCGAAGAGTACACGCATCCCTATGGCGATCCCACACCCGGCGACCGGGCTGCGATCAAGAAACTCGCGGAGCGGTACCCGGCCGCGCACCTGCGCGATGCGACCCCGTTCATCGACACGATGCGGAATATCAAGACTCCACAAGAGATCGCAGTGCTCCGCAAGAACGGTGCGCTGAGCGGCGAAGGGATCAAGCAGGGAATCGCGCACGCGCGCGCGGGCATGTACGAATACCAGGTCGAGGCGCAGGCGGCATTCGTATTCCGCAACGGCGGAGCGTCGGGATGGGCGTACCCGGCGATCGTGGGCACCGGGGACAACATCAATACCTGGCACTACTTCAACGATCGGCGGCAGATCCAGGCCGGAGATCTGGTCGTGTTCGACTTCGCCGCCGATTACGACCACATGGCCATGGACATCACGCGCACGTTCAACATCGGTGGGAAATTTCCCGAAGAGCAAGCCAAGTGGTACCAGGCGGACCTGGAATCACAGAAGGCCGTGATGGCCATGTTGAAGCCGGGAAACACCTACGAGCAGGCCGCGGATGCAGGCAAGGCCGTATTTGCGAAATATGGGATCGAGAAACAGTGGTTTGGATTTCCCGGACACTTCGTGGGGCTCGCGACGCACGACGTGATGCGACCGCAGGGGGCGATCAAAGCCGGGCAGGTGGTGACGGTCGAGCCCATTGTCGAGTTCCCGGAAAAGAAAATGCACTTCCGCGTGGAGGACACGATTCTCGTCACCGGCGCGGGTCCGGAGAATCTGTCGGCGGGCGTTGTCAAGGAAATGGCCGACGTAGAGAAGCTGGTGGGGAGCGCGAAGTAGAGGCGCTCAAAGCATTGTGGTCTGGGTCCAGTCGGCCGAAAGCTGCTCCTGCTCTTCTTTCCCCTGAGGCAAATAGGTAAGTAGCGATTCCCGTGTGTGCCTCGTGTGCCCTCCCGCCCGAGGCACGTTCGCGCCGCAGAGGTTGCGGTTCTCAGATCCGGATTGTCGAGGAATCAAAGCCAACCGGAAGACTCCGCATTCAACGAATATTCACCTTCCAGTGACATCCCTTTAACCCGTGAAAGCCTAGCATGGTGGCTCGCTTTGGGGCACCGAGAGTATATTCGTCCAGCCCACTTCGAGAAGGAGAGTTGCTATGCAACACTTTCGACTGGGGACACGTTTCGCGCTGATCTGTCTGCTCGCCGCGGGTCTTGCTGTTTGCGGTTCCTGGCCAGCCTCGGCCCAGAATCTCTGCATGCTGAACTCGGCACAGGGGAGGATTCAACACGTAATCTACATTCAGTTTGACAACGTGCATTTGCGGCGCGACAACCCTAACGTGCCGTCGGACCTCGAGCAGATGCCGCATCTGCTGAATTTCATTCGTCAACACGGCGCGCTCGATGCCAACCATCACACTCCGCTGATTTCCCACACTGCCAACGATATTCTCACTTCCCTGACCGGCGTTTACCCCGATCGGCACGGAATTTCCGTGGCCAACAGCTACCCAGTGTTCCGTCCGGATGGGTCGACGGCGTTCCCGTCGTCGTTCTTCTATTGGACCGACCTGGTCAGCGATGTGAACCCATCCACGAAGGACAACACGTTTGCCATGCTCACGGCTGATGGTCACAATGCTCCGGCACCCTGGGTCCCATTTACCCGCGCGGGCTGTGATGTGGGCGCTTTCTCGACGGCGAACATCGTGATTGAGAGAACTCCATTCGATGTGGTCAAGATCTTCGGCGCGGGATCGCCGGAAGCCAATGACCCTAACCAGTTTACTAATTTCGCTGGCATGGCCGTTCACTGCGCGCAGGGGAGTTCGATTTGCAGCAATCCCAATACCAAGGCTGTGGCTGATCTGCTGCCGCAGGAACCTGGCGGCTACAACGGGTACAGCGCGTTGTTTGGCGCCCTATATATCAACAAGGTAACGCAACTGCGCGACCTGGACGGAAATGCGATTACGGGTTTCAACGGATTCAGCCCGAGCGCCAGCGAAACCCTGGGCGCGATCGCGACGATGCAGGAGGCGGGCATCCCGATCACGATTTCCTACATCGCTGACGCGCACGACGATCACGTGAACGATGTGGCCTTCGGGCCCGGCCAGGCCGGCTATGTGGCACAGCTCCAGGCCTACGATCAGGCTTTCGAGAAGTTCTTCGCCCGACTGAAAGCCGATGGCATCGACCAGGGCAATGCATTGTTTGTGATCACTTCTGACGAAAACGATCACTTCGCCGGCGGCCCGCCAACACCAGCGAGTTGCGACGGCGTGCATGTGGCCTGCACCTATCCGAACATCGGGGAGTTAGAGGTCAACTTGCCCGCGCTGGTAGCTGCCGAGACCGGCAACAGCACTCCGTTCAGCATTCACTTCGACATGGCACCATCGGTCAACATTACGGGGAACCCAGCACGCACAAGCACGACGGCGCGGCAGCTGGAACAGAACTTCGCGACGCTCACGGCTTTGAATCCGGTCACCAACAATACCGATACGCTAACTGTGGCTATGGCCGACCCGGTTGAATTGGGGCTGCTGCACATGATCACGGCCGATCCCGCACGCACGCCGTCCTTCGTCTGGTTCGCCGACGCGGATTACTTCTTCCTGTCGTTCGGCTCGGCCGCCCCGGTTGAGAATCCTGGCTTTGCCTGGAACCACGGCGGAGTTCAGCCTGAAATCGTGCACACCTGGCTCGGCCTGGCAGGACCAGGAGTGCGCCATGGAGATGACGGTGACAGTTCGGGGATCCAGTTCTCGGATCATACCGACATTCGCCCAACCATCATGGCATTGGTGGGGTTGCAGGACGACTATGCGCATCAGGGTCGCGTGCTGTTTGAAGCCTTGAAGCCGTCGGCGATTCCGCAATCGCTGACTGCGCATTCGGCCACCTTGCTGCAACTGGCGCAAGTTTACAAGCAGATCAATGCACCGGTTGGGCCACTCGGCCTCAACAGCCTAGCCGTCTCGACCGCCGCACTGGCGAGTAGCTCCGAGGGGGACCGGACATACAACCGGTTGGAGGGCAGGATCGCGGACTGGCAAGCACGCCGGGATACGATTGCAGGTCAGATGAACAAACTTCTGGAGGGTGCTGCTTTTGCTGGACAACCGATTTCCGAGGGCCAAGCAAAAAGGTTGATCCAGCAAGGCCAACAACTACTGGCGGAGGTGGCTTCCTGCGCTGCCAGTTTGCCGGAGTGCGACGACTAGAACCTGTCCTGGTGCGATCCGGGCCGGGGAGGGCGCAGTTTGCGAACCGCTGAAGCTGCGCCCTTCCCCAGCATCATCAACGTTATGAACCCGCATGGCGGCGGAGGGCAATTTGCCCTTGCCGCCGCTTGCCTTTAGTTGCCAGCCACTTTTGCGCCGAGCCCGGCGCCATCCCCAGTGGTTGCTGAGGAACCTGCGCCCATTTCACTTATCGGGTACGGAACGAAAAGGTTGCGCGAAGGCTGCGTGGCGCGTCCGGCGAAGCAGCTACTGGTGCGGCGTGGCCGGGTTGTGGTGATTCTGGGCCAGGATGGCTTCCTGCTTCTTGAGCAGTTCGACTCCCTGCGCGAAGGTCAGGTTGTTCGCCACTTCGTGGAAATCGCTGAAGACCTCATCCGAGCGGATGTCGAGGCGCTTGAAGATGAGGATCTTGCCGGTGAAGGCGAGGCTCATGTGCACGATTTCCCAAGTGCCATCGCCGATGTCAGCCTGCTCGACCAGGAAACGGCCGCCTTTATCGAGGTGGCCGAGAATGCCCCACCCGAAGCCGACTTCCTTGAAGAGAGTGCCGTCGATCCGCGCGATGCGGTGTCTATTGGCGTCGATCAGAAGAAAGCCTTGCATGCCCTGCAGAACCTGTTCCACGTGGCTCGGCGGCTCGTACTTGGGGTTGGGACGGAATTTCAAGCGCACAAGGTCATCGCCACCTTTGCCCAGTCCGGGCTTGCCCGGTTCGCTGCCATCGTATTCGTAGAGGAAGGCGTCAGGCATGGCCCGTACGATGCGCGTGGTGCGTTCGGCGTCCTCTTTTTCGCGCTGGCGCTTCTTGGCAAGCTCCGAGGGGTTATTGATCAGGTCGTCGAGTCGGCTGTCTTCTGCGGCCCGCTGCTGTGCGGTGAGCGGCTGGTTGTCGTAGGCGATCGCCATACCGGCCATGGCGTCGCGCGTCTCACAGTAGAGTTTGGTAACGGATCCGTGGGTCTGGCGGGTGGAGACGAACATGTGGTGCGGGGAGTTGTTCGCCACGGCGGTTTCGTTCTGTACAGTCTGGCGGACGAGTTCCGCCGGCGGAACCGTGAGCTGCCCAGCCGAAGCCAGGGAAGCCAGGAGCAGAAAAACACCGGCCGCGGGAATTTTTTTCCACAAGCCCATCAGTAGTCGCTCATCCCCCACAGATTTCAAAACTTAGTCTACCTTTGAGACGGGACCGGCGGAAGCAAGAGTTGCATGGGCGCGCACGCGAGTAATGTTACCGCCCAGCCGCAAGAGCAGAGCGAAATTCAAGGCGAAATAGTTTAGTATCATGCTTTCCCAAGAGTTCCTTCCCGAGTGAGAAGCTCCAGGGAGGGGTGAAACAGTCGAGGTCCAGCCCCGGGACAGCCGTGGTAGGTGTTCCGCGACATGCGGCAATCAGCCCAAGGAGATGGCACTCATGGAAGTTCCGAAGTCGGGAGAATTCGCGCACATCGGCAAGTCAGTGATGATCAAGGGAGAGCTTTCCGGCAGCGAGGACCTGTACCTGGACGGGCAGGTGGAAGGCACCATTCTGCTGAAGGGAAACAATCTCACGGTCGGTCCCAACGGGCAGGTCAAGGCCAGCGTCGACGCCAAGGGCGTAATCGTGCAAGGCAAGCTCGAGGGGAATCTTCATGCCACCGACCGGGTGGAGTTGAGAAAGTCGGCGGTAGTGACAGGCGATATTGCGACGCAGCGCATCGCAATTGAAGAAGGCGCGTATTTGAAGGGCAAGGTCGACGTCGGCAAGGACGGGAAGTAGTCCCTGGTCGTTGGCGAACTGGGATTCAGGCGCGAGAAATGCGATGGACTCGTCGACGATGATTCCTTTCGCTTGCGCCTCGACCAGCAGAGGTGGCGTCTCAGCTCGAACTTAAGGGTTCATGAAACTGTTTCGCGGCTCATCGTCCGGACCGGACAAGGCTTCGTCCCCGGCACAAAGCAGTCCAAAGCTTTCCCGCCGCTCCAGCGGGCTGGGAGAGTTGTCGCGCCACTGGGCGACGTCGGACACCTTGTGCATCCTCGACCTGGGAGCGACATCGGCGGCGAACATCCGGTTCTTCACCGAACGCGCGCACAAGATGTACAGCGAGGACCTGCTGACGGCGTCAACCGATCCAGGGCTGATCACGAAGGACGAGCAGGGTGGTACCGCGCTCGACAGCCGGCTCTTCCTGGAAGAGAATCTGGTGTATCCGGCGGCGCAGTTCGATGTCGTACTGTGCTGGAACCTGCCGGACTATCTGGATGAGAGCCTGGTGAAGCCGGTGGTCGGGCGCCTGTGGTCAGTGCTGAAGCCCGGGGGCATGATGCTGGCCTTCTTCCACACCCGCGACGCTGGGCCCGACGCACCCTGCTACCGCTATCACATCACGGGGGCCGATGTGCTCGACATGACGCCGATCGTCCCGCAACGCGAAGTGCGGCGTGGCCCGACCGGCGCGGTGCACCGGGCCGTGGGACACGGCTTCCGATTGCAGCGCGTGTTCAACAACCGGCACATCGAGAACCTGTTCCGGGATTTTGCCTCGATCAAGTTTTTCCTGAGCCGCGACAATATCAGGGAAGTGCTGGTGGTACGGTAGGACCTTCCCGTACGAATTTCGCTGAGCCCGTTCGCCCCCTTCGCTCATCTTCCTTCTGTGCCCATCTCTGTTAGTGCGGAGGCCGCCATGAGCGCTGTCCCTCGCTGGTTTGACCGCAAGTTTGAGTTCACGTTTCCCGTCGAGCAGTATCCCAACCTGTGTATGCGACTGTGCGGTACGCCTGCGCGCCTAGAAGAGCTGGTGCATGATGCCAAACACGAAGCCCTGGTGCGCAAGCCGGGCGACAAGTGGTCGGCCCAGGAGCATGCTGGACACCTTCTCGATCTCGAGCATCTCTGGATGAGCCGCGTCGAGGATTTCATTCGCGGCGGAGATGTGCTCACGGTCGCCGATCTCACCAATCGCAAGACCGAGGAAGCGAATCACAATGCCCGGTCTTTGCCGGAGATCCTTTCGGGTTTTCGAAAGGCTCGGATGGAACTGGTAAATCGGCTCGAGAAGATCGAACCGCCGCTGATCAGCCGCACCATGCTCCATCCCCGGCTGCAGAAGCCCATGCGCGTGGTGGATCATCTGTTCTTCGTGGCGGAACATGATGATCACCACCTGGCGAAGATCTGGGAATTGATTCAATCATAGTTCTGCTTTCTCCTGTCAATGCTCTTATCCGGTGCTACCTGATCAGGTAGATCTGTCCCCTTGCACCCGCAAGTCGTTCTGCCTACCCTCAGCCGCACAGACGACATCTCAAGGATCGATAAACGCTTGCCGCGTCGCTTCGCGTCCGGGGATCAAGGGTCCAGACTACATTTCCTTGGGAGTAATAAGACGAGGAGAAAATCTGCGATAACGACGGTTGCGACATTGTTGCTGACGTTCGGCTTGGCGTGGGGCCGGAACAAGCCACAACCCGGGCGAATTACCAACGGTCCCGTTGTGCAGGACGTGAAGGGCGCGACTGCTGAAATTGCATGGTCCACGGATGCCGAGGGCAGCAGCATCGTGAAATACGGGACCAGTCCGAATGATTTGAAGCAGACTGCTGAAGCGCCCTGGGGTGGCGGTAAGGAGCCGAACGGCGACTACAACCACACGGTTTGGCTCAAGAACCTGAAACCGAACAGCAACTACTACTACCGGGTCGAAACGACGCAGGGTGCGGGGACCGAAGGAATTTCACACCGCGACGAAATGACACCGTGGAAGCGGCTCCATGGAACAAAGAGGGACGCTAACGCGTCAGCTTGACGAGGAGCCTTGAAACCGTCGGCGCTGCTTCGAGCAGATGGCCGACCAAACCGTGCACCGGGCGGGGCAGGGCTAGCAACCGGCGTAGCCTGGAAGAGGTGCGAAAAACCGGCAGCAAACGTCGACGGTAAGCCTGGAAGTAAGCGGCAGCCACTTCCGAGATCGTGGCCTGCCCCCCGAAAAACGGCTCAAGACACTGCGCAGCGAGCGCTCCGCTGCGCAAGGCGAGGGAGATGCCGTCGCCAATGAAAGGATCGACGAACGCTGCCGCGTCTCCGCTCTCCAGGACGTTGCCGCGTACGGGTTCGGGCTCGCGGAACATGAGTGGAGACGTGCTCACCGGCTCCATCAAGATCTGCCAGTTGCGGGAGCGCTCGAGCAACTTCGGATGCAGCGCGAACACCTCCGGCAAGGTTCGCGCAACGTCGGAGCGCACCATGACGCAAGCATTTACCCGATTCTCGTCTTCGGGAGCGTCCGTCAGCGTCACCGGTTGCACTCCGCAATATCCCCCTGCAAAGAAGTAAAGATCGACCGAAGGCGGCGGGTCTGGCTCGGCATAGTGCGCTTTCAAGCCCAGCCATTTGCTTCCCGTCGTGCGATTTCCGTTCGCCGAGAAGTTGCGCAGGTTCGACCAGCGGCCGCTGGCATCGATGAGCGCCCTGGCAGAAAATTCGCCGGCTGAGGTCGAGAGCGTGAACGGGCCATCCCCGGCGATGCGATCGACCGAGGTTTCGAGCCGAGCGCACACGCCTGCCCCTTCGGCCGCATGCCAGAGGGCGAAGTCCAGATCGAAGCGGGCGACGCTGGCGGCGGGTGGATCAATCGGGGCGGAGACGGTTTGTCCGTCGAAAAAGAGACGAGCTTTGGCAATGCGTGGCGAGCTGGAAAGCAGATCAGAATTCGTATCGCTCAGCAGATCCCTTAGCAGGTCGAGCGACTCGGCCGAGACGAATTCACCGCAGACGCGCTGCCGGGGAAGGCGGCCTCGTTCGAGGAGAACGACGCCCGCACCTGTGCGAGCGGCCGTGATAGCCGCCGAGGTTCCGGCAGGGCCGCCGCCGATGACGGCAAGGTCGAAGGCGCGGAGTGAGGGTTGTGTGCGTACATCCATGCGAAGTTAAGACATGCGAAGTTAAGCGTCACCAGCCGCGGCACGCTTCGCCGCCGCCGCACCGGCAAGGCGTCTAGTGCTTAGGTTTTTCTTGGCTCCTAGCCACAACCACAAGCTATCAGCCAGGTGTCGCTCTACTGCTTCCACACAATCACTCCCATCCGGAAAAGATAGTAGCTCTTCATTTCGATACGAGCCGCGCCGGTTCGCTGAAGCAAGGCCAGCATTTCTTCCCGCGTGTAGCCCTGCAGGACCGAAGCCGGCGCATCGTGGCGCGTGAGGCGGCTGCGGTAGAGCGGCATTCCGGCATACACCAGGGCGAGATGCATGGGGTGCCGAAGGACATCGTTGATCAGCACAGCCCTGCGGCAAACGCGCAAACTTTCGCGCACGCAAGTGACCAGTTCGTCGGGAGCCAGATGGTGAAGGAAAAGATTGCTGCTCACCAGGTCAAAGCTTGAATCGCGGAAGGGAAGTTGGCAGGCGTCGGCAACGACTGCGCCGTCGCTGTTCATCCGTACTGAGCCAAGGTGGGAAGCGGCGCGGTCGAGCAGTGTCAGATTCAGGCGAATTCCATGTCGAGCCAGGCGGTCGCGCGCGGTGCAAGGAACGTATCCGGAGCCGGCGGCGATTTCGAGAAGCGAAAGGCTGCTCGTCCCTCTATCGCAATCCGCAACTCTCCGAACCAGGTCCACCGTCGTGCTGGTTCCGCCGAACCAGCGGTTGATGCGGCGCAGATCGTTGAGGGACGCGCCCACTTCGGCGGGCGTTCCGGCGTCGGTGTCGAGCAATTCGGGCGTCGGAATGCGGATCATGGAGGCGGCTCTTAGCTGTTAGCTCTTGGCTCTTCGCTACACCTCGGCCAGTTCTTCTTCCAGCAATTGCTTGTTGTAGAGATCGGTGTAGTAGCCTTCGCGGGCGATGAGTTCGTCGTGCGTGCCCAGTTCCACGATGCGTCCGCCGTGCAACACGGCGATGCGGTCGGCGTTGCGCACAGTCGAGACGCGATGCGAGATGAAGATGGTCGTGCGGCCCTGCATGATTTCGCGCAGATGATTCAGAATCTTGTCCTCGGTCTGAGTGTCAACGCTGGACAGCGCATCGTCGAGAATCAGGATGCGCGGATTGCGGATCAGGGCGCGGGCGATGGCGGTGCGCTGTTTCTGTCCGCCTGACAGGGTCAGCCCGCGTTCGCCCACGACCGTTGCGTACTGTTCGGGGAAGCCTTCGATGTCGGCTGCGATGTTTGCGCCGTCGGCGGCCTCGCGAACGGACTCGTCGGTTGCGGCTTCGACTCCGAAGGCAATGTTCTCGCGGATGGTGTCGCTGAACAGGAAGGTCTCCTGCGGCACAAAGCCGATGTTCCGTCGCAGGAAGTCGATGGGAAACTCGCGGATGGGCTTGCCGTCGATCAACACCGTTCCGGGCTCGGCGTCGTAGACGCGCGGGATCAGATCGACCAGCGTGGTTTTCCCGGAGCCGGTTGGGCCCACAATTGCTAGACTCGTGCCAGCCGGGATGCTCAGGTTGATGCCGTGCAGCACCGGCGTACCGTTGTAACCAAAATTCAGACCGCGGAATTCGATTTCGCCGCGCACTTCGTCTTGCTCCGCCATGGCCAGCACAGCCGGGTCGTCGGTGATCTCGGGCTTCTCCTGCATGATTTCGTTGATGCGCTTCAGCGAGGCAGTTCCGCGCTGGAAGATGTTGATCACCCAGCCGAGAGCGATGACGGGCCAGGTGAGCTGTATCATGTACGTGAAGAAAGCGGTGAAGGCGCCGATGTCGATCCGCTTCAGCAGGACTTCGCGTCCGCCCAGCCAAAGCACGAGCACGACCGCCAGCCCCAGGGTCAATTCCAGAGTTGGCCACAGCAGTCCCATCAGGCGCGCCAAGGGCAGACTGCGCGCGATGTATTCGGTATTGGCCGTTTCGAACTGGCGGACCTCGGCGTTCTCCTGCACGTAGGCACGAATCACCCGAGCGCCCGAGAAATTCTCCTGGGCGCGGGCCGAGATCTCGGAAAACATGGCTTGGATTTTTTCGAAGCGCTCATGGATCTGGTGGCCAAAATATTGAATGACGATTGACGCAACCGGCAGTGGCAGGAAGGTGTAAAGCGTCAGCCTGGGGCTGATCTTGAACATGTAGATCAGCGCGCCGGCGGTGAACACCAGCGTGTTGGCCGAGTACATGATGGCGGGGCCGAGCAGCATACGTACGGCGTTCAGGTCGTTGGTGGCGCGGGCCATGATGTCGCCGGTGCGAGTGCGCTGATAGTAGGGATAAGAAAGCTGTTCCAGGTGCTGGAACAGATCGTTGCGCAGGTCAAACTCGATGTCGCGCGAGATGCCGATGACAATCCAGCGGGTAAGGAACTGAAAGATGCCTTTGCCGGCGGCGATGGCGACGAGCAGCAGGGCGTAGAACCCGAGTTGTCCCGTTGACCGGCCCCCGTGGTCGAGGTAATTGATGGCTCGTTGAATGACCTGGGGAAACTGAACCGCGATCCCATTCAGCAGCAGCACGCAGACCGTGCCCACCAGGAAGCCCCGGCGGTACTTCTTCACGTAGGGATAGAGGGGGCGCAGGCTCTTGGGCAGCATCGTGTAATAGATGCGATTTTAGCAGCGCCCGGTGCAGGCGGTTGTCAGGGATTGTTTGCAACTAGACCGGCCGTCATCGACCACGCGTCGGGACCACCTCCGCAACCCAAGTACGTTGGTAACCTTGCGCACTGACAGAACCGTGGCATAACTTCACACTGGGCCGAACCAAGGGGAACGACGTGTATACAGAGGGTGGCATTGCATTCAACACAGTCATTTTCGGCATGGTGGCGCACCCTGAGCCGTTATTCGGTCCTGGTGAGTCTCTGTCTTGCGTTACTGCCGACGCTGGCGCCCGCCAGCCACGCGGAAACCAAGACAGTTCGCAAGCTCGTTTATAAGGAAGCGCCGGGTTATCCCATGACTCTGCGAGAAGCTCATATTGGCGGTATTGTGCGCTTGGAGATTGTTATTTCCCCGAAGGGAACCGTGGATTCGGTGGTGCCCGTGGGCGGAAACCCGGTCCTGGTGGAAGCCGCCAGCGCGGCTGTCAAACGTTGGAAGTACGCTCCCGCGGACACCGAAACCAAAACCCAGGTCGAGTTCACATTCGACCCGAAGCACTAGCTAGAACGGCTCCCTCAATGGCCGGGCCCACCCTTGATGGCCCCGCGAACCTTCTCCGAGAGTCCAGCGAACTGAATTCCGTGATCTTGCCTGAAGACTGAAGCGCAGGTCACCACCAGGGCGACGGCCCAGCCGACCAGGAAGAACCACCCCATGCCCATAAGAACGGAATAGACCACTTCGCTGTTCATTTCGCTGGCCCCTTCAGGGATTTAGGCGACGAATTCATCGCGGCGCGCGAGCGGCTTGCCCGCAGTCCGGTACCGGTGAACAACCTCCTGCACCGCACGCAGCCGGCCGAAAGTGGTCAAGCCAGGGTCGTCGAGAGCGGCTTCAATCTCGGTAATCCATGCGCCGACCGCCCACTCGATACCCGCGGACATTTCCGCAGCGACTGCCTGAATGAGTTCTTCGTTGGTGGAAGCCGTGGCCATGGTCAACCCTGCCTTTCTAAGATCCGCTGTGGGAATCGAACCCACGGCCGGATAGAAGGTTGTGCACGCGAGGAGCGAAACGCCCGCCCCTCGCAAGCGGCATCTCGTTACTGAGCTGGGGGCGCGGCCTGGGCGCCCTGCAGATGCTTCTGCATGCGCGCCTGGCGGCGGGCCTGGACCTTGGCCAGGCGGTCTTTCTGGTCCTGAGTGAGCACGGTCATCAGTTCCGACTTGATGCGTTCTTTCTGCACCATCAACTCGGTCATGGCCTGTGACTGCTGGCTGGCTACGGCGCGTACCTTCCCTTCATCGAACCCACCTGCCTGTTCGAGTTGCTGCATCTGCTGGTGGCCCTGCATCAACTGCCGCATCAGGGGCTGGATGGTCGGCTTCTCCTTGGTCAGGATGTCTTTCATTTGCGACATCTGGGCATCACTGAGATCGAGGTAGTCGGCGTTGAAGCCAAACATTTCTGGGCCAAAGCCGTGCCCGCCAAAACGGCCCATGCCATGCGACGCTTTCACTACGCTCTGGGAAAAGGCCACTGTGGCGCAAAGAGCAATCGCCAGCACGGCAGCGACGGTCTTGAATCGATTGAGTTGCATTGGGACTCCCTCCCGCCCCGGTCTTGCCTTCCGGGGTCTGAAATGGCTTGCAGCTATGGAAACACGGACGGCCGGAATTGGCAGTAAAGAGTCGGTCAACCCTAGTAAAGTTTTGTCAATAGACTCGGGTTGACAATTCTTTACCACGACGCCGAAAAGGTGGTGTCAGAATAGGGACGGAATGGACCGCATCCTGATCGTGGATGATGACATTGAGTTGTGCGGCCTGGTCAGCGAATATCTCGCGCCAGAAGGGTTCCGCGTGGAGGCGGTGCACGACGGGGAAACCGGCCTGCAACGCTCGCTAACCGGCAATTACTTGCTGGTTGTCCTGGACGTCATGCTTCCCGGAATGAGTGGATTTGATGTTTTGCGCCGCATCCGGGCGACCTCACGAATCCCGATCCTGCTGCTCACGGCACGAGGCGAGGACGTAGACCGCATTGTTGGACTGGAGATTGGAGCCGACGACTATCTCCCGAAACCCTTCAACCCGCGGGAGTTGGTGGCGCGTATCCGGGCCGTGCTGCGGCGCGCGGGTACGGACCGGCGGGTTGGCGTTGCTCCGCCGCCGGAAGTCCTGCGCATCGGGGACATCGAACTGGATCCTGCGACCCGCACCGTCAAGCACGCGGGTGAGCCGGTCGATTTGACCTCGGTGGAGTTCAACCTGCTGGAGGTGTTGTTGCGCGAGGCGGGGCGGGTGGTGACGCGCGAGGAACTGGTCAGCGCCGTGCTGAGCCGCAAGTTCTCGCCGTTCGATCGCAGTATCGACATGCACGTCAGCAAGGTGCGCAAGAAGCTGGGCGATAACGACGAAGTTGAGCACATCAAAACCGTACGCGGAGTGGGGTATATTTTTGCCAGACCGCGCGAGAAGGCTCGAAGCGGATCCCGATGAAAAGCCTTTTCCTGAAGATCTTTCTTTCGTTCTGGCTGGCGCAGGCGCTGATCGTGGCCCTGGTGGTGGTCGCCACCGTGGCCTTCCGCCCACAAACGGAGTCTCCGTTCTGGGAATACATCAAGAGTCATATCGCCGAGCAATTGGTGCAAGCCTACGAAGGAGGCGGGTCGCAGGGACTTGCCCATCGAACCGATCAGTTCAGGAGCACGCTCAAGCTGCAGGCGTTTCTCTTTGATGAGCAGGGGCACGAACTCTCCGGGCGCAACGCTGCGCCATGGGCACAACGGCTGACTCATGGGCAAGACCCACAAGGAATCGGCTGGCCGGCGCACTTCTCGGCGCGGCGCTTTGTAAGGCAGGAAATTTCAACGAGCCAGGGCAAGCGTTACCTCATGGTCGCCGAAGTGCCGCCCCGGCCATGGCTGCCCTTGCTGCGGCAAAAGCCACCGTGGACGGGACTCGTGATTCTGTTCCTGGCCGTGTTGGTCTCGGGCCTCGTGTGTTACCTGCTCGCGGGATATCTGACCTCGGACGTAAGGCGGCTGCGCGCCGCCACCCAACAGCTGGCCGCAGGCGATCTGAACGCGCGCGCAGAGGCTCCGCGGGGTGGACGCCGCGATGAAATCGCCGAACTGGTTCGCGACTTCAACACCATGGCTGGCCGCCTGCAGGATCTAATGAGTGCCCAGGCCCGCCTGCTCAACGACATTTCGCACGAATTGCGGTCTCCGCTCGCGCGGCTGAGTGTGGCCCTGGGCCTGGCTACGCAACGAAGCGGCCCGGACGCGTTCGGCGCGCTGGAGAGAATCGAGCGGGAAGCCAACCGCCTGAACGAACTTATCGGACGACTGCTGACCCTCGCCCGCTTGGAAGGTGGCGAAGAGGGATTGCGCCGCACCGAAATTTCGCTGGATGAACTGATTCGAGATATCACGGTCGATGCCGATTTCGAAGCGCAGAGCCGTCACTGCCGCGTCGTCTGCGTGATCCAGGACGAGGTCACGGTGCTGGGCAGCGCGTCGTTGTTGCACAGCGCCATTGAGAACGTCGTGCGCAACGGGACGCGGTACACGCACGAGGGAACCGAGGTGGAGATCCGCCTGGCTTGTGAGTCCGGAGAATTCGGCGGGCAAGCCGTGGTGCGGGTCACCGACCAGGGCCCTGGCGTTCCGCAAGAAGCATTGGATAAGTTGTTCCGGCCCTTCTACCGTCTCGACGACGCGCGCGGCCGCCAGACCGGCGGCGTGGGCCTGGGATTGGCCATCACCGAACGTGCGGTGCGTTTGCACGGGGGCACAGTGCGGGCCGCAAACCGTCCGCAAGGCGGACTCATGGTCGAGATCCGGCTCCCGCTGGAGGCAGCGCATCCGATCGAGGCGCCGAAGGCCGAAGGTGCTTCCGTGCGGGCGAGCTGAGGGGATTTTTGATTTGTAGTTTGCGGTTTGCGATCTTGGCATTGGGTCCTATCACGCAGCCTCCAATTCCGAAATTATCCGATCACAAATTCGCAATTGTCTCCAGGTCCCGGTTCGCTCTCATGTCTCCGTGCTCCCGGGCAACTCAAATCGCTTCCCCGGATTCCAATAAGTCCTGTGGTAGTTTGCTCTTCCGGGAAATTCCTGATACACCATTGAGGGAATCAAGCCCTCAAAATTGAACTGCTTGAGGCCGACAACAGTGGCCTTGCGTTCGTAATCCTTAAAATGGGAGAACAGAATCTTGATGAGGTCTGGCTGGCTTTGGGGCGTGCTTGCAGTACTTGGATGGTTGGGATTGGCGGGATGTGGGGGTTCGGGGAGAACGGGATTCGTCTATTTAGCTAGCGGAAATGCTCCGGGTGTGTTGACCGCCTACAGCGTGGACCTTGGAAAGGGAACACTGAATTCTTCCAACGGGGCGCTGACACCGACCGGCAAGAGCGCCAACACCGGAACGCAGCCGCGCAACATGATCTTCGACTCCACCAACACCTTCGCCTTCGTGGCGGATTACGGCAACCCTCTTGACACTGGAACCGACAACAGCAAGAAAAATGGCGACGTCGGCGCATTCTCGATCGGCAAGGGCGGGGCAATCTCGAGCATCGGTTTGACGTCGATGCCTGCCTACAAAACACAGACCCCCGTGATTGATTTGACGGGTTGCGCGACCCTGAGCCCGGTTGGTTTGGCTCTGGATCCTAGTGGGAAGTTCCTGTTTGTCGCGAGTCAAGCCTTCTACAACGCGGATGGCTCCGCGACGTGCTCCGGTTCCAATCAGAACGGCATGCGCGCGCCTGGAGTGCTGGTCGTGTTCGGGGTGGCATCCGGTAAACTGACGGCGCTTTCGGTCAATGCGATTCCCGTCCCGCCAGCGGCCCCGGGGACGAATATTCCCCAACCGACTTCGGTTGCGGTGAGCAATCAGGGCAGCTTCGTCTACGTGACGGACTTTCAAAACAACACGGTAGTCGGTTTTGCCTACGACTCCGGCGGAAACCTGAGCCCGATTCCTGGACAGTTCGTAACCGTGGGCACCGGCCCTCAAGTGGTGTTCTCACCCCCCGTTTCTAATTTCCTCTATGTGGGCAATGAAGGCACCAACGACATCTACGAATTCATGATCAACAGCGATGGCAGTCTGGTTGCAGTGACTGGGGGGACGGGAATCATCGGAACCGGTACCGGGCCGATCGCGATGCTAAGCGACCCCAGCGCAAAGTATGTGTACGTGCTCGCGCACGACGGAGGCCAGGTCCTGGGCTACACCCTGAACCATGTGACGGGAACGCTAACCGCGGTCGGTCCCAACGGAGGAGCGGTCTCAACGGGGACGGGGCCGGTGGCTTTTACAATCCGATCGGATGGAACCACGGATGGGAATTTCTGGCTGTTTACTTCCAACCTGGGCGGCAACACGATCTCAAGCTACTTCCTGAACGGATCAACCGGTAGCCTTTCCGCCCTTCCGCAGTTGACGGTACCGGGAAGTGGCGGCCCATACGGCATTGTTGCGCACTAGTGTTGTCCTAGGTCGGCACCCTCAGGATGAGGTAAGCACCTAGCAAAGCAAAGATGATATCGGGGGACCAGGCGGCCAGCCCGGGCGGCAACTGGCTCAGGTTCCCCATGGACTCGAACAGGCGAGATACAACCTCGTAGACCGCCGCGATCCCGACCGCCACGGCAACGCCGGTGACGGCGCCTCGCTTGCCTGCCGAAAGAGAGAAAGGAATCGCCAGAACTCCCATCACCAGGGTCACGACGGGCACGGCCAGTTTGCGTTGCAACTGCACGCGAAGACGCACTACGTCAAAGCCGCTCTGCTGCAGGTCGTGAACGTAGCGCCGCAGTTCCTCGAAACTCATCTCGGACGACTGCTTGACCTCTTTCTTGAAATACATGGGCGGTTCGCTATATTGCGCGAAGGCGGTGACGTCGAACTGGCGGTAACTCTCGATGCTGTCGCCATTCAGTTTGCGGGCCCAGCCTTGCTCGTAAATCCAGCGCTGCGTGATTTCAGACCAGTGCGCCCGCTCGGCGTAGGCACGCTGCGTGATCGCA
>Ga0306922_10001661_pt1 | contig 20074 bp, 20 predicted proteins | sample sta12Cox44000082_FD_203758 | JGI IMG/M metagenome (GOLD analysis project Ga0306922, IMG submission 203758) | Lab enrichment of tropical soil microbial communities from Luquillo Experimental Forest, Puerto Rico - statoxic.12C.oxic.44.000.082 (v2)... | ecosystem: Environmental > Terrestrial >... | reverse complement strand
GTCGGAGGCATTCTGTCCAGCATGGCTCGGATTTTCCCTACGCTGCGGGCAAACTCTGTTTTGGAAGCAAGATCAGGCTCGAAGGAAGCCACGTCGGCTACTGGTGTTTCGGGCCTGCGTTTGCGAAGCCAGTCAATGGCACGATTGCGCGTGACAGCCACCAGCCAAGGGGCCAGCGGCCCGCGGGAGGAATCGAAGGCCATCGGATTTCGCCACAGTTGCATGAAGACTTCCTGCAAGAGATCCTCAGCCATCCCTGCATCTCCTAACACGCGCAAAGCAATGGAATACACGACCGCCGAGTAACGGTCGTAGAGTTGACCCATTGCGCTCTCGTCCCCGGAGGCTATCGCAGACACCAAACCCCCGTCTGACGGAACCGCCGTCGTATCTGCCATCATCAAAGCAAAAGACCCCCGGGTAATATACGAGAAAAGTCGGGGGGATGGATTGCTGGACTTGACAAATCTAACCTGTGGCCCGGACACGTATTGTTCCGTGCTTGGCCTTCTCCGTAGCGACTTCTGACTCAAGGCCTCTCTGCCACCAGAACATCCACGTAAATTATTCGCATTCCCGAAACGGTATCTTGTTCCGTCACGTGAAAATTCGCATGGTGCGCCAATCCAAATCGCGCGCACTTTCGTAGAGTACATGAAGAGCTTTGCGGGAACCTGAGGATGGGCCCTACTCTCGAAAGCTCTTCAATCTAACTGAGAGCAATAAGTGAGTCCGCACAGCGGCACTTCGCTGCATTAGTACTGGTGTGCCCGCCCGTGCAACTCGATAGGAGAGAAAAAAAATGAAAGAGAAAAGTAAGGAACCAGGTCGGGCTGGGCTGGCCAGACACCTCGTCGCCTTCTTTGCAGCGCTGTCCGTCTTGGCCATCGGCTTATTCTATGCTTCGCGCCCGGGGATACACGTCGAGGCCGCGGATCATCGCGATTCGCCCACCGCTGACGCCAATCCTGAAGGAGACATCACGGACGTATTCGCATTCGTCGATCCGAACGATACCACGAAGCTCGTGCTGATTATGAATGTGAACCCGTTTTCCGTTCCGGCAGAGTTACCGACCTATAGTTTTTCGAACGAGTTCCTCTATCAGTTCAAGTTCGCGAGTGATAACGACGCGGGCGATGATTTGGTCATCCAGGCGAAGTTCAGCAGCGTTCCAATAAGCCAGTGCAAATCTGGCCAGTTGGTCAAGATCTACGGTCCTAGAAGTCCCGCGCAGCAGGGAATCCAGAACACGATTGTGAGCCAAGCGCTCACGGCGGAGGGATGCACAAACGGGACCTTTACTCAGAACGACATCAAGGTCTTCACCGGTCAACGGGATGATCCCTTCGTTACCGACGTGGGACAGCTCTTCCGAATCCGCGCGGGGCTCCAGGATGTGTATCGCTCCTTCAGCAGTCCGGCACTGGGTGCTCTGCGTGGAAGACAAGTGCGTGCCGACGGCACGAGTGGCGTTGACGGTTTCGGCGGATTCAATGTTTCTTCGCTCGCCATAGAACTTCCGAAGCAGCTTGTTCGCGGGTCTGGTTTCCTCGGAAACGAACACCTGCTCGGCGTCTGGGCCACCGTGAGCAAGCGCGATCAAGGGGAACAAGATGGGAATGGCGTGGCGACCTTCACACAATTCCAGCGCATGGGCCAACAACTCTTCAAGACCATCTTCGTTCCCGCGAACGAGCGTGAAGCGTTCAACGCAACCGACCCAAGTGGTGATTTGCAGAACTGGAGCAGCCTGGTTCCCGACGCTCTGACCACCACGGACAACGATGGAACGGGCAATACCATTGCGAGCCGTGTGGCAGTGCTGAACGCAGTCGGAGTGACTGCCGCTCCTAACGGCGCTCCGCTCTTGTTGCCTTCCAACTTTGCGAACACCAATAAGGACTTGCTGCGGGTTGCTCTCCTCCCGGATGTTCTCCGGCTGGACCTCGACCGCGATCCGGCAGATCTAGCTATCGGACAGTTCGGCCTGCAGAATGGCCGCCGTTCCGGAGACAATGTTACGGAAATCCTGATGCGGTTAGCGCGGCAGCTTGCCGACATCAAGTTTCCGAATGGCAGCGGTCTACCCGGCAGTGGCGCACTGGGCGCCAGGCAAGCTCTCGACTGCACCACCCTTCCCGCTTGCCCGGACCGTCGCATCCTTGTCGTCCTACAGGGAACACAGTTCATCAAGCCGGACAGCCAGTTGGCCGACCTGACCACGAGCGGCAATGACCGACCATTTCTTTCGTCGTTTCCATTCTTAGCGGAGCCCCACCCATTGCCGGGTGAGACTACACCTGCCCCCGGCACCGTGGGCTTCCCTACACAACAATAGGCAGCTAACCGTCTCGAGCCGTGAACGACGTCGTTTACGGCTCGGGCGGCACGCAAGAGAGAGGCTTCCGATGAAAATTCATTTCAAGATTGTCTTGATGATTGTCTTCGGTCTTCTGCAGCTTAGCACTACGACTTTTGGGAATGAATTAAAGAGTGCTGTGTTAGATCCGAAGCGGCGCGAAGATCAGATCGTGGCATTTCATGAAGCGCGTACTTCAGCCCGGCCGTACGACGCCGACGCGTGGCGATTGCTTGCTGGCGCGTACGTGCAACGTGCGGTCGTTACTGGCGACGGGCTTGATTATGATCGCGGATGGGAGATGCTTCACAAGGCGGAAGAGCTTGACCCCGGAGATCCCCGCATCTTGCAAGCGCGCGCCGAATTGCTGTTATCCCGGCACCATTTCCAAGGGGCACGGGACCTGGCGGAACAAGGTCTCGCAAAAGATCCGGAAAACACCGAGCTGCTTGCTGTCGCGGGAGACGGCGCCCTTGAAACTGGTGATCTCGATTCCGCAACCGCATACTATCGTCGGCTGAAAGGCGTTGGGGCGCGATTGACGACTTGGGCGAGGCTCGCGCACGCCGCAGAGTTGCGCGGCAATCTGGACGAGGCTGCTGAAATGCTGCAGAAAGCTTTGCAAGCCGGCTACGACGGTGGCTCCTTGCCGGAGGCTCGCGCGTGGTGCCGGGCAGTGCTAGGAGAAATTGAACTGCATCGCGGAAACGCCGAAGCCGCTCGCAAGCAATACGAGATGGGGCTCAAGGAGATCCCCAATCATCTGCTGGTTCTGGAACACTTCGCGGAACTCCAACAGTTACAAGGAAATTCACGAGGCGCTGAAGACCTCAACCGCAGAATTCTGGCTCAGCGAGAGGATCCCAAGGCGGAGCTTCGCTTGGCTGCCTTGCTTTCGCTTCATGGAGACTACCGCGAATCCGCGAGACTGCGCGCCGCTGCCCTTCGCTTCTATCAACGTGCTGTAGCAAGCGGAAACGAAGGATACCTTCGTCCTCTTGCCGTCTTCGAGTTGGCGGCTGGACATTATAGCAAGGCTGAAGAACTTGAATCTCGCGACGTCGCTCTGCGGCCCAACGCTGAGAGTCGGGCAATCCTGCAGTTCATTCAGGACACGGCGGCGGCAAAGCACACTCAGCCAACTGCCCACAACGTCCGCTAGGAAAAGCCCGGAGCGATAAGTGAAACCTAATCGCGGCAAGTCAGTTGTCCTGGCCAGCATGCTCCTTATGGTAACAGTACTGTGTCCTATGGCAGGACATGGCCAAGAGTCTCCCAATCGTTTTCTCTTAGATGGCCGTTGTGTGGGCCCGGATGGTACAGGCATTCCGAAAGCGCAGGCCAGAGCTGAAGGAACGACAGTCAGTGCGGACGAAGACGGCCGGTTTCGCTTAGCCCTTCAACCTGGCGACCATAGGCTAGAAATCGCTGCACCAGGTTTCACACCACTCCATGTCACCGTGCCGGTGACGGCGGATTCTGAAGTGTCCTTTGAGTTGCAACCGAATGCGCAAGTAACGGTTCACGCTGAGGCCGAGACTCTTTCTCCAGATCCGTCTGCGAGAGTTATCTTTCGCGACGACGCAGTGGTGGCGAATCCAGGGCGGCCAGGAGTTCCCATCTCCATTCCGGGTTATCCAGCCGAGACCGCTTCTGGCGGCATCAAAGCGCCGCAATACTTTGCACCAGGCGTTGCTTCGGATCATGGCGTTCTCATCGCCCAATTCGTCAAGATTGGCGATTTTCTAGTCCCCAACAACCTCTCCGCGAATGCGCACGGAAACGGCTACGCCGACCCAAATCTCCTGATTCCTCAGACTATTGGAGATGTCGAGAGTGATGGAGCCGCATTCGACGTGCGCTATGGAGATCATGCGGTGAATCTTTCCACGACATACGGGTTGCGTTCGCAACTAGGGCCTTGTGTCGAAGCGATTTTCGACTCCCGCAACGTCGATCTCGTTTCCATCTGGAGCCCGCAGAATCCGCGCATTCGAGCCTGGATAGCTTCCGAGGCCGCATTCGGCAACGGCTATCTGAATCTTGCTGAACACCGGCGTCAGGGAAAGATCAACGCGATGCGCCAAATCAGCGCAGGGCGACACGAGTTGACTCTATTTGGCGTGGGCTATTACGGATTTTCTCGAATACCAGGCCTCGTCCCCATTGATCGCAATATGCCAGGCGACACGATTGATCCGCGTCAGTCGGATCAGACGCACACCTCGCTTCTCGTGTTGACCGATACATGGACACCAAGCAGCCGGTCGCAAGTGCGCCTATCCGGTTTCTTCCGAACCTACAATCTCAATTTGGTTTCGGACTTTGGCGACGGCCTCATTCGCCAAAGCGAGTTCCGTACCGTGGCGGGAGGAAATGCAACGTATGTCTTTTCCGGCAGGCACGGTTTTTCCGTCTTGGCCGGCGTGGATTTGCACAGAGATTCCATTCCTGATCTCACACTCGATCATGTCGGTGCGCTGGGGAAGTTTCAATCTGTGGGATCCAACGCCCTGACGATCTCGTCCTTTTCCCCCTTCTTTTCGGCCGGTGGAAGTCTTTCTCGCTGGTTTCACTACAGTCTGGGAATACGCCGCGACGACTTCTTTATCGACAACCAAGACTTCAAAAAACTGCTTGACTCCTTCAGTACGTCTCCCGGCACGACCAGTCCCAAAGCGACCTTCTCATTCTATCCAGGCGCTAATCCGTTACTTTCTGTTGTAGCCTTCAGCGTTGGCGATGCGTTCCACATCAATGATCCGCGTATCGGTGTGGGAACTCAGCGCGGAACGCCTATCGCAAAGTCGCGCGCATATCAACTCGTCGCCACAAAGGTCGCTGGCGCAAACGAGTTTCGCGTAACGCTGGCGAGAGTCAGCAATTCCACGCAGCTCGCGCAAATTGATCCTGACACCGGGCTGCAAATCGACCTCGGCCCGTCCCAGATTCGCTCCGTCACGGTCGCTGCTTCCCGGCGTTTTTCGTCTGGCTATCTCCAAGTCTCCTTTGCACGCGCAAATGCGACCGATCGCTGGACCCGCGAACCTGTACCCGAGGCTCCAAGATTGATTTGGGACGCTACGGGGACGTGGCAACGCCTTCCATTTCACATACGGGCACAAGGGGAATTTGAGTATGTTGGAAGAAAACCTCTCGGTGACGGTTTTACGGGAGTCCCGGTTCGCGAGATTCGCTTGAGTTTGCTTCGCAGCTTTGCTGAAGGCAAGTGGGACGCGGGCATAAACACCTTCCTCGCAAACGGGTATACAGGCCAGACCTTGGAGACGCTACAACTGGCAGGAGAACCTGCGCCCTTCGAGCGGATCGTTGGCGTGCGGCTCAAGCCTTACATGGCCGTCTCGTTGTCCTACCGCTTCGGTCGCGCTCGAAGGAAATGAACCGCAGGAATTCGACAGTGGCAGCTTCGCCTTCCTTCTACCCACGGGGCGTAGGCACGAGCAGCATCTTGCGTGCACGATGGCAGTAAAACAGGCAACCAGGAGGGACTCTACTTCTGAGTGGTGTCCTTCGGGCAAGTCGAATGCGGCTCTAGTCGAGCCGCGTGTGTGGTCAGGCCTGGATTGTGCCTCCCGAAAATGTCGAAATGTCTGAACGGATGTGGCTTATCCTTCCTTCATAATTCTCACTGATGGTTGTTTTTCTTACGACATTCCTTGCTGTCTTGCCTTCGATCCTGCGTTCGCGTGCTGCCTTGGAGCTCGAGAACCTAGCCCTGCTCCACCAAATCGGCGTGCTTCACAGGTCCGCTGCAAAACGCCTGAAATTAACCTCAGGCGACCGCTTGTTCTGGATCTGTCTCACTCACCTCTGGCGCGACTGGCGCTCAGCGCTGGCCATCGTCAAGCCTGAAACCGTCGTAGCTTGGCATCGCGCCGGCTTTCGTCTCTTCTGGACCTCGAAAGTGCGGCGCGGCCAACCTGGACGACCGGTCATCTCGCGCGAGGTCCGAGATCTGATCCGCAAGATGTGCCGGGAAAATCCCACTTGGGGTGCACCCCGCATCCATGGCGAACTACTCAAACTTGCCTTCTGTGGTGCACGCGCAAAGGCCAGTGCGGTCAGCGGCCCGACCATGATCCACTGCACGGCCGTGAATGCCGTTTCGATAACGAGATAGTCCGGGACCGATGTCATTACGTTCTTGGCTGCGACCGCGAGCGTCGTAAAACTCCACGAGAGTAGAGATCCGAATACCGCATAGCTGAGTCCCCGCGAAAGAAGGCTTCCGTTGCGCTGCGCGAAGGCCTGTTGGTAGACCCAGGCGAAGAGGAATGACTGGATCAACATGGAGAGAAACCCAAACGGAATGATGATGTCCTTGCGGTATATCGCAAGGTGTTCGTAGTAGCCGTGGAACAGCATCAGGTGCCAGACGAATCCGAGCGCGAACGTTGGCCCGAGGTAGGCGAGGACTCCCAGTCCGAAACGCAGCTTCATTTTCGTTTTCCCTTTCTCTGTTTGGTTTTACCCCTGGCTTTCGGTGGCAGGGTTTGCACATGGGCTACCGCCAGCCGGAGCCAGTGCTGCACCGCTTGCTGGTTGAGTGCTGGGGAATCGACATAGACATAGCCTTCCATCGTCCGGCCGCGCATCACCATCGGCCGTGCGCCGGACCGCGTGAGCGCCTCGGCCTGCCGATCCTTCCCGACGCGAAGCAGCAGGCCGCGGCGGGACGCTGCTGCGACCAGGTTGCCGTTCAGCATGAAACCGATTCCGCCGAACATTCTGACTTCGCGGATGTCACCAGCTCCGGCAAGAGCGGCGCGAACCTTTTGGGCAAGTTCCTGCTCAGTCATTGTGATCCTCCTGAGCGAGCAGTTGCGTCAATTGATCGACCGCGCCGCGCCAGCCTGCCGCATGGCGGTTGATTGCGTCAGTGAGCCCGAGTTTCTCATGGCGGATGACGAGTTCGGAGCCGCTGCCATCCGGCGTGATCGCGACGCTTACTTCCGATTGAATGCCGGCGTGTTCGTCGGGTGGCTCTATAACCCAGGAGAAGACGATCTTCGAGGGCGGCTTGATCACGCGGTAGGAACCGCCCACGATGACGGTGGACGCGCCTGGAACGTGGTAGGCAAAGCGGTACGAGCCGCCTTCGCAGAAATCGAACTGGAGCACCGTGAGCCCGATTTCCGGGGAGGGTGTCAGCCAGCGCGTGACCACCTCGGCCTTGGCGAACGCGGCGAATACCTTTTCAGGAGGATAGGCAAGGCGCCGCCTGACTTCAGCGCAAGACTTATCTGTGATCATCGTTCTGCGTCCTCCGCGAGAAGCCGGTCCAGTTGATCCACGGCTCCTTCCCAGAACGCCTGGTGACGTGCAATCCATCGGCTTGCCCGCTCAAGGGCTTTCCGGCGCAGCCGGAACTGATGGACGCGCCCTTCCACCTTGCGTTCCACTATCCTGGCTTCCTCGAGCACCTTCAGGTGCTTGGAAATCGTCGGCTGGGCGGAGCGGAACCGGCGCCCGAGTTCGCCGGCGCTGCGGATCTCGCCGTTCGCCAGCGCATGAATCATGGAACGCCGGGTGCCGTCGCACAGGGCGTGAAAGGTGAGATCGAGAGCCAGATCGGAATACATAGCCAGATGACTATATATTGGCCGGATGGAATACGCAACACCAAATCATTGCACTTTGAAACTAGGCGCAGGCTTGGTCCTCCAGACTCAGCAACATTCGAAAGCGTCTCGATCAAGACGCGGGGCCACTGTTTGTTTGAAGCTGCGCTTCGATGGCCTGGTTGATCTCGTCGTAGCTCACGAGTCCATCTACGCGCCTGATTACGTGCCCGTCTTTGGAGATGAGGACTGACGTTGGGAATCCAACCAATCCTCCAAACGGATCAGCGCTCGCATCGTCACCGAGCACGATTGGATAGTTTATGGGTTGACGCTTGCCATCGAGCCTGAATCGTTCTGTCGCTACGAAGGGAGCTACCGCGCCTTTCCCTTCCTCATCCATCGCCACACCGAGCACGCTGAATCCGCGTCCGCTGTACTTTTCTTGGAATTCCATTAGCCAGGGGATTTCAATATGGCACGGGCCGCACCAAGTGGCCCAGAAATTCACTAAGACAACTTTCCCCCCCCACGGTTCCGCAAACACCGCTAGTGGATCTGTGGATTGCACGTCGAAGAGTGTTCGGACTCAAAACGCGTAGGCCGTACAACCAATCGTCGCGACAGAACCTAAACTTGCCAGTAAGGACGCCGAGATGCCAGTGCTCGGCCGCTCCTTCACGGCGTACCTCCTTTACGAGCCTTAACTACGGCGCGGCGAACCATCTCCATTGGAGGGACACCAATCTGTGGCGAACCCGGATACAAGCGACATGCCAACGTTCCGCCCTTCGGCGACTCTGGCGCAATGTCCAGACCGTTGATTCGGATGGTTGGAGAACCCAAGAACTTTAGTTCGCTTGCCATCTTGCCATCCACTACAAGGACCTCTTTTACCTCCGCCTGAACGCCTTCCGCTGCCAGAACATCTTTCAGCAGCCTTACGGTCGGCGCATGGGATGGACAATCAGCGACATAAAGGACCTCTACTTTCAATCTGCACTCTCCAGGTTCATCGGGTCTTTTCACTCAGAATCGGACAATGAGGAGTGGGTTTGCGCAATTCTCTGTCGCAACTGCGGAGCGCCACTCGCAGCTCGTGCTCAAGTTTTTGAAGGTCCGCAAGCTTGCGTCGTACATCGACAAGCTTGGCTTGCAATCGACACCGCACGGGTGCGCATGGCTGCAACTGACTTCCGCGAAGGCTCAACAGGCTCCTAATCTCGCTAAGCTTGAATCCCAACCCTTGTACGCGACGAATGAAAGCCAGAGTTTCAACTTCACTTTCGCTGTATTGGCGGAAGCCTCGCGGCGTTCGTGGTGCTCGCGGTAGCAACGCATTGCGTTCGTAGAACCGAATCGCATCGGGAGTGAGTCCAATCTTCTTTGCGACGCTGCCAATGTGCATGGTCGGGCCTTTCTCTTTGTACGATACACTCTGGAGTGTAGTCCAGAGTCAAGAAATGTTTGGGAAGTTGGCATTACCAAGTTGCGCCACAAAAGAGTGGCTCCTGGTAAACGCTAGTACATGCTCCGCGGCCCAGCTTCCGCACGCTTTAAAGCCCTTTCCTCCCACCATTGAATTTCCATAGGGCCCGCGTCCGCCGCAACCACGGGCGGCCACCTCCAAACGGCTTTATCGAATGTCCGGTGAGCGAACCCAGCGGGTGTGATCGAGCGAGAGACCTTCGGCGGGCCCCACACAATGTTCATGCGGAAGAAGTTTGAGTTTTTGATTCCACGTGTGCAACGCACTGAAGAAACCAATCTCTGCACCGAGGTATCTCGGATCGCGAGCGACTGGCGATTCTGCGAAGTGAATGGTTAGCGCGCCAGGCCCAGCAACGGCCAATTCCTTCTGTTGCGACGTGTTTTTGATTCTTTTTCACTCCGAAGCGGCTCCCGGCGTTCAAGAAGGAAAAAGCCACCAAGATACCGAGAAAGCCAGCGATCTTGAGAAAACTTCTCATCGCGCTTTTTCTGCGGTGATTAGGGCGTATCCTAGATGTCCCTGCTGGACGGCGGAAAGAGCGGTCGCAGCCATCTGCCTGGCGCTTGAAAAGTCCATCCCGGGGAGGTCAATTGTTTTTAGGCCCACGAGGACTTCGGCTCCGAGCAGCTTCGCCTGAACTTGCCGCACCATTTCGTGAAGCGCTTCGTCGTGTGATTCTGTTGTTCGTGGCTCCAGCGCGGCTGAAGTAAACCATTCTAGATATTTTTCGACTGGCTGCGCATCGGCGATGCAAGAAGTCCAAGCAAGCAAACCTTCTAATTCTTTGGGGCGCTCGGCGGAACGGGTTAAGTCGCTGATGCCAAGCCTTCCGCCCTGGCGCAGTACCCTGGCAAATTCACGGGCTGCTTTGGCCTTATCAGGAAACGTGCAGAAAGCACACTCGCATATGACACCATTGAAGGAAGCGTCTGCAAATGGAAGCTGCTCTGCATCTGCCTGCTCGAAACGCACACGGGATGAAATTCCGCGCTCAGCAGCGGACGCGTTGGCCGTATCTACATTTTGCTTTCCGTAGTCAAGACCAATGACCGTACATCTGAACTTCTCAGCGAGAAAGAGAGCACTGGTCCCTTTGCCAGACGCAACGTCGAGGACCCGGCTGTGTTCGCCGAGTTGTAAGAGCTGGCCGAGCCTCACGGTCAATTTCAGGCCACCGGGATGGAAGGAATCGCCCAGCAGCACCTTGGCAAGCTCGCTCTCGTAAAGATTCACACAGCACTGCTTCACTGCGGTGGCGCCCAACAAATCTAAAGCTTTCATTTCTCCACCTGCACCAATTGGTTCAATGTGAAATTAAAAGTCACAGGCCTTGGCTGATAGCGTGTGCCGTTGGTACGTGCCTGGCGACGTTCAGGTTCCATGGCCTCAAGCTGTGTGCGTGCCTGCTCGCGATATCCAAGGGTGTTGTATGCGCAAAACGGGATCTGCTTGCCACCGGGGAGTAGGAATTCTTTGCAGCACTTCATCAGATTCTTTTGGTTGAACGTCCAGGGGTCCATGAAGTCCTGCAGCATGATCATGAGCATGTGATCGGCAAGATCGCCAATGGTCGCGTTTTCGGGTATGCCGCAGGCCTGACAGGAGAACGCAAACTGCTCTGTTGATTTTTGTGAGCCCGGTACCGACGACGAGGACCACAAGCCCTCAAGTGCTTTCTTGACCTCCAAGCTGAAATCCGGCATCACCCGGTTCGTGATGTAGTCAAGATAGTCGTAAACATTCAGGATACGTGGTAGCGGTGTGACCTTTTCCCCTTCAATGAAGGCATATGTCACCGAATTGCAGGTCGGAAAGCAACACGGTACGGGAACGAAATCGCTGGCCGCGAATTTGCCAGCAGTCTGCTCTTCGATGAGTCGAATAACATCGGGAATCGTCGTGCGCTTCAGAGGATCGTGCTGCACGTGGCGTCCGGCGTGGAACGCAGGCTGAAAGTTGATGCCGTGAATCGCGGGGTGCTGGATGGCAAATTCGATGATCTTGCCGACCTCGTGCTCGTTTACTCCGCGTTCGATCGCCGGCACGATGGTCACGTTGAGCCCAATCTGCGCCAGTCGGTCCAGAGCCCGGAGCTTCACGTCCAAGATGGCAGGCTCGCCGCGCAGAATGCGATATGTGTCGGGTTCGAATCCGTCAAACTGGAAATAGAGCGATGGCCTGACCTCGTTCAATTGCTCCAGAAATCGATCATCGTGGGCGATCCGCTTGCCATTCGTGTTAATCATGACAAAAGGGATGTCGCGAGCCTGCGCCGCTCGCACAAATTCGATGATCTGAGGATGAATCGTGGGCTCGCCGCCTGAAAACTGCACCACTTCAGGATTACCTTCCGTGCGTACCAGATCGTCCAGCATCTGCTCGACTTCTTCCAGCGTGAGGCTGAAGCCCGGCCGGGCTTCAGAAAAACATAGCGGACAATCCATGTTGCAGTTGCTATTGACCTCAATGATGCCCAGGCACGTGTGCTGCTGGTGGTCTGGGCAGAGGCCGCAATCGTACGGGCAACCCTCGTGAATTTCGGTTCCACGTGCAAGCGGGATTGTGCCCGGCTTGTTGTATCTGCTCAGTGAGACATAAGCTGCCGCATCGCCATAAACGAGCGCCTCAAATGGGCCACAATCAGGACACCGTTTGCGCATGTAGACTTTGTTGTCTCGTAAGATGACCTGCCCGTCGATAACCTTGCGGCAATCAGGACAAATGCTCCTGGTCAGCTCGTAGAACACGAAATCGGCATCTTTTTTTGTAGGTGGCGTAATCTGCGTGGCTGGTACTTGCTGAGTGCTCATAAATGCCTTTAGCCTCCGAATTCGTCAACGAACGGCTCGCGACAATCCTCGTATCAGTTTGCCCGATGCGCCTGAAAGCAGATGCTCGACAGTGATATCGGCAGCTATCTGCTGAACTGCGGTTGAATACGTCGGGTAAGGGTGGATCGTACCGGCGAGGTCCGCAACCTTCAGCTTATTCTTCATTGCGATAACCAATTCGACGATTGCTTCACCAGCACGCGCGGCGATCATGCTCGCGCCCAAGAGGGTTCCATCCGGGCCTGTGATGACCTTAAGAAAACCGGCCGCGTCGTTTTCACACACTGCGCGATCCACTTGGCCGAGCTCCCGGCGATTCACCTGGATGTGATCTCCATGTTTTGTGCGAGCCTCGTGTTCAGTCAGACCCACGTGTGCAACCTCCGGGTCGGTAAACGTAACCCACGGGACAATGTCGCTGATGCCCGAAGCACTGCCGGGGAGTAAGGCATTTCGAACCGCCTGAAAAGCTTGCCAGCCCGCGTAATGAGTGAACTGGTATCCGCCAGTGATGTCGCCGGCAGCGTAAATGTGATGCACGTTGGTGCGCAAACGGTCGTCAACCGGAATGCCATCCTGCGAGTATTTCACTCCGGCTTTCTCCAAATCTAATCCCTCTACGTTGGGCTTGCGGCCTGCAGCGATAAGTAACAGATCTCCCGTCAATTCCTGATCTTCGGTGGCGATAACGACAGCATTTCCGTCTCGTTGTGCCTCCTTCGTGCGCTCCAGAACGAAATGAACGCCTTCCCCCTCCAGGACGGTTTTGATCAGGGCTTGGACGTCCGCATCTTCTTTGGGAAGAACAGCCTTACCGACGACGGTGACTTGTGAACCAAGCCGCTGGTACGCCTGCGCCATCTCAATGCCAATCGGTCCTCCGCCTACAATGAGCATCGTTTTCGGTAGGACATCATTGTCGAAGATCTGCTCGTATGTGATAAACGGGACATTTTTGATTCCACTGATTGCCGGGATAGAGGGACGAGCGCCTGTAGTCAGCAGGAATGCCTTTGCCTGGATGGTGCGATCCCCCACAAGCACGGTGAAATGATCGATAAACCGAGCTGCTCCGAAGATGAGTTCAATGCCTTCTGCAGCCAGTACCTCCGGGTTCTCGAACTGATATACCGATGCAATGGCTTCACGGACGTACTCGCGAACCGCGGGCATATCTATTTCAGGGCTGTTCGTTGAGATACCGTATCGGGGCGCCGTCCGAATCTCGTGTGCAACCTTCGCTACTTTCAAGAGGGCTTTGCTCGGCACGCACCCGGTCCAGGTGCAGTCGCCGCCAATACTGTTCTTTTCGATGAGCGCAACCTTGGCTCCGAGCTGTGCAGCAAATCTCGCCGCCACCAGGCCGCCCGAGCCGGCGCCGACAATCACGAGATCGTATCGGCTCGTCATGCTCTCTCCATGATTCTGACGTCTATAACGGCATCAAGTCGCTGCACGAAAAGCAACGCTATGATTGCCATTGCCAGCGTGCCATAGATCAAGCCATCAACGGCGAACCGCCTTCCGAGTAGGGCAGCTATCAGAGAACCGACAATAGCGCCCACGCTTAGCAAAACCGAATAGATGCCCATCGCAGCTCCGCGTCCGGCCTGTGCTCCAATGGCTCCTGCCAACAATGCCAGAGCTGCAGGCGTGAAGCCGCTCTCCACCATAATGGTAAGAGCAGTTGTCACCCCGACGATCCAACGTGCGGTACCCGAAGTCAGGTGGTTGAATAGCAGGAACTCGCCGCACACTACCAGCATGGCGAAGAGCGTCACGTGCAATGCTCGCTGTAGGCAAATGTGGGGCAGAACAAAGCTCCACGCGGTTACGCCAATCCCGAAAATTATGGAATACCCCAGTAGCACCCATCCGACCCGATCGGGGTGCTCGAAAAACACTCCATCGAGGAATTGACTTGACTGCGACTTGTGAGTAAGCAGGAAAACCAAAGTCGGTCCCAGCCAAAGGCCAACGATCGCGTTCACGCACAGCCACACTGGTGCCAGGCGCTGTAATGACGGGTGGTGTAACGCACGCAAGAAGCCTTCAACCGCCTGCTCTCGCCCGTGGCTCCTACTGCCAACTGCACCGGCGTACAGCAGAGCAGCAGAAAAAAGGTATACAAGTGCGACCGCTCCAAATGCCCGCGTCCCCAGTTTCCCCCAGAGTTGCCCGGCTAACAGGCCGCCTAGAGCGAGGCCAGCTAAGAGCGAGAGTTCAAAGTAGCTCATCGCCTTCGCACGAAGACTTGGTTTGTGATCGCTCACATCGGTAAGGTGTGCGAGCAATGGCGGCGCGACTGCCGCGGCGCCCATGCCTTCCAGACCTCGACTCAGAAAGAAGATGCTTACCAGTCCTGTCATGCCAAATAACTGAGTCGCACCGGCGCCCAGCAGTGAACCGCCAGTCATCAGGCTACGTGGTGCAACGGCGTCAGACGCGATGCCCATCGGCATTGCTGCGATCAATTCCGCAGCGAACGAAACCGCGCCTAGGACTCCAACCAGTCCCGCTCCGACTGCCGAGCCTCGATTCGCGAGTTCTGCCAGATAGAGCCCTACCAGAACACCGCTAGCACCGACTGCGATGCGCTGCACCGAATTACCGATAAGCACGAAGGCCAGGTTTATTGTTTCCATCGATCATTCATCCGGTCCCTGTAATGTTCTCAACGCCGGACAGATTTGATCTAGATGAGGCGATTGTGAACGTCATTTGTCGAACTAGAGGAATTCTTGCAGGACCTCACCCGCTGACCCCCAACCCCTTTCTAAGGTTCTCTTCGTCGAAGCCCACGATCACAGCGTCATCGATCTTCGTAACCGGAGTAGTCATAACACGCAGCTTACGTAATTCCTCGAGCGCGCCGGGATCGGCAGCAATGTTCCTGTCCTCGAACTGAATGCCATTTTTCGAAAGAAACTCTTTCGTCGATTGACAGAACATTCAGCCTGGCTGAGAAAAGACTGTGACCTTCTTCTTGGTCATTCAGTGCCTCCGCATTCAAGATGCAGATCAACAGCGAAGGTTACCGAAGCGCGCAAATTGGGCGCAGCAGGTTTCCAGATCAAATAGTACAAGTCCTGAGGGCAGTGCGGTTATGGAAAATACCTATCTCTCCGACTCGGCGCCCGCGAGGCCCGAAAGATCACGGGCACTTCATTGGGCACACTCATCGAAGCGATCTGGAAGAATCCATGACTTCTGGTGGAATTTTAGGCGGGCTTTCAGTCCGCTCTTCGGACGGATCGTCGGCTTAACTGGCCAAGCTGTTGATTGAAGGAAAGATGGCTGTACAAACAGTTTGGACCGGTAATTTTTGGCACTCCGGAAATTATGGCTAAGTTCCTGGTAAACGATGCTGGCTCAGACGGTCGACGCAACACTTGCTTGCAGTCTACTCGCAGGAGTCTCGGATCCTAATGTTTTTCTCGGGCGAAGGACGCGTGCGACCGACGTATCCGGCTCCACGACGCGGCTGTTTTTACGAATTTTTTACAGGGTTCTTGACCTTTCGTATGCCAACGCTGGGAATTTATCAAGTATTCTGTGTGCCCCGTTGAAGTTGTCGCAGTTAAGACGTCACCGCCATGGAAGAACAACCACAAGAAGAAAAGGGAGAACGCCCATGTACAAAACCAAGCCTTGCCACGACTGCGAAATGCCCGAGCAGCCCGCGCCGGTCCACGTCCTAGCGCTCAACGCTTCGCTCAAGCACCGGCCAGATGTTTCCAACACCGCGGAACTATCCGAACTGGTCATCGAAAACATGAAGCACCACAACACGCCGGTAACCAGCGAAATCATCCGCTTGGCCGATAAGCACATCCCCGTCGGCTTGGGCATCAAAGAACATCCCGACGACGATTGGCCGGAAATCGCGCAAAAGATTCAGGCCGCGGACATTCTGCTGTTCGCTACGCCCATCTGGTGGGGCAACCGCTCCAGCCTGATGCAGCGCGTCATCGAGCGCATGGATTCCTTCGACGAGCAGTACATTGCCGGCGGGCGCAGCGTGCTCTACAACAAAGTGGCCGGCGTCGTCATCACCGGGAGCGAAGACGGAGCCTTAGCGGCAATGGGCACCATTATGATGGTGCTCACCTGGCTGGGCTTCACGCTGCCGCCGGAGTGCGCCGCCTATTGGGTCGGCGAAGTCGGCCAGCCCACCAACCAAGACGGCGAAAAGCGCCGCGGCAATTCCGCCACGCAGCACATGACTAAAAATCTCGCGCGCAACCTGATGTATTACGCGCAACTCCTCAAGAAGCACCCGCTGATTGTGAAGAAGTAGTCGGGAAGATCAAGTGGCCCATAGGTTTCCTCCGTGCTGACCGCCCTGGCCGCATATTCCCATTTCGCTTCCGTCGGCAAGCGAACCGTCCAAGCGCTTTGCATCGCGTTTGCTTTTCCCAAGAAGGATTGCACATCCTTCCAACTGACCTGCTCGACTGGGGCATCAGGACCAGCTGCCAGGTTGTAGGATGGATTGTTGCCCATCACGTCCTGCCACTGCTTCTGAGTGACGTCGAACTGGCCCATCCAGAAGTCCTTGCTGATGGTGACCTGGTGAACGGGACGCTCCACCTCGTTGCGCGGAGAGCACGTCGAGCACGGCCTCCAACCATCGTCAGCATGAATGATCAGATCGGAGCCCATGCGGAAGGTACCGGCCCTTAACGATGATGAGACGCGACTTGTTGAGATCGACATAGTTGGGTTGCTGCGGGGCGCTGCCGGTGAGAGGCAGGGCCATGAGCCCCGTCAAAGCAAGAACCATCAGCCGAAGTGTAGACATCGCGTCCCTCCTCGAATCGCTGTACTGTTTGAGACGACACGGAGGCACAGAATGTTTTGGTTTCTTTGAAATCTGTTCTGCTGAAGCTGTTGATAACTCCCTATTTCACTCATAATCATCGCGTACCACCTGCTGGATTCAAGTACCTGGTCACCGAGATGGTCTGCTGGGCTACCGGTTGCCCACCAATATACGGGCAAGTCGATGGCAGACTCGCATAGACACCTGAAAAATCACGCCCCAGGAGTGGGAGGTATTCCCGGATGATCTCCAGCGAACACTGAACAAGTTCAACGTGCCCACCGAAGAGCAAGCCGAACTCAAGGCAATCGTCAACGGCGCCCAATCGGATATTGTCGTTGTCGCGGGAGCGGCAGCCGCCTAACCTCTGACTCTACTTCGGCCGGGGATTCACGGATGACGCAGACTGTTCTTGGTTCAATCGTTTCGCTCTGGCGGTACCCAGTCAAATCGATGCTGGGAGAAGAGCTGAATTCCAGTGAAGTCACTAAACGCGGGCTTCTCGGGGATCGCGTCTACGCACTTGTCGACAGTTCTGACGGGAGGGTTGCAACCGCAAAAAATCCGCGGAAGTGGCCGCACTTGTTCGACTGCCACGCTGCTCTGACTGACATTCCAGTATCAGGGTCGAAGGCACCTTCACTCCGAATCACGCTCCCTGACGGTGACGTCGTTGAGAGTGAACAGCCCGATGTCAATCAAATACTCTAAATCGTGACGTGAAATTGTCTGCGTTGCCCGACGTACAGACCCCGACAGCTGAAGAATACTGGCCGGATATTGAGGGACTCGATCACCGGGACACCGTCACCGACTTTTCGTTCCCGGAAGGTACATTCTTTGACTGTGCGCTCGTACATCTGGTGACCACAGCCACGCTTGATCGCCTGCGGGAGCTGTATCCGCAGGGGCGTTTCGAAGTGCGACGATTTCGCCCAAACATCGTGGTGGAAACCGCAAGGGGCGCTAAGGACTTCGTCGAGAATGCTTGGATCGGGCAAACCCTCACGTTGGCGAACGCCGTTCGCCTAGGCATCACCGGTCCTTGCGCGCGTTGCGTGATGACGACCCTACCTCAGGGCGATCTTCCGAAGGATGCAGGTATCCTACGCGCAGCGGCTCAGCACAACCGAGCTAACATTGGAGTGTACGCGTCAATATTGCGGGGCGGCAAGATACGCCGCCGTGAGTCCGCCAGAATTTTGAGTTCCACTCCGCAGGTAAAAAAACCGGTCAGACCATGTTCGTTAAAGGGCATCCTTCACCACGAGGAGTCGGCCATGGTCGGGGTCGGTGACCCAAACTTGACCACGGTCGTCCGCCGCCGCCGCGTGCGAGCCTTTGGCCGTTTCAACCGTGCCAAGCAGGCGTGGCTCCCCGCCCTGGGAGACTCCGATGATGGCGAGCGTTCCCACCTTCGGGTCGGGCACATAGACGTGCCGGAGGGTCGGGTTGTATCCGATCAGGTCCGTGCCCTTTCCAACCTTGAGAGTGCCAAGGATCCGCCCGTTATGGGCCACATCAACCACCGCGACCCCTCCAGCGCCAGAACCGACGAAAAGCCACGCTTGGGTTTCGTCCAGCGCGAGGCCGCTCGACGAACCTTCGGTGCCGTTCTTCCACTCCGCCACGATTCGGCGCGAGGCAATATCGATCGCAACAGTGACCTTCTGGTCCTCGCGGTTCGTGTAAACCCGCGACCGGACCGGGTCCACCGAAAGCGACTCCGGCCCTCCCCCGCCGGCCACCTTCACGTCGGCCGCGTGGGAGAGCATGACCTTGCCGCCAGCCGAAAACGCCAAGATTTCGACCTGGCCCTTTTGGGGGTCCTCCTCGGTCACCCAAACCTCGTGGGTGGCGGGAACGTATCTCACAATGTCCGGCTCCATTTCGAGGGTCGCGGAAGCGACGACCTTGTGCAGCTTGGGGTCGATCACGTTCACGGCAGAGTGGCTGCGGTCAGCCGCGAACACGTAGCCATCGCCGGCGTCCGCGGAGGTGGTCCTGCCCTGCCAAACGGCGCATGATTCGTGAGACCAGGTCGCGGGATCGATCAAGTACACGCGGCCCGTTTGCGCCGCAGGGACTATGACTTGGTGCAAGGCCGGTGTGTACACGATGTCGTCGAAACCGATGCGTTCCTCTCCTCCTGGCAGAGAAACCGCCACGGCTTTGACTGGGTTCTCAGTTTGTCCAGCGCGCTTGGGCTTCCCATCGTCGCTTCGAGTGCTCCCTGCCATGCCCAGTAACAATGCTAGCGAAACCAGAACAATCAGGTTTTTCTTCATCGCATAGCTCCTTTCCAACCAATAGTTCCTAAGAAACGGGGCTCCGATTTGGTGTGCCGCTCCCGCATCAAAACGATGGACAACCAGGAACAATCCAATACCCCGAAATCCATGGATCTCTTTATTCACCACCTATGTGGGTCGATTTAAGATGATAGGTCAGCTCTTGGCTATCACATCTCAATGTTTCATTTCTACTGCTCCGAAAGCTGGCGGCGGTGATTATCGCCGAACTTCGCGTGGATATGAAGGCGTTCGGAAACGTCTCCCAGCTGGCCTCGCCGGCAGGCGTTTGTTCCGGCAATAATGAATCTTTCTATGCCGCCTTTTGGTGAAGCGTGACTGCGTAGCCTAAACGTTCGAGGCGATTAACTAGGTTTCGAGTCAAGTGATGCTTGTTTCGTTCTCGACAACGTAACGTCGATATGATTGCTGTGAAGATCGTCACATCGGCGGCGATGTCGGCGGCCGCTCGTGGACCCGGCGGACCCGCGCCTAATTCACTTCAACGAAAAGCCAACTTTTGCAGTCCATGTAAAGATTAGCTTCCGAAGAGGCCGACGATCCGAATCCAGTGAGCGCTTTGCGCTCGGAAAGAATCGAGACATGGGCTGTCAGGATGGCATACGGTCAGCCCGGCTGAGAAGTGTTTTCTGCCAGGCAGGGCTAGCTTCTTAAGTTTTCTAGCGAAGGG
>Ga0306922_10001660_pt1 | contig 20076 bp, 11 predicted proteins | sample sta12Cox44000082_FD_203758 | JGI IMG/M metagenome (GOLD analysis project Ga0306922, IMG submission 203758) | Lab enrichment of tropical soil microbial communities from Luquillo Experimental Forest, Puerto Rico - statoxic.12C.oxic.44.000.082 (v2)... | ecosystem: Environmental > Terrestrial >... | reverse complement strand
CAGCGACGTTCAAAAACAGCAAATGGAACAGCGCCACACTCAGCAAACTCAGCAACTCGAGCAAAAGCACGCTTCACAGGAGCAGAAAATGGAAACTCACCAGCAGCCGCACGAGAGTGCACAGCAGAGCCATCCACCAGCGCCAAAGCACTGAGGACGCAGTTCACAAAAACCTCGATACAAAAACGGAAACTGTGCCCTAACGATTTGTGCCACGAAAGGGGTTCACCTCAAATTTTCCGTCCAACTTCCGTCCAATTAAGGGCAGAATAAAGTGGCGCGCTTGGCTCGTAAGCGATACCAGTAGCGGCATTTAGAAGTTTTTGCCGATCTAGCTACGAACCAGAGGGTCGGGAGTTCGAATCTCTCAGGGCGCGCCATTCCTTTCCGGTGCAACGACTTACGACACATGAAGAAACTTCCGACATTCTGGTTCTGAACCAGAAGGTTGGTGGTTCCAATCCACTCGCTCCGATCAGGCGACTACTCGTTCAACTTAATCCGAGCAACGATGGAAGAACGTGAGACCTCCTGGTACGAGACCGGGCATTTCCCTTAGCCGCGCAAAGCAAGTCGATCAGTGAACAGTAAACACTACCCATCTTCGTGCGGTTGTCCGCGCTCGCCTACTAGGAGGAGCCGATCACTTCCGGTTGGCCGACGATCCGGAAATAACCCGATATGCTCACTTTGTTCCGCAACGTTATTTGAGTCTCTGGACAGAGATCACAGGTGGGTCTCGAAAGTGACGGACCGTTGTCTGGAAAGGTCGTGTGCCGTTAGTGTTTTGCCGAAGATAACCAGCTGTCTAGGCGGCCTGCATAACTTCGGCTGGAGCGGTGTTCCGAACCGTCCGATAGCTTTACCAGATATTCCCGATTATCAATAGGGCAGAGTTCGCGAATGCACTTGGCGCGTACAATTCTTGACCGGTGGATACGAAAAAACTTCGCCGGATCAAGCTTTTCTTCCAAAGAATTCATCGTTTCGCGTATCAAATGAGAACGTCCGCTGCCGTGGAGTTCTGCGTAATCCCCCGCCGCCGCGATCCATTCGATCTCGTCCGCAAGCACAATCCGAATCCGTGAACCGACTCGCACCGGGAAGCGTGATATGTATTGCTTCGGGTTCTTTTGAAGCATCTGCAGCAGTCGCTCGGCCATCTGAAGCTTGGAATTATGATCTCCAACCATTCTTGCTCTTTGAAGAGCCACTTGAAATCTGTCATCGTCCACGGGTTTAAGGAGGTAGTCCAACGCGTGAACTTCAAACGCCCGCAACGCGTGCTGCTCATAAGCGGTAAGAAAAATTACCGATGGCAGATTCTCTTTTGGAATAGTCCTTAGAACCTCAAACCCGTCCATTCCTGGCATCTGCACATCCAGGAAAACAACATCAGGAGAAAGGGTGAGAATTCGCTCAACTGCCGAGGAGCCATCCTCACACTCTCCAACGATCTCGACATCTTTGAACTTCTTCAGCCGGAGCACGATCCCGCGCCGCGCCAGCGGTTCGTCGTCGACAATCAGTGCGCGCACACGCCCCCCTCAACCACTTGAACCGCTCGCCGTAAAGGCACTTCGATCATAGCCTCACAGCCACCCGCGTCCGGCCATTGCAGCAAAAACCGGTGATCGTCTCCATAGAGCGCCTTCAGCCGCTCTCCCGTGTTCTTGAGGCCAATACCTCTGACTTTTCCATTTGCACAAGAAGACCTGCCGTTCGCGTTGGAAGAACCTTCGACTCCGTTACGCGGGCCGGTATTGCGGATCGTGATCATTAAACGGCCGGCGTTCAGACGGCTCTCGATCCGAATCGCTCCGCCTTCGATCAGCGGAGCAACTCCGTGCCGCACAGCGTTCTCAACCAGCGGTTGCAGCAACATTCCCGGCACGATTGCGTCAAGAGTGTCCGGCGAAGCTAACATCTCAACTCGAAGCCTTTTGCCGAGTCGGGTTTGCTCAATCGCAAGATATTGTTCGATGAACGCAAGTTCCTGCGACAGCGGCGTTTCCTCTAACGCATCATGGTCCAGTGTGGTTCGCAGTAGGTCGCCGATCTGCGCCAGCATACGCGTAGCGCCCTGAGCATCACCGTCCAACACCAGTGTGGAAGCCGCATTCAGCGAATTGAACAGAAAGTGAGGATTCAGTTGGTAACGCAAAGCGCTGAGGCGAGCCTCGCGTGCCTCGGATTCGGCCCGCAGCAAGCGTTCGCTCTCTTGAGCGGACCGCTGGCATTGCTTGATGCTGAAATAGAGGCTGCACCAGAGAAAAAGCACCACCGAAGACTGAACCGAGTCTCCGGCCATGTCGGGCCAATCGAGCTTCTTGAAATTTAACGATACGAGTCCTGCCGTGACCGCTGCCACAGTTCCTACGATCAGAGACCATACCGACATCCTGAGTCCGAAAGCGAGCCACGAAGGCGAGCGGAGCAGCAGCGATCGGCAGATTGGATGAACCGCAAAACTGCCCAGGAACATGAAAACCACTAAGATGCTCACTTCGCGCAGCGCACCCGGCCGCTTTACGATATCGGGGATACACGCCACGAGCACGACCACATAGAGGCAAACTCCTCCGGTGATCTGAAGCCGCCAGAACGAAGGGAAGCGGAGCGGGTCGTCACCTGCCATGGACAGCATTCTAGCGCAGGTGCACCACAACGCAGCCGCATCCGTCGCACCAAACCTGCGGTTCGTCGCATTGTGTATTCGTTCCACGGAGAGGCGCTGCCAGCCGGGAACCTATCCGGGTTAGCCTCCTTCAGAAGAAGAGTTGTTGAAGAGGTGTTTCATGGCAGAAAACGTAAGAATTGCATTCCCGCCGACCACGGCCGTCGCAGAATTATCCTCCAGCCGCGCGAGGACAGTGCCCTGGTACGTATGGTCGTCGGCTTTGGCAGTAACGTCGACAACCGTTGGTCTCTACTGGGACATTTCTTGGCACATTGGCATCGGGCGCGACACATTCTGGACGCCCGCGCATCTCGCCATTCAGTTCGGCGCAGTCCTCACCGGATTGTGCTGCGCGTATTTGATTCTGCACACCACATTCGCTCCCGAGGCCGCAGCCAGAGAACACTCGGTCCGGATTTGGGGATTCCACGGGCCGCTCGGTGCTTTCGTCGCGGCCTGGGGTGGCTTTTGCATGTTGACCTCTGCTCCCTTCGATAACTGGTGGCACAATTCGTTTGGATTGGACGTGACAATTCTTAGCCCGCCGCACGTTGTGCTGATTCTAGGGATTTTCGTGATGGGCTTGGGCGGGCTCATCCTGACGACGAGCCGGATGAATGTGTCGACAGGAGAAAACCGAGACAAGCTCAATTGGCTGCTGCTATACAACGGGTCGCTGTTGTTGTGTCTGTTGCTCATGCTCGGCTACGAATACATCGGCGATCAAACCCTGATGCACAGCGCGATCTACTATCGCGTGCTCGGCATGATTGTGCCGGTAGTACTCGTTGGGATTGGCCGCGCTTCCGGAAGTCGTTGGGCCGCCACCACGCTGGCGGCGATATACACGGTCTTATGGCTCGCCGGAAACTGGGTTTTCCCTTTGTTTCCAGCCCAGGCAAAGCTGGGTCCCGTGTTTACACCTATCACGCACATGGTACCGCTCGGCTTCCCGGTGCTCATACTCCCTGGCGCGATGGTCCTCGATGTTGTTGTCAGCCGATTTGCCAGTCGAAGTGACACACAGAAAGCGCTGGTCGGCGGCGTTGGATTCATGGCCGCGAGTCTTGCCGTAAGTTGGCCGTTCGCATATTTCATGATGTCACCCCACGCGCGTAACTGGATCTTCGCCATGGATGAATTCGGCTATAACACTCCGCCTTCGCAATATCACCTGGCGTGGACGCTGGCAGCTTATGAGCAGACGCGAGCGGAATTCTGGGTCGGTATGCTCACCGCGCTGGCAGCGACAATGCTCTCCATGCGCGTCGGGATGCTGTGGGGAGATTGGATGCGCCGAATCCGCCGTTAATTGCGGTGTCGCAATCAGTAGCTCTGTTAAAGGGGGTTGTATGCGAGCTTACGGACTAGCTATTTTGCTTTTGACATTAAGTTCCTCAGTCTATGCCCACGTTGGAAGTCCCGAGGTGTATTTTGAGGGCGCTGCCGGACCCTATCACTTACTGGTGAAGGTGAGTCCTCCGGCGATGGTGCCCGGTATCGCGCAGGTGCAGGTTCGCGTCACGTCCGGTACCGTCGGCAGCATCAGCGTTGCTCCGGTCTATTTGAATGGCAGAGATCAAGGCCTTCCGCCGGCACCGGATTCTCTCCAACTTTCCGCAACCGATCCGCAATGGTTCACCGGCACGGTTTGGATGATGGAATCAGGTTCTTGGGAAGTGCGCGTCGAGGTCGCTGGGACTCAAGGGACCGGAAAGCTGGCGGTTCCGGTTCCCGTTTTTGCACGCCGCACTTTGCCGATGGAAAGGGCGCTCGCCGGGCTGCTCTTCGGACTCATGCTGTTCCTTTCGATCGGCATTGTCTCGATCGTCGGAGCAGCCGCCCGCGAAGGCGGACTCGACGCCGCGGCGACTCCTTCACCACGCGACCGACGCTTTGGACGCATCGCAATGGTGTTTGCCGCCTTATTGGTTACAACCATATTGGCATTGGGAAATTGGTGGTGGAACGCGCAGGCCGCTGATCTGAAGCACCGAGTGCTGTACAGCACTCCGCCGCTCCATGCCTCCCTCAGTCGAGTGGACGCCGGCACCGAGCCTGGAGTGGACCAGCTCACGCTGCGGATCGACGAAGATTTCTGGCACAAGAGCCGCAAGGATCAATGGTCGATGAGTTTGATTCCGGACCACGGACACCTGATGCATTTATTCCTATTGCGTATGCCAGCCATGGACCGTCTTTACCATCTTCACCCCGAGCAGACGAGCGATGGATCGTTCACGATGAGATTGCCGGCCATCTCAGGCGGCAAATACAGGATTTTTGCCGACATCGTTCGCGGTACTGGATTCCCCGAGACTCTGGTGAGTGAAATCGACCTGCCGGACGTGAAGGGCGAACCATCTTCCGATGACGACTCTAGTGCGGCAGCACCACCGTTTGAATCCTCCGGTACGGCGGTGAATGTTGCGCAGCTCTCGGAGGGCGGTCGAATGGTTTGGGAACAGGACACCAGAGCGTTGAAAGCTGGCCAGGTTTCTTGGTTTCGCTTTCGCGTCGAAGACGCCGAGAATCGACCGGTGAATGATCTCGAACCTTATATGGGCATGGCTGGTCACGCGGAGTTCGTGCGTTCCGATCTGTCGGTATTTGCGCATGTTCACCCCGCAGGGTCGGTGCCGATGGCTTCACTAATGATCGTGCAACAAGACCTTGGACTGCCTATGGACCACAACTCAACGCACTCGCTTCCCGCTGAAGTGTCGTTCCCCTACGGATTTCCCCAACCAGGTGAGTACCGGCTGTTTGTGCAGGTCAGACGCCACGGCCACGTTGAAACGGGTGTGTTCGACGCTCACGTAAGAAACTAGCGACAAATCCTGGTTATTCTGGGCAGCGCTTGCTGTCGCCTTTTCGTCTCCTTCGCGCCATTCTCACAGACTCACGCGCGAACCGCTCGGCAGTGTGTCCGAGACCCCCGGACCTCATCTCCTATCGAAGCCTAGCTTTTGGCCGACAAGATCTGGGCGATGTCGCTGCGCCCCTGGAGATCGGTGTGGGCTTCCTCCTGGATGCCAATCAGGATCCTCACGGCCTCCTGATGCTGGCGTTGCGACTCCGCACTGTTCCCCTCTAACGCAGCTAACTGGCCAAGCAGGCCGTGGCATTGAACGAGAAGGTCGTCCGCGCCGAGTTTTTCGGCGGCCACCAGAGCACGCTGCAATTCCACCTGAGCCTGCTGGTACTTCTTCGACTGGATCTGCGCCTTCGCGAGATGAATCGAGCATTGGAGCGACAGGTACTTCAGTCCGGTAGAATTCGCTGATTCGCGAATTGATTCCAGGCTCGCCATGCTGCTCTGGGCGTTTTTGGTGACAGCCGCGAGCTTGGCGAGGTTAAATCTGCTCGTCAGCAGGATCTCGCGGTCGGCGGTGCGGGAAGCTGCGTCGTACGCCGCCTTGTATAAAGCCCCTGCGGCCTTGTAATCGCCGCGGTAATACGCATTGTCACCTTGCAGGCTGTTGATTTTGGCGATCAGGTTCTTGCTCTTGAGTTCCGTAGCCAAATTCAGTGCCCGTTTGAGTTCTCGCTCAGCCTCCTGACTCATTCCTGTTTGAACAAGCACCGCGCAGTACTCGGTAAGGATCTGAGCCATCCCATCCCCATGGGGCTCCAACTCCTGAAAGATCTTGAGCGCTTCTCTGTGAGCGTCCAAGGCCGCGCCGTAACGCCCTCGGAGCGCGAAAACCGTGCCCAAGCTATAGGACTCGATGGCTGCGCCGCGCCGGTCGCCCATCTTGCGACGCAAGTCGAGGGCTTTCAGATACTGCGAGAGGGCTTGATCATAGTAGCCCAGGTGCACGGAAGTTTCGGCCAGATTGTGGAGCGTATCGGCAATGTCACCGTCAACTTGAAGTTTTTCGCGTCGTTGAAGGGCTTGTTCTAGATAGGTATATGCATCCTGGTAATCACCCTTTGCGAGGTGGGTATTGCCGATATTGTTGAGCGCCTTTGCGTGGTAAGGCTCATTTCCTATTTCCGTCCAAATTTCGAGGGACTCTTTGAACAGGCCCAGCGCTTTATCATGCTCACCGCGATCGTTATAAAGATTGCCCAAATCGTTCAAATCACCTGCAACCCCAGCCTTGTCGCCAACCTCTCGGTGCAACTTGAGCGCCTCGGTGTAGCCCTGCAGCGCGAGGTCAGGCCTGCCGCGGACGATTTGAATCTGCGCGATCGCGCCCAAGCTCTCGGCGATTCCACTTTTCAGTCCTAGTCTACGCTTGATCGCCAAGGAGTCCTCAAAGTTGCGAAGCGCCTCCTCCGTGCGGTTCAAACTCTGATAGGCCACACCGATTGCTTGCAGAATGTCGGCGCGTTGCTCGTCCTGATTGAGCTGGGTGGCGAGGTTTAAGGCGGAACTCAGATAGTCAAGGCCCTTGGACGGGTCGCCCGCCTCGATTTCCACGCGGCCTTGGGCCAGAGGGGCATCCACACGCTTCGGGTCGAGAGAGCGCACTTTCGCGTAGTACTCACGGGCCTTTGCGTAGTTTCCGGATGTTTCATAAAGCGCAGCCAGTGCGAACAGAATGTCCGAGTCGCCCGGTTCCTCCTTGGCGAGTTCTTCATATCCGGCAATGGCCTTGGGATAGTCCTTCACGATCCTGAAATGCGAAGCGGAAATCAGATATTTCTCTTGCGGCGATAGATTCTGACTGAGCTCTGTGGCCCTGAGCGATGCGGCCTCAGCGTCGGTATCTTGACCGAGGAGGGCGTAGGCGTCGCCTAACTTGCAAAATGCCAGAGCAAAGTTGGGATCCTCTTTGGTTGAGGCGAGAAACTGCGTGGAGGCTTCCACGGCATCGCCCTTGCGCATCGCCTGCAGGCCCTGGTCGTAGTGGTGCAGAGCCTCGAGTGAAGCCGAGGACGGCTTGATGGCACGAGTCTCTAATTCGTGGATGGCACCGGAGTCGAGTGCAAGGTTCGCGCGGATGTCCTTTGCGAGGCCGTCAACCGCATTCAATATGTCCTTTTCGTTGTTAGCCTCTCGCCTGAAGGAGACGCTACGACCGAGTTTCGTATCTTCGAGCGTAGATTCGATCCGCAGTTGATCCCCATATTTCGCATACTGCCCCCAGACAATCACGTCCGCGTTACCGTATTCCGCAAGGCGATCCATCATGCGGGAGTCAAACTTGGCATTTGGTGAGATTCGCAGATCCTGAAGGATCTGACTCGTGCGGTCGGCGGAAACGGTGCGGAGGCGTGGGGACTGTCCCACCTCTTCGGTTAGCACCTGAGCCATGCTTGAGCCGAGCCAATCCAGCTTCGAATCGCCTGAGGCATTCCGGAACGGGAAAATCGCAAGTGATTTGATGGGGGCGGTGGAGGCGACCGTATTTGCGGCCGTTCTTGCGGCAAACCTGTTGTGAAGAACCAACGCGGCCACACCGAGGATCAGTAGGGCCGACGCACAGGCGGCCGCCATCCTGGGGGTCAGCAGCCTGCGCGAGGAACGGAGGAAAGTCTTCCAGACGGGTGCGGTCGCGCCGTGCTTCCAGCGCTCCAGATCGTTCCAGATTTGCCGCGCAGACTGATATCGGTTGCGCGCGTCAATTTCGAGGCATTTCGAGGTGATGTCACTTAGCACGGGAGGAATCGAAGGGTCCGCCTCAATCGGCGGGCGCGCTCTTTCGGCGGTTCGCCGAAACATGGCGCTCTCGGTGCTTCCGCCCGCATACGGTTTCTTGCCAATCAAAAGCTCATAGAGGATGATGCCTAAACTGAAAAGATCGGACCGCGCATCGACGTGTTCGCCCTTCACTTGTTCCGGCGACATGTATTCCGGTGTGCCGACCAGCATGCCGGTCATGGTCATGCCGCCAGGGCCGATCGGGCGCGCGATCCCAAAATCCATGACCGAGACTTTGCCGGTTTTGTCGAGCATGACGTTCGAAGGTTTCAAGTCGCGATGAACGACGCCCTCGGTATGAGCGGTCTCGAGAGCGAGGCAGATTTGCTGAACGATGTCGACACATACTTCGCGTGCTAGCTTTCCCTTTTCCCCGACAATGGCCTTCAAGTTCTGACCGTCGATATACTCCATGGTGATGAACTTGGTCCCGCGGTCTTCGCCAAGATCGAAGATGCGGACGACGTTTCGGTGCGTAACCTGCCTGGCTAGGATCAATTCTTGTTTGAAGCGCCGTAGAATCTCCGAATCTTCGGCCAATTCTGGCCGAATCACCTTGATGGCCACAAAGCGGTCCAGCTCGCGATCGCGCGCTTTGTAGACTGAACCCATTCCGCCAATGCCCAAACGTTCGCGCATTTCATAGCGGCCGGCCAGGAAGCTGCCAGGCTGCAACCAACCTTTTGCTCCGGCATTCCCTTCGCGATCCGGAAGTGTGACAGCAGAGGACCAGTCTTTCGCAAAGTCGACGTCGAGTGTTTCTCGAAGATCCTGACTCTCGGTGAGGGTCACCGCATCCGCCGGAAGTACGGCATCGCACTTCAGGCAGCGAGCCGCGGAGGCAGGGTTGCGGGCATGGCAGAGCGGGCAATCCATGGAGCATCCTTGCAAGGAAGGTTGTGGTCAACGGTACTGTTTCCGACTTAGGAAATCAAGTTGGAGAAGGCAAAATCCCCCTTTAGCGAGCTCTGGCTACTTGATCTTGCGCAAAGAGGCAACTGAGAAGAGTCCTGCTGACTGAAATATCATTTGGTAATCCGCGGGCGAGAACAACTGTTACCGCTTTTTTCGTACGGCAAGACTCAAACTGAGCCCGAACACCCCGGCGGGCATCGCGACGCAAGCTCCGAATCATGTGGGTTACAGCGTGCTTCTCGACACCAATAGCACCGGATGCAGCGATTACAGCGGCACGATCGAATCCACGGTGACGCCGACGAACTCGCCAGTAGACTTCACCTACGACCCGGTCCGGCAGTTGTACGGCCTGAGGCGGTTGGGCATTTATCCAGCGGGTCAGTACAAACTCCTTCTTAATTCCAACCTTGCGCCCGAAACATGTGCCGTCTTTGTCGTTACGAAAGACAATTGAAAGTCGGGACTGACGAGTACGAGTGCGCTCGAGATACAACCATGGTTCCTCGTGTTATCAACCACTGGGAGTCAGATTGGGCGTGCTCGTTAGCGGTCCTCTTTGCGCCAGCGCAAAGACACTTTGGACAAAAAGAGTAGGAAAGGATGCAAGTTCCTGCTGTTTCGAACAGCCGGTGAGTCCATTTCCGCCACGTTCAACTTGAGTCCCAACACTCCACCAGCAGTGGAAATGGAAGGCGCCAATCGGGCCGAGTACCGAGTCACAATCGAGAGTTAGTGCAACTTTCTGAGGTGCGCGGTGGGATCTCGCGATGCAGCGTACAGAAGCGCCCTGCAGTGCCGCTCTTTGTTACGACTTTTCGCACCGGTTCATTTGCTTGGGTTTCCTCGACCGCGTCAGTTTTCGGTCGAGTGATTTGCCGTGTTGTGTTGCCCGTCCGTTCTTGTCGTAACGGAAGACGACGGACCGGCGGACGGAAGGTTTTAGAACAGCCGCCATGGCGCTTGTTTTTGAGCGCCGCCGTTGACAAGCGGCCTTGTCGACAAAGTAGGCCAATGGGCCTTGACACGGTAGTGTCCCTGGAGGCCTCTCACCCGCGTTCGCTGGCCTTCACCGGTTCACACTTTGGACTATTATTAACTTGACAATCTTCCGGCCTCTGCTAGACTTTCAGCCCGTTCCCAGGTTACAGAAACTGAAGTCCCACGGTTTCGAATGCCCTTGCAGTAATCGGCCCCTTTCACAATCGAACGTTCGCGCAACACGAATTCGGCGGTGCGCTGTGCAACTTCGCGTTTCAGCTTGTGCGCGCTTTTGGCGCTTGATGGAGTCAAGCGCTTGTCCTCGTTTTTTTGGTCGTATCTCAGAATCTGCAGCTGACCGAATTCTCACTTCGCAATTATGTCCTCCCCTAAAGGAGGCAATCTGACTCCAGTCTCACGTTTCGAGCCGCATGCTCGACGAGACGGCGATCGTGCGTGTCCAGAGTTCGGGCCCGTTTATCAGCGTGGCAAACGAGCTTTGTGCCCCAGAGAGTTGAAAACGGAAATTCCGGTCTGGGGGTATAGGCATCTTGAAAGTTTGAAAGAGAGGATTTCCATGATTTTCAGAGTGCAGGTCGGAGCTGTTTGCCCATCTCGGTCCCTGGTAGTTTTGGCCGCAATTCTGACAGGGTTGATTTGGGGGATACCGCCACGAGCCGGTGCCCAGAGCGTCGTGGTCAACAGCAGCAGTTCTGTCAGATTCCTGGACAGCGTCGGTAACACCGCAACCGATTTCCCGGCGCCTTTCACCGCGGCGGATTTCGCAAACGCGCAAGCAGGACCGTCCGCAACTGTCCTTTCGTTGATTCCTTCCTACATTCCCTCGCTCCCCCATGGACCCAATGCCGTGTGGATTGGGACAAATGTCACAGCCGGAATTGCTGCCGGTGATACCGCTCTGTATGCTGCGAGCTTTACGCTTCCGAGCGGCGTTTCATCGGCTTCGCTCACGCTGTACTACGCGGTTGACAACGGTTTGGGACACACGAACCCTGGCATCTATGTCAACGGAACAGCCCTTCCGAACTCGACGGTCCCCTCATCTTCCTGCGTAGCCACCGGATGCGCCTTTCTTCAGGAACAAATCTACACGGACGCGAACATCGCTCCCCTACTCGTGAGTGGGACCAACTGGATTTACTTCGATGCCGTGAATCTGGGAGGCCCTGGAGGGCTGATCTTTTCGGCGGTCATTACCTACGGTGCTTCGACGGGTACGCCGGTGGCCATCACGAACATCATCGCCGGAGGCGGAGGTCTGGTGGATGGGCTGGCGACTTCGGTCAGCCTACCGTTTCCATCGTCTCTTGCGCAGGACAAGAACGGGAATGTGTATATCGCCTCGGAAGAAACTGCCGGCATATACAAGCTTGATGCTTCGGGCCAGTTGACCGTGCTAGCGGGAAACGACTTGCAGAATAGTATCGGAGACGGCGCGTCCGCCGTGAACGCGAGCTTGAACCTGCCCTCAGCGGTTGCCGTGGATCCAGCCGGAAACTTGCTAGTTGCCCAAGGAAGTAACAGCGCCATTCGAAAAATTGACATGGGAACCGGTGCGATTACCCTGGTGGCTGGAAACGAGAGCGACGGCTATAGCGGTGACAATGGGCCGGCAACACAGGGGCAGTTGAGAGCGCCAGAGGGCGTTGCTGTGGATGCAAACGGGAATATCTTCATTTCCGATTCCGGAAACAATCGAATCCGCCGAGTGGACGCCAACACCGGAATCATTACGACGATCGCAGGAAATGGAACTCCAGGCTTTGCAGGTGACGGTGGGGCGGCCGCTGCAGCGACCATAAGTTTCCCAACGGGAATAAGTGTAGATAGTCTTGGCAATATATTTTTTTCCGATACCGGCAATCGGCGTGTGCGGCGGATTGATGTAAACACAGGCTTCATCAGCACGGTCGCAGGGAATGGCAGTCAGTTTGATTCCGGAGATGGGGGACCGGCGCTCCAGGCGGGCTTGGCGAATGTCTGGGGAGTGGCAGTCGATTCGGGGGGAAACCTCTACCTCTGCGATCTGTCGAGCGCGACCATCCGGCGAGTCGATGCCCTAACGGGCACAATCTCAGCGATCGCGGGAAATGGCGTACTGGGATTCTCGGGTGATGGAGGGCCGGCGCTCAGCGCGGCACTGGGTTCGCCGACCGCGGTTCTGGTAGATGCATCAGGGAACCTTTTGATCGGAGATCGCGTCAACAATCGAGTCCGCAAAGTAGATGCACAGACAGCAATCATTGCGACGATTGCGGGCAACGGAAGCATTGGCGATGGAGGCCCGGCAACACGTGCGAGCTTATTTCTCCCGGAAGGGGTTGCTGTCGACAGCTTAGGTAATGTTTTGGTGGCCGACACCACCAATTTTCTCATCCGTTCGGTAAATGCGGGCGGGACAATTACGACCATCGCAGGCAAAGAAGACACCTGCTGCTCGACAGGCGATGGTGGACCTGCCGCGGACGCTTTGCTCGGCTATACAACCGCAATAGTGACCGACAGCTCGAACAGCATCTTTATTGCTGAGTCCTCTAATCATCGTGTCCGGCGAATCGACGCGCTCACTGGAATCATAACCACTGTCGTCGGGAACGGCACGTCAGGTTTTGCCGGCGACTTGGGGCCAGCCGCAAGTGCCAGCTTGAACTTTCCCTCCGCGTTGGCCTTTGATCGTCAGGGCAATCTATTTATCGCTGACTCGAACAACCAGCGTGTTCGTCGGGTGGATGCGGTTACAGGTACCATCACGACGGTCGCAGGAAACGGAACACCTGGATTCGCCGGCGACGGAGGCCCCGCGACAGCTGCGTCCCTTAATCTCACAGCGCCGTCTTTCAATCTCACAGCGGCGTGGAGTGGTGCAGGCGGAATGGCCATAGATGCGTCCGGGAATCTTTTCATTTCTGACACCAGCAATCATCGGGTCCGGCGCGTGGATGCAGCCACAGAAACGATTGAGACGGTGGCAGGGAGCACTATCTCATGTAATCAGGGACAATTGGGAGACGGAGGTGCCGCAACCAGCGCGGCATTGTGTTTCCCAGAGGGTCTGGCCATGGACCCAGCGGGGAACTTGTTTATCGCCGATCTTCTCGACCACCGAATCCGGCGTGTCGCCGCAGGAAGTGGAACAATTGCGACGGTCGCCGGGACGGGTGGGACGTCGCTCAGCCCTGATGGGCTACCCGGCACGAAGACGAGCATCGTAACTCCGCGTGGAGTGGCTCTGGACGGAACGGGAAATCTGTACGTGGCGGCAGTTAACTCACAGCGTATTTTCCGGATACGATCTGCGGCCAGGAACAATGCGCTTGCGATCACTGCGGTCGCATTGCCCTCGGGCGAGGTGGGTGTCGGTTACTCAGCCACCTTTGAAGCCACGGGTGGTACTCCTCCTTACACCTGGACTGTAACCAGTGGACCTGTCCCCGCCGGCGTTACGCTGGCAACCTCAGGTGTGCTGTCTGGCACGCCGACCACGGCTGGTACCTACAACTTCACAGTACAACTCTCCGACAGCGCCTCGGGTACTGCGACCCAGACTTTCACAGTCACTATCGCTCCTGCTGGGACCGGCACGGCTTCTGCGACCATTCAGCCTACATCTCTAGCGTTCGGCAATCAGGTAGTGACAACGTCGAGCACTCCGCAGGCTGTAACCATCACGAGTACCGGAACCGCTCCCCTCCTGATTTCCTCGATCGTCGTCAGCGGCATTAATCCCGCCGATTTCCCCCAAGCCAACAACTGCCCCCTCGCGCCGACTGGTCTCGGCCCGGGTCAAAACTGCCAGATCTTCGTTACCTTTGCACCCACGGCCTACGGTGCCCGTTCCGCCGCCCTCAACATCACCGCTAATCAAGGCAACGTCCCCGGTTCGCAGCAATCCGTCCCCCTCACAGGTACGGGCGTGGATGAGCCGGTCGTAGCTTCCACCACCTACAACATCACGGGCAATCCTTTCACTCTGTTCACTGGTTCTGCTTCTTGCCCGCCGGACTGCAGCATTTCCGGATCGTTCACTCTGTCGCAACCGCTGCCTCCGAATCTTTCGAACGCTACGATCACGCCGGCTTCGTTCAGCTTCACCGTGGGCACCACCAACCTCAACCAAGCTAACGTCACTTCCGTCATCTTCGCCGGCATTTCCACCGACGCGAGTGGCTACATCACGAGTTGGGCCATCTCTCTTTCCAACGCGAACTTCTCCATCGTCACCAACAATGAGCCCGACAATGTCGCCGACTCCTTCACCATCGTCGCCCCGCAGGGCAGTGCCTCCAACTCCAACTCTCCCGCTACCTGGCCCAAAACCGTCGTAACGCCAGTGACTTTCAACGCCAGTCCCGCTCCGGTTTCGAACAGCGCTGTCCTCAACTGCCCTTCGGGCACCGTCCCTTGCACGGATCCCAACGCCCACTCTCTCAAACTCACCGTCCCCGCCGTGAGTACTGGCTTCACCCTCACCGTCACTTCCGTCGAAGTGCCCGCTTCCGAAGCCAACGGTATCTGCGAAGCCGGCCATACCGAAGCCACCGACTTCGACTGTCGCTTCGTCGACAACTTCACCCTGCAACAGAATCCCAACGGCGATATCGTCGTGCCCCAGTGCAACCCGTACTCCAACGGGAACTGCGTCATCTACCGCGTGTCGAACACTCCCCAGGAGAGCTATTACAGCCCCGGGATCCTCGAATACATCGCCTGGAACAATACCTCCTACACCCCGCCTGCCTTCTATAACGCCAACAATCCCCGCTTGTTCGACGACCCTGACGATCCGCCCTACGGCGTGAATCATCAGTTCGTCTTTGATATCACGACCTACTACAAGCCGACCGGCAACTACGTCGGCGTAGACAACGGAATCGGAGGCCGCACGCTGCACTTCAACGATTTCGTGGTGGCCTATCCGGCCACGCCCAGCTACGCGTACACGGTGTCTTTTTTGCCGCCGCTCAGTTCGACCGAGACCGCTCACTTCGAACAAGGCGATGGGATTTCTGTGAGATTCAAGTTGAGTCCCGACAGCCCGGCAGGCATCGGCACGCAGGCACCGAATCATGTCGGCTACAGCGTGCTCCTCGACACCAACAACACCGGCTGCGCCGACTTCAGCGGCACGATCGAGCCCACCGTGACATCGACGAACTCGCCCTTGGATTTCACGTACGATCCGGAGCATCAGCTCTATGACCTGAGACTGCGCGGCTTTTACCCTGCCGGGCAGTACAAGCTGCTCCTGAGTTCCAACCTTGCGCCAGAACAATGTGCCGTCTTTGCAGTCATGAAGGACGATTGAGCCGTTGACGGACGGGGAGGGGTACCCCCTTTGTACGTGTCAGCGATTGCGCGAGGGTCACTTGCGTCAAAAGGAGCTGACCTTCGGTTAGGTATGCTAGACACCAAAAATTAACTTGCAATGGTATCGGACACTTCATACAAGCACACACACTCTTTGCCCCTGGAGTCCCCTCGGGGCGAATCGTTGATTCACGCACCACTCAACTCGGAGGAATGACTACCATGAGCGTTGCGCGCTGGACCACACGCCTGCCGAAGCTCGCCTTGTTCTTGTTTTTGTTGTTGCCGGCTTTTTCGCCGAGAGTCCACGCCGTCCCGATCACCTACACGATGATCATTGAGCATGCCTCGGGCCAACTCGGCTCTCTGACGATCGACCCGCTTAACCATTACCTCCGGTTTACTTTCCAAGGCGACACTCAAGAAGTGGCTTCGTGGGCTTTTGTTGCGACCTATCTCACGTCTGGTTATCAGATTCGTTCAGGCAGTGCGTCAGTGGAAGTCATCGACCACACGAGCGGCACGGTTTTGGCGCGAGCGACGTTCGCCCCCGAGGACGGCATCTTCGTCAGTGTCGATAACCTCAACCAGGGGATCGGCTTCGGGTCATTTGGAGTGGCGAATCCGAGTGCGACTTCATTTGGGCAGCCGATCTACCCGTACGCTATTACCGGTGCCCCCAACTTTCCCGCGCCAGGTCCGCTCCGAACTTATGACCTCAAAAGTGACTTTCAATTATGTCAACCGCAGGGCCTAACCTGTACTTCTGTTAACGGCCAAGGGTATGTGGCTCTGTCGTGTGTCGACAATACGGAGATTCCGTGCGGTGCTCCCATTGCCCTGGTGATGACCTCGGGCTCGACTTTGTTGGTGAATCAATATGGGCCCTGTGGAGTAGCCCCGCATCCATGCCCAACCGGATATTTCGAGGCCGTCACGCACGCCGCGGTGGAATTTTCTGTTTTCAATGCAGCGCTGCGTCTGAACGAAGAGTCGGCGGATTCATTTTCGCTTCAGGGGAGCTTCACGCTTGGGGCCTCCTCGAATGGAATCAACCCGCCGAAGTCAGTGGTAACCCTACAGTTGAATAGCTATACCGTGACCCTTCCCGTCGGCTCCTTCACCAGCGAACAGGAGGGATATTCGTTCGAGGGTGTGGTCAATGGCCTGAGCCTAAAGATGCAGATCAGATCGCTCAGCGCAAGACACTACAGCTTCCATGCTGCAGGTCACGGAACAAGCTTCGTGGGAATTGCGCCACCCGTTACCGTGGGCCTGACCATTGGCGACGACAGCGGTACGACCACGGCGCACATCACGCCGGACGATTGAAGAATAGGCGTTCGGACGTAGTGCCGGGTTGCCGGAACGAGATAAGGGATTGACACTCGGTACCGCTTGTGGGCTTTGTCGCGAGCTGCTCCGGTTCAATCGAGCACACCTGTTTGAAGCCATCCCGGGCGATCGACGATGAACTACTGGCGCGCCAACTTACCAGGATGTCTCTCCCTTATCTCGGCGTCGGGTCAGAATCGAAGTCGATTCGTTGACTGCATACAACGGATATAATCCGCTGGGTGATCTGGTCGGGCTTCCCAGAAGTAGGGAGTAGCCAGATGGAGCAATTGGCATGACAAGCGACGGGCAGCTGGTGTTGCGACGCTTTCCACGAGCTGCGAAATATCATCCCACGTGGATTCTCGCAAGCGTTAGCGGCTCTGCCAATCCGTTGTGGCTGAGCGAGTGGCTCGCCGAGGCTATCAACTTCCGACCCGGCATGCGTGTATTGGACCTTGGCTGCGGACGGGCAGCGTCCTCAATCTTTTTGCGGCGGGAATATGACGTACAGGTTTGGGCGACAGATCTCTGGTTCAGTGTTGCCGAAAACCTGCAGCGCATCCGGGATGCGGGCGTTGAGGACGGGGTGTTTCCAATCCATGCCGACGCACGGTTTCTGCCTTTCGCCCCCGAGTTCTTCGACGCCATCGTTTGCATTGATTGTTTTCCTTACTTCGGCACGGATGATTTGTATCTGAGCTACATCGCCCGGTTTGTGAAAAACGGCGGGCTTTTGGGAATCGCGGGTGCCGGCTTGACGCGAGAGATAGAGGATCGTGTTCCCGAGCATCTTCGCGAATGGTGGACGCCGGATCTCTGGTGCCTGCATACAGCACCGTGGTGGCGCCGACATTGGGAGCGAACCGGTATTGTGCAGGTAGACGTGTGCGACGCCATGCCCGACGGCTGGCAGCTATGGCTCGACTGGATCAAGGTGATAGCTCCCGACAATCAATCGGAAATAAAAGCCCTTGAAGCGGACCATGGCACGAACCTCGGTTACGTTCGCTTGCTGGGCCGCCGCCAGGACAATGTGAAGCTGGCCGACCCCATTGAGTCTGTGCCAACGGACTACGCCAGAAAGCCGCTGCTCCGCGGTGAGTCGTAACCTTCGCAAGCCACAGTCTAGCAGTGGCGCGTGTGAAGCTTCGTTGTTCTGCCACAGTGGCGAACCCAGCGAGTTCGCGAAGCTCGTCTCTCATTTCTTCAACGCCGTATCCACTCGAAAGCGTCTTGTTGCACAGGCTGGTTGATTCTAGCCTTAAGACTCTCGGCTCCCGTCACAGGTGTCACACGTGATCGGTAGCGGTCTTAAGCGGGATTGCGCATGATGCATGATCCTACTGCATTGCATCACTGCATATTGAAACCGCGGGAATCAGGTTGTGGCGGTCTTGGCGGGCTTGTAATGACCCGGCACGGCCCGAAGAGAAATCGCCAAAGGAGTAAGCTAATAGCTCAGACCCCAGCTTCAGCAGTTCCCCGTGAGGGGTAGTTTCAATACGACGTAGCGTGAGCAGCTGCTTGGCGATTCGCAATCTCTGCGTGCCACTTGTCGTACGCGAGTTTGAGACGCTTTCGTCGCTCGTCGAGAGGCGGCACAGAGATACCATCTTGAGAAACGAAGGGTGTCGCCTCGAGGCGCTTAATCTGTTCGGCCGATTCCATTAATTTGCTCCCTTCGTCCCAGCGCGCCTCCCACCACGCGTTATTGTCGATCCGACACTCGGGATGCCCCTCGTAAATGCGCTTTTCAAGGGCGTCAATCTCGTCTCGCGTCATGTACTCTCCATTCGGCTTTATATAGGACGTATCCCCCCGGTATCTCAAGAAAAGTCTGCTACAAGCCAACTCCCTATGTGCAAAATCGTTGTTAAATGCGCGTACGCCGGTTTCCGCCGTTTCTGCGATGCCTGCGGGAACCTCGCCAGTCAGGCATTTTTCAGAATACTCACACGCCCGAGTGGACGGGATTGCCCCGGCACCAGAAGTACGCATCGCCGGTGTCAGCAAACTGGCGACTGCGATTAAGAGAAGAACACTGATGATTGCGACTGCCTTCCACTTGGGCATTTTTTCTCCTACTGCCAAGACTCGGGGTGCTCAGCGCACTTGGCAATAGGACTTGCCGAATGCATTAATTAGATGTGAAAAGCAGCCGGACGGAATCGCCGATTCCGGATCCGATAGAATTCGACGAAACGCCATTGCCCGCTGCAAGGCGAGCACAGTTTTCTCGATTCGCTTCAAAATAATATCACTATAATCCACGAGTTGCCGCGCAAGATCGGGTATAGCATGTTAGACGCGCTCCTGCCGCACCTGAGCAGGCCTTGTGAGTCAGGAGTTGTTCCGAGGGTACCCCGGTTGTTTTGGGCAGGAGTCGAACGCCCAGGCCTGTAACGGAGAGAAGTATGCGTAAGAACACGGTGGTCAGTCTGCTACTCGGCATCGCATTGGTTCTGTCACTGATTGGGTGTGAGGATACTAAAGCGCGGCAAGAAAACGAACAGCTGAAAGTACACGTGGCGGAGTTGGTTAAGGAAAATGGCAGCTTGGGTAATCGAGTTGACGAGTTAACTCAGGAGAATGCGGCGCTAAAACAGGAGAACGAACAACTCAAAAGAAAAGCTAAAACAAAGAAGACCAAGAAAAGCAAACATCACCACAGCCCTTCTAGCGGACAGTGAACGAGGACGTTGTTGTGCTTATTGATTCCAAGGTTGGCCGGAGTACTCCTTTACGGACATGGGACTCTCCAATGGCCAGCCAAGGAGTGACTAGAAGAGCCGCAGTTGAGAAAAGGACGTAGCAGGCGCACCACGCCCCCGTCACGCCCGTTTTCCATTCTAGCAATTGGAAATCGAGTGCGGCTGGTAACGTCTTTCGCCAGTGAGGCTTAGAAGTGGGGATGCAGTTTCGATCCCCACCGCCCCTACCAAACCAATTGATTCCTCACAACTTGTTTTTTCCTTTTTGCCAAAACGGGCCTTGCTAACAATTGAATTAATTCACCAGTTTCGCCGAGCGATTGTCAACTGCACCAGATGCTCGTCTCGTAAGCGTCATCTGAAGGCCGTGGTGACGGATTTTGTTTAGTTGAGGAAGATGACTCAAGTGGGCACTTACGAAGTGCCCACTTGGGGGAGATGTGGACACTTCGGAGCGAGGAATAGTTAAG
>Ga0306922_10001658_pt1 | contig 20088 bp, 17 predicted proteins | sample sta12Cox44000082_FD_203758 | JGI IMG/M metagenome (GOLD analysis project Ga0306922, IMG submission 203758) | Lab enrichment of tropical soil microbial communities from Luquillo Experimental Forest, Puerto Rico - statoxic.12C.oxic.44.000.082 (v2)... | ecosystem: Environmental > Terrestrial >... | reverse complement strand
CGACTCGCAAACGCGCGCGATGTGATTCATCGGCGTGCTTTCCACCGAATGCCCGTGCAACCAGCGTTTCCCTCGACACGTCTCCCGGCCAGGCTTCGCCCAGTGTCTGTGCGAGAGCGAACAATACCGGACGCGTGGCGAGCGACACCACTAGATGTTCTTCGCGCACGACATAACGGCACGCATCCACCACTAGGGCTCTCGACCTAAACAACGCTTCGACTTCATCGAGCAGGAGCGGTCGCTTATCGCCACCGGCGATCAGGCGGGCCGCGGGCGTGTTCAGGACGAGGGATGCGGTTTCGACTTCCGCCCTCAGTGCCGGGATACCTGCCTGGCGCGCGGCGAGGTCGGCCCGAGCGAGCGCAGCGCGTGCCTCCTTCGTGCGAAGCCGTCGCATCGCGATCCCCGCAGCCACGAGCCCGTGGACGGTCGTGAACGCCGGCGGGAAGGGCGTCGGGTCGAGCTGGGCGAGCATATGCTCCGCCTCGTCGAGGCGCCCGATCAGGAGGAGGCGCCGGACTTCGAGATACCGTGCATGCGCGGCGTTCAACTGGTCGCCGTGCTCTTCCAGCGTTGCCCGCGCCGCGGCGAGCGCTTTCTCGGGCCAGCCCAGGTCGCGGGACACGAGCGCGATCTCCGCTTCGGCGACCAGACACCTCGCCCGGGCCACAGCCTCATTCGGACCGAAGGCGCGCGCAGCACTTCGCAGGAGAGCCTTCGCTCGAACGAAATCTCCGAGTTGGGCCATAGCGATGCCTCGAAGCGCGAGCGCAGACGCGTCGTCGCGCAGAGCGACACGCTTCAATGCGCCAAGGGGATCACCGGCCGCGAGCGCACGCGCCGCAGCCGTGATCAGCGAGTCCATCGGAATCCCGCCACACTTGTCACTCCCACCGTTTCGATATTCGGCGTTAAGTTTATCTCGTGACCGATCACCACCGAATGTAGCGAGAAACAGGTAAGGACACAACAACAATGACAATGCATTTGACAGGTACACGCGAAGAGCGGCTAGCTGCTCGGCTCAAGCTGCTCAAGGAGGAGAAGGAGCTGACGCGGCCCAGCGACGAACTGGCGTGGCGGCGGCAAGAACTGGCGGACCTCTTCCGGGGGCGCTCGCAGTCTCTGGTCTGCGACGTTCTTTCGGCCGACGACAAGGCGGGCTGCCCATTCTGCCCGTCGATCGCGGACGGATTCAATGGCATCGCTGTCAGCCTAGCCAACCATGACGTAATGCCTTGGGCGGTCTCGCGGGTGCCGCTCGCCAAGCTGCAGGCATACAAGCAACGGATGGGCTGGAGGTTTCCTTGGACGCCCTCGGCCGGCAGCGACTTCAACGTCTCATTCGCCCAGCTAGAGCAGCGCCAATGGACCGTCGAATACAACTATCAGCGCGGCAGCCGCGAGCCCTTCGCCCTGTTCGCGTCCATGGGTGGAACCGACGCGTCGACGTATGGGCTCGATAGGCCGGGCGCGAGCGTATTGGCACTCGAGGATGGCGTAGTCTACCACGTCTATTCCACCTACGTGCGCGGGCTGGACCGCCTTCGGGGCATGCACCAGTGGCTCGGCCGCGCGCCCAAGGGACGTAGGCAGACAGCCGCCTGGCTCCGCCGCCATGACGACTACAAGGGCTGAGGTGAAGTCATGGTTATCGCGGCGCAATTTCGGGACGGGCGATTCCTATGGGACGGGGCCAATAATCGAACCGGCGAGCGGGCGTTTTGGGGCGTTTTGGCGCTGGCCTTCGCCGCCAGCTCGACCGTGACGATCGTCTGGTCGAGCTCGATGTCGGCGATGGGCGGTATGGCGATGCCGGGAGGCTGGACAATGTCCATGGCATGGATGCGCATGCCCGGACAGGCGTGGTCCGCAGCTGCGGCCTCATTCGTCGGGATGTGGGTGGCGATGATGGTGGCGATGATGCTGCCGTCGCTGGTTCCGAGGCTGCGGCGCTATCGGAAGGCTGTCGGCAGGACAGGCGAGACGCGCCTCGGGGGGCTGACGACACTCGTGGGCGCGGGTTACTTCTTCGTCTGGACGGTGTTCGGGATGGCGGTTTTTGCGGTAGCCGCGGCGCTTGCGTTGCTCGAGATGCGGCAACCGGCGCTTGCGCGCGCCGTTCCGGTCGCAGCCGGCGCGGTGGTCTTGATTGCTGGCGCCATCCAGTTCACCGCGTGGAAGGCGAATCGCCTGGCCTGTTGCCGGGAGGCGGACGTGCACGGCTGCGCGATGCCGCCGGACTCTGGAATGGCCTGGCGGCACGGCCTGCGCCTGGCCCTCGACTGCGGCTACTGTTGCGGGCATTTGACAGTAGTGCTCCTGGTTATCGGGGTCATGGACCTGGGCGCGATGGCGGCCGTGACCGCGGCTATCAGCGCCGAACGGCTTGTACCCGGCGGCGAGCGCGTGGCGCGAGCCGTTGGATATGTAGTGCTTGGGGAAGGATTGCTTCTGATCGCGCGAGCCGCCAGGCTCGTATGATCAGCGGCGTGACTGGCAAGGTAAGTACAAAATTTCAAAAGGAGAAATACGATGGCAACAAGCAAGGAGAGAGACAAGGAATACAGGAAAGGGCGTCTCGCGATGAACACACCGCCGATCGTGTCCCAGCAGGAGTGGGAGGTTGCGCGTCAGCAGCTCCTCGTCAAGGAGAAGACCTTGACCCGCTCCCGTGACGCGATGGCAGCCGAACGCCGGCGGATGCCGTGGATGGCCGTCGAGAAGGCGTACGAATTCGAGGGGCCCCAGGGCAAGGTCGGCCTTCTCGACCTGTTCGAGGGCCGCCGACAGTTGATCGTCTATCGCGCCTTCTTCGAGCCTGGGGTGTTCGGCTGGCCCGAGCACGCCTGCCGTGGTTGCTCCCTGGGCGCCGATCAGGTCGCCCACCTGGCCCACCTGAACGCTCGCGACACCACGCTCGCGTACGCTTCACGCGCGCCGCAGGCGGACATCGCGCGTGTGAAGGCACGAATGGGTTGGAAGATGCCGTGGTACACCATCACCGACGGCTTCGACGCGGACTTTGGCGTCCACGAATGGCACGGCCACAATGTGTTCTTCAGCGACGGCGAGCGTGTGTTCCGCACATACTTCATCAACGGCCGCGGCGACGAGGCCATGGGCACCACCTGGAGCTACCTCGATATCACGCCGCTCGGCCGTCAGGAGAGTTGGGAGGATTCGCCAGAGGGCTACCCACAGACGCCGCCTTACAAGTGGTGGAACTGGCACGACAACTACGACGCCGAGGTGTCGCCTCACTCGAAGTGGGTCGAGGTGTCCGACGCTGGAGAGGCCGCCTTCAGAAAGCGCGACCCAGAGTCGAAGCGATGACCGAGGTTAGCAAGGGAGAAAACGATGAAAGACATCATGGGAGATGAACTCGGAGCGCCCAAAATAGTCGATCGGACCGCCTTCCAGGCGGAGCTGGACGCATTGCGGGTTCGAGAGAAGGCTCACACAATAGAAGGCGACGCCATTGCTGCGGCCCGCCGACGACTCCCTATGGTCGAGGTGGATGGCGCCACACCGCTCATTGGCGAACGTGGCGCGGTGACACTATTGGACGCGTTCGAGGGACGCCGGATGCTCATCGCCTACTACTTCATGTGGCACACCGGCCACCCTGCGCCGGACCAGTGCGAAGGGTGCACCTGGGTCACAGCGCAGGTACGCGAGCTGTCCTATATTCATTCCCGCGACGTCACCTACGCCACGTTTTGCCAAGGCCCGTACGAAGAGAGCGCCCGGTACCGCGACTTCATGGGCTGGGAGATGCCGTGGTACTCGGCCCAGGACTCGCTCGACACCCTCTTGGTTGGACGCCGGGCGGGCATGATGCACATCGTTTGCTACCTGCGGCAAGGATCCAATGTCTTCGAGACCTACTGGACGACGAGGCGCGGCGTCGAGGCGATGGATAACAGCTATCGGTTGCTCGACTTAACCGTCTACGGGCGCCAGGAGACGTGGGAGGACTCCCCGACCGCCTGGCCAAAACGGTGGGAAGGCAACCAAGTTACCCGTACCGATGGACGTCCCACCGCCCAGTGGTCTCGCCTGAAGGCCGGGTATTCGGACGAGCTCGGAACCGGCAGGCGGTGAGCCGGTCCGTCCACAACAGCGACTGAACCGGGGTCCGTGGTCCCGTTCGGAGACCTGGCCTTGTCAACCCCCTCTTGCTGCACACGCGGGCGCGTCCTCGATCCGAAAGAGTCCCCTGTAGGGATTTGGCGCTTACTTGATTTGGCGAGGCATTTCTGGGCGGCCGGTCCAGATGAACCGGCCCAAAAGAGGCCGACGGCCCGAGGAAGATCAAGTTTGATTCCGCCGACCCTGCCGGCGCGCTGACAACGAATCGGCACAGCGTCGGCCCTGCCGAGGCCCGACGGCGGAAGACGTCTGGACGCGGGCTGCGTTCGGCGGCCGGTAGCAAGCGGGAACCCTGGACTTCTCCAGGCGCGCTAGAGTGTGTCGCGGTACCGCGCGCCTCACGGCCGAGCAACCGCGGCCGCCGAACCGCCGCAAGTAGCGAAGTCCGCGCCGTTGGTTCCGTCGCGCATCGCCGCGCCCAAATCCGATTACCTCGCCTTACATGCAAAGTTGGCCGCGTCATCGGTGCTACCGCTTCCCTTATACGCAGGGACTTGCGGATACGGGCACAAGGGGCGCGTGCGACCCGGCTTGTCGTCTGCGTAGCGCGACGCGATGATGGATTCGGGCGCTTTTCGTTTTTCCACCCATTGCTCCATCGCGCTGATCACATCGAAACGATCCGTACCGTCGCCGCCGCGGCAATGAGCCATGCCGGGGACCATAAACAGGCGGTAGGAGTCGTTCACTTTGTTCGCGCCTCCCAGCTTGTCGGCAACACTCGTGTAGTAATTGACGCTGTTCTCCGGCGCGATCAGGGTATCGTTCCAGCCGTGGTATTGCAGCAGCTTCCCGCCGTGGCTAAAAAACGGCCCGAGATTTGGGTCCATGGCATTAACGGCCTGGCTTTCGCGGTCGATTAGCGCGACGTCACTGTCGAAATTAAACGTCTTGTAATCCCAGTTGGGGTCCTTAAACACTCTGTTCTTCAACCCGGTCAACGTGAGTTGCGGCGGCTGGGCGCTGGCGGCGAATCCCCAGCCCTTCTCGCTGCCCGGCTCAAACCCCGGAAAGATCTGCTCCTTGCTGCGCGGATTGATCGCGGGACTGTAAATCCTGCGCGCGGTTTCCACTTGCGACGCTGTCAGGCAGTCGGGACCATCCGCGCCTTTGCACAAGATCGCGCCTGGATCGAACTTGCAGCTCCGGGGATCCTCCAGCACGCCGTCGTTCACGCCATCATTGATATCACAGGCTTTCAGGACAGCCTTCTGGATCACCGGAAACTTGGAGGCGGGAATGAAGCTGGCCACATCCTTGTGAACGGCTTGCGCTACCCACATGATTTGTGCGGCGCTCCGGGGATTAATCGCGGGCGCTCCGGCGATCACGCCATCAAAGTCGCCTGGGTACCGCTGCAAGTCTTCAATTCCCTGGCGGCCGCCGGTGGAGCAACCATTCCAATAAGAAAACCTGGCGCTTCGCGAATAGTATTCCGCAATGATCGCCTTCGACTTCATCACCATTTCGTGCACGGCACGATATCCAAAGTCGACCACCTTTTCGGGATGGCCCAACGCGTAGCTGCCGTCGTCCCCTTTTCCCTCATGCCCGGTATCAGTGGAAGCTACCGCGTAACCGAGCGTGAGTGGAAGACCCATCTTGTGGTAGTAGATCTCACCCGCCTGGCCACCATTACCCACCGCCATGAACTTGCCATTCCACACTTCCGGTGATGGAAGCCAAACCTCGATCTTGATTTCGGAGTCGCTACTCGGCCGCAGGGTGGCGGCGACCCGGCAAAAGGCGGGCACGTCCTTGTAAGCAACGTCGCCTGGTTGGAGGCGCAGCGAGAAGGAGGGCGGCGGCGCGAAAGAACCGGCCCTAACGGAGGCAGCCATCGTGATAGTGGCTTGTGGCAGCGAGAGATTGGAAAGATTGTCACAGGTGGCTGCGTCCATCGCGCAAGTGGCCAATGGAAGAACCGCCGCCAAGAGGGCGGGATGGTAATTCGGGTGGCTTGTCATTTTGCTTCTCCAATAGTTCTACGGTTCTATGCCTTCACGGAACGGAGAGAACCCGGCTTAACTCTTTTAGCTCAGTTTACTCGATGCAGAAATGGAAGGGATGGATTAGGGCCGACCCGACATGTGTACTCCGACGCCATGGTCGACACGTTGGGCCGGATTGGCCGGGTTCGCGCGCCCTGCACCAGCGCCGGCGGCAACGGTGTGGCTGCTGTCCCGGCGCGCGCCGCGCCGCGAATAAACCTCGGAGCAGGGGCAAAGGCGGGATCTGCCTTTGGCTGGGGCAGAGTCGCCCACCATCGCGTTCCGCCGCCAAGGCGCCGCGCTGAAACCGGCGCCTGGGGGGCACCTGGAGTGCCTATGCGGCTAAAGGGCGTCCCTTCTTCAAACAGAGGCTGTTGCTTTTCGAAGCGGGGACTCGTGGCCGCGAGCAGTGACACGTTCGATGCCGACGATACGATTCGATTCAATGATTAGAGCCTCGTCGAAATTGTTAACCGTCGGACAGACGTGGCGAGGGATCAAGTATAGAGGCTCGCCGATTTCGGGGCGGCTGCCTGATCTGACTTCGATGGGGAGATGCTCTTCACTTGGTTTGAGTGGAGTGCAGTCGGGATGACCAGCGACGGCACAGGTGGGAAGACCGGCGTCGGCGGAGACGGCTTTATGGCCGGCGTCGCAGGTAAATAGATTCGCCCTCGGATGACTAACAACAGTCGAAACGACGACCGCCGCTGGCTGGTACCCCCACTCAACTGGAAGTTGAGCGAGGCTGGTGACGTCGCTGAAGACTACGGTTCCGGGCGAAGCGCGGTGGGCGAAAGTGGATCTGCGGAAGGGTGCGTAAGTCGCCGCGCAGTGGAAGACAGGGGTGCCGGAGGTGATCACTTCTTCGACGTGAAGCCCGGAATGCTCCACGGCCTTGACGATTTCCATCAGTCGGTCGTAGCCGCAATGGGCCAGCTGTTCGCGCTGCTGGAAAGACGGCGCTTTGAGATGACCGTCGTAATAATGAAAGCCTCGGAACGCCAAGTTAGCACGCGTGATGGCGCCAGCCACTTCCAGAATTGCAGGGAGATGATTCTGCTCAATGCCGGTGCGGTCCATACCGGGATTAACGTCGATGAAAATCCCTACGCGGCTGCCTTGCCACTCAGCTGCTTGCGCCGGATTTTCGGCAAGGACGGAGATTTGGACCTGCGGGTTTTGAGCGGCCAGCTCGCGGACGCGGAGGGCGTTGCCTCCGACTACCGGATAGGCCAGAAGAACATCTCTAAATCCGGCTGCGCAGGCGGTTGACAGCTCGACCGTGGTGGAACATTTGGCCTGACCGATCCCGCGTTGCACCAGCCGATGCATGATGAACTGGAGCTTGGCGGTCTTGAGATGAGGGCGCCAGCGGTTGGGGTCACCGGAGAGGAGGCGAATTGTTGCGGCGATGTTTTGGTCGACGATTTCGGGATAGATGGCGAGGGCGGGAGTGAGCAGCTTGGAGGCATCCTTGATGAGATAAGGAGCTGACGGAATCACGTTACCAGCTTATGTGAATAAACCCGGGTGCGGTGACCGCACCTGAGTGCAATGCACGCTCGCCTCCGGCAATCGCGGGGCGGGGGACGCCGTCACCCACGGGGCCGCTTTGGCGGCGCCGATCCAACCGCGTGCCGCCGCCGGAGCGCTGAACGACCGCGCCTGGCCGCAAGAGGTTCGCGCCGCATTCGCCGTCAGCAGCCGCAAGGCCCGCCGACGGTGTTGTAGCACACCTCGCCGTCGAGCCACGAAAGCAGCGGGGACGACGGCACGTAATCGCAGTTGTCGCTCCCGTCGCGTTCCGCCGGCCTCCGTAGCACCGTGCTGAACGAGCGCCTGATTCGCGCCGAGGAGCGCGTGCCAGCCGACGGCACCGGAAACTGCGCCGACAACACAGGGCCGGTCCGACCTCAATCACCTTACGAAAGTTCGAGTTACGTGCAGCGTTTTCCTCGCGACGCCGAAACGGGTAGTGTTTTTTTTGCCTCGAGTACGGATCACCGCCGCTTGGTGGCGTCACGGCGAGCCGGCGATGGTTTGCACGGGTCCTTCAATCCTTCTCGGGCCGGTGTTGAAGGTGGATGGGCCACATTAACTGCTTCCCGACGGCAGCGCCGAGAGCTGATGAAAAAGGACTTCAGCCCCACGAAGCGACAGGAAGAACACGAAAAGCCCGTCAGCTCAATTCTTCTCGCGACAACGGTATGATTCGCCAGAGAGTGTGGCCATGGATTTGAGAGCTTAGTATAAACTAATAGAGCTTTCCACAAAGGAGGGATCCTGCAATGCACTTCCCACGCGTCACCAGGGCCTCTGTAGGGGCGGCGTTCGCACTTTTGCTCTTGAGCGGCAACGCGGCGGAGCGTCCGCCTGTCATGGGCCACAACGCGGGGGTCTCAACCGGACATCCGCTTACCACCGCCGCCGCGTTCGAGATCCTCGTACGCGGTGGAAACGCATTCGACGCTGGCGTGGCGGGGCTACTGGCTGGCGGCGTGGTCGAACAGGATCTCTACAGCCTGGGCGGGGAAGCGCTGGTGCTGGTCTATCCGCGCAGCGCGGGCAAGGTGACCGCCGTAGTCGGCCAGGGCTGGGCGCCGAAAAGCGCAACTATCGACTGGTATCTCGCACGCGGCAAGAACTTGGACGGCGCCGGTCTGGACCCCGCCGTCGTTCCGGGCGCGCTGCACGCGGCGCTTACAGTGCTAGAGAAATGGGGCACGATGAGTTTCGAGCAGGTCTCGGCGCGTGCCATCGATTACGCGGAGCAGGGCTTTCCCTTGCGGCCTCGCACTGCGCGGTCGATCCAGGGCAATCTCAAATTCTTCGAGAAATGGCCGGAAAATCAAGTCTATTGGTTGAAGCCGGACAAATCGATGTACAAGTCCGGTGAAACCATCAAGCTGCCGACACTGGCGCACACGCTGAAGCTCATGGTGGAAGCGGAACGCGCAGCCGCGGGCAAGGGCCGCAGAGCCGGAATCGTGGCGGCTCGCGACCGGTTCTATAAGGGCGACATTGCGCACGACATGGTAGCATTCCTGCAGGAACACCAGGCACCGTTTGAACTGGCGGATTTCTCCGAGTTCTTTGCCAAGTTGGAAGAACCCGCCACCACGAATTACCACGGCTACCAGGTTTACAAACATGGTTTCGGCAGCCAGGGCCCGGTGATGCTGGAAGCGCTCAACATTCTCGAGAACTACGATCTCAGGGCGATGAAGCATAACAGCGCCGAATACATACACACCGTCGTCGAGGCACTGAAGCTCGCATATGCGGACCGCGACACGTATTTCGGCGACCCACTGTTCGTGGAGACGCCGGCCGAAGGCCTGCTCTCCAAAGCCTACGCGAAGGAGCGCGGCCAGTTGATCGATCCGCACCACGCATCGCGCTCGTTCATAGCCGGAAATCCGATGGCGTTCGATTCCAAAGTGAAGGAGTGGAAATATTGGAAAGCGGACATTGTCGATGGCGCCAAGCCTGGTGCAATTCCGCCGGATGCCGAACCGCTGCGCGGCGCCAGCCGCGACACCACGCACATATCCATAATCGATAAGGACGGCAACATCTTCGATAGCACGCCGAGCGGCGGCTGGATCGGCGGCGCGGTGATCCTGGGCAAGACGGGGATCGGCATGAGCGTGCGCGGCGAGCAGTTCTGGTTGGACAAAACGCGCGCAGCGCAGATCCGGCCGCGGGCGCGCCCGCGCTACACGCTGACTCCGAGCATCGTGTTGCGCAACAACCAGCCATTCATGGCGATCGGCACACCCGGCGGAGACAACCAGGACCAGACCATCCTGCAGGCGTTCCTGAACGTGGTTGAGTTCTGGCCCGATTGGTATCCGAACCTCCACGAAGCCTTCGAATGGCCGCGCGTGCAGACCTTGCACTTCTTTGGCTCGTTCTGGCCGCATGGTGCGGGCTTCAATAAACTGAATCTCGAATCCGATATACCGGACGCCGTGTTCGAGGAGCTGAAAGCGCGCGGACACGACGTGCGCAAAATTAAGGCCCTCAGCATTTCAAGCTGCGCGACAGCAGTGCTCATCGATCCGGCCAGTGGTAACCGCATCGCTGGCGCGGACCCCCGCCGCGACTGCTACGCCATGGCGTACTGAACGGCGGAATAGGCGGTATTACTGTCTTCAGAATCGCTTGGGGAGTGTCCCCCGCTGATCGCGCATGGCCGCCGCGCGCGCCGCATGGCTTGAGCGGCGTCGTGGCCCGGGGGTCGATCCCGCTGTTCTGCCGTTGCCAACGTCCGATAGAACCACCGCGTCGCCTGGACGCCGACGCAGTTCGCGCGCGCGCTGCGACGGGCGGGCCTTGGCGGCGCCGCCGCGGGTTGTCTCGCTGAGCCGGTTCTGAGTAACCGTTGTGTCGCGCGTCGGCCAACCGCAGTGCCGGGAACGCCGCGCCTGCTGTGGCCTCACCAAAAGCTTGGCCGCTACCTGCTTCGCGATCAGATCGAAGGTTCAGCACTTTCGAGCTTGGCGCATAGCGACCACCGCCTGGACGCACCGAGAGCTACTGAGGGTTCGGGAACGGAGCCTGCTGCCGCATGTGCACGGCGTCTCTTTTGGACTCAAAGGGCATACTGATTCGTCGCAAGCTACACATTCCACAAAAGGCTCAATGTGCCAGAACGGCTCAAAAGGCAAGCTTTGGGTACAGATTGGGTACACGGAACGGTGCATAGGACGCATTGCAGCCTCGGGGGATGTTAGAACCACCCCAGGCCCTTCCGACGCAGCGTAGCCTTCTGCAACCGCCGAGAAGCGGCATTTTACGAGAAGGGCGATTGAAACATTCGCGCCTGTCCATGATTTGAGGCAAAAACGAAAGGAACCCCTTCATTGACCAAGACCGAAACCTTTGCACAACAGCACAGACTGAAAGTCACACGAGACGAATGCAACGACCAGATCATTCCTGGGCGCCGGGGCCATCTGTACCTCGACAGTGCCGAGCTTTGCCTTATGGTGCTGGAAGGCAAGGTCTCTATTCCGTCGAAATGGAAGGCACTGGGCTCCAAGCTGTGGCTGGGTGACAAGGCCGAAGGCGTCCAGAACGTGAAAATCACCGGCATCCCGATTGAGAACGCCAAAGCCGCAATCAGGATGTGCCGCATCAAGCCAAAGCGGATTATGTCGGATGCCCGGAAAGCGGTATTGGACAAGGCACGTAGTTTCTTGCCAACCCCTCGCCGGGAGCGCCGCCAGGGGCAAAACGTCGATTCTCAGGCCTGAGGTGGTGGTTAGGGGCGGGGAAGTCTCGCATCACGCCGGGGCCGCGCTTGGCGAGGCAATGTTCTTGCGCGCGTGTGCCTGCTTTGGGGCGTTAAGTTTCCGCCATTTGCGCTTGTTCAAGGTGAATTCCCCGGGAGGGTTGGAGCATGAGCCTCTGCGCCGGTGGCCACAGTTGTAATCGGCGGTAAACACATCCATGATAGGACGAGCAAGGATACGAAACTTGGATCGCGTCACGCAATACAGGAGGCCTGAGCTCGTGTGCAAGGCGGCCTCGTCGCCCGGATCGATCCTGCTATGCCTGATTCTTTCTGGCCTGTTTACGGCAATCTGGGCCGCCGACTGGCCACCGGTTTCCCGAGAAGAATTAGCCATGACCGACGATCCGGCCAATCCGGGCGCCTCAGCCATTCTTCTCTACCGCGAAGTAGGTACCGATCACGTGAAGGGATCTGGAAGTGAATATCGCCGCATCAAAGTGCTTAACGATGACGGCAAGAAATATGGCGACATCGAGATTCCCTACATTCCCGGGGCGTTTCAAATCGACGGGATCCAGGCACGCACGATCCGTCCCGACGGAACTACCGTGAACTTTCAAGGCCAGATTTTTGATCGCACGGCGCTGAGGGCGAGAAAGATCAAGATTCAAGTGAAGGCGCTCACATTGCCTGAAGTGGAGAAGGGCGGCATTATCGAATACTCCTATAACATTCGATCCAGGCGTAAGGCACCCGACGTTTTGAAACATCCATTCGACTATATGATCCCTAGGACGGTCGTGGTCCCACTGGAAACGTGGCTCGTGCAGGAAGATCTCTTCACTAAGCGTGCCCGATTTACTGTTCGGCCATTGTCCGGTGCCAACCTGAATTGGTTTCAGAAGAACGTCCCAAATGATAGGAAACCGGAGAGGCTGCCGGACGGATCCGTCTTGTTTCAGGTAGAGAATGTACCCGCCTACCAGAGGGAAGAACTCATGCCGCCTGACGATGCGGTGAGAGGCAGAATCGACCTTTTCTACCAAGTGGGGCCGTTGATATCGGCGGATTACTGGCAACGAGTGGGACAGGAGCGTGCAGAGGATCTACGGTCTTTCTTGACCGAGCCCAAAAGACTCCAGCAATTCTTGACCGGGATCATTGCTGCGAGCGACTCGCCTGATACGCAGCTTCGAAAAATCTATTCGCGTGTGCAGCAGATTCGCTCTCTCAGCGATGAGCCGGCCAAGACCGAGCAGGAGACGAAGCGCGAGAATCTCAAGGAAGGCAAGAATGTCGAAGATATCCTGAAGCGCAACTACGCGCGCGGAAACGAAGTCAATCTTGCTTTCGCCGCGCTTGCAAGGGCCGCCGGGTTTGAATCCGCGCCGATCCTTGTCAAGTCTCGAGCGAGCGGGTTGTTTGAACCGAACTCCCCTGACCCCACTCAACTGGATGCGATGGTCGTCTGGGTACGGGCTGGCGGCCAGAGCTACCTTTTAGACCCTGCCAGGCGCTATTGTCCGTTCGGTCTGTTGCCGTGGGAAGAAACCGCAACTACCGGGATTATCGTTGACGATGGTTCGGGCCTCAGTTTGAAGAAGGATGCGGTCCCGTCTTTTATCGGTACGGTCACGACCTCGGCCCCCATCAGCGGCATGGCCCTAATCGAGCGCCGAGCCATCCTTCATCTCGACGCCGAAGGTACAGTGGAAGGCAAGGTGAGCGTGAACTATACCGGCTACGAGGCGCTCGAGCGGCGATCCGCGACTGGAAATTCAGACGATACCGCACGCAAGAAGCTACTCGAGGACGAACTGAAGGAGTGGATTCCCGGAGCAACCGACGTGCATCTCGATGGCACCCTGAATTGGGAACAATTCGAAGAACCCCTACATGCGAGCTTCACGGTGAAATTCCCGGGCTACGCTTCGCCCGCGGGCCGGCGGCTGCTGTTCCGCGTAGGTTTTTTTGGCGGCAGTGCTCAGTCTTTCAAGAGCGATAAGCGAATCCACGACGTACAGTTCCCGCACCCGTTCGAAGAATTGGACGACGTCACTTGGAACCTGCCGCTGGGATATCGCGTCGGAAGCCTGCCGGAGAAGCAGAGCGAGTCCACGATATTCGGCAAATATACGCTTTCCACAGATGCGTCCGGGGCCGCAGTCCGTTCTCAACGACACTTTACGATCCAGGCGCTGCTCGTTCCTCAGAATTACTACGCCGCGCTTCGGAGCTATTTCACCCTCGTGCGGCTCCACGATGACAGCCAAATCGTGCTCGAGCCCGGAAGTGAACAAAATGCCTCCAAGCCGAATTGATTGCTGGTTGATCGCTCGTTCGTTGATCGTGCTGAGCTGCGCGGCCACATCTTGGTGCGCCCCACCCGATTGGCTACAGGTCGCATCCCACGAAACTCTGCCCAAGTACGCCGACGATGTGCCAGCAGTGGTGCTCCGAGACGATCAGATCACCACCGTCAAAAACAGCGGCGAAGTAACCACTCTCTATCGCCGCGCTTACAAGATTCTCAGCCCCGAGGGCAGGCGCTACGGACGTGTCGAGATCTACTTCGATTCGGACACCCGTGTTTCGTCCCTAAGAGCCTGGTCCATTCCTCCCGGCGGCAGCCCCTACGAGTTGGGAGAAAAGGATTCGGTCGATGCCATCCTGTTTACCGGTAACCTCTACGAGGACGACCGCCAGAAAGTGCTCCGTCTCCCCGCCCTCACCCCAGGTGCTGTCATCGGCTATGAATACGAGCAAAGGCGGCGTGCTTCGATTCTTCAAGATGAATGGGCGTTTCAGCAGGAAGTCCCAGTCAGACAGGCTCGCCTTCAACTGAATCTGCCCTCGGGCTGGGAGTATCGCGAAGTGTGGGCAAACCATGCCGCGCTGTCACCGCAGGCCGGCTCTGCCAACCAAGTGACGTGGGAGCTGCGAGACGTCCCTCACATGCCGGAAGAATACGCTATGCCCCCAAGGCGAGCCGCCGCAGGCCAGTTGTTGCTCTCCTACATTCGTCCTGGAGGGGGCAACCGCATGGAATCGTGGCGCGGGGTGGGCCAGTGGTACTCGCAATTGGTGGCCGATCGCCGCCAGTCTACGCCCGAGCTGCGGCAAAAGGTAGTGGAGCTGACTGCCGCGGCCCCCACCACCTCTGCCAAAATTCAAGCGCTTGCGTCCTTCGTACAGAGGGAGGTGCGCTACGTCGCCATAGAAGTCGGTATAGGCGGCTACCAGCCTCACCCGGCGCAGGACATCTTGCGAAATCGCTATGGCGATTGCAAAGACAAGGCTACGTTGCTGAGCACAATGCTGCGTGAGATTGGAGTAGACTCCTACTACGTTCTCATCAATACCCATCGCGGTGTAGTCAAGCCGGAGTTTGCTTCGCCCCTTCGCTTCAACCACGCGATTCTGGCGATCCGGCTTCCTGCGGACACTCCCGCCGATGGTTTGACCGCCGCCGTGCAGCACCCTCAGTTGGGACAACTCTTGTTCTTCGATCCAACCAGTCCGTATGTTCGCTACGGCGACTTGCCGGAAGAACTGCAGGCCAACGATGGCCTGGTCGTCGCCGACTCGGGCGGTGAACTATTAAAGCTTCCGCTCGCGCCGGCAGTGGCCAACCGGGTGGAGCGTAAGCTCAAACTGCAACTCGGGGCTGATGGATCTCTTCAAGGAACCGCACGTGAAGTCCTCAAAGGAGCACCAGCCGCCCATTTCCGAGGAGTATGGTTGAACGCGTCGGAACTCGAGCACCAGAAAAGAGTGCGATCGTCTTTCGGCCAACAGAGCGTTCCGCCCGAGCTGAGGAATATCGCCGTGACGGATCTCAACCGACCAGAGGCCGATCCGGAGCTCACCTATGAGGTCCGACTGCCAAGATATGCGCAGACCGTCGGACCTCTGATTCTTTTTCGCGCAGCGCTGATCGATTGGGCGGACGATGTTATGGAGCAGGGGGAACGGAGCCAGCCGCTCACGTTTCCAGGCGCTGCGCAGAGAACCGAGGCTATCGAGGTCGAACTTCCTGGAGACTATGTCGTGGACGAAATTCCAGCGCCCTTCGAGGCCGACATCGGTATTGCCTCCTACGCCAGCAAGACCGAATCGGATGGCCGCGTCCTTCGCTACACCCGCAAGTTGGAAATCAAACAGGTCTTTGTGAGCGTTGACCGATTGACGGACTTGAAGAGATTTTACCGGGAGATCCGGGCGAGCGAAAGGATGACAGCGACTCTAAGAAAACGATAGTTTTTTGGATCTGTCGCAAACAGGAGTGGTGTAGCGGCCGCCGGGAAACGCCTGGTGGCACGCGCTCTATCACTCGGCATAATTCGCCTATCCCCCAATTCCCATGTCCCCCGCGATAGCAAAAAGCCAGGACACCAGGGCGCGGCCGTCTCGAGCGACCGTTAACCGCTTTGCATGGCAAAGTACTACACTGTAAGGAGTAACGGACAAAAAACCACATGGTGACCAAGCCCACCACAATCATGGCCCAGCGAACCGAGTGCTTCGGGATCCTCATATAACCACCCGATGCCATATCCTCATTGGCAATTCAGCGCGTAAAAAGACCATCTTGACACCATACGCTTGTCCCTGTATTTTATCCGTGAAAGCCATGAGGACTCACGGATTGTCAAGAGTCGGCACCATGGCGCTTTGCCTCCTGCTTTTCGGCCCTAGTGGCACCCAGGCACAGTGTGATTGGCCGCAGAAAATTTGGGTTGCCGTCCAGCGTCGTTATCAGAGCAACGAGAATTTTTGCAAGGCGCTGCTGGCGCCGCCCGCTGAGTTCAATCGAGCTCATGCTCTGCAAGAGCACGAGGTGCTCTCTCACCGATCTTCGGAGGGGCTCGCGGCTTGTCCCGGCTCGCGCTTCAGGAATCCGCGAAACAGATCTGCCAGCCGCTTGTACCCGCTGCCTTCAAGATCCCGAGACCGTGTGTAGGCGTTTTGGTTATCTAGCGACCTCACGATCCGCTCGATGTCCTCTTCTTCCATATCGAGTACGATCTTCATGCCTTTATCTGAGCACGACCGCGCCCCCGGCGTTATGGGCGAGAAAGCTAGCCACCGGCCGGCGTGCTACGTCCGCCGTCGCGGCGGAAAAGTGGCCCGCTTGTGGCACAATCGCGTTCCCAGGGCCTACGCTGCAAAGGTGGGCCGAGGAAATACCACTTGAGCAAGGCGAGCGACTCTAGGAGGCTGTAGCCGGCTTTCCCAGGGGTTATCATTAGCGAGTCCAGGAGCATGAAGAAAGTTTCACTTGCTACCGATGGCTCTTGCCTCGGCAATCCCGGAACTCGAGATCGCGTTTGCCCCCAAAAAGATTTGGCGGAGTACGAGTCCAATTTTCGCTATTCGAGTAGGACGATACCAGCAGTACGCTGTCTTAAGCCGTATTGCGGCGACCGTCCTCCAGGGGATAGGTGTTGGCACAAAACCACAATCGTAGCGGCATACTCTAGCGTACGAGGAGAGAAGAGGAAAAAATGAACGTGATCGCCGCTTGGTGCAATCGTATGAAACCCGTTTCCGACGCCCGCGGCCTTGTTTCGATGAATCGGGTGGGCGCATCCTGTTGCGTGTCGCGAACGTTGATTCACCTGATCATTCTTCTCAGCGCAGCCGCGGGTTGCGCCCTGGGCCAATCCCCCGGCACATTTACCGCGACCGGCTCGATGACCATCGCTCGCGCATACCACCAAGCAACCCTGCTTGCCGATGGCCGAGTGCTGATTACCGGCGGTACTAGCGACCCAAATGCTCCCGCGGAGATTTACGATCCTTCCACGGGTACCTTCACGGTTTCCGGCGTTATGTCCACTACGGGTACGTTTAGCCCGACTGGAGGCATGCCGAACGGAAGCGTGCTTGATGGCACCGCCTCTATTTTACTCACGAGCGGCAAAATTCTGTCTACCGGTGGCATGAATTATGATTTTGGCCCCCAGCCCGACGCCGAACTTTACGATCCGGGCACCGGGGTCGTTTCCTCTACCGGCCCCATGCTTTTCGGGCGTGCATGGCACACCCTTACGCTGCTTCCCGACGGGAAGGTTTTGGCGGCCGGCGGGATGACCGCGAAGTGTGGCCCCAGCGGTTGCTATTATCCATGGCGTCGAGCGCCCGCCGAGCTTTACGACCCTGCGTCCGGCACCTTCTCCGCAACGGGCAACATGATTTCGGATCGCGAAGGTCACACAGCAACACTTCTCAACGATGGCAGGGTACTGCTGACGGGCGGCCATCCGTGGTGGGACAGCCTCCAGTGGCAGGTCCCGACAGCAAGCGCGGAACTTTACACGCCGTTGCTTTTGCCGACGGTGCCTCCCTCGGTCAGCGGAGTCCAGAGCATCAGCCTGTTCGGCGGATCTTCAGCCGTCGCACCGGGATCGTGGATCGAAGTTCACGGCTCGAACCTGGCGGGGGCGTTTGGGCGCTCGTGGACCCTGGCCGACTTTAACGGAGTCGTGGCGCCCACTTCGCTCGACCTAACCTCGGTCGCGATCGGCGGCCAGCCTGCAGCCATCGCTTCGATCAGCTCCACGATGCTGCTGGTCCAGGTGCCATCCCAGGTGGGGCCGGGCTCGCAGCCACTCGTGGTCACGACCGCGGCCGGGACGACGGCGACCAGCCCGTTTACGGTCACCGTGAATCCACTCGAGCCAGGGGTCTACGCGCCAGGCTTTCTTCTGGTGGGAGGCAATCAATACACCTCGGAGTTCAACGATTTCATGGAGTGGATCCTGCCAACCGGAGCGTCCGCGGGCACTAGCTCGCGGCCAGCGCGTCCGGGTGACTTCATCGTGGTGTGGGGCGTCGGATTTGGTCCGGTGACCTCCAATGTGCCCAGAGCTGGTCCGGTGACCTCCAATGTGCCCACTGGCACGATCGTGCAGGGGTTGACCACGCTGAACACCCCGGTACAGTTTTCGATCGGAGGAGTGCCGGCGACGGTGTTGTACCAGGGACTAGCGCCGGGCCAGATCGGGCTTTACCAATTCGACCTGGTGGTACCCAATAATGTGGGTGCCGGCAACCTGGTGCCCCTGACCTTCACGCAAGGCGGCGTGAGCGGCACGCAGAAACTATTCGTCGCCATCCAGCCCTAGCGGGGAAGTCCCCCCAGCAGCCCGGGCTTCGAAGGGGTGCGAGAGGGAAGTGAAAGAAAACGATGCCGAATCCGGAGGGCCGCGAAATCGGGCGTGCATGGATCCGTGCCCGGCAGAGGCACCAGACGAGGCGGTGATCAAAAAGCACAATCAGCTTTATTGAAGTTGGCCGTGTTACGCAATGGGGGGTTTTGCGGCTATCCACTAAAAAGCCCACGCTTGGCCCTCGTGATAATTTTAGGGTATGAGTAGCTGCTGTCTGCGAATTGAGGAGACTAATGGAACATAACCTGCCGCACACAATAACGTTTCTCTCCCACACCCCTGCTGCCCTCAGTGCCCTCCTGCGCGATCTCCCGGAAGCATGGATGCTCCAAAACGAAGGTGAAAACACTTGGAGTGCCTTCGATGTTCTCCGCCATCTGATTCAGGGCGAACGTACGGATTGGATGCCCCGCGCGAGAATGATTTTGCAGTTTGGCGAGACCAAGGTGTTTGAGCCTGAGCCCCCCGACCGTTGGGCGCTGGAACGGGAGAGCCGAGGCAAGTCGCTAGCGCAGTTATTGGATGAATTTGCCCGCCTACGGTCTGAAAACCTAACCGAGCTGTGTGCCTTAGACCTGCGGCCAGCGGACCTGACGCGGCGTGGACGACATCCTGCCCTCGGGTCAGTTACGTTGTCACAGCTATTGGCGACCTGGGCAGCACACGACCTGACTCATTTGCACCAAGTGTCGAGGGTTATGGCGCATCAATACCGGGAGGCCGTGGGTCCGTGGAGCGCATACCTTGGCGTGATGCATTGCGCTGGCCACAGCGTTGTTTAATGCACTAGTAGTTGAAGGACACATCCCGAGATGGCGGATTAGAAAGTGGCCGCCGAGGATCACACGTCGCCCAAGGCACGCGCATACTCCGGTAGCAGGTGTTCCTAAAGATGTACTTGTCCGATTGATGTTTATCGCTTTTCTTGAGCTTAACCCGAAGTCGATGCATAACCCACGCAGGCCCTCCTTCCGGGCGGAGGCTTGTGACCAATATCCAATCATTTATGTCGGAGTCGGACCAGCGCTTGTCCAAGTTGTCGATGCAAGAGCCGCAGACGATTCCTGCAAAGACCAGGGCCGCACGCGCACCGCATTTATTACAGAAGCCATCTTCAACCGGGAGCGCCACAGACCTAGCAGTCTAATACTTTTAGGGCCCCGTAAGAGCCGCGTTTGACCAAGGCTCATGCGTACCTGAGAGTGTCCGGTAAAGGACAGGTCCAAGGCGACGGATTCACGCGCCAGTTGAAATCAATCCGCGAGTATGCTGCGGCTCACGGTATCAAAATCGTCAACGTCTACCGCGAAGAGGGCGTGAGCGGTACTTACACGAACAAAAAACGCAGGTAATCAATTGATTCTATTGACCTCCCGCATGTGTATCGCGTCTTTTTCGTTCTCCAGGCAGTAATAGTCGATGAGTTCACTGTCGAGCACCAGCGGCTGATTGATCTTCACGGTCCAAGGCGCAGTGTAAGCCTTAGGATCATCGATCGTGATTTCGACTTCGAGATTTC
>Ga0306922_10001656_pt1 | contig 20104 bp, 11 predicted proteins | sample sta12Cox44000082_FD_203758 | JGI IMG/M metagenome (GOLD analysis project Ga0306922, IMG submission 203758) | Lab enrichment of tropical soil microbial communities from Luquillo Experimental Forest, Puerto Rico - statoxic.12C.oxic.44.000.082 (v2)... | ecosystem: Environmental > Terrestrial >... | reverse complement strand
GGCACCGATGGTGTGGTGCAGATGCATCTCGAAGGCGATCTTGAGCTTGGTGCCGACGCCATCGACGCTGGAGACCAGCACAGGATCGAGGTAGCGCTTTTTGTCGATGGCGAAGAGGCCTCCGAAGCCACCGATCTCGCTGAGGACGCCACGGTTGAACGTCTTGTGGGCAAGGTACTTAATGCGCTGCTTGGTGCGGTTGGCGCGCTCGATGTCCACGCCGGCGTCGGCGTAGGTAATGGCGCGTTCTTCAGTCGATTGCTGTGCCAAGTGTCGGAGTCCCATTCAGAGGGCGTTTTGCCGCAGGTCTGAGTGCAGGAAAACACGATTGTACCATTGCGTGCGAATTCTGCTGTCACTGCGCGGCTTGTGACCAGCGTGTGAGGGGTGTCGCCGAGCCCTGTGACCTCATCGTCAGGCAGGCCGCGGCGAAGCGGTTAAACTGAGGATTCATAACTGGAGATGGCCTTATGACTACTGTCGTTGACACCAGCAAGCCGTGGGCGAAAGTCGACCCATCTTCCGATGTCTATCGGTCTGAGAGCCATCCGCTCGATCCTCTGTTCGCGCCACGCAGTGTCGCGGTCGTAGGCGCAACCGAACGGCCCGGCAGCGTGGGCCGGTCGGTGTTATGGAACCTGTTGAGCAATCCTTTTGGCGGTACAGTATTTCCGGTGAACTCCAAGCGGCCAAACGTTCTAGGAATCAAGGCTTATCCCAAGGTTTCGGAGCTGCCCGACAAAGTCGACCTGGTTGTCGTAACGACACCCGCAAACACGGTTCCCGAGGTATTGGCTGAGGCGGTGGCCGCCGGAATTCCGGCAGGGATTGTGATTTCGGCGGGATTCAAAGAACACGGCGAACACGGCAAGGAACTCGAGGCACGCATCTCCCAGATTATCCGCGGCAAGATGCGCCTGATCGGACCCAACTGCCTTGGTGTAATGAACCCGATTCGAGGCCTCAATGCGACTTTCGCACACACGATTGCACGTCCGGGCAATGTGGCGCTGATCAGCCAGAGCGGTGCGCTACTGACGGCGATCCTGGATTGGAGCCTGCGTGAGAATGTTGGCTTCAGTGGATTCGTCTCGACAGGATCGATGCTCGACGTGACCTGGGGCGACCTGATTGACTACTTCGGCAGCGATCCCCGAACTGACAGCATCGTCATCTACATGGAGTCGATTGGCGATGCCAGCGCGTTTTTGTCGGCGGCACGCGAGGTATCGCTGACGAAACCGATAATCGTCATCAAGGCGGGCCGTACGGCGCAAGCGGCCAAGGCAGCGGCGTCGCACACAGGTTCGATGACGGGCAGCGACGAGGTGCTGGATGCGGCGTTCCGGCGGAGCGGGGTGCTGCGCGTCAACAGCATATCTGACATCTTCTTCATGTCAGATGTGTTGGCCAAGCAGCCGCGTCCGCGAAGCAACCGGCTGGCCATCTTGACGAATGCCGGAGGCCCGGGCGTGCTCGCCACCGATGCACTGGTGGCCGGCGGAGGGGAGTTGGCGGAGCTCTCGCCGGCGACCATGCAGGCGTTCGACGAGATTCTGCCACCACAGTGGAGCCACAACAACCCGGTCGACATCCTTGGCGACGCTGAGCCGCAACGCTACGCCAGGTCGCTGGAGATCGCTGCGAATGACCCTGGCATCGATGGCATGCTGGTGATCCTGACGCCGCAAGACATGACCAACCCTACGCAGATCGCCGAGAAGCTGAAGCCCTACGCGAAAGGTCTTGGCAAGCCCGTGCTGGCGAGTTGGATGGGCGGCGCGGAAGTCGCAGCCGGCGAGCAGATCCTGAACCAGGCAGGCATCCCGACGTTTCAGTTTCCTGACAGCGCGGTGCGCGCCTTCAACTACATGTGGCGTTACTCCTACAACCTGAAGGGCCTGTATGAAACGCCGACCCTGCCCCAACACGCTGACGCGGAACTGCAGCGCGACAAGGCTGGCCGCATTCTGCGTGAAGCACGCGAGCAGGGCCGCACGATTCTTACAGAATACGAATCGAAGCAGCTGTTGAAGGCCTATGGTATTCCCGTGGTAGAGACGCGCATCGCCACCACCCAAGAAGAGGCCGTCGAAGCGGCTGAAGAGATCGGGTATCCGGTGGTGGTGAAGCTGCATTCGTACACCATCACGCACAAGACTGATGTCGGCGGCGTACAGCTTAACTTGCACGATGGTGACGCAGTCAGCCGTGCTTTCCGCCTGATCCAATTCTTTGTCTCCGAAAAGCCGGGGATAGAGCACTTTCAGGGAGTGACCGTTCAGCCGATGATCAAGCTCGACGGTTACGAGCTGATTGTGGGCAGCAGCCTCGATTCGCAGTTTGGCCCGGTGATGCTGTTCGGTACCGGCGGCCAACTGGTGGAGGTCTTCCGCGATCGCGCATTGGCACTGCCCCCTCTGAATTCGACCCTGGCTCGGCGGATGATGGAGCAGACCAGGATCTTCAAGGCGCTGCTGGGTGTCCGCGGACGTCCGCCGGTCGACATGGCAGCGCTGGAAGAACTGTTGGTTCGCTTCAGCCAATTGGTGGTCGAGCAGCGCTGGATCAAGGAAACCGACATCAATCCGCTGTTGGCTTCGCCGGACCGGCTGCTGGCACTCGACGCGCGTATCGTACTGCACGGGCCGGAGGTGACGCTGGAACAGTTGCCCGGGTCGGCCATACGGCCGTATCCGGTGAAGCTGGTGTCGACGTGGAAGATGAAGGACGGCAACGAAGTCATGATTCGGCCCATACGACCCGAGGATGAGCCGCTGATGATTCGTTTTCACGAAAAGCTTTCGGAACGCAGCGTATATCTGCGGTACTTCCAGCCGCTGAAGCTCACGCAACGCACGGCACACGAGCGACTGACACGCATCTGCTTCATCGATTACAACCGCGAGATGGCGCTGGTTGCCGAGCGCAAAAACAAAGCCGGCGAGCCGGAACTGCTGGCCATCGGACGCCTGAGCAAGATCCACGGACGCGACGAGGGCGAGCTGGCAGCAGTGGCGATCGATGATGCTCAGCACAAGGGTCTTGGCACTGAGCTCTATCGAAGGCTGATCAAGGTCGCGAAAGAAGAAAAGCTTAAGAAGCTGATCTCCGTCATGCTACCCGAGAACCGGGAGATGCGGGCCTTGTGTACCCGGCTGGGATTCAAGATGCATGCGGACATAGAAGACAACATGATCCGAGCGGAACTCGACCTGTAAGTGCGAGAGGTGTGGCAGAGACGTTGCGCGCGATCGTGCGCCTTTGTTCTCTGGGGCGCGCGAGTGATTCAGTTCTTCCCTTCCGCAATCTCGAACTCGAGCTTCGCACGCTCCCCATCCATCACCACGGTTCCGGAGTCGAGGAGCTGCCGGCCGGTGCAATCGTAGGCCGCAAAGCAGCGCATCATGCTGAAGGGAAGGAAGAACTCGACTGCTTCCGTCTTGTTGCTGTCGCCAGCGCGAATGATGCTGCTGAAGTCGACGCCATCGAAATCTATGTCACCAGGAAAATACTCGAGGAGAGGACGAATGAGATGCGAAACGTGCTCGTCGAAAGCGAGCGCTGCTTTGCCCTCCACGAATTGATTATTGCGAACTTCTCTTGGCGTGAAACGAGAGCGGCGCGCTGTGGTACATGGCCTGGGTATGCCGGCGTGCCGGGATCAGCATGCACATCCCTGCCGGCGTGACTTGTAATCCCCGACGAAAGCCGCTTGAATTCGCGAAACGTAAAGACCAACCCGCCCACCAGTGCGAAAGCCACTATGGTTGCCGTTATGGATACCGCCGCCTTCTCGACTTCGGCCCCTCTCTCAGACTCGGCGGCTTCAGCTGCGACGCTGGCCGACCCATGCCTAGGCAGGGCCCCTGCCTGAATGCGAAGTCAGAGCCATAGATGCGCTGACGAGCCGGCTATCCGGCGATTGCTCGGTAGGTGGATAGAGCGTCAGGTACAGATACACATCGGCGGCTTCTTCGTCGGTCAGGTAGAAGAAAACCGGCATCCGCCCGCGGCAAAGCATTGCCCCATCAGAACGAGCGCACCCTGCCTAACCTGCGGACAAATTCCGGCTGGCTTTTGCGCGCCGTAAGTGTGCTCAAGGGTGGAATGACGCCATCCATCAGTTCCTGCCGACCAGGGCTCGGCCCGATGGCGCTGTGGCATATGTGGCAAGTGGATTTCACGATCAATTGCCCAACCCGTACGTGTGACTCTTTCACGACCGAACTATCGCTGGCATAGCCGGGCACCACTGCGAGGTGACTCAAGTAGGCCAGTAGCGCGAGGATCTCCGTTTCACTCAACTGTGGAAAGGAAGGCATGTTTTCGCCGCCCTTGTGCAAGCGCTCAAGCAGTGCGGCCTTCGACTGCTGAGCGAGATTCGAGGCATCGGCATAGCTGATGTCCATGCCTCCCTCTTTCATACGAGGGACGACAAGGGGAACGGAAATGGCACGAACCGGGTTAATAACTGAGTAGGAAACAAGTGATAATCGCTCACGCATAGGGCACTACACTCATGGTTGCGTCTCGATGGTGATTTTCCTCGCGATTGGTCGGCGATTTTCAAACTGCGCCGCCATGCGTGTCGCTCAAGGAAATAACCGGCGCACCGACCGCTGTGAGCTGCTAATCTCCCCTTGCCCAAAAGCCCTCATTAATGCAATGTTATGATTCGGAACTACAGGATTAAATCCCGCACTCTGGAGTGGCAGCCAGCCGCTCGCGGTGCCGAAGGGGCGTGCGTCGCCAAGTGCCGAGCGAAAAACAGGTGAGATGGTCACAGCTCCGGGTTGGCCTGACCGTCATCTTCGCCAGCATTGCGCTGGCGATACTCATCTTCCTGATGACCGGTACCACGGGCCTGTTTACCAAGAAAATCGTGCTCCGCTCGTACGTAGACAATGCCGGCGGCCTGCGCGTGGGAGCGCCGGTTCGGCTGGAAGGTGTGGACATTGGCAATGTATCAGGCATCCGTGTGGTTTCAGATCCCAAGCGCCGGTTGGAGCCGGTTGAAGTCCTGATGAAGATCACGACCAAGTACGCCAACACCATGCGCTCGGACTGCGTGGTGCTGTTGTCCACGGCGGGGGTGTTGGGTGAGGTATTCGTGGATTTGGATTGCCGTGAGGCCAAGGGCGGGCCACTGGCGAACGGGGCCGAGTTGCCGACCCGCGATGTGCCGCAATTGCAGGATGTGGTGCGGGCCAGCCAGGGCACACTGCAGAACGTCGATACCCTGGTCAAGAGGATGGATAACATTCTGTCCTACGTCCAGAGCGGACAGGGGTCGATTGGCAAGGTGATTTACGATCCGTCGCTGTTTAATCGCGCCAATGACATGCTCGGTCAGATTCAGAAGATTGTGGCGCAGGCGAACTCCACGAATGGCAGTATCGGCAAGCTGCTCAACAGCGATGAGTTGTATAACAAGTTAAACGGCACCGTCGACAACTTGAATAAAGTTGTCGATCAGATCAACTCGGGACAGGGCTCTGCCGGCAAGTTCATCAACGACCCTGCACTCTACGATAACGCCAATCAGACCCTAGCCAAGGCCAATCAGCTCATGACGGACATCAATGCGGGCAAGGGGACCCTGGGCAAGCTAGCCAAAGACGAAGCCCTGGCAAAGAAGCTGGATTCGACCATTACACGCCTCGATACCATTCTGGAGCGGCTGGAAAACGGTGAGGGCACCGCCGGCCAGTTGTTAGTGAACAAGTCGCTCTACAACAACGCCGACGCCACGCTGGCTTCGACCCACGAGTTGATCGAGGCGATCAAGAAGGACCCCAAGAAATACCTGACCATCCACCTGAAGCTCTTCTAGGTGACGACCGTCACCGAAGCCTGTGATTACATCCCCGCGGGTTCCCTGTCCAAAGGGTTTTGTAGTAGTGTTTTTAGTTGGAGATTTGCTGCTCTTCTTTCTCCTACCCGGCCAGCCGGCCCATCCTTCGCAAGGTCCAGCGCGCGGTCGGTGTGCTGCCGGACGACATTTCATGAGGTGAGGCAGACATTCCGATGCGCAATTTCCTAGTCCTAAGCCTGCTGTGTGCCGCAATCGCCTGTGCGGCTCAAACTCCCTCAACCAGTTCCGGCGTACCGCGAGAAATACCCAGCTTTGACGTCTCGGCGATGGACAAGAGCGTCGATCCCTGTGTGGACTTTTATCAGTATGCATGCGGTACATGGACGAAGAACAACCCTATTCCTCCAGACAAATCACGGTGGGGGCGCTTCGACGAACTCTACGAAAATAACCTCTACATCCTCCGCGACATCCTTATGCAAGCCCAGGCGCCGGGGCAACACAGTGCGACGGAAAAGATGGTCGCTGACTTCTATGCCGCGTGCATGGATGAGGCGACCATCGAGAACAAAGGGATTACTCCTCTGGCTCCGGAGCTGGAACGCATCAATGCCGTGAAGTCTAAGCGGGACCTTATCAAGGTGACCGCCCACCTGCATCAGCATGCCACTCCGGCGCTGTTCGCGTTTTATCCCCAGCCCGACATGCACGACTCGAATGCGACCATCGCGTACATCGATCAAGGTGGCATTTCTTTGCCCGATCGCGACTACTACATCAAAGACGATCCGAAGTCAGTCGAAACGCGACAGAAGTATCTTGAGCACGTACAGAAGATGTTCGAGCTGGCTGGGGATGAGCCTAATGTCGCCTCTGGCGAGGCGAAGACCGTGCTTTCGATTGAAACTGCCCTGGCCCAGGCATCGATGGACCGAACCCAACGCCGCGATCCTAAGACACGCGATCACAAGATGACTGTGGCGGAGATCGCCGCGACCGCGCCGAACTTTGATCTTGCGACTTACTTCGTCAGTAATGGCTCACCCAAGTTCAACACCCTGAACGTCGGCAATCCTGAATTCTTCAAGCAGGTCAATGCCCAGCTCGACAGTGTCTCGCTGTCCGACTGGAAGACGTACCTGCGCTGGAAAGCTATTAATAGCCACGCGCAAGTGCTCACGAAGGCATTCGTGGAAGAAGATTTCCTGTTCAATGGCAAATACATGTCGGGGCAGCAGGAGATGGAACCTCGCTGGAAACGCTGCGTAAGGGCTACCGACCAGAACCTTGGCATGGCGCTGGGACAGCTTTACGTCGACAAGACGTTCGGCCCCGAAGGTAAGGCTCGCACGTTGAAGATGGTGAAGGCCATCGAGAATGCGATGCAGCAGGACATCGGACAATTGACCTGGATGTCGGACCCGACCAAGAAGCAGGCGTATGAAAAGCTGAATGCGATTGTGAACAACATTGGCTACCCCGATCAGTGGCGCGACTATAGCAGTGTCGTCATCAAGGCCGACGACTACGCCGGCAATACGGAGCGGGCAGGCGCGTTCGAGGTAAAACGCCAGTACGACAAGATCGACAAGCCCACTGACCGCAAGGATTGGAGCATGACTCCACCGACGGTCAACGCGTACTACCGGCCGCCGATGAACGATATCAACTTCCCTGCCGGAATTCTGCAGCCGCCGTTCTACGGCAAAATGATGGATGACGCCGTGAATTATGGCGGTATCGGCGTGGTCATTGGACACGAGCTTACGCACGGATTCGACGATCAGGGGCGCAAGTACGACGCCCGGGGCAACTTCCGCGACTGGTGGACTCCCGGGGACGGCAAGGAGTTCGAACAGCGCGCCGATTGCACAGCGAAGGAATACTCAAGCTTCGTCGCGGTGAAAGACGACAAGGGCGAAGTAAAGCTCAACGGGAAGCTCACCCTGGGCGAGAATACTGCCGACAATGGTGGCTTGAAGCTGGCATACATGGCGCTGACCGACATCATCGGCAACACTCCAGTGAAGCCGATCGATGGCTTCACGCCGCAGCAGAGATTCTTCCTGGCGTATGGGCAGATCTGGTGCCAGAACGTGACCGATCAGGAAGCACGTAAGCGCGTGCTGACCGATCCGCACTCGCCCGGAGAGTGGCGCGTGAATGGCGCGGTACAGAATTCGGCTGCCTTCCAGCAGGCATTTGGATGCAAAGCTGGACAGCCCATGGTGAGTGCAAACGCCTGCCGCGTCTGGTAGCAGTGCGAAACACATCTTGCGGAAACAGCGCACATCCTTTGTGCCTGCAAGGTTCCGCTTTTATCTTCCGAGCGAGGTAGCTAAAGCTATGCGACGTCTTTTATTTACGACTGGTCTTGTGCTTCTGGCCGTGAGTTCAACCTGGGCCCAGAATGCGGGCGCCAGCTCAGCCAAACCAGCTGAAATTTCGAGCTTCGATTTGACCGCCATCGACAAGTCGGTCGATCCCTGCCAGGACTTTTATCACTATGCCTGCGGAACGTGGCTGAAGAACAACCCGATACCGCCTGATCAGTCGAGCTGGGGACGCTTCAACGAACTTCACGAACGCAATCAGATGATTTTGCGCGAGATCCTGGAAAAGCAATCCGTCGACAATCCCGGGCGCGATCGAGTGAACCAGAAGATCGGCGATTACTACGACTCCTGTATGGACGAGGCGGCGATTGAAGCCAAGGGCACAGCACCGGTGAAACCGTACATCGACCAGATCGACTCCATGAAAGACAAGTCGGAGCTGCCTACGGTGCTTGGCGGGCTCCATCGCACCGGCGCGAATGCATTCTTCGGCTTTGGTTCGCAGCCCGACTTCAAGGACTCGAAGGTGAATATAGCGTCGGCCGATCAAGGTGGAATGTCGCTGCCCGACCGTGACTATTACTTCAAGACCGATGCCAAGTCCGTGGAGCTGCGCGAAAAGCTCGAGCAGCATATCGCGAAGACTTTCGAACTTTATGGCGAGTCGCCGGCAAAGGCTGCAGCCGATGCCAAAACCGTGATGCAGATTGAGACCGCACTGGCAAAGAACTCGCTTGACCGTACTGAGCAGCGCGATCCCGAGAAGATCTACCACAAGATGAGCGTGGCTGATCTCAAGAAACTCACTCCAGCGTTTGCGTGGAACGAGTACTTCACGACCGTCCAGCCGCCAACCTTTGACAGTCTCAACGTCGGCGAGCCTGACTTTGTAAAGGGTATGAACACGATCATCGCCAGCAACAATCTCGACGACATCAAGACCTACCTGCGCTGGCAAACTCTGCGTGCTGCGTCGCCCATGCTGCCGAAGGCCTTCGTCGAGGAAGACTTCGATTTCTACGGCAAAACGCTGCGCGGAGCCAAGGAGCTGCGTCCGCGCTGGAAGCGCTGTGTGCAATACACCGACAACGATTTGGGAGAGGCGCTGGGGCAGGCCTACGTTGCCGTGGCTTTTCCGCCCGCGGCGAAAGCCCGTACTCTGCAAATGGTGCATGAACTCGAAACTGCTTTGAAGCAGGACATTACCGAGCTGTCGTGGATGACTCCTGAGACCAAGAAGCAGGCGCTCGAGAAGCTGTCGCGGATTGACAACAAGATCGGCTATCCCAACAAGTGGCGCGATTACAGTTCGCTCAATATCGTGCGTGGCGACGCGATGGGGAATTCGATGCGCGCCAACCAGTTCGAGTTCAACCGCCAGCTTAAGAAGATCGGTACGGCGGTTGATCGCAACGAGTGGGGCATGACACCTCCCACAGTGAATGCTTACTACAACCCGCTGGAGAACAATGTGAACTTCCCGGCGGGAATATTGCAGCCGCCGTTCTACGACCAAAAAGCGGACGATGCTGTGAATTTTGGCGGCATTGGCATGGTGATCGGACACGAGCTCACCCACGGCTTCGACGACGAGGGTAGTCAGTTCGACGTCGATGGCAACCTGAAGAACTGGTGGACCCCTAAAGACAAGGAGCAGTTCGACGCCCTGGAGCAGTGTTTCGTGAACGAATACGACAGCTTCGTCGTGGTGGACGATGTCCACGAAAAGGGCAAGCTGACGCTTGGTGAAAACACGGCGGACAACGGTGGCATCCGCATCGCGCGCATGGCTCTGCTCGATGTTATGGGCACAACACCCCTGAAAGAAGTGGACGGTTACACGCCCGACCAGAGGTTCTTCATCAGCTACGCTCAGATTTGGTGCCAGAATCAGACTCCGGAAGCTGCGCGGCTACAGGCCCTCACCAACGAGCACTCGGCCCCGCAGTTCCGGGTGAATGGTGTGGTGTCAAATACTTCCGACTTCGCTAAGGCGTTCGGTTGTAAGGCAGATTCGCCGATGGTCCGCAAGCCGGCTTGCCGGGTCTGGTAGTCTTGCCGACTCATTCAGAGGGCATCGCGGGTGAGTTCGACGGTGTCCTCTGGATTCGTGCCAGGTATTCAATCTTCGGCACCAGCCTTGCCACTAGACGCGTGAGTCTGATGCGGCGTCACCCTGCGTTATAGTGAGCAGTGGTGTTGGTCTCTTCGTTCCGACCTTGTTTTCTCCGCATATTTGCAGGTCTCACGGCGCTTCTGCTGCTGGCGATGGCGCCTGCGTGCAAGCGTGCCGCCATCGCCAAACACGAGTACATGTATGTCTCGGCACCAGAGACCAGCCTGCGCGACCGCATAGCCACCATGTACAACAAAGTTGGCACGTTGCACAACGGCGATCGGGTGGATGTGCTGGAGAGGGCAAAACGCTTTGTCCGAGTACGCACCGATGGCGGCGTCGAGGGCTGGGTTGAGCAGCGTAGCCTAGTGACACAGGATGTGTTTGACGGCTTTCAGAAGCTCGCGCAGGACGCGAATGGAACCGCTATCCAAGGACACGGAACGGCACGCGCCGACCTCAATATGCACCTGACGCCTTCACGGGATGGCGAGCACCTCTACCAGCTTAAGGAGGGCGAGAAGGTCGAGATCCTGCAGCGCGCTACCACTGATAAGAACGCTCCGAAACCTACGCCGCCTGCGAAACCAGCAGCCGCAAACACCAAGACGCAGCAGACTGGAGGCCAGCAACTCTCAACGCCGTCGCAGCCGCCGGCAACACCGGCTCCTGCGGCAACTCCGGCTACGTCGACAGCCGCCGCTTCTCAAACCAATATGCCGGTTACGGCTGCTAAGCCGGCCGACAAGACGAAAGAGGTTGAGCCTCCGAAGCCTGTCATGGAGGATTGGTATCTAGTGCGCAACTCGTCGGGCAAGGTTGGATGGGTGCTGTTGCGCATGGTTGATCTCGACGTTCCGCTCGACATCGCGCAGTATGCCGAAGGCCAGCGCATCGTCGGCTACTTTGTCCTGAACACCGTCGAGGAGAACATCGACGGCGAAGAGAAACAGGAGCCGCAATACCTTGTTCTGCTGAACATGCCCAAAGATGGCCTGGCGTGGGACTACAACCAGGTTCGCGTCTTCACCCGCAATCGCAACAAGCATCGCTATGAGACGGCGTATCGCGAACGCAATATGGAAGGTTATCTTCCGGTGAAGACTGGGCACGCGTTCTTCGAGAAAGAAGGCGATCTGCCGACCTTCACCATCCGCAAGATGAATGCCGACGGGCAGATCGTCGAGTCGACCTACAAGATGAACGGGCCGATCGTGCGTCGCCTGCCGACTGCGGAAGAAGTGGCCGAGCAGAAGGCGCGACACGAGGCTGAATTGGCCGCTCGCCAAAAAGCCAGGGCCGACGCGCGGGCGCAGAGAGCCGCAGCGCATCAGAAGAAGCCAAAAAAGAAGACTCACCAATGAGTGGGCTGGACGTGATCTGAGCAGGCTATCGAGTGTAGAACTCGGCGATCGCGGCAACCACCCGCTGCTGTTCATCGTCGCGCAGCTCGGGAAAGATGGGCAGCGCCAACGATTCTTTCGCTGCGCGCACGGACTCGGGCAAATCGCCCGGCTTGTATCCCAGATACGCGAAACTCTGCTGCAGATGCAGCGGAACCGGATAGTAGATCTCGGTACCGATCGCGCGATCAGTGAGGAAGGCGCCCAACTCGTCGCGCCGATGCGCACGCACTCCGTACTGGTGGTGAATGTGGAACGCCTCCGGACGCGTTTCGAGCAGCGCGATTGGGGCTTGTGTATCGACAGTGACTGCGTTGCCTTTCACCAGTCCGGCATCGCGAAGGAGCGTGTCGTACTTCGCTGCAATAGCGTGGCGCTGCTGGTTCCAGCGGTCGATGTGTTTCAACTTAACGCGCAAAATCGCTGCCTGGATCGCGTCGAGACGGCTGTTCCAGCCGATTTCCTCGTGGTAGTAGCGTTGACGGCTGCCATGACTTCGCAGACGACGCACATGTGACGCCAGTTCGGGATCATCGGTCGAAACCGCACCGCCATCGCCGTAGGCACTCAAGTTCTTTGTGGGATAAAAGCTGAAGGCGGCTGCTTTGCCCAGGGTTCCAGCCTTCCTGCCGCGCCAGCTTGCACCGAAGGCCTGAGCGGCGTCCTCGATGATGGCCACGCCATGCCCCTTGGCTATGGATGCGAACGCATCCATGTCGGCGCATTGTCCGTAGAGATGAACAGGCATCAAGGCTCGTACGGGCTGCCGCGAGTCCTGCACAATTTTCTCGACCGCGGCCGGATCAAGATTGAACGTTGCCGGATCGATGTCGGCGAATACCGGCGTTGCTCCGCAGCGCGTGATCGAACTGGCGGAGGCAAAAAAGGTAAATGGCGGCGTGATCACACGATCACCCGGTTGGACTCCGGCAGCCGACAGCGCCAGCCACAAAGCGTCCGTGCCCGAAGCACAGCCAACGCAGTCGCGTGCGCCCAAGAAGTCTGACGCCTCGCGCTCAAATGCTTCAAGCTCGGGGCCGCCGATGAAGTATTGCGTCGTCAGGACGCGCTCGATCGAAGCCGCGACGTCGTCCTTGATCGACTCGTACTGTCGCTTGAGGTCGAGCATCGGAACTGGTGGCTGTGTCGCGGTCTTTGCCTGTCGAACTGAGGACGCCACGGAAGTCATAGCGAAGTATCAATTCTATAGCGGCGCGCCAAGACACCGGTCGTCGAGAGAGTACCGACCGCTGCGGCTCATTACAGATGCGCCTTCTCCTGACCCGCCCTTTTAGAATCAATCATTTGTATGTCATGTTCATCGTAACTTACTGATTCAGCAAGGCTTGTATCCACTTAAAAGATTACAAAGGGCTTATCGTCGTTCTCTGGGCGATGCTCAAATTACGCGGTCGGCCGCAGTCAGGAAAGTGCATAGAACAAATGAACAAATTGCACTGTAACCAGAAGGTTGAATTGGGTGTCGTCGCACGCGCCAGTGATGCGATAAAAGTCGCTTTTGTTCGTGAGGACCGCCTCAGGAGCTAAAAAAACCGACCGTATTTTCAAGGCCTTGCGGCACGACTGAAGTCGTGCCCTGACGCAAATCGTCGGCGAAATGAGTTTGCCTGCAAGCTGCAGAAGCGGCTGTGGCTTTGGAGATGTTCGCATTCGCCCTAACGCACACGTCTCCCGCTACGTTGTGACCAGGATACGCCTGGGCGGAATCAGGGGCAGGGACGAAGGCAAAATGTTTGGCAATGTTCAGACGGCTGTGCGCCCTCCGTCGACGGCCAATTTTGCGCCGTAAATGAAGCTGGAACGATCCGTCGCCAGAAACACGATGGCTTCGGCGATCTCGTCTGCTGTCGCTGGACGTCCAGCCGGTGCCTGGGCAGCCAGTTGCTCGAGACCCTCACCCATTCGATCCGTACCTTCGGTACGCGTTGGTCCGGGACTCACGGCATTGACACGGACGCCGCTCGGGCCATATTCAGCAGCCCAGGTTTTGGTTAGCAGATTGATGGCAGCCTTGCTCGAACCATGGAGGCTCATGCCAGGCGCCCCGTAATCGGCAGCCATGGTCGATAGATTGACGATTGCACCTTTGCCTCTCTTGGACATCAGCGGAGCAAGTTCGGCAACCAGGAAATACGGTGCCTTCACGTTGATCGAATAGACGCGATCGAACAGCTCTTCCGTCATTTCAAGGGTCGGCCCGGAAGGATAGATCCCCGCGTTATTGATCAGAATATCGACATGTCCATTTCCGAGTTCGACCGCTCGTTTCGCCACCTCGCGTGCGCTCGCTGCGTCGCGAAGGTCAGAGGATATGAAATCGGCCTGGCCTCCTGCTGCGCGAATTTCGGCAACCGTTTTCTCGCCGCGTTCCAGGTTGCGACCCACGACCAAAACGCGCATACCAAGCTGAGCCAACTTGTTAGCTACCGCGCGGCCAATGCCGCTGGTTCCACCTGTAATGAGTGCCACCGAGCTATTCGTGGTCATCCGCGATCCCCCTGAATTTTGATGTCGCCGAATGGAAAGGGACGCGCACGTTGTCACTTGTCAGGTATTGAACGGTGCCGCCGGTTTAAAACCGGCTCTGCGCGTTGGAAATGTTCGTCATCCGCGCCCTCACACGCACGGCTCAAACAAATGTCGCCCTGCGGGTTCAGAGTGCGGCCATGTTGATGTGCGTGATCGCTTTCAGGGCGGCAAAGCATCTGAGCATGAGGAAAAAATGGGGAAAGAACGTCCCTTGGTGGCTTGCGCGGGCTTGGGATAACAAAACCGTTGCCAGTTGTGGGTTGTCGGTTGTCAATTAAGGCATGGGCTGCCGGGGCTAAGCCGTCCACGAAACGGCATCGGTTTCACCACGCTGAAGAGGCGGTTACGAAATTCTGTCGTCCCTACGGGACTCGAATCAAATTTTCCACTAACACTAATCCAGCCTTTCGTCCCGCCGCGCGGGACTTCAGGCTGGGCTAGACTATGCCGTGCCTTCGGCACTCGCATTTCGCTGTTTTGTGTTCCACCGCGTACAAGCAGATCATTCGAGCCCGTGCCGCCTCGCCTCACTGCAATTGCACTTTCACGTTTAACGTGCCTTCGCCTGTGACCTCGACTGGAGTGCCGTTTTTCAGATACGGCTGAAGCACGGACCGGCTGGCCCAATCGAGGTCCCAGCCATTCTCCAGCGCTATCAGGGTATAAGGCCCGGGCAGCACTTCGTGCAGCGTAAACGTGCCGTCGCTGTCGCTCTGGTCGCGGCGAAACATCGACCAGTTGCCTGTCTGATCACGCGGCACCAGAACCACCATCGCTCCCGCAAACGGCTTGTCGTCGCGCTGCACTACACCGTCGATGCGCGCAACGGCGTGCGTCGCAGTGACAACGACTTGTACGCTGCCACTGCTGATTTCTATGGTCTTGCCCGGTACGCGTGCTCCTTTTGCGAGCAGGCTCTTGACCTGAAATCCGGGAGCGTTATTCAACACCACATCGTAAGTGCCAGGCCGAATCTCGGCATCGCCAAAATCGAAGTTGCCCTTGGCAGTGACCTCGGCGGCGAAATTCTCCGAGGAGATTCGGTTTACCAGCACGACGTAGATCTTTCCCGCTGGACGTGTGCCGCCCTCCAGTAGCAGAGCGCCGGTCACCGACGCCAAGGGCGGACTTTCGCGCGAGTCGAGATCGACAGTACCTGACAGGTCTATTTCCTTGTACCAGCCGCCGCCATGTCGCTTTCCGCCTGGATCGGACATTTCGATTACGTAACGCCCTGGGGCGATACCGGTGTATTCCTGTTGACCTGCCGAATACCCGAAAGCCTGCGCCGAGTTTACTGGCTCAATTGTTCCTTCAAAGATGCGCTGCGAGACCCGCGGAAATCCGCGGACCATACCAACGCCGTTCTTGGGATCTTCGGGTAGTGCGGTCTTGACGCGCAGATGCACGGCTGGCACGGCGCGGACCGAGATATCGGCAGGAATGCGCTCGCCGGCATGCAGGGTGATGGGGCTAGCTCCCGATGAGTCTTCGGCCGCGGGATAAAAGGTCATGGGATAAGCGAGGTCGAGCTGCGCGCGTTCTTCGGCAACTTGCTGTGCGTTGTCCGGTCCAGGCTGTGGTTCGTTGGGATTGGTGTACTGCGCAAACCAAGGCCGCGCAGATACTGCGACAAAATATGTCCCTGGCGGAAGATGACCGAACTGATAGTGCCCGCGGTCGTCGGTCATTGCGCTGCGGATCTGCTGCGTGTGTTGCTGACCTGTGTCATTGTTGCGCAGAAAGAGCGCAACACTGGCGTTGCGAACCAGCTCGCTGTCCTCGTCGGTGACAACACCTTCAATGAAGGCATCGGGCACGAGGCGGAAGATCAGGTTGCCAGCATCAAAGTCTGGTCCGACGACGATTCCGGTGAAAAAGTCGCCATGTTGATTGAAGCCCTGCGAGCGGAACCCGTGTGCGCTTGCGACCAGCGAGTATTTCCCAGCGGGAAGGCCCGAGAACGCGAAGTGGCCGTCAACACCTGAGGTCACGTTCTTTACAAACTCGTTGTGCTCCACCGACATCACAGTCACCTGCGCACCCGCGACGGGTTGTCCGCTTAGCGAACTCACAGTGGTTCCAGCGATGGGATACGTCGCAGAGGACTTCGCCGGAACGGTTGTTTGCCCCGATTGCGCGGCCGCTGCCAGCGAGAGCATCACGATCGAAGTAAGGCGCGCGATCAATTGGTGCCTTCTCCTGTGTGAATGAGTTCCAGAGCGACCTTTGCGCGTTGGTTTGCCGATAACGTTATATGAGCGGCTTGCGAGCTGTAGTTCTGAACAACCTCGGGATTCGAGTATTCAACGTCGTTGACATCGAAGGCGAAGACGAGGTATTCGCCGGGCGCAAGGGTGCCTAAGCCAAAGTTAGCAGGATTATCGCCGCCGCGCGAAAATTCTAAGGTCATCATCCGAGGCGGGGCTTTGGTGGCTGCTTGAGGAATGGCGATAATCGTTACCCGAGTCGCCACACCGTCCGGGACGTGCACTGTACCGGTGAGCTCCGCACTGTCGTTGCGCAGGGTGATACGCAACTCTTGCGCCGGAGCGCCCTGTGTAACGACAAGATCATCAGTGAGCAAGTTCGTCTGGCCGTATTCGGCCGAGGCCACATACCACTGCCCGTTTGGATCGATGCGGGCCGAATAGCGCCCGGGATCGACGTTAGGGAAAATAAGCGTCTGCTCACCCGGCTGGCCCTCAACGTTCGGGAATGCATCGGTCGCAGGTGGCCCGGTGGCGACCAAGCGCACCGACACTAGTGGACCGGCAAGGAACGACTGGGAGTTCCATCTCCGGATGCGCCCGACGGAGGGCTGCGACTCTGTGGTCACAACAACGGGGATCGTAATTCCAGGCGACAGCCCGACATGCAGGCTGTGGAGATCCTGGGTGAGGCTGAACGGGAGTTCGGCCCGCACATTCTGGTTGGGGGCAAGCTGCGAAAACGCCTTCAAGACATAATTCCCTGCAGGAAGTCCGCGTACGTCGAAGCGGCCGTTTTCCGCATTGAACTCCACCCCGACAGGAACCTGCACACCAGACTGATCGAGGACCTCGAGACCCACACCCTGGTTGGGTGTGTAACCAGTGATAATCCCCGAAACGCGGTAGACGGGAACTTCACTTAACGAAAAGCTAGCCTCCGATTGCTGGCCCGCGCTCAATTGAATAGGGGACGCCGAGGCACGGTCTGGGGTGCCCGGGTAATACACTCCGCGATATCCGGTGGTTGGAGGGTCATCGATAGCTAGGAGATTGTCGGGCTGCGGGGCATACGATGCGGCGCCTACGTAATACGTTCCCGGACGCAAGTTGGCGAAGCGGTAGTGGCCGTCCTCATCGGTATTGGTGCTTCCCTGGTTGTCCCAGTGGCGCTGACCATCGCGAATGTTGGCACGGGTCAGCGTGATCGTCACGTGTTCCAGCGGAGTGGCGTCGGAAGTGATGACCTTGCCGTAGATCACCGACTCGGGAAAAAGCCTTACCACGGCGGGCGCGGTATTCGGACCGACATCGAGCGGCGGCACGCCCACACTTGAGACCTCTTGTTCACTGAAGTATCCCGGCTTTTGCGCGCTGACGGCGACCAGACCTGCCAACACGCCCTCAAACTGAAAGCGGCCACTGCTGTCGGTAAATGCGGTGCGGCGGGGCACCACGTTCAGCTGGACCAAGGCTTTGCGGACAGGCTCGCCTGAAACGGCGTCAATCACGGTACCCGTGATAGTGAATTTCTCGGCGGGAGGTTGGGTGGCGGGCTGGTTGGAAGGCGAGTAGAAACTACCTGACATCTGGGCTGGCGTAGTTACAGACACTGCGCAGGAGCAAGCGGCGACGAGTAACACCCATACACGCAGACGGTCGAGACGAAGAATTTCGCGCCGCTCACCGGTGGGTTGGATGGGCATCGAAGGCATTCGGGCAATCGCACTGCCAGACACTATAGACACCAATTGCGGCTTGGGAGTTGCGAGTTGGCGTCACTTGCCGGAGCGTTTGCTGGCACGAGTGATGAACGTCTCCTGACTGTTCAATGCGTTCTTTCTGCCGGCGTTGGGATCGCGCACATACTTACCATCAGGCATCATGTGCCGGGCCTTGGCCTGGTCTTTCATATACGTGCCAAGGATGTCGTCTTTGAGTACGCGAATGAGGTTCTTGTCGCCGACGGGAAACAACACTTCGACACGGCGGTTAAGATTGCGCGGCATCAGGTCCGCGCTTCCCAGATAGATCTCCTCATCGCCTCCATTACGGAAATAGTAGATGCGGCTGTGCTCGAGGAACCGGCCGACGATGCTGGTGACCTTAATGTTGTCGCTCACACCGGGTAAGCCGGGACGCAGGCAGCAAATGCCGCGGACCAGCAGGTCGACTTTCACACCCGCTTGCGATGCCTGATAGAGCAGCTGAATCATCTTGCGGTCGACGAGCGAGTTCATCTTGAGAATCAGATGCCCTTCGCGTCCGGCTTTCTGGTGGTCGATTTCGCGTTCGAGGAGTTCCTCGAAGCGGTCGCGCAGCGAACTTGGCGCAACCAGCAGCTTGCGATACTTCGACTTGGCGGAGTAGCCGGTGAGAAAGTTAAACAGGTCGCTGCAGTCCGCGCCGATGTCGTAGTCGCACGTGAGCATGCCGATATCGGTATAGAGCTGTGCCGTCACACTGTTGTAATTGCCGGTGGACAGATGGGCATAACGGCGAATTACGTCGCCTTCCTTGCGGACGATCAGCATAGCCTTGCAATGCACTTTCAGTCCGAGCAGGCCATACACGACGTGCACGCCGTATTCTTCCAGCTTGCGCGCCCATCCGATATTGCTCTCTTCGTCGAAGCGCGCTTTTAGCTCGAGCAGGACCGCGATCTGTTTGCCGTTTTCGGCGGCTTCGAGCAGAGCGTCGACCACCGGGGCATTCCGGCCGACGCGGTAGAGTGTGATCTTGATCGCCAGGACGTTGGGGTCTTTTGCGGCCCTCTGCAACATCCCGACGATGGGCTGGAAGGAATCGAAAGGATGATGAAACAGGACGTCGCCGCGACGGATGGTCGCGAAGATGTCCTCGTCCTCGTCTTTGAGCAGAGGCGACGGCAAAGCCGGAACGAACGTGGGGTACTTCAGGTCGGGCCGATCAATCTTCGCCAGTCCGCGAACCCGGACCAGGGAGAGCGGACCGGAAATTTTGTAAATGTCGTCGCGATCGAGTTCCAGGTTGGTCACCAGGATTTCGAGCACTGATGGCGGCATCGCCTCGTTAATCTCGACGCGCACGACGTCGGCGAAGCGCCGCTGAAAAACACCTTCTTCGACCGACTCCATCAGGTCGCCGGCCTCGAGGTCTTGAATGTCAGAATCGGCGTCGCGCGTAATGTGGAACGGGTGCGCCTGGACGATCTCCATGCCCGGGAAAAGCGCGCTAAGGTTGGCGGTTATGACCTGCTCGATCCACACGAACACCTGTTCTTTCACAATGATTTTCGTGCGGCTCTTTACCTTGGGCGTCGCAGTGACCGGTATCAATTGCGGCAGCGTGTCGGGAATTTTGACGCGCGCAAAATGCTCGACTCCGAGCCCATCGCGCAGCACGACGGCGAGGTTCAAGCTGAGATTTGAAATATGCGGAAATGGACGCCCAGGGTCGAAGGCAAGGGGGGTCAGCGTGGGAAAGATTGTGTCCTGAAAATATGCGTTGGCGATCGTCCGTTGCTCGTCGGCGAGTTCGGAGAAATTTTCGATACGTAGTCCAGACTTGCGCAACGCGGGGACAAGCTCTCTGGCCCAGCATTCGTGGGCCGCGCGGTTCAGGCGGATGACCGAGGCGCGAATGGCGCGCAGTTGCTCAGCAGGGGTCATCGCGTCGGGACCGCTCTCCAT
>Ga0306922_10001655_pt1 | contig 20109 bp, 20 predicted proteins | sample sta12Cox44000082_FD_203758 | JGI IMG/M metagenome (GOLD analysis project Ga0306922, IMG submission 203758) | Lab enrichment of tropical soil microbial communities from Luquillo Experimental Forest, Puerto Rico - statoxic.12C.oxic.44.000.082 (v2)... | ecosystem: Environmental > Terrestrial >... | reverse complement strand
AAAATTTGTTAAAACACGGCTCCCGCAACCTCATGTTTGGCACACCGCGCTGCGGCTGCGGGTCGCCGCCCCGCCCCGACCCTACCATTTTGCCGATCACGCCTGGCGGCCACCGCATTCACGCTTTCCGTCCTTTCGATGTCAGCGCGCCCTCGAGAACAATCTTGAGGATCCCGGCGAAGCCTTCCTTCGGCATCATTCCGAGTTCTTCCATCTTTGGCGGATTCATGATCGATTGGACCATCGCCAGCAAAATTTCGATGATGAGCTTGGCCGGAACATCTTTGCGCACCATTCCCGCCCGTTGCCCCTCGACAAAAAATTTTCCAAGGTAGCGCTGGATCAGAGCGGCTCGACGGCGTTCGACGAGTTTGAAGACGTCTGGCGCTTTCTGGCGCATATCACGCACGAACGGCGGCTTGATCTCGTCCAATTCGCGTTGCGTACCAGCCAACAACTCGCGCAAAGTCGCCGGCAAATCGTGTAGTCGCGTGCACGAAACTTTCTTCAGCATCGCTTCGACGCCTGCGAACTTATCCGCCAGCACAGCCTCGAGCAGATCGAACTTGCCCGGAAAATGCGCATAGATCGTCTTCTTGCTGATGCCCAGCTCCTCCGCCACATCGTCCATGGTCACACTGCGGAATCCGTGACTGAAAAAGTGCGCCCGCGCCGCGTCCACGATTCGTTGTCGATTCGAATCGGCCTTTCCCGCTCGCGGTCGCGATTTGTTAGAGCGTTTCACGTTCTTGCTCGGGAAAATTACTTCGCGAGGCCCACGATTTTTTGAAGATGCTTCTGCTGCTCGATCGCGTCGAGCATGAATGCGGCAACCGCCTTGCGCGAGAGAGAGAAACCCATCTTCGGAGCCGCACTTTGGCAGCTCCGATAAGTAAGATAATCTTCCTGCGTCAGACGCGGAGGTCGGGCAATTGTCCAATCGAGACCGCTGCCTTGCACGATTCCTTCCATCGCGAGCGAATCGCGCATGTGATTTCGAAGGATGAAACTCACGATCCGATTGGGGATGCCAGGAAAATGAGCTGCCGCTGAGAGAATAACGAGCCGCTTCACCCCAGTGCGCCGCATCGCTTGAGTCGTCGCAAGTGCGCTGTTATGAAGCAATGAACTCGGTTTGAAAGCCTGACGAGGACCCAGTGTCGAAACGACGGCCTCGTGATCCTTGATTGCCTCAACAAGGTGATTTTCATCCGTCACATCCCCTTTCGCTACGGTGAGTCGTTCGTTTCTTAGGGTGATGCTTTCGGGCGAACGACCAAACGCAGTGACGTGATGGCCTCTTGCCAGAGCTTGCTGAACAATTTCCCTCCCGGTCCGACCAGTTGCTCCAATGATAAATAGTTTCATGATCGCCTTCTTGATGCTTGTTGGTTCTGGTAACGTTCCGTTCGGAGAACATTCTGGTTGTCAGCAAAATGGCCGTGCGCTATTCGAATCAGCTGCATCGCCGGCGCCAAATCGTTTTCGTCTCGCACATTCCACAGAGATTCATGCTGCTTTCCTTGTCTTAGCGATGTCGCAAAGCATGTCCGAATGGATGTTCAGACCGAGATTCGTCATGTTGTAAAGGTGTTCGCTGGCAACGAGCCAAACGATCTCGCAAATCTCGCGCGCGGAGTAATGCTGCGCTACGCGAGCAAATGTCTCCGGACTAACTTCCTTGTTTTTACTTAGCTCTGTCACGTAATCGAGGGCGGCGCGTTCCGCGTCAGTGAAGAGAGGGCTCGTGCGATATTGATCCAGCGCGTCGAATTTAGCTTCATTCATCGACTCCTTGATCACGAACGCACGACCGATGTCCATGCAGAAGCTGCAAATGTTGATCTGGGCCACGCGGTGGCGGATCAGAAAAACCAAGTCTCGCGGCAGCGTCAGCTTCTTGTCCAAGCTGCCGATCTTTCCATAGAAGAGGCCAAATGCCGCTGGCAGGCGCGCACCATGGACTTTTATAGGCGTCGGCACTTTGCCGAATTGCTTTCGGATAAAGTAATAGGCCAGCTGTTTCATCAGCCCGTGGGGCTTTTCGATCGGAGTCAGGAATGTATTCATAGGCTGCTGTCACTCTGGAAACTAATACCGTATATCTAGTTTCCTAGTCAAGCAAAATCTCCAAGCCTGGCAAAATTCAAGCGCAGCATCCGGCAACTTCGGGAGCAGCCAGCCTCAACCGCGAAGGAGAAAAGATTGTCGATCTTGCGCGAAACACCGGAACTGTTTTTTCCTGGCCAAAACGATCACCCAGCGTGACAACTGAGCGAAGATGTAGTCTGCGCTTGCGCATTGCCGCTCGGATCCGTCGATGTAAAAGTGTGCGCGGTGGATGAGATTTGGTCCGGATTGAACTGAACCTGGTCGTTCGTCGCGAGACAACGAAATTGGCATCAACAACATGAAAAAGACACGATACCTCGATCACATTGACTTGCGCGTAACCGATCTGAAGCGTGCGCAGAACTTTTACAGCAAGCTGCTGCCTGCGCTCGGGTTTATTCGCGACCGCTCGGGCGGACGCTGGGGAATCTTCTATGCCGCGGGCGGAGATAAACCGGAAGCGTTCTTCGGTTTCACCCAGGACCGACGCCATCAACCCAACGGCACCCGAATCGCTTTTTGGGCCGAGAGCCGCGCAGAAGTCGATCGGCTCGCCCGGCTGGTGCGCAAAATCGGCGGAAAAAATCTGGAAGGCCCTGAGCTTTGCCGCGGCTACAGCCCCGGCTACTACGCCTGCTTCTTTGAAGATCCCGATGGCAACAAGCTGGAAATCTGCTGCCGGGAAAAACCGACCATTGCCGGCTAGAAAGACTTACCCGATGCTTATTAGGCGAAAAAATATTTCGCCTTTAAATACGAAGATTCGCATAATTCTCGTTAGGTCTCATGAGGCACACCGTGTTTGCCGTGTTACTCGCCACGAGTGCTATTGCCGCGGAGGGCACATCCGATTCCGTTCCCGAAGGCATGCCATTCGGTCGCGTTGAGGACGCGGACATTGATCGCCTTCAGGAATTCGCGCTGAAGCGCGGCCTCGACCTGAAAGCTGAGATAGCGCGAGTCTATAGCGAAAAGAACGTAGATGAAGACGCACTGGGGCGCGTCTTCATCTTCTCACGGCAACTCAACGCGCTCGATAGGAACGCACGAACGTACGGCCAAATCATCTACAGCAGCCTACTCAACATCGGCGAACACACCGGAGTCGCCGCATACGTTAGGATGATCGATCGCCAGCTCGCAGACGTGCAGCAGCGAATTAGGGATTTTCTTTGGTATCCCACGTGGCACACCCAACACAAACAGAACAACGGCGAGATGGAGGGTGTTTACCCTGGTTTGTTCCCGAAGAGCTATCAGTTCGGACGCGATGATCCTATCTTTACAAAAGAGACCTAACCAAGCGCTCGAGCCAACCGCGAGCCGTTCCGATGTGTAGCTTTATGTCGATCTTTCACCCTTTGTTTGTTGCCACGCGCGCCGCCGCTCGCGCTGGCTCATCTCCGTCTTGTTAGAGCACGAGTGCGAATTCAACTCGGCGAATTGAGATCGCCGACAAGTTGCGCCTTCCGTCTTTGTTGCTTGCAGTGCAAAAGCTCGATTGATAGTCCAACAAATAGCAAAAGGGTGGCAAAGAACGTATTGCCGTAAAGCTGCGCGCCGCGCGGGAAGATTAAGCCGAGAGCGAGAAGCGCGAGCGCCGGCAGGCCCCACCACAAAATAGCAGAGCCTTTTCTAGCGAGCACGCGCTGCGTCATTACCGCAAATGGCAGCATGAGCCAGCAAAAGAAGTAGCCGAACGAAAGCGGCGTGATCATCAACATCAGCAAGAGGAGCAACGCGAACTCGGTCGCGTCGCTCTCCGGCGTACGCATGCCACGCTGAGGCATCACTGCGATGAACGTTATGCCGAGCGCGAGCGCGACTGCGATGACGATCGCGTTGACCACGGAAAATTTCAGATCCCCAAAGTCAACGTAAACCGGATCATGCGGAGGAGAAGCAGGGTCCGCATCGACGTGGCGAAGCAAGCGATTGGTGACGCCGACGAGAGATTGATTTTTCCATGTGTAACTGCGCTTCGGGCGCTGCGCTACACCGTTTTCGCTGTATTTCAGCATCCCTGCGCTCCACTTCTCGAGATCGCGCCACGCCCGCTCAAATCCTCGAAACGGCGCAGGCACAATGAGCAGCAAAAATATCAGTGCCGCCACGAGGCTGGCTGCCGCGGTCCAGTAACGCCGGTAAAGAAGATAAACGATCGCGATTACCGGAAAAGCCTTGATGGCCGCAGCAATTGCAATCAGGCCACCGGCGATTATCTCGCGTTCTGCGCGCAGCGCGACGAAAGCGCCAAGCATCAGCGCAAGCAGAACAAGGTTCGGTTGACCCAGGTGGTAAGTGGACCAGATATAAACGATCACCAACAGACTCGGGAGAACGTATACCCACAGATTTGTTGTGCGCCGGTCGCCTGTAGCGAGACTGGCACTCAGCTTCGCGCTGCAAAACCAGGCCACCGAGTTGATCGCAACCAGAAGAAAAATCAATCCTCCCTGGCCAAGCACGCTCGCGCCTCCAAGAAAAAGCGCGCAGGGCAGCGGATACATGAAATCGTACTTCCCGGAACGAAAGAAAAAAATTTCCTGGCCAGCCAGCACCTGTTGACCCGTGTCGTACCAGAGCTTGTAATCAAAGAGGTGGCCGCCCCGAAAGTAATGCAACAGCGGCAGCGCGGAAAACACAGCCGCCGTCGTGATAAAGATGAGCAGCAAGCTACGAAGCTCGGGCGCGCTGTTGAGGCGCTTATCAAGCGTCCCGAAAGTATTCGTAACTACGATTGACTCCTTCACGCTTTGGACACTGCAGCGGCGATTGGCGGACGCGCCTTGTGCCAGTCGGTGCTTTGCTCGTATGCATGCGCGATCCGCAAAATGCGCGCTTCATCGAGCGCTTTGCCTAACAACTGCAATCCGATCGGCAGTCGATGCCCATCGACTTCGGCGAAGCCACACGGCACGCTGATTCCACAAATCCCGGCCAGATTAGCGGCGATGGTGAAAATATCGGCGAGATACATTTGCAATGGATCGGCGACGCGTTCGCCTAACTTGAATGCCGGCACCGGCGAGGCCGGCGAAATCAGTGCATCGATTTTCTCGAAGGCCCTCGCGAAATCCTGGCGAATCAGTTCGCGCACTTTTTGCGCGCGCAAATAATAGGCGTCGTAATAGCCGGAACTCAAAACGTAGGTGCCGAGAATGATGCGCCGTTTCACTTCGGCCCCGAAACCTTCCCCGCGAGTGCGGCCATAAAGATCGAGCATGTCCCTGGGATTTTCCGCTCGATATCCATAACGAACCCCATCGAAGCGAGCGAGGTTGGCCGAAGCCTCAGCAGTAGCCAGGATGTAATAGACCGCGATCGCGTATTCAGTGGCAGGCAATGAGACCTCAACAATTTCAGCGCCTAACGAACTCATCTGTTTCACGGCGGCGTCGATTGCAGCTTTCACCTGCGCATCAATTCCTTCGATCATGTATTCCTTCGGCAAACCTAATCGGACGCCGCGCAAATCGTTTCCGAGCCCAGCGGCGTAGTCAGGCACAGGCTCGTTGAGAGCAGTCGTGTCTTGCGGATCATGACCTGTAATTGCGTTCATGATCAGGGCCGAATCGCGAACGGTTTTCGTTAATGGTCCGATTTGGTCTAGCGACGATGCGAACGCGACGAGGCCGAAGCGCGAAACCCGACCGTAGGTTGGTTTGAAACCCACAATACCCGACAGCGCTGCCGGTTGCCGAATTGAGCCGCCGGTATCGCTGCCTAATGCGCCGAACGCTTCGTCCGCGGCGACTGCTGCGGCGGAACCGCCACTGGACCCACCCGGCACGCGCGACAAGTCCCACGGATTACGCGTTAACTTCATGGAAGAATTTTCAGTGGATGAACCCATGGCGAACTCGTCCAGGTTGGTTTTGCCAAATGGAATTGCGCCCGCCGCGCGCAATTTCCGAATCACGGTCGCGTCGTAACCGGCCCGATAGGCTTGCAAAATCTTCGACGCACAAGTGCACGGCTGACCCATGACGTTGATGATGTCTTTGATTGCAACCGGGACGCCGCCCAGCGGGAGATCGACATTCGCTTTGTCCGCCTCCTTCGCGGCAGCGTCCATGTCGAGTGAGAGATAAGCGCCGATTTCTCGATCAACGACTTCAATGCGCGCTCGCAAAGCCTCGAGTACTTCGCGCGGCGAGACTTCGCGACGACGCAAGAATGCTTGGAGATCGGCGAGGGTGAGCGCCGGCAGATCTTGCTCCGTCATTCCACCACTTTCGGGACGATAAAAAGGCCGTTCGCCTTTCGAGGCGCGTCGCTCAGCGCTTGCTCTGCAGTGAACCAGTCACGCGGCGCGTCCTCGCGGAAGACGTTAAAATTTGGGCGGGCATGCGCGGCCGGCTCGACATCGCTTACGTCTGCCTGGCGAAGTTTTTCGACGTACTGCAGTACATCATCCAACTGCTTCTGAAAAACTTTCGCCTCGGCTTCAGTCAGATTGATGCGCGCCAGCCTGGCAACATATGTGACATCGAGGTCGGAAGTTTTAGCCATGGCTGGAATTCAAGAATGCAGGTGGCTGATGAGCCACATGACTGCGGCGGCAAGCGCGGTCAAAAGAAGCAGAAAAATGGCCCGGCCTTCTCGCCGTTCTTTGCGCAGCGCACGACGTCGCCGCGCGGGTCGGCTGGCCTCGAAGGAGTGTCCGCCGTCCAGAGGGAGCGAGACCTGAAATCGTTTTTCGATCTTTTCGGCTCTTATGCCTTGTTCCGCCTGTGCCGGAGATCTTTTCCGCGAGGTCGACCGCCCTTTTGTAACCATGCGCTCGAGCCTGTCGAGCTTGTCGCGTAGCTCCGCCTCCTGTCGTGCGATCTCTTGTTGCTTGCGGCGAAGCGGCGGGCTCGATTTGCGCGGACGCCGAAACATCGCCATCACTTGCTCGCCATCCAAAAGAAAACGAGAAGAGCGATCGCGCCGAAAATGATCAGTGGCAGGGTGAGTGCGAGCCCGATCTGCAACCACTGGAAAAATGAGCGGCCGTCGTTGCTTTGATACGCATCAGTCGTGGCCTCCGGCAACGTTGCCTCGGCGGTCGCCGCCTCGGCTGCTTGCAACCGGCTGCGTTGGTCGCTGTATTCGGTGCGCGCGTCGTCCACTGTGCTCAACGCCCGGCTCAGTTCCTTGTGCAAATCTGCCGGATTCCAGCTTCTGGGATCGATCGCTTCGATCAACTCCAAATGTTGCGCAAAACTTTCTCGAGCCGCGCGGACTTGCTCCAGCCGATTTTGCGCATTGTACGCGTCGCGCTCCAGCACAACCAGTGCGCGCGTGAGTTTATCGGTCATTTCTGCCCGGCCATGTTCCAATTCCTCCTGACGACGGCTCAGCTCTTCCAGCTCGCGTTTTTGTTTTTCGATCTGCTCCTGCTGCCGCTTGAGCTGCAGCAATTGCTCCTGCGCCTTTTGCACCTGCGAGTCCAGATGCTCGGCAGAACCTGCTTCGTCGTCGGTCAACTCGAGCATTTGTTCAAACGATCGATCTTTTTCTGGCATGACAAATCGCGACGCCGTCTGGGCTCGCCGTAGCGGATATTGGCTTCGCGATGTTCAATCGTCAAACCGTTAAATCGTTAAATCGTCAGAGCGTTAATGTAGCCGCCTCGCTGCGTCGAGGCGTTCGCTTCTATCGTCCCGGCATCATTTCCAGAAGAAACCCTCTGAAATACTCCGTTTCAGGAATCGTAGGAAGAACTGGATGATCACGTGCCTGCTCGAACCGGCGCAGGCGTCGCGCAGAACGCCGGGCATCAGCAAGCGCATCCCTGATTGTTTCGGAGAATACGGCGTCGCTCACGTGATGCGAACATGAAAAAGTCGTCAGCAACCCATCTTTCGATAACAGCTTGAACGCGCGCATGTGCAATTCCCGATAACCGCGCAACGCGTCGCGCAGTCCGCTCCTTGTCTTTGTAAACGACGGCGGATCGAGAACGATTAGATCGTACTGTGCTCCCGCTTTTTCAGCCGCGCGCAGGAATTGAAAAACATCCCGCTCGATCCATCGCGCTTTCAGTTCGTTGCGGGCGCCGTTTCGCTTCGCGGCCGCGATGTTCTCGGAATTTTCTTCAACCCCGGTCACGTCCGCTCCGCCTGCGCGCGCACACGTCAACGCAAAGGCCCCCTGATTTGTAAAGCAATCAAGCACGCGCCGCTCGCGCGCGCATCCCGCGACGATTCCATAGTTATGTCGTTGGTCGAGATAGAAACCAGTTTTTTGGCCATGCAAGAGATCGAGTTCAAACTTTACTGCTTCGATTTCGATCGTGACCTTCGAAGTCGTTCCGCGCAAAACGGCTTTATGTAATTCCAATCCCTCCGCGTTGCGGACTGCCGCGTCGTTTCGTTCGATGACGATGACGTCGCCGAAGACATCGACGATCGCACCGGTAATCAAATCCTTTCTAACGTCCATCGCGCGCGTGAGGGTTTGCAAAACGAAATGATCGCCATAGCGGTCGATGATTACGCCGGGAAGACCGTCGCTTTCGCTCCAGACCACGCGACGCAGTTTTGGATCGACATTTCGCCGGTCGCGATACTCGGAAGCTTGCGCGATACGGCGGCGAAAGAAATCAAGATCGAGATCCTGCCGGCGCCGAGAGAAACGCCGCGCTACAATTTGTGATTTGGAATTGTAAATGGCGCTGCCGATCAGGCGATCCTTATCGTCCTTGAGCGAAATCACATCGCCGTCCGCTGGATTTCCAAAAACCTTCAGGACTTCACTGGAAAATACCCAATCGTGTCCGTACAAAATTCGAGCGCGCGGTTTAACGACAATTCCGGCCATAACGAATTCAACCTCCAACCGCCACCATTGTCATGTCGAGCGAAGTCGAGACATCTCTAGCTCTTTGAACGAGGCGCGCCATTGCCAGCAATATCTAAAGATTCCTCGACTCCGCTCGGAATGACAACAGTCATTGGAAGTTGAAAATTGGAGGTTGAACGTTAAGCATTTGCCCATGCAAGTCGCTACACAAACCTCCATCGATCTGCCAGGGATAAAAAAACTGCGCAGCGGAAAGGTGCGCGAAGTCTTCGATCTCGGCGACACGTTGCTCTTCGTGGCCACGGATCGCATCTCGGCTTTTGACGTGATCCTGCCCGACGCGATTCCACACAAGGGCGCAGTGCTCAACCAAATTTCCGCGTTCTGGTTCAAGCGGTTCACCGAGATCGGGAATCACTTTGTCACGACGGATGTCGAGCAGTTCCCAACAGAATTGCAGCCATTCCGCGAGCAGTTGGCCGGACGTTCGATGATTGTAAAGAAAACGAAACCGCTGCCAGTGGAATGCGTGGTGCGCGGCTATCTTGCCGGCTCCGGCTGGAAAGAATATCAGGAGTCTCGCAGCGTCTGTGGAATCAAACTTCCAGCCGGACTGAAGCAGGCGTCGCAATTGCCGGAGCCGATTTTCACGCCTGCGACGAAAGCCGAAACAAGTCATGATGAGAACATCGACATGAACCGCTGCGCTCAGATTCTCGGTGAAGAGCTCGCCAGTCGCGTGAAAAAATTGAGTCTCGAAATTTATTCGCGCGGCCGCGATCACGCCGCGCGGTGCGGCATCATTGTCGCAGATACGAAATTTGAATTCGGCACCATCAATGGAGATTTGCTCTTAATCGACGAATGCCTCACGCCGGATTCGTCGCGCTTCTGGCCAAAGGATCAATACGCGGTCGGACAGAGCCCGCCGAGTTTCGACAAACAATTTGTGCGCGATTATTTGGACACGCTCCACTGGGACAAGACTCCGCCCGCGCCCCGGCTGCCAAAAGACGTAATCGAAAACACTTCCGCGAAATATCTCGAAGCATTTCGCCGTTTGACCGGCAATGAGATCGCGAAGTCTTAGGTTTGCTTTCGTAAATGAGGCGAGGAGTCAACAATCCGGTTTGGGTTTTGGCCGTTCTTTTCACAACTGTGTAACTGGCATTGTTGCTGACAAAAATTCCCCTTCATCTTCTCCGTTGAAGCTGTACTGCTACGTCTGCGCGGGACTTCCTGCTTGAAGAGAAAATGGCACCCAACCAGCCTGACATCTTGTTCGTCATGACCGATCAACAGCGATTTGATACCATCGCTGCGCTCGGGAACCCGCATATCTATACCCCAAACCTCGACCGCTTGGTGCGACGGGGAATCGCGTTTTCAAATGCATACGCCACGTGTCCGGTTTGCGTCCCTGCTCGCTACACGATCCGAACCGGGTGCGAGCCGCCGACGACACGCGTCTTTAGCAATGTGAAGGCAGATCCAGTGACCGGCCAGGCTCAGGAAATGGAAACGCGTTGCGGACCGTACCTCGCTCGAGTGATGTCGCGCCTTGGATACCGCACCTTTGGAATCGGAAAATTCCACACCTATCCATGGGACGAAGACGTAGGTTACGAAACGCTCTGGCGCAGTGAAGAGACGTACCATCCGCCTGCCCGCGAAGGTGATGATTACGGTTCGTGGCTCGCTCGCGAACATCCGGAATTCGATTTCCTGGAGCAACCAATGGGGGAACGCAGCGAAATGTATTACCTTCCACAACGCAGTCCGCTTCCAGCGGAGTTGGGCGCGGAGTGGTGGGTGGCCGATCGCGCGGTAGAGGAGATCGCAAAGTCAAATGATTCACGCCCGTTTTTCGGATTCGTGTCGTTCATGGGACCGCATCCGCCGCTCGCTCCGCCAATTCCTTTTAATCGAATGTACGACCCCGATCGAATGCCAGAGCTGGTTCTGGGTAACGTCGAGGAAGATCACCTGGATGAAGAGATCCCCTACATGCAATACGCCGTTTGGGCGGATGCGATCAATCCAACGCTCGCGAAGATCGTCAGAGCGCGATATTACGGGGAGATTACTTATCTGGATCATTGTTTTGGCCGAATCCTTGATGCAATCGAAGCGCGGTCGAATTCCGAGAACGTCCTTATCTGTTTTTTTTCGGACCATGGCGACCTTTTGGGCGACCATCACGGCTGGCAGAAACAAAATTTCTTTGAAGCCGCTTGCCAAGTTCCTTTCCTCCTGAGTTGGCCAGCAACCCTGCCGGCTGGAATTGTCCGGAATGAGTTGATCAGCCTGGCTGACCTTTTCGGAATTGCGACGGAGGTTGCGGGTGCATGCGAAATGCGCGAGGGAATGAACATTCTGAAAATGCTGCGAGGCGAATGCGCGCAACGCGAATATCTTGTCGGAATGGTCGAAGTTCCCGGCTCACAGGATTTCAAGGTCATGGTTCTTACGAACGAATGGAAATACATTTTCATGTCCAATGGCGGGCGGGAACAACTTTTCAATCGCACGAAAGATCCCAACGAGTTGTCGAACTGCGTCAGCTTAACTTCCAAAATTAGAGATGACCTTTATGCTCTCGCCGTGAAAGCGTGTCGGGTTCCGGGCGCAAAGGACGCACTCGACGCCGATAGACTTCGCGAATTTCCTTTTCGTAAACGGAAGCCGACGCGCATCTATCAATTCGACCGGTCACGCGGCGTGGTCGGTTTTCCCGATAAGCCAGAAGATATGCTCAAGGACTTGGACCGCGCCACCATCAAACGAGTGAAGTGACATGAAAGCGCCTTCAAATGATCGGGAGACTCTTGGCTTGGGACTGAAGCCCGGCGATCCACATTACCGCGCCTACGTCGGCCCTCCGGAGGATTACGATGTCATCGCGGCGATGACATTCAATCTTCTCACCACACTTGGACTACGCCAGCATCATGCATTGCTCGATATCGGCTGCGGTTCGCTTCGAATCGGGCGCTTGCTAATTCCGTACCTGAATCGTGGAAAATACTTCGGCATCGAGCCCGCCGAATGGCTCGTGGCGGAGGGAATCAAGCAGGAACTCGGCGAAACAGTCGTTCAAGTTAAGCGGCCAACGTTTTTCTTTACCGATTCCCCCGGGGCAGTTGGCCGCGCGAAAGTCCCATTCGATTTCGCGCTGGCCCAATCGATCTTCAGTCATTGCGGACTGGACTTGATCAAGGGTTGGTTGTCTGCGGTTTCCAGTTCACTCGGCCCTGGCGGAATCTTGCTTGCCACATTTTTGCCAGGCGATGAGGACGCGCCGCAAACGGGCTGGGTGTATCCTGAATGCGTAAACTACCGGCCAGCGACGCTGGAACGCGCAGCCCAAGAGGCGAGTTTGCGATTCGAGATTCTGGATTGGAAACATCCGCGTCAGACGTGGGCGCTTTTCGCTGGGCCAAAGTTTGACTCGAGCTGGTTCAAAAACAAACCGCTCGCTTGGAACTCAGCACTGGAGAGAGCGCTCAGCGAAAAATCGCGGAACACATAAGCGTGATTGTTCGTTTATATTTACGTCGGCGGGTTCGTTCCGCCTCTGCCTTCCCAAGGGACGAGGGCAGAGTGAGGGTTCTCGATTTTGAACTTCTGTAGCGTCTTACAACCTCTCCCCTTGCAGCAAGGGGAGAGGCGAAGAAATGAACACGCTAAATCCTGATTGTGGCTTCCTCAGTGTATGAATGGTCAGAAGATTTTTGCTGAGCCCTTGAACGTCGAAAATATCGCCGATTGTTACTTTTACCACACGATGGAGCTTCCGGGCTACGGAGTCATAGAGGGGCGGGATTGGGATTTGCGTGGAGGCGTAGATGAGTACCTCGGCAACGTTGCTTTCGCCGGTCAACGCGTTTTGGAAATTGGTCCTGCGAGCGGGTTTCTCACCTTCCAGATGGAAAAGCGCGGTGCCGATGTGGTCTCTGTCGAAGTAACAGCAGAGCACGGTTGGGATTTTGTTCCCTACCCGGCTGCACGATTGAAAGAAGTGTTCGGCCCGCGCCGAATCGTCATGCAACAGTTGAAGAATTCGTATTGGTTCAGTCACGCTGTTCTGCAATCCAAAGCCAGGATGTATTACGGCGACGTTTACAATCTGCCGGCTTCGCTCGGGCAATTCGACATCGCAGTGATGGGCTCGGTTTTGCTACACTGCCGTGATCCGCTCCGCATCGTCGAACAATGCGGAAAAATGGCCAGAACGCTCATCATTGTGGACATGTTTCACCAGGATCTGGAAGGTGCGCCCGTTTGCCGTCTCGCGCCCACTCCGCAGAATTTCCTGTGGCATACGTGGTGGCATTTCAGCACACAGTTTTTCGCGCAATTTCTGGCGGTGATGGGCTCTACAACTTCAGAAACCTTGCGACACCAACAGCATCACCGCGGAAAGTCCTACACGCTTTTTACGATCGTCGGGCGACGATAACGAACCGCCGACTGGTAACAGATCCTACGGAGCGAAACTGTTACGCCGGTGCAATGAAGGGCTACGCCGTTTGCTATGGATGCCTTCCATGCCGCCTCAAAGGGCTCCGTCGAAAGGATTGCCTGGATTCGTTACGAAACGGTCAAAATGTTACGACCGAGAAAGATTTGTCTTTGGGCAGCGACCGCAAAAAGGGTGAGGTTTGTTTGTTGCAATGGCAGGCGCGTCGCGTGCATTCCGACGTTGATGTCGCAGCCCGGCATCGGCTGCCTCTACAAATGATTTTGGCGTCAGAGACCGCCGCTACAATGTTGTAGCCGGGATCGCTGATCCCGGTTTTGTTAATAGCTTTCATCTCCAGCGTCACCCACGCCGGCACAGCCGCCAACCGCGAATCACCTGCGATGATAATCGCCGCGAGTAAGATATTTCTCGAGCCACACTGTTAGCCAGCTAAAGGTGTAACGGCTGCCCATTTCCTTGATTTTCAGTTTTGGTTTTCCCGTGCGGCGACTACGGTAGGTGATCGGGATTGAAGTCCAGGAGTAACCACGCACGATAGCTTTTAGAGGCAGCTCGGCCGTTATATTGAAATGCGGCGAGATTAACGGTCTGCAACCGGCGATGACTTCACGGCGGTACGCCTTGAATGCGTTGGTGGTATCGTTCAAGGAAATGTTGAACAGCAATTTGAGGAATAGATTTGCGCATCGGTTTAATACGAGTTTTAACTTTGGATAGTCAATGGCGCAGCCACCTTTGATGAATCGGCTTCCGAAAACACAATCATAGCCCTGTTGCAATTTTTCCCAGTAACGCACGACATCCCGGGAGTCGTCGGACTCATCGGCCATCATTAGAACCACCGCGTCGCCCTGCATCTTGTCCAACCCAGCGATAATCGCGCGGCCAAATCCGTGCGGAGGCGGACTCTGTACCGTTGTGAGAATGGGAATGCGGGTTTTGATTTCGTTGATAATTTCCCACGTGCGATCCCTGCTTCCATCATCTACGACAATGATTTCGTGCGACACGTTGTGGAAGCTCAGCTCCGCGTGCAGGTGCTCGACAGTTGAACCGATGCACGCTTCCTCATCGCGCGCGGGGATAACCACGCTTAATAATTCCAGTGGCTTCTTATCCATTGATTTTTACGAGCCGATTCCGATTATCGCCAAGGCGCTTCGAAAGGATGTGAGTCGTGGTAATCCATGAATCTTATTGCTAACCCGATTTTGCAAACCACTGAATTCGGCGCTGAGCATAAGCTCTCAAGGTTTAGCCAAATGGGAATACGCAGTTCACGCGCTCTCTGTGAGTTAAACACAATCGCTCTTGTTCTCCACAAAATTTCTGGGCATGAGGCAAGTGAGAACTAGCCTTTGCGCTCGCCTCCGTAGCTGGGCGATTCGACGTTGCAAGTTCGTTATTCGCCTTATTTTCCGCGGCAGGACCCCAAGCCTTGTAGTTCCGATAATTGTCGGGCTATCTCCAATCGCGCTTGCTCTGCGAATAGCGCGAGCGAATTGGACGTCGGTTCCCTACGGGGACGATTGGTGGACTCCAGGAGGACAGATCATCTCGTTTTTTGACGGTACTCTCCGGTTTGCCGATCTATTCCGACAGCACAACGAAAGTCGGCCGCTCTTTCCGAATCTGTACTACACGTTGATGGCCGCCCTCACTGGGCGATGGGACGTAAAGGACGCAATGGTGTTGATGTTTGTAATGGCATGTGTTGGATCGTTCTTGCTCTTCGAATTGTTGCGACGAACCACCTCCTTCCAACTAGGAATCCGCACCTGGGTATGGTCCTTGCTGAATTTCGTGCTATTTTGTCCACGCGAGTATGAAAATTTCCTGTGGAGCATAATGTTGCTGTGTCTCACTCCACCTGTTGCGCTGCTCGCTGCGCTGCTAGTAAATTTGTCTGAGATTCGGCTTGGATGGAAGATACTTGCCAATTCAGCCCTCGCTTATCTGGCTACCTACTCGTTCGCCAGTGGCATGCTGTTATGGGTCCTAGCAGCACCGACGCCTCCCTTACGGCAATTTGCGGGCGTACAAAATCGAGGCGCTAATCGCGCCGGTTGGTACGCTTTCTACGTCCTCTGCGGCACCCTCTCCGTTGGTTTTTACTTTCATCACTACATTCACCCACAGCAGCTTCCCCCGTTTGCCGCTTCCCCAACAGACGCGTTGCCGTTCTTTCGATTTCTGCTCTCGTGGCTGGGGAGCTTGTTTGTGGTTCCCGGAGCTGACCCACTGTTCTTTGGCTGCTTTTTTCTCGCAATCTTCGTCGCGTTAGTCATTGTGGCGGTCAGGGTGGCTCGACGCGAGCAAAGTTTTCGACGTTTTTATCCTTGGATCGTGATCGCGGCTTACGCGTTACTTTCCGGCACGCTGATAGCTTCAGGCCGGATGCGGTTAGGAATTGGTTCGGCAACCGCGTCAAGATATGCAGTCACAGTTGTCTTTTTTTACATCGGACTGGCTGGTCTGGCGGCGAGCTTGTACGCGGTACGCGTCACTGCCGGTCATCGAACAGGGTCTCGCTTGGTTTTCGCAAGTGGGTTGACAATTGGCCTCTTTTTAGCCGGTTGGCTTAGCTCATTCACTACTCAATTGGCTCACGTCGGCATCATTCGAGAAGAGCGAAAAGACCTCGCGCTGGCAATACAATGGATACCGGCCATTCCGCTTAACCCAGAGCTTGCTCTCGCGATGGTGCCACCGAAGATCGTTGCGGACAAGGCGATCGCTCTCTCGAGGTACGACGCTCTGCGACCGCGCTTGATACCGAAATCGCTCGCCTCCGCCGTCTGCCAAAATCCTGCGTATGGGGATCCATCGGCGGGGATGCTGGGATCGGCCCGGTTTAGCAACGATCACCGCTTGTTGCTTACAGGAATTGCCTGGCTGCCCTATCGCAATGCTCGAGCAGATTGCGTTATTGCCGGATACGAAAATTCAGACCGTGGGCTAACGCCCTTCACGGTGTTTCAACCGACCTACAAGCGAGAACGGCTGAAAGGACGGTTTGACGTCAAGCGCCTACCAACAAATGGCTTTGCTGCGTCAATTGATCCGGCGAATATTCCAGCGGGAACGCTGACGCTTCGAGCGTGGGCGGTGGACATGAGAGCGGAGCGCGTGTTGCCTATCGCCGGAGCCATTACGGTGGATAGCGAACCGGATCAGAGAAATTAATTTCAATCCCGGTGCGCTCGGATTGTTGAGTCAACTGCGCCTCCACGGCCAACTGAACATGTCCGAGGGCGTGACCGCTTGAATTGCGTCCTCTGAGAACGTAAGCGAGAGGGGCGTTACCGGTCCAACCACCGTGCGCAGAACGAATCCAAGTTATCCGATATTTCTCTTAAATGGAGACTGGGAAGGTGGTCTTGGTTACGACGAATGGCCAGCCGTAACATCTTCAGGTAGAAATCAAATCGCTCACTAGCGATTTCTCCTCTTTCAACTCAGCTACTGACGCATCGATTTTCGCGCGGCTAAAATCATTTATCGGAAGGCCTTGCACGATTTCCCATTCGCCGCTCCGCACACGGATTGGAAATGACGAGATCAATCCTTTCTCGACGTCATAACTTCCATCGGAACAAACGGCCACGCTGTGCCAGTTGCCGCCAGGCGTGTCGTTGGTGAGCGAGCTAATCGTATCAACGATCGCGTTCGCCGCCGACCCGGCCGAAGAAAGTCCACGCGCCTTAATGACAGCCGCACCGCGCTGTTGCACCGTCTTAATGAATTCTTCCTTTAGCCATTTCTCGTCGCCGATCACATCGTTCGCGGAGCGACCATCGATCCTTGCATTGTAGAAATCGGGATACTGAGTCGAAGAGTGATTCCCCCAGATGTTCATATTGGTGACCGAGCCGATGCCTACGCCTGCCTTATGCGCGAGCTGCGCGCGGGCGCGGTTTTCGTCCAATCGCGTCATGGCGAACCAGCGGTCACGCGGAATGTCTTTTGCGTTGTTCATGGCGATCAGACAATTGGTGTTGCATGGATTTCCGACGACGAGCACGCGCACATCGGCTGCGGCGTTTTTTTGGATCGCCTGACCTTGACCGATGAAAATCTTGCCGTTGACCCCGAGTAACTCCTTCCGCTCCATGCCGGCTTTGCGCGGAACGCTTCCGACCAACAACGCCCAGTTGATGTCGCGAAAGCCTTCATCCAGATCGGCAGTCGGTATGACGGATTCCAGAAGCGGGAACGCGCAATCGTCCAATTCCATGACCACACCTTCCAGCGCGCCAAGTATCGCGGGAATCTCAATCAAATGGAGCCTGAGCGGCTGTTCGGACCCGAACATTTGGCCGGAAGCAATACGAAACAGAAGCGCGTAACCAATCTGTCCGGCGGCACCCGTTACGGCGACTTTAATCGGAGTTTTCATGATGCAATTAGCCATAAACAACTTGCTCGGCAAAGCCGAAGCACGCATCGGTCATGTCGAGCAAAGTCGAGACATCCCGTGAAGCTACTTAGTGGTTACGCCAGGGGATTCCTCGACTCCGCTCGGAATGACAGGAGCAGAATCCGGGGTAAATTTTGATTCTCGATGTATCCGACAAAGCTAAACAAGATCATCAATCTCTTCGAATCGCTCCCCGAAGATGAGCGGCGCGAGACGCTCGTCTCCTATGCGGACAATGCAAAGAAACAGGAACCGCGCGAAAGCGAGAAGTTCGATCTCGTTGATGTGCGTAAAGACGAGGAATGCACGGACACTGTCGGCGTTTATCTGCAGGTGGATGAAAATGGAAAGGCGCACGTACGAATGACACTCGGTCCCGAGGTGCAAACCCTTACCCGATCAATGAGCGCGATTCTTTGCAAAGGCCTCGAAGGCTCAACGCCACAGGAGATTCTCGATCTTTCGAGCGATTTCGTCATCCGCATCGTTGGCACGGAACTGGTGCGTCTCCGCAGCCAGACTGTGTACTACGTCCTCACGCGCATCAAAAGCATTTGCAAAGTGTGGCTGGATCGGCAGCGGGTGGCGCAGGTGGCGTAGCGATTCGCGCGTGACGTTCACGTGATTTCGTTTACTGTCCGCGCTGGCGCAGATGCCGCGAAATAACGAGCTCAAAAAAATTCTATTGATCGGCTCCGGTCCAATCGTGATCGGTCAGGGCTGCGAATTTGATTATTCAGGCGTGCAAGCGTGCAAAGCGCTGCGCGAAGAAGGTTATGAAGTCGTGTTGGTAAACTCCAACCCGGCCACCATCATGACCGATCCGGAATTCGCCGATCGCACATATGTGGAACCGATCACTCCCGAAGTGATCGAGGCCATCATGGAACGCGAAAGGCCGGATGCGATTTTGCCAACTTTGGGGGGACAGACTGCCCTGAACGCCGCCATGGAGTTGAATCGCAACGGCGCGCTGGCGCGGTACGGCGTGAAATTGATCGGCGCAAACGCGCAGGCCATCGCAAAAGGCGAGGACCGGCAATTGTTCAAGGAAGCGATGTTGCGCATCGGGCTCGAGGTGCCGCGTTCCGGCGTCGCGCGCTCCCTGACGGACCTCGATCGGATCGTGGCTGAAATTGGAACATTCCCGCTCATCATTCGCCCGGCGTTCACGCTGGGCGGGACTGGCGGTGGGATCGCCTACAATCGCGAGGAGCTTGATGTGATTGCTGCGCACGGGCTGGATCTCTCGGCCGTCCACGAAGTGCTGATCGAAGAGTCGTTGGTGGGCTGGAAGGAATTCGAGATGGAAGTGATGCGCGACCGAATGGACAACTGCGTGGTCGTCTGTTCGATCGAAAATTTCGATCCCATGGGCGTGCATACCGGCGATTCCATCACAGTCGCGCCTGTGCAAACGCTCACCGATAAGGAATACCAGATGATGCGCGACGCCGCGTTCGCGGTCATTCGCGAAATCGGGGTTGAAACCGGCGGATCCAATATTCAGTTTGCTGTTCATCCCGACACCGGCCGCATGGTCGTGATCGAAATGAATCCGCGCGTGTCGCGTTCCAGCGCGCTGGCATCGAAGGCAACGGGATTTCCGATCGCAAAAATCGCCGCAAAACTCGCGGTCGGTTACACGCTCGACGAAATCAAAAACGATATTACGCGCGAAACGCCCGCCTGCTTCGAGCCCACGATTGACTACTGCGTGGTGAAAGTGCCCCGCTTTACGTTCGAAAAATTTCCGCAGGCGGATGCGACGCTCACGACGCGGATGAAAAGCGTCGGCGAAGCAATGGCGATCGGGCGCACGTTTAAAGAAGCGTTGCAAAAAGCGCTCCGCTCACTCGAGATTAAGCGCTTTGGCTTGTTAGGCGACGGCGCTGACAAGGATGTCGATCTCGAAACGCTGCGACTGAAGCTGGCGATCCCGAATGCTGAACGCATCTTTTACATCGCGCAAGCGTTCCAAAAAGGCGCGACAATTGATGAGGTTTACGAGTTAACGAAAATCGACAAGTGGTTTTTAAGGAATGTCGCGCAGATTGTGGAGGGAACGCGATGTTTGAAGACGAAAGACTTGCTCCACGCCAAGAAGGTTGGGTTCTCCGACCAGCAACTGGCGGTGGCAAATGGCGCCACCGAGAGTGAAATCCGCGAGGAACGAAAGTCGTCAACCACCTTGCCCACATACCGGCTGGTCGATACCTGCGCAGCGGAGTTTGAAGCTTATACCCCATATTACTACTCAACCTACGGTGACGAGAACGAGCGACGCGAAAGCGCTAAG
>Ga0306922_10001654_pt1 | contig 20111 bp, 14 predicted proteins | sample sta12Cox44000082_FD_203758 | JGI IMG/M metagenome (GOLD analysis project Ga0306922, IMG submission 203758) | Lab enrichment of tropical soil microbial communities from Luquillo Experimental Forest, Puerto Rico - statoxic.12C.oxic.44.000.082 (v2)... | ecosystem: Environmental > Terrestrial >... | reverse complement strand
GCCGCCTTGACCCGACGCGTTGCGCACGGCGACGCCGAAGAGCTCGCGGCCGCGCTGGCCGAGGCGCCTGGCGGGGTGGCAGCGATCGTGGCCGAACCGCTGGTCTTCGAGCCGGCCCCTGGCAGCTGGCCAGCCGCGCTGCGCGACGCAGCCGACCGTCACGGCGCGGTTCTGGTGTTCGACGAGACCGCCACTTTTCTGCGCATCGGGCGCGGCGGTGTCCAGGGTGCGTGCGGGGTCCGGCCGGACTTCACGTTAATTGGCAAAGGCCTGGCCAACGGGTTCCCCCTTGCAGCGCTGACTGGAGAAGAGCGTCTGATGTCGCTGCTCGACGAGCGGGTCGCCACGCTCTCGACCACCGCGCAAGAGGGAGTCGCACTGGCCGCGGCAGGCGCGGTCCTGGACGTGCTGGCCGCGGAGAACGTGCCGGCGGCGCTGGCCCGGGCCGGCGAGTCACTGCGCATCGGGCTCGCGCGCGCCGCGGCGGCCGCAGGCCTTAACGGGACGGTGAGCCTCGCGGGCCACCCCACCCGGATGGCGCTCGTCGCGACGGGCGAGGCCAGGGCGCCGCCGCGGCTGCTGCGCGCCTTATTCGTCCAAGCGCTCCTGGACCGCAGCCTCTATGCCCCGGCCGGGTTTGTGCCTAGCCTCGCCTTCGATGATGACGCGTCGCTGCGCGAGTCCGGCGATGCCCTCACTGCCGCCTGCCGAGATGTAGCGGCGGCGCTCGAGTTGCCGCATCCCGGCACGGCTCTGCGCGGGGAGCTGCCACAGGCGGCTTTCCGTCTACGCTGACTGATCGTCCGGCAAACGCTGACGCGGTCGCGCTGGGCCTTGCTCGGTGCCGGGTTGGGCCGTGTTCATCGCGCCCACAACAGCACGACAGTGAGCGCCACACCACGCGAGCGTAGCGGTGAGGCAGGCGGCCTGCTCAATCTGATGCGGGTGTTCGGCACCAGCGTCGGGGTGGCGGGCGCATCAGCGATGTTGTCATTGGCGGCTTGCGGCGCTGACGGGATCGGGGACCGCACGCTGGCCGCGCGGGAAGAGGCAGTGCTCGGCGGGGTGAATGGCGGGCTTCCGCTGCTGGCCGCGTTCGCCGTCTTAGCCGGGCTCGCATCGGTGCCGCGAGCGCCGCCGCGCATCCCTGCGTTGAAAGCCGTCGCTTGAACAAGAAGCCATTCGAGTCTTTTCGGGCCACCATAGGGGGGACGAATTTCGATAAAAGCCGGCTGAGACATGTCCTCCGGGGGTTAAACGCGGCAGTGTTCCCTAGGTTGCCTATGAACGCGGAAATATTACCGAAGTTGGATCGAATTGCTCGGGTCCTTCCTATTCTGCGATGGCTGCCCGGCTATGAGCGGAGGTGGTTCCGTGCCGACCTCATCGCCGGATTGACGCTCTGGGGGATCCTGGTTCCGGAGGGCATCGCCTATGCCGGATTGGCCGGAGCGCCGGTGCAGGCTGGCCTCTACACACTTCTGGCCTCCCTCGTCGCTTATGCCATTCTGGGGACAACGCGGCAGGCGGTCTCGGCCCCGACCTCGGGGTCATCGATCATGATGGCCACAGTCGTCGCGCCGTTTCTCATAACCGACCCCGGCGAATTGGCCGAGCTGCTGGTCCTATTGGTCCTTGTCGTCGGGATCATTTTTCTGCTGTTCGGCCTGGTACGGCTCGGGTTCGTGATTGCGTTCATTTCGCATTCGGTCATGACCGGTTTTGTCTTCGGGCTGGCGATCTACATCGCCGTCAGCCAAGTTCCCAAGCTCTTTGGATTGCCTAGAGCTCATGGCGAGACCTTTTACCAGCTCTGGCATCTCGTCGGCCAGCTGGGAGCGGCCAATTGGGTAACTTTAGTTATCGGGGCCGGGGGTCTGGCGCTGTTGTACGTCATCGAGGCGCGCGCGCCCCGCGCCCCCGGGCCGCTGATGATCATGGCCGCCGGAATCCTGGTGGTTTCCGTCTTGCGACTCGCCGACGAACATGGCGTTCAGGTCGTCGGTGTCGTCCACCCCGGATTGCCTGTTCTGAGCCCGCCGAAGGCAAATTTGGATGACGTACTGGACCTGCTGCCGGGCGCCTTTGCCATCACCTTGTTTATCCTCTCGGAAGCCCTTGGCGTCGGATACAGTCTCAGCAGCAAATACGAATACGACATCGACGCGAATCAGGAATTGATTGCGCTCGGCGTTTCCAATGTTGCCGCGGCCTGTCTGGGTGGGCTGGTGAGCGGCTGCAGTGTGTCATCGACAGCGGTCAACGATCGCGCGGGAGCCAAGAGCCAGGTGTCGTCGTTGGCGGCGGCAACCCTGGTATTGATCACTGTGGTCGCGCTGATGCCGCTTTTCCACAACTTGCCGCAGGCGATATTGAGCGCCATCGTCATCCATGCGGTTGCGCGGATGATACGAATCGCTGAACTCAAACGCTTCTATCGGTTTCATCCTAGCGAGTTCGGGCTGGCTCTGGTCGCGTTGCTTGGAGTGATTACCGTCGGGATATTGCCTGGCCTGGGTATCGCTGTCTTGCTCTCGCTGCTTCGGTTTATCTGGGGCGCCAGCCACCTGTCGCTCTCCCGCCTTGGCCCAGTGCCGGGTAGGGAGCATTCATATCAAGTAATCGGAGACGCCCTCGACTCCATTCCCGGCCTCGAAATCCTGCGTCTTGATGGCCCATTGTTTTTCGCCAATGCGCTTCGCTTCCGCAATGAGGTGCGCCTTCTGCTTTCCGGCAGCACCTCGCCCATGGCCATTCTCGTCAATCTTCATGCCAATTTTGGAATTGATCTGGCGGCCACCGATACGCTTTTGGGCTTGGTTGTCGAGGCGGAAAGAACCAACACCGAGGTCTTGTTTGCCGAGCTGCAGGATCCGGTGCGGCAGATGTTCAGGCGCTCCGGTTTGCTGGACCGGGTCGGGGAGAACCGTCTGTTTGCGACGGTAGATGACGGGGTGCAGGATTATCTTGAGCGACAGCCCGGCATGCCGCCATCGCGGCCGGTTTCTGCTCCGCTCTCGGAGCAGGATAAGCTAAAGCGATCTTAGTGGGCCGGGGGTGCCGCGCTCTCAAAGACGCCTGATTTGCTTAACGTCCATGGCCGCTCCAGCTCCTCGCTGATCGCCTCGATCCGGGCCGTGATCTCTTTGAGTTTTTTCCGCTGAATCCAGGGACGACCTTGCAGCATGGTGCCGATTTCCCTAAGTTCCTGAGTCGCCGCTTCAAGGCGAAATTCTCGCTCGGTGATATCGAGACCTACCCTCAAGACTTCCTTTATCTGACCTTGATCATCGTAGATGCCGGTGTTGGCCCAGAATATCCAGACTCTCTGACCGCTGCGCAGTATGTTCCGATTGACACTGAAGGCATAGCGATTCGGGTCGCGCTTCACCCCGTCCAGAAAGCCAGTCAGATCTCGGTCTTCAAATCCGGTAGCGGGTGTCAGTGTGCCGAGCATCGGTTTGCCTATAATCTCCTTGGCGGAATATCCGAAGAACTCTTCGCCATAATGATTGACAAAAGTAATTTTCCCTTCGGAGTCCAGGCTCAAAATAATTGCATTGACTTTGTCCATCAAGAATTTGCAGCGGTCTTGCTCGCTTTGATTTTGCTCACTGCCCAGGGGTGATAGCTCGTTGGCTATTGCTTCAAGTGGCACCGGAGCCGCAATCAAAACTGCAGCGACCGCGAAGCCCCATAAAGTCCTTGGGAAGAACCGCCCGAAGATCTTTCCTCTCATCGGTTTGCCCGCCTCTCTATATGAATGAGTGATCCGAAAACAATTCTAACCGGCACGAGGTCTATATCGGAGCAAGCGCCATTGAAGTAACATCGAACATCGGCGCTCGACAGAACGGCGGTGTGGGGTTTGAGGATGCGCTCGAAATCGCTAAGGGAACGACGCGCCATCGTTGCAGGCCTCGCCGGCAACGTCATGGAGTGGTACGATTTCAGCGTCTACGGCTATTTTGCAACCAGCATCGGACGCCACTTCTTTCCGGCGCAAGACGCGGTCTCGTCCCTCATTGCGGCGTTTGGCGTCTTCGCGGCAGGTTTTCTGATGCGCTCTTTGGGAAGTCTGCTGTTCGGCCATATCGGAGACAAAATGGGCCGCAAGGCGGCGCTCACGGCATCGGTCGCGCTGATGGCAATCCCGACCTTTCTGATCGGCGCACTTCCCAGCTATCGGCAGATTGGAGTGACGGCGTCGGTGTTGTTGGTCCTGATGCGGCTGCTTCAAGGACTTTCGGTAGGCGGAGAGTATACGATCTCTTCGATATTTCTCGTCGAACATTCAGCTACTGGACATCGCGGGTTTTTCGGAAGTTTCGCTGAGGTTGGCGCCTGCAGCGGCGTTCTCCTGGGATCGGCCCTCAGTGCGCTGGTGACGACGGTGCTGGACAGGGCGATGGTGGACAGCTGGGGCTGGCGCATCCCGTTTCTCATCGGGGTCACGGTCGGCGTCGTCGGCCTTTACACTCGTCGACACGTGATCGAGGAGAGTGCGCCACAAGGTAGGCAGCGCAAAACTGCTTCGCCGATACGCGAGGCCTTCACCGAATGGCGCACAATTCTCCGCCTCGTCGGGCTGGGCGCCATCGGCGCGGTCGGCTTCTACATGTCGTTTGTTTATGTAACAACTTATCTCCGGCAAATCGACCACATCGCGCAATCGACGGCGCTCGACATCAACACGATTTCGATGGCGGTGCTGTTGTTGCTATTGACGCCCGTCGGCGCATTATCCGATCGCTGTGGCAGGAAGCCCGTTTTACTCATCGCGACAGGCGGCATGTTCTTGATGGCGTGGCCGCTGTTCTGGATGCTGCATCACAAAGCGCCCTTCGTGATCCTTGTCGGGCAGATCGGGTTTGCGGTTCTGAGCGCATGTTTCTGGGGCACCATTCCAGCCACGATGGTCGAGTTGGTGCCCGAGCGAGTACGCTGCACTGTGCTGTCACTCGGCTACAACACGGGCATGGCGATCCTTGGCGGGCTGACGTCAATGGTCGCTGTGTACACGATCAAGCGAAGCCAATACGACCTTCCCCGGCCTTCCTGCTAATGGCTGCGGCCGCGGTTTCCTTTATCGTGGTCACCGCTCTGAGAGAGACTTACAAAATGTCGTTGCCGGGCATTGCTGCAGCGCCCGCCGAAGCTGATTGAGCGCTCGTACCGTTTCATCCGCTGAAAATCAACCGGATCGTGGCGTTCTCACCGGCAGCGCGCGCCTCCATTCGGTCGGGATAGACGCCGGTCAAAAAATCAGCCAATCCATAGGAAAAAGACTCTTCCTCCAGGAAGAAGTGTTTCCTAACGCCAGCGTTGGGCAGTGACAGCAGGGCTCCGTGGTAACGGATCGAGATCTCCAGATCGAAATCGTTATAGGTCATCGTGACGGAAGGCGATCCGATGATCAGGTCTGCATCGACAAGGTGCTGCATGACCTGCCCGGTCGAAGCGTTGGCGCGGTCAACGACATCCGCGGGAACCGACCATGCTTTGCCGCGCGCCCGCAAAAGCCGCTCCAGGTCAGCGATCGGCGTGTCCGAGTTCTCGAATTCGAAGGTTGCGCTGCGGGTCGCACCAATGCGGAAGATCAGATTGAGCAGAAAGGCCGAGATAACGCCGATCGACATCATGCTGCCGGTAAACTCGTGCACCAGGGGAACGGCTCGTGCGAAATACACCGGAAATATCTCCCGGGAGAGCCCCAGCAACAGCGAAACGCCGACGACGTAAGTAGCCCGGCTGTCAATGCTCCGCGACAGGATGATCTGGATGCCGCCGGCGATCATGAACGAGGCGGTAAACACCATCAATGCCCCGATCACCGGCTGTGGCATGATCAAAAACAGAGCGGAGCCCGCTTCGATCTCTAGCGGGAGCTCGCGCAACAGCAGAGCGTCTAAAAGCGATCGTGCCGCTCTCAAGTCGGCCGTCTCGAACCCTTCGGTAAACCCTTCGCAGACCGCTGGAGAAGCTCCAGCGCCTCCGCGGAACGGCCCTGATAGCTAACAGCCAAACGAGGCTCACCGCAGCGTGCAGTTCCCATGACAACGCACCCTGCCGGCCCGCCCTTGCGCGATCCGGCACGGCGACAGATTTCAATCAGCCGCATGTTGGTCGACAGATCCGGAAGACTGCGGCGTCAGTGGGCGGTCGGCTCGGCGCGCGGTGCCGAGGCGGAAACCGCCGGCCGACCAGGTGCTCAGGCGGTCGAGATAGAGAAAGACCACCGGCGTGGTGTAAAGGGTCAGCGCCTGGGTGACGATCAGCCCGCCGACGACGGCAAAGCCAAGAGGCTGGCGGATCTCGGTCCCGGTGCCACTGCCGAGCATCAACGGGGCGCCACCGAGGATCGCTGCCGTCGTCGTCATCATGATCGGACGGAAACGCAACAGGCAGGCCTTGCGTATTGCTTCGACCGGAGCAAGGCCGCGCCTGCGCTGCTCCGCGATCGCGAAGTCGACGAGCATGATCCCGTTTTTCTTGACGATGCTGATCAACAGAATGATGCCGATTAGCGCGATCAGGCCAAAATCAAAGCCGAACAAGATCAACGTCAGCAGAGCGCCCAGAGCCGCCGACGGCAGTGTCGAAAGGATCGTCAGCGGATGGATGTAGCTCTCGTAGAGCACACCGAGAATGATGTAGATAACCATGATCGCGATGGCGACGAGGTAAGGCTCACTGGCGAGGGAAGCCTGAAACGCCTGTGCATTGCCCTGGAACGAGCCGATCAGCGAGGCCGGCGCGGCAATTCGCGCGTGGGCTCGTTTGATTGCTTCGACCGCCTGACCCAGTGCGACTCCGGACGCCAGGTTGAACGATAAGGTCACCGCGGGAAACAGGTTCTGGTGATTGATCGACAGAAATGCCGTCGGCTGCTGGGTCCATTTGACGAGATTGCTGAGCCGGATCGGCTTACCGGTCGAGGGCGAGTTTACATAAATATTATCAAGAGTGTCCGGCGAATTCTGCATCTCGGGCAGCACTTCCATGATAACCCAGTAGGTGTTGAGCTGAGTGTAGTACTGGGTCACGTGTCGCTGACCGAATGCGTCGTGCAAGCTATCGTCAATCAGCTGCGGGTGGATCCCGAACCGCGCCGCCTGATCGCGATCGATCGTCAGAGTCAGCGTACCGGCGAGAGTCTGCTGGTCGCACACGAGGTCGCGCAGTTCTGAGAGTTGCTTCAAAGCCGAGAGGATCTTCGGCGCCCATTGGGTCAGCTCGGAGAGATCAGCGTCCAGCAGCGTGTACTGATATTGAGTGCGTGCCAGACGGCCGCCGATATTGATGTCTTGTGCAGCCTGCATGAAGAGTACCGCGCCTTGGACCTTGGCCAGCTGTGGACGGAGGCGTTTTATCACCTCATCCGCCGAGGCGTCTCGCTGGCGCCGTGGCTTGAGGGCGATGACGCCGTATCCCATGTTTTGAGTTTGCGCGGGCCCGGCGCCAATGTTCATTGCAACACTGGCTACGGCGGGATCTTTGCTGACAACCGCGCTGAGCGCACGCGCGCGGTCGCTCATTTCAGCAAAAGAAACGTCCTGCGCCGCCTCCGATACGCCAATGATCAGCCCAGTGTCTTGTTGCGGGAAAAAGCCCTTCGGGATCGTGACGAAAAGATAGCCGGTAGCGGATACCGCCGCGAGAAATACCCCAAGGGTCGTTGGCTGATGGCGCAGCGCGAGGTCGAGGCTCTTGCGGTAGCCGGCCAGCAGAAGATCGAAGCCGCGCTCGGACAGCATATAAAGACGGCCGTGCCGCACATGCCGGGCGTCACGCAGCAAGCGCGAGCACATCATCGGCGACAGCGACAACGATACTAAGGCCGAGACGAGGATCGTTATCGTCACGATTACGGCAAATTCGCGGAACAGCCGGCCTACGACGCCGCCCATCAATAATAGCGAGATGAACACCGCGGTCAGGGACAGGCTAATGGAGACGATCGTAAAGGCGATCTCATCCGCTCCCTTGGCTGCCGCCTCCATCGGAGCGAGCCCCGCTTCGACATGACGCTCGATATTTTCGATCATAACGATCGCGTCATCGACGACGAAACCGACGGCGATCGTGAGCGCCATCAGCGACAAATTATCGAGGCTGTAACCGAATACATAGATAAACGCAAAAGTGCCGACGATCGCCAAAGGCACGGCGACGCCCGCGATAACAGTTGCCCAAAGGTTTCTCAGGAAAACAAAGACCGCCAGTACTACGAGAGCAACGGCAAGGATCAAGGTGTGTTGGACATCCGTTATCGAGGCGCGGATCGTTTGTGTGTGATCGCTGAGAATGTCGATCTTGATCGCCGGCGGGATCGCCGCCCGCAGTTGCGGTAACGCGGCCGTGATCAGGCCGACGGTCTGGGTGACGTTGGCCTGTGGCAGCTTGAAAATTTTGAGCAGGATAGCTTGCTTGCCGTTCGCCCAGGCCGCAAGAAGCGTGTTTTCCGGTCCGGCGATCGCGCGGCCGATATCGCGGACGCGCACGGGAGCGCCGTTCTTGTAGGTGATAACGATATCGTTCCACGCCGCAGCTTTCAGCTCCTGGTCGTTATCGTAAATCTTGAACGCGCGAACTGGCCCATTGATCGTTCCTTTGGCCATGTCGCTGGTGACAGTGGCGAGGACTTGTACGAAGATCCTCAAGCGATAGGCTAAGCGAAGCGAGCTTCGCCGGATCGAGCTGGATGCGCACGGACGGCTTCTGCTGACCGCCGATGTTGATCAGGCCGACGCCGGAAATCTGGCTGAGATGCTCGACCAGCACGTTCTCGGCGTAATCATCCACAGCGGTCACGGTGTTGAAGGCCTGTACGGTACCGAGCCCGGTCAGGTAGATCGGTACGTCGCGTTGCTGCGCGGTTGCGATAGCGACCGGAATCGCGGCCGCCGCAAGCGCCATAGCGCTCGGATTATCGGACCAGCGGTAGTGCCAACCGGCATAACCGCCTATTGCAACAGCGACGATGACTATGCCGGCAAACAGCGAGCTGCGCAAACGGGTCGGGCGCGGCTTCTCGGATGCCATCAGTCAACCAGCGAAGCGAGCATAAAAACCGCACCCCGTCAGCGAGCGCGAATCCAGATGGTACCACAGAGATGCTGATACCGTTCGAGCTTAGCGATTCTCCTCTCAAATTGGCAATGCTCCTCTCGAGAGTCGTCCCGATACAGTGGATCCTGCTCTGGCCACCACGGTGATTGCATTTCAACTGTCCGGCCGCTCTGTCGTGGCCGAGCGGGTCTGCCTCTCCGGGGACTTCGGGGCCCTCGCTTTCCTAGGTCAAAGATTTCAGATGTTTGAAGGAAGACCCTGATTCGGATTAAGAACCGCGCGGCCGGATGATCCGCGCCGGCACGCCGATTGCGGTGAGCCCGGCGGGAAGTGAGCGGATCACTGCCGTCCCGGCGCCGGCGGCCAGCACTCCCGCCGAAATCGATAGACGGCATGAGAGTTACCTGAGCTCTGCGAGATCTTGGGCTGCGTGATCGGCTAGCGTACTGTGCGCCGGCAGCCCACCGACTCGCTGATCACAGTAGCCTCGGCGATCAGCTTTGCGGTCTCGGCGGCATCGAACTTCTTTCTGTTCTGGGCGTCGACCGTGCTGATAAACGCGTTGAGCCTGCCGCAGGCCGCTTCAAGGTGACCGGCGACCAAATTGTGCTGTGCGGGGACGAGTTTTGCCATCAGACTGCGCTCGATCCCCTGCGGTAGTTGGAGCTCGCGAACGTGGGCGACCAGTGAAGTGATTGTAAACGCTGTAGATGTCAGACCTTTGTTGATATCAAAAGGCACAATGGCGTTGTTGGCGTTTTCGGTATTGGTTCCGGTCTCGCCAAAAGCATACAAATGACGTCCGTCCGGCGCCCCCACTATGAAAGCGTCGCCGCAAAAATTGTTGCCGATTGGCAAACTATTGAAAGGAGGATTCGAGGTAAATTTCAAAGAACTGAGTGATCCATCACTATTTATAGTGTAAGCGTATATGGAGGCGGTACAGACATTTAGGACACTCGTTTGAAACAGGCTATATAAGAAGCTGTTGTCTGGCGATATATATACGCCATAGGCGCCAAACTGTCACCCGAAGGAACATTGCTAAAGATATTTTGGCAATCCGTTGAAGGAAATCGTATTGTTCCATCGCCGCCAATTGGATAATGACAAATGCCAAGCGAATTTAAGCTGCCATCTGTTGAATCGACAGCATAAAAATGTTTCGCGTCAGAGGAGATCTGCATGCCGAAAAACGCGTATCCGGAGAAATTTGGGTCACTATTGTAAGGCGTAAGGTTTGCTGGGGGTCGGACGACGCCATTGTTGTCGACCCCCGCTTTGTACACGTTGGAGTTGCCAAAGATGTACAAAAATTGGTCGCTTGTCAGGATGTTAAATATATAATCTGGCTGTTCTGGCAGTGTAAAGTTGAAGACCGACATGTAGCTCAAGCTGCCGCTGGCGGCGATTTTGAATGCATAAACCACGCTCGAGGTCAGGTAGCCGCTGTTACTCGGATCGTTGTCAACAAGGGCGGCATAAAAATATTGGCCGCTGCCGTCCGCAGCTTGAGATCCCAGAGCTCCCGGACTGAGCACTGTCAGTGCAGCCGGTAACTGAAGCGTATTAGGCACCGGTGACAGCGACCCATCAGCTTTAATGGTGAACACCTCAAATGGGGCAGTGTTGGCGGAAGCAGATGAGCCGTCTGAATTTATCGTAAACAGTGTAAGTCCGTCATTAGCTAGATATAGTGATGTGCCGGTCGTATCTTGTCCAGCTTCAGGATTGCCAGTTGCTGTCAAAGTGCCGTCACCATTAATACGATAGGTCAATATTTTATTACTACCACTTGTCAAGGCGTATTGAGGGGGAGGGCCTATTTGGTAGGTATTTATCAACACATACATATACTTTTTATCCGGAGTGATGACCGAAGAAGGAGTAGGCCCACCGCCAGCAAAAGCAAAGCTGAAATTTCCGGTAATAGGTGGCTGCAATGTTGGTAAAAGCTCGACTAAGCTTCCCAAAGCGGGAGTTGTTGCGCTCGTCTGACTGGAAATGTTCGTGGCGGCATTGCCCGGGTGTGGCGCGAACACGGCCATGGCGAGGCTCCATGCAACCGCGGACCATGACGATATCCTGGACATCGCGAACTCCTCTTTTCACAAAAGTTCTGCCGATTTCGAAAATGCCTTCTCGGTCGGCCGCAACAAGTCCGCTCCGCTCCATGTCCTCCCTGTTGCTGTGCCGGACGCGGAGTTGTCCCGGCACGGCAAGCGGTTGGGCGAATTCGCGCCACCGCGGCGATCTGCGAGAGGGGGCGCGGCCTTGATGGGTTCCACCCCCTGGCTATGTGCGAAAGGGCTGGCTTTATCCGGATGCTATCTGGCAGGACGACTTGGTCAACGTACCTCGGCCGCGAGTCTCCCGAACTCTTCTGGTAAGTATGCGCGCACAGTCGTGGTGCGCACATTACCTCGCGATGTCAAAGCAACCGCCAACTTGGTCATCGCATCGCCGTCGGGCATTTCGAGCACGAGAACGACATCATATTGACCTCTCGTCACATACCCGCCGATGAGCCGACCGCCCAATCCCGCGATCTCGCCCTTGAGGGCGTCGTGTCGCGCGGCAACACCTTTGATCGCTTTCGCGCCTTGGTCGGTCCAACTCAGAAAACAGATGAAAAGCATGGATCACCTGGCACTTTGCGGCTGAGCCAGCGGATCAGGCGGTACCGGGTTGGTGACGATCGTATGCTGCTGTATCAGCCAGTTGGGCTGCGTGCTTGTACCCTGATTAACGAAGAGAATGCTCCAGCAGCCTTGTAGCTGAAGAGTCGTCGGCTCTTTCACCGGTGGATTTGGGTATGGATTTGGAACGGACCCGGTCCATTGCCCATATGCCCAAGCCCAGTTTGAGGTCGTCGCCTGATTAATCGACTGGTTGGAGATCCCCTTCAGGACCCAGCCTGCTGTAAATTGTGCCTCATAGTCGGCCGATATGTAAGACTGGCCCTGAATAATACCTTCTGTGGCGCAAAGGGCGGCTTTCTCCCCAGTGGTATCGGGAATATAGAGAGTTGCGATCTTTGTCGCCTTGTTCTTGGGCGTGTCGTTGCTTTGAGCAGTTGTCACCCAATCGTTGACTACTTGCGAAGGCGATTGCTCAGGCATTGGTGTCCTCCTTTGGAAAGAGTTGACAGACTCAACAAGTCAAGGTCGTTGGGCGAATTCGCACCTTCCTGGGATATGCGAGAGCGCGCGCCTCTGCCCAACACGGTGATGGACGGTAGGGGGCGAGCCGGTTAACTTCTTTGGTTGAGAAGCTCAATTGTTCTCAAGCGGATCTTCCGATGGTCGAGAGCGAGATCAGCTTCGGCCGGTTCCGGCTTGACCTCGCGCGGCGTGAGTTGCGGCGCGGTGAAAAACCGGTGCGGCTCGGCAGCCGGGCGCTCGACATCCTCTGTGTGTTGGCTTCGGCCAGGGGCAAGGTCGTCAGCAAAGACGAGCTGATGGAGCGGGTGTGGGCCGGGGTTGTTGTCGAGGAACACAACATCCAGGTGCACATCTCGGCGCTGCGCAGAGCGCTCGCCGAAGACGGGGACGGGGAAAGCTGGATCGTGACCGTCCCCGGGCGCGGCTACCGGCTGCTCCCTCAGCCGGGGCCACCGGCCGCCGACAACGCCACCGCCGAACCGAGAGCGCCGGTTCCCGAGCAGCCGTCGCTGGCGGTGCTGCCGTTCCTCAATCTGAGCAGTGATCCCGAGCAGGAGTATTTCGCCGACGGCATGGTCGAGGAGATCATCACCGCCCTCTCGCGCATTCGCTGGCTGTTCGTGATCGCCCGCAACTCGAGCTTCACCTACAAGGGCCAAACTGCAGACGTGAAGCGGGTCGGCCGCGAGTTAGGCGTCCGTTACGTGCTCGAAGGCTCGGTGCGCAAGAGCGGCAATCGGGTCCGCATCACCTGTCAGCTGATCGACGCGGGTACCGGGGCGCATTTGTGGGCCGATCATTTCGACGGGCCGCTGGAAGATGTCTTCGACCTTCAGGACCGGGTCGCTTCTACCGTCGCCGGCGTCATCGAGCCCGCGTTACAGGAGGCGGAAACCACACGTTCTACCGCTCGCCCGACGACCGATCTCACTGCTTACGATCTCTTCCTGCGCGCTCATGCAATGGTCTGGTCGTCGGCACGGCAAATCCCGGAAGCCCTCGATCTGCTGGAGCAGGCAATCGCGCGCGATCCGCTTTATGGGCCGGCTCTCGCCTGGGCCGCGATGTGCTGTTACCGGCTCTGCGTAGATGGATCGGGCGCCGACCCCGTGGGGGACAGCCGTAAGGGAATCGATTTTGCGCAGCGAGCCTTGAAAAGCGCTAGTGACGATCCGGACGTTGTTGTCAATGCCGCTCTCGCCCTGTCCTATTTCGGCGAGGACATCGACGCAATGATTGCCTTGGTCGATCGCGCCCTCGCGCTAAACCCGAATTTTGCGCGCGGTTGGCACGTCGGCGGCATTCTTCGGCTTTTCGCGGGCGAACCGGACCTCGCGATCGAGCATGCCGAGACCGCGCTGCGGCTCAGTCCGCGCGCCCGCATTGGCACGTCGCCTTCGTTGATTGGCCAGGCGCATTTTTTGGCTCAGCGGTTCGATGAAGCTGTGCCGAAGCTGCTCCTTGCAATCCAGGAAGATCCGAGTTTCCCGGCGCCGTATCGCTATCTCGCCGCCTGCTATGCGCATATGGGACGCCTCGCCGAGGCGCGCGCCATTGTCGTCCGGCTACGGCGGATCACCAGCGGTCTAGGAAGGGGCGATTCCTGGTTCCGAAATGCCGAGCACCGAGAGCTCTACCTGTCTGGCCTGCGGCTGGCGACCGGCGAAGGCAATGACAACGTAGCGGCGCCACCGCGGGTCGACCTCCCTCGCGGTCCCGCATCGATCCCTCATCCTGAAGCCGAACGCCGCCAAATCACTGCCCTGAGCTGCGAACTGGTCTGCGCCGTGCCGGGAGGCGACGGCGTGGGTCTTGAAGACCTGCGCGAGGCGGTCGGCGGCTTTCAACGCTGCATAGCAGAGGCGGCCACTCGCCACCAAGGGTTCGTGTACAGGGAACTCGGCGGCAGCGCGCTGATTCTGTTCGGGTACCCCGAGGCGCACGAGCACGACGCCGAGCAGGCGATCCATGCGGGCCTCGAATTGTGTGCTGCGGTCAGAGCCCTGCGATCCGATGCGGAAGCGCCGGTGCGATGCCGGGTCGGCATCGCAACCGGCATGGTCATCGTCGGCGATCCCGTCGGGGCCGGAGTGGCTCGGGGCGAAGGTATCATCGGTGACGCGCCGAACCTCGCCGGGCGATTGGCAGTATCGGCGCAGCCCGACACTGTGACGATCGGCGCGGCGACTCGGCGTCTGACCGGCAACCTGTTCGACTGCCGCGAGCTCGGCGCAATCGACGCCGCCGGCGGCAGCGAGCCGATCCGCAATTGGCAAGTACTGGGAGAGAGTGTCGTCGCAAGCCGGTTCGAGGCGCTGCGTGGATTGGCGCTGAGCCCATTGGTCGGCCGCGACGAGGAGATCGACCTGCTGTTGCGCCGCTGGGCGCGCGCCAAGGCAGGGGACGGTCATATTGTGCTGGTTTCCGGCGAACCCGGCGTCGGCAAGTCGCGCATAATCGCGGCGCTGGGCGAGCGGCTTGACACCGAGCCGCATCTCCGCCTGCGCTATTTCTGCTCTCCGTATCGCCAGGACAGCGCGCTGTTTCCGTTTGCCGAGCAACTCGGCCACGCCGCCGGGTTCGCGCGCGACGATACTCCTGCAGTGAAATTGGAAAAGCTCGAGGCTCTTCTGGCCGGGGCAGCTGCAACGAACGAGGATCTGGCACTCCTCGCCGATCTGCTGTCGTTGCCGGTGTCGGAGCGCCACCCGCTGCCGAGCCTCAGTCCACAGCGGAAAAAGGACCGGGCGTTGGAGGCGGTTATCCGGCAGCTCGAGGGCCTGGCGCGCAAGGAGCCCGTGGTCATGGTCTTCGAGGACGCGCAATGGATTGACCCAACCTCGCGCGAGCTGCTCGACCTGATGATCGAGCGGGTACGAAGCCTGCGGGTATTACTGATCGTCACGTTCCGACCCGAGTTCGACCCACCCTGGACCGGCCAGGAACAGGTCAGTGTGTTGGCGCTCAATCGGCTGGATCGGCGCGACCGTATCGTATTGGTCGAGATGACTGCCGGCGGCAAGTCATTGCCGGATGAGGTCGTGGCTCAAATCGCAGACCATGCGGACGGCGTGCCGCTGTTTGTTGAAGAATTAACCAAAAGCGTGCTGGAGAGCGGCCTGTTGCGCGAGGAGGGGGATCGCTACGTGCTGGACCGCACGCTGCCGCCATTCGCGATCCCGACGAGTTTGCACGCCTCGTTGCTGGCGCGGCTCGACCGCTTGGCGTCGGCGCGGCCGGTGGCGCAAATCGGCGCGGCAATCGGACGTCAGTTTCACTATGCGCTGCTGCATGCCGTTTCCCGCCTTCCAGAGGATGAGCTTCACCGGGCTCTCACCCGCCTCGTCGCCTCCCAGCTGGTGCTCCAGCGCGGCACGCCGCCCGATGCGGTCTATAGCTTCAAGCACGGGCTGGTGCAGGACGCGGTGCACGACACCCTGTTGCGTGCTGCGCGACAGCAGTTGCACGCCCAGATCGCCGAGGCGCTTGAAGCCCATTCTCCCGAGATGATGGACAGCCAACCCGAGGTCCTCGCGCGGCACTACGGCGAAGCCGGGCTTGTCGAAAAAACCGCCTTCTACTGGGGCAAGGCCGGTCACCGGTCCGCCGCCCGTTCGGCGATGGCGGAGGCGGTCGCGCAATTTCAAAAAGGACTGGACCAGCTGGAGCTGTTGCCCGATACCCCTGATCGCCAGCGGCAGGAACTCGAGCTTCGCACCAGCCTGGGCGCGGCATTGATGGTCGTCAGAGGCTTCGCCGCGCCGGAAACCGGCCAGGTTTACGGTCGAGCACGGCAATTATGGGAGCAGCTGGGTTCCCCCGCCGAGTTCCTTCATGTTCCTCGCGGGCAGGCTTTGTATCACAACATGCGCGGCGAGATTTATCTGGCGCAGCGCTTGGACACAGATCTGCTGCGTCTGAGCCGTCAGCGCAACGACTCTGCCGGGCTTGTTCTGGGCCATCTTTGCGCCGGTCAAACCCAGATGTATGCTGGCCAGTTTGGGTCATCCCGATCGCATCTGGAAGAACTCTTAGCAACCTACGATCCCGATTCGCATCGCTCGCTGGTCCACCAGGCCGCACAATACCCTCATGTAAACGCACGGGCGCATTTGGGAATTGTGCTTTTCTGTCTCGGCTTCCCGCAGCAGGCGTTGGCGCAGGGCAATGAAGCCATAGCAGAAGCCAGGCGGCTGGCTCATCCGTCGTCCTTGGCGGCGAACTTGGCGCCCGGCGCCAGGTTGCTGTCGCTCTATGGAGATGATGCAGTCCTCAGTGAGTGGACAGACGAGCTCGTTGCGGTAACGAACGAGCAAGGTTTCGCGCTCTGGTGCGCACTGGGAACGATCTTTTGTGGCTGGGTCAAGGTAAAAGAAGGCGATGTTGCGGAGGGAATATCGCTCCTGCGCAGCGGTTCGACGGCTTACCGCGCAACCGGGGCGGAGTTGTACATGCCCTATCATATCGCTCTCCTCGCCGCAGCATGTGAGATCGCGGGACAAGATGAAGAGGCCGTGACCTTGTTGGACGAGGCTTTGCAGATCGTGGAAATAACAAGGGAGCGCTGGTTTGCAGCAGAGATTTATCGGCAGAAGGGCCAATTGTTGCGCCGGCAGGGGCATGCCGAAGCCGCCGAGGAACTCTATCGGAAAGCGCTGAGCATTTCCGAGGAGCAAGAGGCCAAGCTCTGGGAATTGCGGGCCGCGGTCAGTCTCGCCCGGCTGTGGCGCGACCAGGGCCGCCGCGCCGAAGCGCACGATTTGCTCGCGCCGGTTTACGGCTGGTTCACCGAAGGCTTCGACACCCCCGATCTGAAAGAAGCAAGGGTAATGCTTAACAAGCTCCCTTGATCTGCCTGATCGTGATTACCGCTGGACTGGAAATCCTATTAATTGAGACGTCGGTGATGGTGCTGCCGCGGCGCCACGAGTGGCGGGCTACTGCGGCGCTTTAATTTATGCTTTCCTCCCGGCGGGTTCTTCGCTTGCTCATCTCAACTCGTTCCCACGGGCCCGGGCGTGAGGGCGTCGATTTGAACCGTCGGCAGCTGATCAGAGCCGCAGGGGCTGCGGCATTCTTGCTGCCTGTACCGGGAATTTTCGGGCGCGCGGCGGCGCAGCCGGTCTCCCGCGTCCGGCCGGGTGACCCGGCCTGGCCCTCGGCGGCCCTCTGGGACCGGCTCAAACGCGATGTCGGCGGTCGTCTGATCGAAATTCGGTCGCCCTTCGGCGTCTGCCGCGAGGACCCGGTCGGCTTGCCGTGCGACGAGCTGTTCGGCGAGCTGAAGAACCCATACTACGTCGGGGACGACCCTGGGCTGACCCAGACCGCGGGGTGGGTTGACGCCTGGACCGCGCAGCCCAGCGTCTATGCCGTAGCGGCGGAGACCGCCGCCGATGTCGCTGGGGCGGTCAATTTCGCCCGCGACAACAATCTCCGCCTCGTCGTCAAGGGCGGCAGCCACAGCTATCTCGGGACCTCCAACGCGCCGGCTTCGCTGCTGGTCTGGACCCGACGGATGAATGCGATCACCCCCCCCGAGAGTTTCACGCCGCAGGGTTGCGCCGCGGCGCTGCCGGCCGTTTCGGTCGGCGCCGGCGCGGTCTGGATGCACGTCTACAACGAGGTGACGACGCGCAACGGCCGCTACGTCCAGGGCGGCGGCTGCCTGACCGTCGGCGTCGCCGGGCTGGTGCAGGGCGGCGGCTACGGCAGCTTTTCGCGACAATACGGCACCGCCGCCGCGAGCCTTCTGGAGGCCGAGATCGTCACCGCTGACGGCGCGGTGCGCATCGCCAACGCCTGCATCAATCCCGATCTGTTCTGAGCGCTGAAGGGCGGTGGCGGCGGCACCTTCGGCATCGTCACCCGCTTAACCCTGCGGACGCACGAATTACCCGAAACCATGGGCGGCGTCTTCACAGTGATCCGCGCCGCCTCGGACGCGGCCTACCGCCGCCTGATCGCGCAGTTCGTCGATTTCTACGCCGACCACCTGCTCGGCCCGCATTGGGGGGACATCGTAACCCTGCGGCGCGACAATACGCTAACCATCCGCATGACCTTCCAGGGTCTCGACCGGCGGCAGGCGCAGGCTGTCTGGCAACCTTTCCTCGGCACGGTGGCGGCCTCCTCGGATCTCGGATTCGCGTCGGCGCCGCGGATCCCGGACATCCCGCCTCGGCACATCTGGGACCCCGCTTGGCTGAGGGCGCGTAACGCGGTCCTGGTCGACGACCGGCCCGGCGCTCCGCCCGAGAATGTATTCTGGGCTGGCAATCTCGGCGAGGCCGGGCATTTCCTGCACGGGATGGAATCATTGTGGCTGCCGCGCTCCCTGCTGCAGCTGGACCGCCGGGCGCAGCTCGTCGACGCGCTGATCGCGGCGACAAGGCATTGGTCCGTCGAACTGCATTTTCAGAAAGCGCTAGCCGGGGCGCCCGCGGAAGCCCTGGCCGCTACCCGCGACACTGCGACCAACCCCGCGCTGCTGGATGCGTTCACCTTAGTGATAATTGCCGCCGGGCAGCAGCCGGCCTATCCCGGGCTCCCCGGTCACGAGCCCGACATGGAAACGGCGCAGCGGCAGGCGCAAGCGGTGGTCAAGGCCGCCGACGAGTTGCGCAAGGCGGCGCCAGGCGCCGGCACTTACGTCGCCGAGAGCAGCTTCTTCGAACGCGACTGGCAGCGCGCCTATTGGGGCCCCAACTACCCGAAGCTGCAGCAGCTGAAAAAGAAATATGACCCCGGAGGGCTATTCTTCGTGCATCACGGCGTCGGCAGCGAGGAATGGAGCGCCGACGGCTTCACCCGACTGGCGTGATAGCGCCGGCGCGCCGGTGTAGGCTCGTCAGAGGCCACGACCGGAGGAAACAGCAATGCCGATCAGCGGAGAACTCGGTATCATCAGATTAATGGCTACCGAGCAAAAGGAGCCTCAGTCGTAATACACGATCACTCTGCGCCAACCGCATTTCTCCATTGGTCCGCCGCATTCGCCTCGGAAGATCCGGAGTGTTCGAACGCGAGACCATTGGCGGCGGAGGTTGAAGGTGTTTTGGACGGCGGCATGCGTGCTGAGCATGCGCTGAACGACAGTCCGCTAGTAAAGTCGTGGGCCCGTCAAGGCGCCTCTGAAGCGCGCGGGGCGCATCACTCCGATCGGTTCGTCGTGTGCCGCCCGCTCGATAGAGGTCTCGGAAATGACCACTTACGGCGCGATTGAGCCGTCGCGTTTCAGTGTTCGGAATGCGTACTGATGCCCGAGGCCGTGGGAAAACGCCTCGGAGAAGTGGGCGACGCGCTGTGTTTCCCGGCATGACAATTGAGATCCGGTAAATTGACGGACGCGTGTGGCTTGAGCGAGGCGATCAGGTTTTGATCGCGGCCATCAGCGGTGCTGCCCCGAAGATCGTGATCATTCGCTTGAGGCGCTTTGTCACGGTAACGGGCGTGGGGTCGAAGCGTGGAATGGGCTGATCGGGTCTCATGCCGCTGATCATTGTAGGCGCGTTCGATACCGGCGAACGTCTCGTCGTCGATGGGTCGAGCCAAGTCGACACCACGGATCTCGGCGCCGAGCGCGGCGCCCGTCGGAATAATCTCGATCGACATTGACGGTTCTCCTGCGGGTAGCGCTGTTGGGCCGCGATGTCTCGTCATCCGCATTGGAAGACCCGGGTAGCGGTTCTATTGAGCTGACGGCAGCAGTCGCTTTTAAGCAACGTGGTGTCGAAACCAAGCTGATACTGCCGGGACTGGATCAACCGAACCACAGCGCGCGACGCGATCCCGCTCTGATCAAGGCGATCGCGCGCGGGCGGGCGTGGTTTGACGAACTGATTTCCGGCGCGCGCGCCGCCGTTGGAGGCGTTG
>Ga0306922_10001651_pt1 | contig 20116 bp, 19 predicted proteins | sample sta12Cox44000082_FD_203758 | JGI IMG/M metagenome (GOLD analysis project Ga0306922, IMG submission 203758) | Lab enrichment of tropical soil microbial communities from Luquillo Experimental Forest, Puerto Rico - statoxic.12C.oxic.44.000.082 (v2)... | ecosystem: Environmental > Terrestrial >... | reverse complement strand
TTGACACGCGGGCCGAGGCCGAAGGTCTCGAACGCAGCACCCGGTGGCATTACGCCAATGATCTGCACCGGCACCTGCTGAGCAAGGAAAGCGGGCTCGGACCGCTCAGGCCTGTGCAGGTCTGGATTTCTCGGAGGCGAAGCCATGCCTGCATCCCAAGTTAGTCGACCCTACTTCGAACTCACGATCCGCAAGCGCGTTCGCGACCGTGGCCCAAGTCGTGGGATAGTTTCGAAATCCTGCTCTATGTCCTTGTATTTTCACAGCTGCTCGAGCCGGCGATGGCCACGATCCCGACAGCCTGAAGCGTCCTTCGCTATCCCGGAAATCGGCAGAATTACTGGACCTTCACCCTTTGTCTCTAACCCCCTGCATCTGTGTAAATCCTCCTCCATCCTAATCACGCCCGTGGGCCAGACCGTGGGACAAATTTCGGGGACCGTGGGACAAGGGGAAGGCGCATGACACGGGGCTATAATCAATTGACGGCGCTGTTCTGCCGCCAGCAGAGCGAGGACGGTCTCTACAACGATGGCGGCGGGTTGTGGCTGCGCGTCCGGGGCGGCAGCAAGTCGTGGATCTTCCGCTACCACCGTCGCGGCAAGGCCTCTGATTGCGGGCTCGGCAGCCTCAACACAATCAGCTTGGCCGAGGCCCGCAAGCTCGCCCTGGAATGCCGCCAGATGGTGCTCAAGGGGCTGGACCCGATCACCGAGCGGCGCCGCCAGCGGCAACCAGCGCGGACGATACCGAGTTTTCAGAAATGCGCCGAAGCCTATCTCACCGCCAACAGCAGCGGCTGGCACAACGCGCATTACCTTCATCATTGGCGTCGCTCGATGGAGATATATGTCTATCCGCAGTTCGGCGACCGGCTGGTCAGCGAAATCGACACCCCCGATGTGATGGCGGTGCTGACCCCGGTATGGAATGAGAAGCCGCACACCGCCGGGCGGCTGCGCCACCGTATCCAACTCATCCTCGAAGCCGCCAAGACTACGGGCTATCGCAGCGGCGACAATCCGGCGCGTTGGGTCGAGCATCTCGAAAATCTGTTGCCGCACCCCGAAGAGGTGCGGGCGGTCAAGCACTACGCGGCGGTAGCTTGGGATCAGATGCCGGAGCTGATGGTGCGACTACGGGCGATGGAGGGGGTCGTCGCCGCCGCGCTCGAACTGTTGATCCTGACGGTGGCGCGAGGGGACGAGATCCGCGGCGCACCGTGGGACGAATTCAATCTGCCCAACGGGCTGTGGGTGATCCCAGCCGAGCGGATGAAGACCGGGAAGGAGCATCGCGTGCCGTTGACCGAGGCGGCACTGACCGTGCTCACGCGCGTGGAGGGCTGGAAGGGCAACGACTTCGTCTTCCCCAAGCAAATGGGGGGCCGCAACCGCTTGTGGCAGTTTCGCGATGATGGTCATATCAGCGCCTGCTTGATGCCGAAATTACTCAAGAATAAGCTGGGCAAGCACTCCTTCACAGTCCACGGGCTTCGTTCTACCTTTCGCGATTGGGCTGCGGAATGCACGAACTTCCCGCGCGAGATCGCCGAGATGTGTCTGGCCCACACCGTCGGCAGCGAGGTCGAGCGCGCCTATCGCCGCAGCGATCTGTTGGAACGCCGCCGTCAATTGCTCGAAGCGTGGGCGCGCTATCTCGACGAGCCGGTTGCGGGGGTGGTGCCGTTGCGCACGGCGCAGTCATGACCGGCGCAGTCATGACCGGCTGGCCGCCCGAATTCGGCGGGCTGGCCACGATCCCGTTTCAGCGTTGGCTCAAGCTCGCCGGGATCAGCCACAACAGCGGTTATGCATTGTTACATGCCGGTGAAGTCGACAGCATCACCGCAGGCTTTTCGCGGCTGATCGTCATCGCGAGCTGGGCCGCCTATATCGAGCGACAGCGCAGCGGTCACGAGCGTGATCCAGTGGAGCGGGCGGCGGCGATCAGCGCCTTTAAAAAATCGCTGGCGGGCCGCGGTGGTCATCAGGCCGCGCGCGCCCGAGAGCGCAAGCGTCCAGTGGCGAGCGCTGCCAGACGCGAACATCCGGTAGTGCTGGCCCGGCCGTCGTCGTAAAGCCCCGTCCGTCGAGCCAAGGCGCTCACTGGAATAAGCAGCGAGAGCCCGAGGGCCAGACCGGCCCTCGGGCTTTTTTTGCCCTCGGGTTTTCCGAAATGGCAGAAACCACGGCAAAGAGTGACGGAGCATAACCATGCCGCATCACGATCTTCTGGTCGGTGCCTGAGCGCTGGCCGAATGGTTCTTTGGCGAGGACCCGGCGGCGACCAGAAGAAAGATCTCCTACTTGAATAGCGAGACCCGGGGCGACCGACGACCGCCGTTCTTCACCCTGGGCAATTCGCAGGTGTGCGGGCGGATCTCGCGGCTTGAGGCGCGGATCGCCGAGCAGGAGACGGCAGCGGGTCAACCCGAGTGAGATGACGGCGCCTGCCGGCGAAAAAGCAAAATCGGGAGGAAAGGAACGCCCTCCGCCGACGACGGGCGCAAAGGAGGACGACACTTGGAGATTACAAAGCCGATTCAGCCCGACTGCGTCCTCCGGGTCAAGACCCCAACCGATGTGAGGACGCGATGGCCAAGGAGACATCGAGCAAGCTGCGGGCGGCGGAGCTTCAACACCTAATTACGCGGGGGCCGCCGCTTTGACCGCCCCCGAATTTGAAATGCCGGGGGCAAGACCCCGCAAGAAGAACAGACTGGATCGAGGTGCTGACGTGACACGGATACTGTCTGCGGTCCCGGCGCTGGCTGTAATCGCTATGCTTCCAGCTAGGGCCGAGATGTTTGGGCCGTGCTTCCAGCCTTGTGGCGAAAAAACCTCCACACTTGCCGTCGCCGAGTGCGTGCAGGCAAAAACGAACGTCGCGGACCAGCGGTTGAATGCCGCCTATAAAGCACTGCAAGCTCAGATCGACGCGAATCAGCGCCAACCGCTACTCGCAGCGCAACGTCTATGGGTCTAATACCGGGACGCCAATTGCGCCTTCTACGGAACGCAAGACGGATCAATCCGGCAGGTGCAGGCCGCCGAATGCCTACGCTCAATGGCGGAAGACCAGGACGTGAACTCGAAAAGGCGATGAAGCTCGATTAAGCTGGTGCGTCCTCGTTTATCGCCAGCGCGTGACCGAGATGGCGCAAGGTCTGGTTCGTGATTGTCCTGCCAGGGTTATCCGCAAGGTTGGCGGACGAGAATCTTTCAGATCCAGACATCCTGCTGGGCTGTCCGCTCGCCATCCGCATCCCCCGTATTGAGCACGCCGCGCGGCTCGATCAGGAGCAATTTGACCTCTTTCTCGGCGAACGGTTTGTGCTCCACCCCCTTCGGAACGACAAACATCTCTCCTCCCCGGACATGCTGGAAATCGATCCGCAAATCCCCTTCGATTACGATGAACGTCTCGTCAGTATCTTTGTGATCATGCCAGATGAAGTCTTCCTGTAATTTCACAACTTTGACCTGGTAATCGTTCATCTCTGCAATCACTTTCGGCTGCCATTGCTCATGGAACAGGCCAAACTTCTGCACAAAGTTGATTGCTCGGTATTCCATATGACCTCCTTAACGTTAGGTGTCCCCTCATCCGACCCAAAGCCAGACCTCGCGGCACGATGTACAACCGCCTAATGAATGGCGGGATCGGCACATGGCGCCGACGCAGCCGGATTACGACGGCACAGTCCCGCGACAGGCCCATGCAACGCACGCAAACGAACGCAACCCATCAGGTAAGTTGGCGAGATAGGCAAGTCGCAAATGTTCTTTCAGCGTTGAACGGGTAGCCTCGGACTGACCGGCAACGAATAGCCCAGGCGGTCTTTCCCCCTTGGTGAAGGGAGCCAGTAATCATCAAAGCAGGATAACTCCGCGCGGATCAAGAGGCTGGTCTGCTCGACATCCCGGAGACCAAGCTCAGCCCACAGCGTCGCCAATTCCTTCGGTGCGCTCAATGGTCTGATCAAAGGCCGCTCGATGGACGGATTGAGCGCACCGGCGATGTCCCAGATCAGGTGGTGTGTGGCGTCCCCCCGTAGACATCCCATATCGCTGCCGTCACTGTGCCACCATGCCGCACCACCCGGCGAATCTCGGCGACAGCGCGCGCCGCGTCCGGGATGAATTGCAGCACGAGCATCGAGAAAGCGCGGTCGAAGGAGTTGTCCTCAAACGGCAAGGCTTGTGCGTCGGCTTGCCGGAAGTTGATCTTCGGGCCGGAATTGCGCGCACGCGCGAACTCCAAATAAGGTTCGGTCACGTCAATGCCAGTGACCGCCGCGACATTGGGATTTCGTGGGCAGGTGAACGTCAAGCTACTGGTCCCGCAACCGACTTCGAGCACGCGATCACCGTCCGCAAGGCCACCAATTTGGATCAGCAATGGCGCGGGGCGGCGGCTCCATCGACCCATGAGTCGTTCGTAGGCCTCGGCGCTCTGGAATCTGGCGGCGGCATGGGGATTGGGCATCGCTAAATCCTCTGGACCGTCTACGGCGCTTTCCCGGGGTTTACCGGAATGGCTGTTATCGCCGCATTCGGCCCGCCAAAGACTCTATGTTTCCAGACACCGAGGTGCGCGGGAGTGTTAAACCCGCATAGTGGAGTGTTTTTTTGTGGTCGTCCGGGCTGAAGCCAATTGTCGCGGACCATTGCCATCGTGCCTCTTCAGGGTTCGGCTGTTTCGGCTGGACCGTAATATGCCTCAATCCGGTATCCGTCTGGATCGATGATGAAGGCGGCATAGTAGTCAGGGCTGTAAATCGGACGCAGACCGGGCGCACCATTGTCGCGCCCGCCTGCGGCTATCGCTGCCGCGTGAAACGCATCGACGGCGGCAGCATCCCTTGCCGTAAAGCAGAAGTGCAGACCAGACTTTTCGTCGGCTGGAACCGGACGCTCGGCCTGGAACACCCAGAGCGCGATGCTGTCAAGGCCGTATCCGTAGCCCACTAGCGATCTCGCCGCCCTCAGGCACTTGTATCCGAGCGGCTCCAGCGCGGCGTCGTAAAAGCGCTTGCTTCTGTCGATGTTGCTTACCCCGATCGAAACGTGAGCGATCATTAGCCTCTCCCATCACGCCACACATAAGAAGGTTATAACCGGACTTGACCGACTAGCAGGTTCTCCAGATATTCAGACCGGGTTCGAGGTTTTGGTGGAGATCGTTCGACCCTCCGCCGGTAACTCATAGTGCGGTAGCATCGTGCACGGGTGCGGGAAATCAGACCAGAGCGTCTGCAAGATCCGTCAGCGTGGGCACAATCAGATCGGGCTGGTGCGGGGTCATGCCAAAGGGCCGTCCGCGCCGATCGATGAAGGCCGTTCGCATTCCGGCGGATTTAGCGCCGATGCAATCGAAGGCGTGATTGGCGATGAAGAGCACCTCGTCCACACGGACCCCCACTATCCCCGCCGCTTTTGTGTAGGTCGCGAGATGTGGCTTGAAGGCATTGGCAACCGCGACCGAGATCACCCGGTCGAAGGGAATTCCGTGGTAGCGCTTCGCGGTTTCCAGCATGTCTGGATCACCGTTGGAAAGAACCACCAGCGGATAACGCGTTTGTAGTCGAGCGAGCGCCTCGGGCACCTCGGGAAACGGTCGCAGCCGCTCAATATGAGCAACGAGGTCGCGCACCTCATCAAGGGTGTAGGGAATACCGGCGCGCTCCAGGACGAAAGCAACAGAGCGATGGCCGATCTCGCGATACGAGGTATGTTCCCGGTGCAGGAGCGCGTCGATCATCGAGTTCTCGAAGTGAGTCCGACGCCACCATGTTACGAAGGAGTTGGGATCGCCCTGCCACCCCTTCGCCGCCAGGAAAGGGGCTGCGGCCTCAGTCAATCCGGTCTGCATGTCGACCACGGTTCCATATTGGTCGAACATGCAAACCTTGATAGAAGCTCTCACATCATCCGCCTGTGCCATCCCTGTTCCCTCGAAATGTAGCGAGCCACTGCCGACCGCCAAACTGAACACGTCGATCGCTGCGAATCACCATGCCCGCGAAAGCCGGAGGAGTGGAAGATGGATGAATAGCACGCAACCACCCTCCGGTCAGGGATCGTGTACCGAAAAGAGCGAGCTTACTGGACATCCTGATACTATGGCTCGGGCCATCTTCATCATTTGGATCGGTATCGCCATGTTATTGGAGATATCTTGGGGGTGGTTTCTGGTGGGCTTCGGCATTCTCATCCCCGGCCGCTGCAGCGGTTCCGCGTTAGTTGGGCTGCCGCGAGCCGAGAAATCGGCTAAGATGAGGTCTTGGGAGCGACGGAGGGCGGACGAGCTTCAAGGATGCTCGGCCAATCGCGTCTGAAGGGCCACCTCGGGAAAACCCATCGAAACGATGGCCCGTGGGTGGCCGACCCGCTCATCAAATCCGGGAGGCCAAAATGGCGGAAATTCCACAGTGGCATGTAGCTGGAGACTGGTTCGATGTCTGTAGCTGCGACGTCGCCTGCCCATGCATATTCGGGCAACCGCCGACGAATAACGTTTGCCAGGGTGTGCTCGCGTACCGCATCCGCGAGGGACATTTCGGCGACGTGACGCTCGCAGATCTGAAGGTCGTGTTGGTGGCTACCTTCCAGGGCAACCTCTGGGCCAGTCAGGCTACCGGGTTCAAGCTTGGCCTCTTCGTGGATAGCCGCGCCAACCCTCGATAGCAGGAGGCGTTGCAAATGGTGTTTAGCGGGCAAGCCGGGGGCACCCCGGCGCGTCTGTCGGCGATTTGGGGTCCACCGGAGGTGCTCGGGATGGAAGTTGTCCCGATTGATTTCGAGGTAGCCAGTGACCTCGCCTTTTGGCGGGCCGAAGTGCCCGGCAAGGTATCGGCACGCGCTGAGGCGTTGACCGGACCTATGACCCTGCCCGGCCAGCGGGTGCAACTGCTCAACGCGCCCGGCTCTGAGTCGGCCCTGGACAAGTGGCTACCTGGGGCAAGGCCACGACGCATAGGGTGGACACTTTGGGGCTGAAGTGGGAAGCCGGTGGCAAGTCCAGCAAGCACATTCCCTTCGATTGGTCGGGGCCAGAACCCTCGTAATACGGGGGCATCGGCTTTTGCGATCACCGGCACCGCCCGCATACGATGGCTCTCTCACTCGCTTTTGGATCGACCGACCCGTCGATTCAGATCCGGTGCCCGACGCTGCGGGTCGATCACCTAACCGTCGCGGGGGACCAGATGTGAACTAATTAAGGGCGAATGGTCGAGTTGCCCGGCGTCAGGCTGAACGACCGCGTATTGGTAGCCAAATGGAAAATCATGAAAGGAACGATTGGACCGTACTCAGAAGGCCGAACATCGTGATCGGTTTCGACATGTAGGCGTCACAACCGCTGTCGAGGGCCTACCGTTCATGCCATCCCATGGCAAATGCGGTTACAAGCGAGGATCGGAATTCGCCGGGACGGCTCGTCACCCTGAGTCGACGGGTCACCTCCAGCGACATGCGGGTTAACCGGATATCCATCAGGATGAGATCTGGAAGATTCGCAACCGCTAGATCAATCGCTTCCAACCCATCGCCGGTTTCCAACGTGTCGGACCAATGCAATGAGTGATGACCGTGAACGGCTGCTTAACAAAGACTGGATCGTGTACAATGACGTTGAAGGTGAAAACTTCGACCTCCGCGGGTCCAGCATCGCGATCCTGACTGAAAGACAACGCGATAAAATGGTTTACTACAATACCGAACCCGAGAGGATTCCAAACCTCGAAGCTTACGATCTGCGTACGCTGGTGATGTGGGCCATCAACAACGGCTTTATACCGGAACGCCCCAGATGATCCCCGGATGACGCACAGCGAGCGGTGTTCGTTGTGACCTTCCCACTGCGGCAGCATCCCGGCCAAACCTTCGCAGTGGTCCTCGACCGGGGCGACGACATGCGCGGGGATACGGAAGAGGACGCGAAGGATGGCGTGATCTCCGAGCTTGAAGATTGTGATGATGAGGAGTTTGGCAATTACCCGGAGGATATTGATATCGATGAGGATCATGCCACTTGCCACCGCATGACAGCGGCGGAGGCCGAGGAGGCAACAAAATCGTCAGTCGGCACCTCCTGGTGGAGGTAAGACGGCCACGTTACAAGAAGGCCAGCCGCGTGGGCTGGCCTTTTTTGTCGACATTGGCGAACACCTCGATAGGAATGACACACTCTCGTAAAAGTAGGGGGAAAGATTTTCACCGCTGGTACTGAGCCGGGTCTATTGGGCCAGGCGTGGGTGTTGGCCTCAATGTGCTAATTCAAGCCGGGCTTCAGCCAGGGCGGTAATTTTCGGAGGCCAACGATCAGTCAGCGGATCAACGCCGGAACACGGGGCATCGTCGCGGCAAGCCGGGCCAATCGGCCGTACGCGGCTTCGTTGGTCACGGCAGCGGCGAGCATCCGTGCCCTTCTCTTAGGTTCACCTGATCACGTCTCACGTGGTCGCAATGGGCATTGCGCGAAATATTGACCCCTCCCACAAGAAGAGCAGATTCCAGCACGAGAAAAGCTTGTGAAGGGAGAGGCGAAACGGTCGGGGCATTCAGTATATCGAGAGAGGCCAAACGGGTATAATAGACGTAATGACTCACTCTGAAATTAGCTTTCGCGGGCGGCGCAGCTTGTAAGAACCGCGTTTCCTCGGCGGCTTGGCAGGCTTGAGTGCCCGGATATGCAGAAAAATCGGCGCGACCAGCGTGTCTTCCAATGCGGGCTCCGCCTTGGCCACTTCCACGCTGACGCGCGGTTCGCCAAAGAGTTCGATGACGAGCCCAGCCTCGACGATGAGGTGGACCCACTCGCTCAATGTCCGGTGAAGCCGGGGAACACAGAACGGCTGCGCCCTTTGGCGCTCCTCCTCGGGTGCATTTTCAAACCGGAAGGTGTCGATCCTCCCGTCAGTGGCATCGAAATAGCCCCCGACCTCGATTGCTCGCGTCGTGCCGTCGGGCTCCCTCAAGACTCGGCGATGCGGCGGAACGAAACACGGATGCAGAATCGAGAATTGAAGGAAGCCACCCGGTCGCAAGACCCGTGCTGCCTCGCACAGGGCAGCGCCGTGGTCGGCCATGTCCATCATCGACATAAAAGCCGTCGCAAAATCAAACGAGGCTGAGGCGAACGGCAAATCTGTCGCATCGGCCACGAGATAGGCAATGCCGAGCGGCTCGGCTCTCTCCGCGTCACGCGCATATCGGATGAAGGTCGGCGCGACATCTATCGCACGCACCGTCGCCCCGAGCCGCACAAGCTCGCGCGTGTTCGACCCCTCGCCGCAGCCGATATCGAGCCCACAGAGAGCGTGGATCGGCGGTAGCATGTCCAGGAATGCGGGCGTATTCAGCCCGTCGCGATATATGTCATATCCGGCACGGGCGTGCCGCGTCCAGGTCTCGGCATTCGCCTCCCAGTATTGCGCGACTTCGGCTCGTTTCATGGAGGCGGCTCCGCCGATAGGGGCTCATCATGAACGCGAACTTGTAGCGGAACGCACAGCTTGGCGCGCCCTGCATGATCGTCTGATCGCGGTCGCCATGGGCGACAATGGCATGACCGACGAAGATGAATGGTGCGCAATCTATCTTCAGAATCGGCTTGAAGGGGCCGGGGGATGCAGAGGCGGTTCGTCGCCCTGGCTGGGGGCGAAGTCGAGCGCTTTCATGATCCCGCCCGTCCGTACCTGCACCCGGAGGATGCCGACATCGCGCTCGATATCGATCGCTGCGATTTCGCGGTGAGGGTCAGATTAGAGAATGGGAGACCAGTCGCGCTTGTAGAAAGGCCAGCCCAAGGCTGAAAGCGGGGAACTCATCTCGCTGACTACTCAGCGGCAATCGAAGCGACGTTTAGCCGGTCAGATCGCCCAAGAACCCTGAAGCCGACTTGACGGTTTCGACCAGAAGGTGATCGAGTCGCACGCCCTTCTCGGCCGGAGGCGCATGAAGATCGAAGCATCTTCCGGTCAGGAGCAGGGCCCGACGGGGTAAGCACATGACCGCGACGCTCGATGAAGAAATAGTCGACCTTCGGCGTGCCAACGCTGAGTTGCAGCGGCGGCTCGACCAGGCCCTTGCTGAGCGCGATGAGGGCGAAGCTCAAAAGGCCGCGATGACCGAAATGCTAGAGGTCATCAACGCTTCGCCAGGCAACCTAGCCCCGGTCTTCGACGCGATGCTGGAACGAGCTACGCGGCTATGCGACGCGACTTACGGCCAACTGTGGACCTATGACGGCGAGCGGTTCCATCCGGTCACGATGCGGGGCGACCCTGGCTTTACCAAATGGGTACTCGCGCGGGGCCCTCTTGCGCCGAGCCCCGGAGCCCCCCACGGCCGCATCGCGCAAGGGGAGCGTTTAGTCCACATCGCAGATGTTTTGAAGGATGAGGCGTACAGTAGTCAGCACTTTCGTGAATATTGCGAGGTCAGCGGGACGCGGACGCAACTCGTCGTCCCACTGCGTAAAGATGAGGCGCTGCTCGGCGTAATTCACGTTTATCGCCGGGAGGTGCGGCCCTTCTCCGACAAGCAGATCGCGCTATTGCAGAATTTCGCCGCGCAAGCGGTCATCGCAATGGAGAACGCGCGGCTCTTGACCGAGACACGCGAGGCATTGGAACAGCAGACCGCGACGGCTGAGGTATTGCAGGTCATCAATACGTCGCCCGGCGACCTTGAGCCCGTATTCGACGCCATGCTGGAGAAGGCCCACAGGCTCTGTGGCGCTGAGCTAGGCACGCTGTTCACCTATGACGGTGCATGCTTCTGGCCAGTGGCCAGGCACGACGCGACTGCGCAGCACGACATATCCGCGGCGTTTAGGGAGTTGTCGCGGGATGGCTTCCGTCCCGGCCCGGGCAACCCGTTTGCCAGGGTCATCGAAGGCGAGCCGCTCGTCCATATTGCCGATATAAGGCAACTCGCGGCCCAGTGCCCGGACGATCCGGGGGTGCGGGTCGGGGTCGAGACCGGTCTTCGGACCTTCCTGGTCGTGCCCCTGCGTAAGGATGAGGTTCTGCTTGGGGCCATTTCGGCCACTCGTCGGGAAATGCGACCGTTCACCGACAAGCAGATCGCGCTGCTGCAGAACTTTGCGGCGCAGGCGGTCATCGCGATGGATAATGCGCGGCTGTTGACGGAGACGCGCCAGGCACTGGAACAGCAGACCGCGACCGCTGAAGTCCTCCAGGTCATCAATTCCTCGCCCGGCGACCTCACGCCGGTGTTCGATGCGATGCTGGAGAAGGCGTTTAGGCTGTGCGGCATCGCCTTCGGCGGTCTGCAGCTTCAATACGGTGGGAAATTCCGCGCCGTAGCGGTTCGGGGCTTGGCCGACGCGTTGGCGGAGCTGTTGCGACAGCCATTCGAGCCACCGCCAGGATCTCCACCTTCGCGCCTGCTCAGTGGCGAGCGGATCGTTCATATCGCCGATATGGCCGAATTGGCGAGGCAGGGAACAGACGATCCGAGAGCCCAAGCCGCCGCCCGACACGGATTTCGGACCACACTTTTTGTGCCGTTACGAAAGGACGCCGATTTGCTTGGGTATATCGCGGCGTTTCGAGAGGAGGTGCGGCCCTATTCCGAAAAAGAAATCGCGCTCTTGGAGAACTTCGCCGCGCAGGCCGTCATCGCAATGGAGAACGCGCGGCTCCTGACCGAGACGCGCGAGGCACTGGAACAGCAGACCGCGACCGCTGAGGTGCTGCAGGTCATCAACTCGTCGCCTGGGGATCTCGCGCCGGTGTTCGACGCGATGCTGGAGAAAGCCGTCCGCCTTTGCGATGCCGCGTTCGGGACTCTCTTCGCCTATGGCGGCGACAGCTTTCAGGCGGTTGCGCTGCATAACGTCCCCGCCGCTTTCGCAGCTATTCTGGCCCAACCAGTACATCCTTCGGCGGGCGGGGCGCTCGATCGGCTGTTGCACGGTGAAGGCTCCGCGCATTTTGCCGACGTGTCGGTGGAGGATGCCTACGCAACCGGCCCTGATGCTCGGCGCATGGTGGTCGAGCTTGGCGGTGCGCGAAGTTTGCTTGCTGTCCCGCTGCGCAAGGAGGACGAGTTCCTCGGTGCGTTCGTGGTTTATCGCCAGGAGGTGCGTCCCTTCACCGACAAGCAAATCGCGCTGCTCGAAAACTTCGCCGCGCAGGCGGTCATTGCAATTGAGAATGCGCGGCTAATTACCGAGACGCGCGAGGCATTGGAGCAGCAGACCGCGACCGCCGAGGTATTACAGGTCATCAACAGCTCGCCCGGCGATCTCGCGCCGGTCTTCGAGGCGATCCTGGAACAAGCTCACCAGCTTTGCGGAGCCGCTTTTGGCGCGTTGAATATTTATGCTGGCGACAAGCTGAGTGCGGTAGCGGTGCGCGGTCTCGTGAAGCCCTTTGCTGAACGCGTGCAGAGCGGGTTTATACCGAGCCACACGCATCCAGCGTCAGCGCTGAAGGAGGGGGCACCATTCGTCCAAGTCCCGGACATTGCAGAGGTTAACGACCCGATGGCGCGAGCCGCCTTCGAAGTCGGCGGCTTGCGGACTGTCCTCTTTATACCGCTGCGTCAGAGGGAACGCCTGCTGGGTAATATCGTCGCCGCACGGCCTGAGGTACGCCCATTCTCAGACAAGCAGATCGCCCTCTTACAGAACTTCGCGGCCCAGGCGGTGATCGCGATGGAGAATGCGCGGCTCCTTACCGAAACGCGTGAGGCCTTGGAGCAACAGACTGCGACCGCCGAAGTGTTGCAGGTCATCAATTCGTCGCCCGGCGACCTCAAGCCGGTGTTCGATGCAGTCTTGGAGAAGGCGCACAGCCTTTGTGGTGTCGCTTTTGGGGCTCTGGAGCTTCATGACGGCGGCAAATTCCGCGCTGTTGCGCTGCGGGGCCTGTCGGACCCGCTGGCCGAACTGTTGCACCATCCGCACGAGCCGACTCCGGGATCGCCTCTTTCGCGCCTGCTCGGCGGCGAACGGATCGTCCAAATCACCGATATGGCCGAATTGGCTAAGCAACACCCCGACGATCTGGGAGCGCAAGCGGGTGCCGAATACGGTCTACGCACCGTGCTCTTCGTGCCACTGCGCAAGGACGGCGCTCTGCTCGGCCACATAACAGCCGGTCGCCTCGACGAGGTCCGGCGCTTCTCCGACAAAGAAATAGCGCTGCTCGAAAACTTCGCGGCGCAAGCCGTCATCGCGATGGAGAATGCGCGGCTCTTGACCGAGACGCGCGAGGCCTTGGAGCAGCAGACCGCGACCGCCGAAGTCTTGCAGGTCATCAACTCCTCGCCGGGAGATCTTGCGCCTGTCTTCGACGCGATCCTGGAAAAGGCGCACACCCTCTGCGGTGCCGATTACGGATCTCTCCTGACCTACGACGGCGAGCGCTTTTGGCCGATTGCAAGGCACGGCGCAGCCGCGCGGTTGGCCGAAGGGATGCGGGAAGGCATCCGCCCATGGGCGGGTGGCGGACTGGACAAAATCGTTCGTGGCGAGGAGCCTTTTGCTCATATCCACGACATGGCGGAACTTGCCAAAATGGCACCGGACGACGCGCTGGCGCGCACGCTGGTAGAGATCGGTGGCATCCGCACCACGCTGGTGGTGCCCCTGCGAAAGGACAATGCGCTGCACGGCGTGATTACAGCCAATAGACGGGAAGTCCGCCCGTTCACCGACAAGCAGATCGCGCTGCTGCAGAACTTCGCGGCGCAGGCGGTGATCGCGATGGAGAACGCGCGGCTCTTGACGGAGACGCGCGAGGCTTTGGAGCAGCAGACCGCGACCGCCGAGGTGTTGCAGGTTATCAATTCCTCGCCCGGCGACCTCGCGCCGGTGTTCGAGGCGATATTGGAGAGGGGGCACAGTCTCTGCGGCATCGATTTCGGCGCTCTACAACTCCACGACGGGGGAAAATTCCGCTCTGTAGCTGCACGCGGCCTTTCCGAGGCGTTGGCGGAACTATTGCGTCAGCCGTTCGAACCGGTGCCTGGATCACCGCCATCGCGCCTACTTGAGGGCGAGCGGATCGTTCATATCGCTGACATGGCCGAATTGGCGCGACAGGCAGCAGTCGACGCCAGAGCGCAAGCCGTCGCCGAAGACGGCTTTCGAACGGGGCTTTTTGTCCCGTTAAGAAAGGATGTCGATCTACTGGGCTACATCGTCGCCGTGCGACGCGAGGTAAGGCTCTACTCCGAAAAAGAGATTGCCCTTCTGGAAAACTTCGCGGCGCAGGCGGTCATAGCGATGGAGAACGCGCGGCTGTTGACCGAGACACGCGAGGCATTGGAGCAACAGACTGCGACCGCCGAAGTATTGCAGGTCATCAACAGCTCGCCCGGCGATTTGGCACCCGTGTTCGACGCGATGCTGGAGCGAGCGACACGACTGTGCGCACCAGCGTTCGGGGTCCTGTTCACCTGGGATGGCGAACGCTTCCACCGGGTTGCTTGGCGCGGCGGCTCTGAGGAAGCGATCGGGGCGTCGCCCGGGGCAGTGATCCCGCCGCCAGGGTCGCCGGGTTACCGCCTCGTCCAGGGTGAAAACTGCGTGTCGATCGCCGATCTGGCGGCCGACGAGATCGCCCGCACGACACCAGTGCATCGCTTCGGCGCGCGCAGCTATGTCACCGTCGCGTTGCGCAAAGACGGCCGGTTGCTCGGCGGCATTGCAGTCTACCGCCAGGAGGTCCGGCCTTTTACCGATAAAGAGATTGCCCTCTTACAGAATTTCGCCGCGCAGGCGGTGATCGCAATGGAAAACACGCGGCTCATCACTGAGACACGCGAGGCCTTGGAGCAGCAGACCGCGACCGCTGAGGTGCTGCAGGTCATCAACTCATCGCCGGGCGATCTCGCGCCGGTGTTCGACGCGATACTGGAAAAGGCGCACAGCCTCTGCGGTGCCGATTACGGATCTCTCCTGACCTACGACGGCGATCGCTTTTGGCCAATTGCAAGGCACGGCGGCTCAGAGCGGTTAGCCGAGGCGTTGCGGGAAGGCATCCGCCCATGGGCGGGTGCCGGAATGGACGAAATCGTTCGTGGCGCGTCCTTTGCTCACATCCATGACATGGCGGAACTTGCCAAAATGGCACCGGACGACGCGCCGCCTCGCACTCTCGTCGAGATCGGTGGCATCCGCACCCAGCTGGTGGTGCCATTGCGAAAGGACAATGCGCTGCTCGGCGTGATTACAGCCAATAGACGGGAAGTCCGCCCGTTCTCCGACAAGCAGATCGCATTGCTGCAGAACTTCGCCGCGCAGGCGGTCATCGCGATGGAGAATGCGCGGCTCTTGAGCGAGACGCGCGAAGCGCTGGAGCAGCAGACCGCGACCGCCGAGGTATTGCGGGTCATCAACTCATCTCCCGGCGATCTCAAGCCCGTGTTCGAGGCGATCCTGATAAAAGCCCACACCCTGTGCGGGGCTGCTCACGGTCACTTAACGATTTATGAGGGCGGTAATTTTCGCGCGGTCGCGACCCATGCAGTGCCTGAGCATGTCGCTGAAGTGCTGCGACAGCCGGTTCCCGCCGGGGGGCTTCCACAGAAGGATGTTCGCGGGTGAACGCGTAATTCATGTCGCCGACCTCGCATCTTTCGCGGCCACGGAGGCCCACCCTGTCGGGCGTGCAGCCATTGAATACGGCGTCCGTACTCTGCTGATGGTGCCGCTGCGCAAAAACGGCTCTCTGCTCGGCTACGTAACGGCCCACCGCACCGAGGCGCGACCATTCTCGGAAAAGGAAATAACGCTACTCGAAAACTTCGCGGCACAAGCGGTCATCGCGATGGAAAATGTGCGTCTGATCACCGAGACGCGCGAGGCCTTGGAGCAGCAGACTGCGACCGCCGAGGTATTGCAGGTTATCAATTCCTCGCCCGGCGATCTTACGCCGGTATTCGACGCGATATTGGAGAAGGCACACGGCCTGTGCGGGATCACCCATGGAAGCTTGCATCTCTATGACGGTGAGAAGTTCCGTCCGGTGGCGATACGCGGAGCGGCATTGCTCGCAGAGCGGCTGCAGCAGAGCTGGACCCCAGGCCCCAACCATCCGATGCGCGCATTGATCAACGGAGACCGGTTCGCGCAAATCGATTTAGCGGAGATCGACGATCCGATTGCGCGGACCGTTGTCGAACTCGGTGGCGTCCGCACCACGCTTTTTGTCGCTCTGCAAAAAGACGACGCGTTGCTCGGTGTCATCACCGCTGGTCGCGACGAGGTGCGGCCCTTCACCGACAAGCAAATAGCACTGTTGCAGAACTTCGCTGCGCAAGCGGTGATCGCTATGGAGAATGCGCGGCTGATTACGGAGACGCGCGAAGCACTGGAACAGCAGACCGCGACCGCCGAAGTATTGCAGGTCATCAATAGCTCACCGGGCGACCTCGTGCCGGTCTTCGACGCGGTTGTCGAAAAGGCGATGCGGTTGTGCGGGGCGACCAATGGATACCTCTTCACCTATGACGGCGACCGCTTTTACCCCGCCGCAGTCCACGGCGACCCGCGCCTTGTCGCATGGCACCGGCGGCTTGGTCCCTTTCGACCGGCTGCAAACACCGGATTGGAGCGAATCCGCCGCGGCGAGCGCCTGGTCCACATTGCCGACCTCAGGGAGGAAGATGTTTTCCGAACTGTCCCAGAAATCCGCCAATTGGCCGAGATCAGCGGAGGCCGAAGCGTATTGGCCGTCGCGCTCCGTCGAGACGAAGCACTGCTCGGCGCACTGGGCGTTTATCGCCGGGAAGTCCAACCGTTCACCGACAAGCAAATCGCGCTGCTGCAGAATTTCGCGGCGCAGGCGGTTATTGCAATGGAAAATGCGCGGCTGATCACCGAACTGCGGCAGCGCACCAGTGATCTGCAGGAGTCGCTCGAATATCAGACTGCGACCAGCGATGTGCTCAAGGTGATCAGCCGATCGACCTTCGATCTCGAACCGGTACTGCAGACGGTCGCCGAAACGGCTGCGCGACTTTGCGAAGCGGAGATGACCAATATCTGGCGCCGCGAGGGCGAGGCGTTCCGTGCGGCAGTCGGGGTCGGCTTCCCGCCCGAGTATATTGCTTTCCGAGAAACCCACCGGATCACCCCGGGCCGCGGGACGCTCACCGGTCGGGTGGCGCTTGAGGGGCGGACGGTGCACATTATCGACAGCAAATCCGACCCCGAATACACCCTTACCGAGGCGATTACGTTAGCCAAAATCCGCACCCAGCTCGGGGTGCCGCTGATGCGTGAGGGGTCGCTGATTGGCACCATCAACCTGTGCCGCCAACGGGTGGAGCCGTTCACGGAAAAACAGATCGCACTCGTCACCACCTTTGCCGACCAGGCGGTCATCGCGATGGAGAATGCGCGGCTCCTAGGCGAATTGCACGAGCGCACCGATCAAGTAGCGGAGCTGAACCGCGGTCTCGAAGCGCGGGTCGCGGAACAGGTCGAGGAACTGGGGCGCGTCGGGCGGTTGAAGCGGTTTCTGGCACCTCAGCTTGCTGAACTGATCGTCTCGCAGGGCGACGAGAAGATCCTCGAAAGCCACCGCCGCGAGATCGTCGTCGTGTTCTGCGATCTGCGCGGCTACACCGCGTTTACCGAAACCGCCGAACCTGAGGAAGTGCTGGATTTCCTGCGCGAATACCATGGCGCGTTGGGACCGCTCGTCAGCCAGTTCGAGGGCACGCTCGACCAGTTCTCCGGTGACGGGATCATGGTGTTCTTCAACGATCCGGTGCCGTGCCCCGACCCGGCGGAGCGCGCGGTCAAAATGGCGATGGCGATGCGGGAGGCGGCGGGCACACTGATTGCGGCTTGGCGCTTGCACGGCTGTGAACTTGGTTTCGGCGCTGGCATCGCGCAGGGCTACGCGACCCTTGGCCAGATCGGCTTTTCCGAACGCTCCGGCTACACCGCGATCGGCACGGTCTGCAATCTCGCCGCCCGGCTTTGTGCTGAGGCCAAGGATGGGCAGATCCTGGTCAGCAGTCGCGTCGCGCGCGCGGTCGAGGCGGTTGCGACGCTGGAGGATCTTGGAAATTTGGAACTGAGGGGTCTTAGGAGGCCGGTCGCGGCATTCAATGTGGCCGATCTGATTAGCGGCGCACCGGCACCGGCCTGACACGAGGTCCCAAAAGCTCGCTGGAACGTGGCTCTCACGCGCCGGTACGGTGAGTTTACAATTATGCCGAGACCGACGGCCAATTTTATTAAGGGTTATATGCCGCGAAAATAAAATATGTGAGCGCGGGTAACCGAGCTTCAGGCGGCGCTCTGTGTGCCGGGCTGGGAAAACCGCCACGTATTAGCGGACAACGGCGAACTAGGGTAGCTGAGGTAACATTGATATTTCCAATTATAATATAATAAATCGAGGTTAGGCCTGATCATCGGCCACTCATATTGTTCGTATCGAAGGTCGGTCTTGCCAAGGCGGAGGGGCTCAACCCGGATCACCCGCAGAGGCGGCGGCGTGTACCGTTGGGCGAGTTGTGGTATCGTAGGCGATCTATTCGACCCAAGGTGGCCTGCCCAGCCATGGCCTCGACCCGCCGCCTCGCCGCGATTCTAGCCGCCGATGTGGCGGGATACTCGCGCCTGATGGGTGCCGACGAGGAGGGCACGCACGAGCGGCTGAGGGCGCACGTCCGGCAACTCGTCGAGCCGAAGATAAGGGAGCATAAAGGCCGGATCGTTAAAAATACCGGCGATGGCCTGTTGGCTGACTTTGCAAGTGTTGTTGACGCCGTGCGCGACGCCTGCGGCGCCCGGACTCTCCAGAATGCGGCTTCATGCGGCATTGATATGTAGGCAATCTCAGCCTCGTGAGGCTGCTGTCGGGGGCTGGATTAGCTCCAGCGTGCGGTGCGCGACCGCAGCGGTGGCGGCTTCGCCTTCGCCCGCGACCTGCACGGTCGGGAAGGCGAATTTGATGCCGTGCTCATCGAACTCCTTCTTGATCATTGCGTAGGCCTTGCGCCGGATCGCGAACTGCTCGCCTGGCACAGTCATCATTTTCGCGCGAATCTGCACCGCGTAATCGCCGAGGTTTTCGACCCCCTGCATCTTTAATGGTTGGAGGATCAGCGGCGCAAATTCCGGGTCCTTTTGCAAGTCCAGCCCGATCTGCTTGATCAGTTTCCTCGCCTTTTCGAGGTCGCTGTCATAGCTGATGCCGACCGTGATCTTGTCGATGACCCAGTCGCGACTCAGGTTCTGAATGGCGCCCAACAGGCCGAATGGCACGGTATAAACCGGGCCGCGGTGGTGTCTCAGTCGGACCGAACGAATGCTGAAGCCTTCGACCGTGCCCTTATAATTGCCGCTCTGGATGTATTCGCCGACCCGAAACGCATCCTCCAGCAGGAAGAAGACGCCCGAGATGACGTCGCGCACCAGGGTCTGCGCGCCAAAGCCGATGGCGATCCCGAAGACCCCAAGCCCGGCGAGCAGCGGCCCGATATTGAACCCCAATCTCTCCAACGCGGCGATGGTCCCGGCCACCACGATAAGGATCAGGACCGCATGGCGCAGCAGCGGCAGCAGTGTCGCAAGCCGCGAGACCGAACCCGGCACGGCCTGGTCCGCTTCACCCGGACTGACGGCTCGCGGCATCTTTTTATCGATGATGGCGCCGATCGCAGTCCACAGCACCCAGGCTGCGACAACCGTTATTGCCGCTTCAAGGACCGGCCGCGCGAACAGCTGTGCGAGACTGCCGGGCGCTGGCTCGACGAGATCGACGCCCCAGGTTTCAGCCAGCCAAACACCCCCTAGAATGCAGAGGAGTGCGTCAGAGAGGCGATGCAACGCGCGGCGTAGCCGCTCGCGGCGCAAGGTCAGCTGTACATCCGCTGCCTCAGCGAGGAACCGCCGCGCGATCACATTGTGGCCCACCTGCCCCAACACCGTGAGCACGACAACGATTCCCGTTGTGGCACTCGCGGCGCGCAATACCGAGGAGGTGCTTTGCCCGAGACGGATCTCGAATGCTGCCACTAGGTATATGCCGATCGCCAGGGCGATAAAGAACCAGTGCCACGAGGCTGCGACCGCGCGCCGGATCGGGCCCGGTTCCTGCCCCGTC
>Ga0306922_10001639_pt1 | contig 20170 bp, 18 predicted proteins | sample sta12Cox44000082_FD_203758 | JGI IMG/M metagenome (GOLD analysis project Ga0306922, IMG submission 203758) | Lab enrichment of tropical soil microbial communities from Luquillo Experimental Forest, Puerto Rico - statoxic.12C.oxic.44.000.082 (v2)... | ecosystem: Environmental > Terrestrial >... | reverse complement strand
CGGCGCCGTCCTCGGCCTCCTCGCCGCGCCGGGTGGCCTGCCGCTGGCCGCCGGTGTCCTTAGTCGCCATGCCGAAACCTCCGTCGTCCTCGGGCCTTCGCCACTCACACGCTATCTTCGCCTGCCAACGGGCGCTTCAACCCCTTGGGCCGGCCCTGGCCGGCCGTGGTTAACCCTGGCCAGTGAGCGCCGCGACCAGTTCCGCGGCGGTCTGGCAGCGGTCGATCAGGTCACCCACGTGCGCGCGGGTGCCACGCAGCGGTTCCAGGGTCGGCACCCGCTGCAGCGAATCGTGCCCGGGAATGTCGAAAATCACCGAATCCCACGATGCCGCCGCCACCGCGTCGGGGTACTTGGCCAGGCAGCGGCCGCGGAAATAGGCCCGGGTGTCGTCGGGCGGGGCCGTCACCGCCTGCGCGACCTCGGGCTCGGTGACCAGCCGCTGCATCCGGCCCCGGGCCAGCAGCCGGTTGTACAGGCCTCGTTCGGGCCGCAGGTCGGAGTACTGGAGGTCGACCAGCTGCAGCCGGGGATGGCCCCAGGCCAGCCCGTCCCGGTTCCGGTAGCCCTCCAGCAGCTCCAGCTTGGCCACCCAGTCCAGCTCCCGGGAGGCCAGCATGGGATCCTCGGCCAGCCGGGTGAGCAGCGATTCCCAGCGGTCCAGCACGTCCGCGGTCAGCTCGTCGATGTCGGCGCCGGCCCGGTCCTCGGCGTACTTGCGGGCCCGCTCCAGGTACTCCATCTGCAGCTGCACCCCGGTCATCTTGCGGCCGTCCCGCAAGGTGACCAGGTGCCGCAGCGCCGGGTCGTGCGAGATAGCCCGCAGCTCGGCGACTGGCGCCTCCAGCGCCAGCTCGCCGTCCAGGAACCTGTCCTCGATCATCGCCAGCACCAGCGAGGTGGTGCCCAGCTTGAGGTAGGTGCTGATCTCGCTCATGTTCGCGTCGCCGATGATCACATGCAGGCGGCGGTATTTCTCCGGGTCGGCGTGCGGCTCGTCCCTGGTGTTGATGATCGGCCGCTTCAGCGTGGTCTCCAGGCCGACTTCCACCTCGAAGAAGTCGGCGCGCTGGCTGATCTGGAATCCCTCGTTACGCCCGTCCTGGCCGATCCCGACCCGGCCTGCCCCGCAGATGACCTGGCGGGACACGAAGAACGGGGTCAGGTGCCTGACGATGTCGGCGAACGGGGTGGACCGCGCCATCAGGTAGTTCTCGTGGCAGCCGTAGGAGGCGCCCTTGTTGTCGGTGTTGTTCTTGTAGAGCTGGATGGGCGAGGTGCCGGGCACGGTCGCCGCCCGCGCGGCGGCCTCGGCCATCACCCGCTCGCCCGCCTTGTCCCAGATCACCGCCGACCGCGGGTTGGTGGTCTCCGGCGCGGAGTACTCCGGGTGCGCATGGTCCACGTACAGCCGCGCCCCGTTGGTGAGGATCACGTTGGCCAGGCCCAGATCCTCGTCGGTGAGCTGGGTCGCGTCCGCGGCATCCCGGGTCAGGTCGAACCCGCGGGCGTCGCGCAGCGGATTCTCCTCCTCGAAGTCCCACCGTGCCCGGCGGGCCCGGGCGGAGGTGGCGGCCTGGTAGGCGTTCACCACCTGGGACGAGGTCACCATCGCATTGGCACCAGGCTGCCCTGGCACGGAGATGCCGTACTCGGTCTCCGTGCCCATCACCCGGCGCACGCTCATGCGGCCAAGCCTAACCGGGGCCGCCGGCCGGAACGGCTCACAGATACTGGCCGGTGTTGGCGACGGTGTCGATCGACCGGCCCGCCTCGGTCCCGTGCTTGCCGGAGACCAGGGTCCGGATGTAGACGATCCGCTCGCCCTTCTTGCCCGAGATTCGCGCCCAGTCGTCCGGGTTGGTGGTGTTCGGCAGGTCCTCGTTCTCGCTGAACTCGTCCACGCAGGCGGTCAGCAGGTGGGCGATCCGCAGCCCCTTCTGGCCGGTCTCCAGGAACTCCTTGATCGCCATCTTCTTGGCCCGGTCCACGATGTTCTGGATCATGGCACCGGAGTTGAAGTCCTTGAAGTACAGGACCTCCTTGTCGCCGTTGGCGTAGGTCACTTCCAGGAACCGGTTCTCCTCGGTCTCGCTGTACATCCGCTCGACCACCCGCTGGATCATGGCCTCCACCGTCGCCCCGGCCGAATCGCCGTGCTCGGCCAGGTCGTCCGGGTGCAGCGGCAGGTCCGGCAGCACGTACTTGGAGAAGATGTCCCGCGCCGCCTCGGCGTCCGGGCGCTCGATCTTGATCTTGACGTCCAGCCGCCCCGGCCGCAGGATCGCTGGGTCGATCATGTCCTCCCGGTTGGAGGCGCCGATCACGATCACGTTCTCCAGGCCCTCGACGCCGTCGATCTCGCTCAGCAGCTGCGGCACGATCGTGTTCTCGACGTCGCTGGAGACCCCGGAGCCACGGGTGCGGAAGATCGAGTCCATCTCGTCGAAGAACACGATCACCGGCATGCCCTCGCTGGCCTTCTCCCTGGCCCGCTGGAACACCAGCCGGATATGCCGCTCGGTCTCCCCCACGTACTTGTTGAGCAGCTCGGGGCCCTTGATGTTGAGGAAGAAGCTCTTGCCCTCGCGTTCCTGCTCCGCGGTGCGGGCTGCTACCTTCTTGGCCAGCGAGTTGGCGACCGCCTTGGCGATCAGCGTCTTGCCGCAGCCGGGCGGGCCGTACAGCAGGACCCCCTTGGGCGGGCGCAGCTGGTGTTCCTTGAACAGGTCGGCGTGCAGATAGGGCAGCTCGATGGCGTCCCGGATCTGCTCGATCTGGGCGGCCAGCCCGCCGATCTCGGCATAGGTGATGTCCGGCACTTCCTCCAGGATGAGTTCCTCGACCTCGGCCTTGGGGATCCGCTCATAGACGTAGCCGGACCGGGGCTCCAGCAGCAGTGAGTCACCGCCGCGCAGGGTCATCTGCCGCAGCGGCTCGGCCAGCCGGGCCACCCGCTCCTCGTCCGCGTGCGAGATGACCAGGGCCCGGTCGCCGCCCTCCAGGATCTCCTTGAGCATGACGACCTCACCGATCGTCTCGTAGCCCTGGGCGATGACGACGTTGAGCGCCTCGTTGAGCACCACCTCCTGGCCTGGCCGGAGGGAGTCGAGGTCGACGGCGGGGCTGATGCTGACCCGCATCTTGCGGCCACCGGTGAAGACGTCGGCGGTGCCGTCCTCGCAGGCGCCGAGGAACACGCCAAACCCGGACGGTGGCTTGGCCAGCCGGTCCACTTCCTCCTTCAGCGCCACGATCTGGTCGCGTGCCTCCCGGAGCGTGTCGGCCAGCCGCTCGTTCTGCCCGGTCATGGTCGCGAGCCGGGTCTCAGCCTCGCGCAGCCGCTCCTCGACCAGCCGCGTCTGCCGCGGCGAATCGGCCGCCCTGCGGCGCAGCACCGCCACTTCCTCCTCGAGGAAGGAGATCTGCGCGGTGAGGTCTTTGACCTGGTCGTCATGCCGCGCGGAAAGCGAGCCGTCATCACGAGAGGCCACGCCCCCACCTCCTTCCGAAAGCAGGTCTCCAAGCAGGTCTCCCCTAGACCCTACCTATCGACACGTCTCCCGTAACCTGGGCAAGCAGCCCAGCCGGGATTCCCCTGCGGGTCACGGGCCGTCGCCGGTGTCCCGGGCACCCTTGGCCGGCCGGCGCTGGCGGGGCGGCGGAGTGGTGCCGGCGGCCAGCCGCCGGGCAGTCAGCAGGAAGCCGGTGTGGCCGATCATCCGGTGCCCGGGCCGGACCGCGAGCCCGTCCACGTGCCAGGGCCGGGTCAGCGACTCCCAGGCGGCGGGCTCGGCGAAGCCGCCCTGCTCCCTGATCGCCTCCACGGCCCGCGACAGCTGGGTCACGGTGGCCACGTAGCAGCAGATCACACCGCCCGGCAGCAGCGCGCCAGCGGCGGTGCCGACGTACTCCCAGGGCGCCACCAGATCCAGCACCACCCGGTCGAACGGCTCATCCGGCTGGAGGCTGGCCAGGTCGGCCAGGTGCAGCTGCCAGGCTGGGTGCGGGCCGCCGAAGAACCGTTCCACGTTGCCCCGGGCGATCTCGGCGAAGTCGGTCCGGCGCTCGTAGGAGACCAGCCGCCCGTCCGTGCCGACCGCCCGCAGCAGCCAGCATGACAGCGCCCCGGAACCTGCCCCGGCCTCCAGCACCCGCGCCCCCGGGAAGATGTCGGCCATGGCCACGATCTGGGCTGCGTCCTTGGGGTAGACGACCGCCGCGCCGCGCGGGGTGGCCAGCGTGAAGTCGGCCAGCAGCGGCCGCAGCGCCACATACGGGGTACCGCCCGAGAAGCGGACCACGCTGCCCTCGGGGCTGCCGATCAGGTCGTCATGGGCCAGCGAGCCCCGGTGGGTGTGAAAGGTCTTGCCGGGCTGCAGGACAATCAGGTGCTGGCGGCCTTTGGGGTCGGTGAGCTGGATCTGGTCACCAGCCTCGAACGGGCCGCGGCGCGGTCGCATCACGCCGGAAAGGCTAGCGTCACGTCCCGGCGAACGCGTGGTCAAGATCGGCGGTCGCCAGCACACCATAGACCTGGCCGGACGGTTCCACCAGCAGGTACTCCGAGGCCGGGGTCCGCCGCACGGCCTCGATCAGGGCCATCCCGGACAGGTCGGCGGGCAGGATGAGGCCGGGGTCGATGGTGCGGGCCAGCGATCCCGCCTCGATCCACGGGCGCCGCTGTGGCGGGGTGGCCATCACCGCGGTCTCGTTCACGATGGCGATCGGCCGGTCCTCGTGATCGACCACCACCAGGGCCCGGGCCTGGGCGGCGTCCGCCCGCCGGATCGCCTCCGCCAGCGGCAGGTTCGCCGGGATCGGGATGGCCCGCCGGGCCAGCGTCCGCGCCTGGATCCCGGGCAGCCGCTCGCGCACCCGGGTAGCCCGCATCGCCTGGGTGGCACCGCCCCACATGAAGGCCGCGATGACCGCCAGCCAGGCCACGTCGAACAGCTGGAGCTGGTTGCCCGCGAGCGTGTACAGGGCCAGCGGCACCACCAGCACCAGCACCGCCAGCACCCGGCCCGCCCAGGCCGCCGTCAGCGTCGCCGTGGCCGGGCGGCCGGTGACCTTCCACACGCCCGCCCGCAGCATCCGGCCGCCGTCCAGCGGCAGGCCGGGGAGCAGGTTGAACAGGCCGATCAGCAGGTTCGCCACCACCAGCTGGCCGACCAGGACGCCGGGCACACCGCTGTGCACGGCCCGCCAGACCAGGTAACCGCCGCCCGCCAGGGCCAGCGAGATGGCCGGCCCGGCCGCGGACACCGCCAGCTCCTGGCCCGGGGTCGGGGGCTCCTGCTCGATCTCGGAGAAGCCGCCGAGCGGGTACAGCAGGATCCGGCGCACCGGCAGGCCGAACGCCCGGGCCACCACCGAGTGGGTGAGCTCATGCACCAGCACCGACGCGTACAGCAGCACCACGAACGCGGCGGCCACCAGGTAGCGCAGATTGCCCGGGACGGACTGGGTCAGGTTGTGCGCGAACAGGAACACGAACAGGCCCGCGATCAGGAACCAGTAGGGCGAGATGAACACCGGGATCCCGAACGGGCGCGCGATCCTTACCCCGGGGCTGGGCTCTCTCGGCCCGGAGCTGCCCGGTGCGTTGCCTGCCACGCCCCCGATGCTACGTCCTGGCCCGGGCGGGCCGTACTGGCCTGGCCGGGGCGGCCCGCCGGCGCGCCGGGCAAATCACGGCCAAGTGTCATAGCCGTCCCCTACCCTCCCAGGCATGGGCAATGAGACCACGGCGGCAGCCCCGGCCGCCCCGCCGGACGAGCTGCCGCGGCGGCGGTCGCTATCGCCGTCCCGGGCTGGTGACTTCCTGACCTGCCCACTGCTCTACCGGTTCCGGGTCATCGACCGGCTGCCGGAGCCACCGAGCCCGGTAGCGGTCCGCGGCACGCTCGTGCACGCGGTCCTTGAGCACCTGTTCGACCAGCCGGCCCGGGGCCGGACGCCCGAGCAGGCCCACTCGCTGCTGGCGCCGGAGTGGGAGCGGCTGGCCGCCGACGAACCCGAACTGGCCAGCCTGTTCGGCAGCGACGCGGAGCGGGTGGCCTGGCTGGCGGGCGCGGGCGAGATGCTCGACCGCTACTTCACGCTGGAGGATCCGCGCCGGATCGAGCCGGCGCACCGGGAATTGTGCGTGGAGGCCGACCTCGCCTCCGGCCTGCGGCTGCGCGGCTACATCGACCGGCTGGACGTGGCGCCCGGCGGCGAGATCCGGATCGTGGACTACAAGACCGGGACCGCTCCGCCCGAGGAGTTCGAGGCCCGGGCGCTGTTCCAGATGAGGTTCTACGCGCTGGCCATCTGGCGGTCCCAGGGCCAGGTGCCGGCCATGCTCCAGCTGATGTACCTGGGCAACGGCGAGATCATCCGGTACTGGCCGGATGAAGCCGACCTGCTCGCCACCGAGCGGAAGGTGGAGGCGCTGTGGCGGGCGATCGAGCGCGCCTACCTGCAGCGGGACTGGCGGCCGCGGCCGGGCCGGATCTGTGAATGGTGCGCGCATCAGGCGATCTGCCCGGCGTTCGGGGGCACTCCCCCGCCGGTTCCCGACGATCTGCCGGACAGCCTGGCCGACGTGGCCGTCCCGGAGACCGCGCAGGATGCGATCGCCAGCATTTGACAACATGCGATTAGTCTCGTGATACTAATCGCATGAATCTTACCCGGCTTATGGTGCTCGGCGTGCTGGCCCAGCACGGCCCGCGGCACGGTCACGAGATTCGCCGGATGGCCGAGGTGACCAACGTCGGCGAGTGGGGCGGCGTCAGCGTCGGTGCGCTCTACCGGGAGCTGCGCGTGATGGAGGCGGAGCACCTGGTCGAGCCGGTCCGCACCGAGCAGGTGGGCCGCCGGCCGGCGCGCACCGTTTACTCGATCACCGGTGAGGGCCAGCTGGAGCTCGCCATGCTCCGGGAGAAGGCGGTTCGCAGCATGCACTGGGGCCCGGATCCGCTCGGCGTGGCCCTCACCTTCGGCGGCACCGACCCGGGGGAACTTGCCAGCTGGCTGCACGCCCGGCGGGAGATGTACGCGATCACCAGCAGCCAGATCGAGGACGAACGGCAGCGCCTGCTGGCCAAGGGCTACCTGGACCCGCTGCCAGCGGCGGTGATGTACCGGGCCCAGCTGCACGCGGAAACCGAGGTGCGCTGGCACGACGAAGTCGCAAAGATCCTGGCTGACCTGCCAGCACCGAATGAGGATGGGCATGACGATCATTGAGGCACACGGGCTGGCCCGGACGTTCCGCAGCCGCAAGCGCACCGTGGAAGCGGTCCGCGGGGTGGACCTGAGCGTGGCCGAGGGTGAGATCGTCGGCTTTCTCGGGCCCAACGGCGCGGGCAAGACGACCACCCTGCGGATGCTCACGACACTGCTCAGCCCGACCGCGGGCACCGCCACCGTGGCCGGGGCCGATCTGCTGGCCGACCCGGTCGGCGTGCGCCGCCGGATCGGGTACGTGCCGCAGGCCATCGGCGCCACCGGTGGTGGCTCCGACCCGAACGCCACCGTGGCCGAGGAGCTCACCTTCCAGGCCCGGATGTACCGGGTGCCGGCCGGCGAAATCGCCGCCCGGGCCGGCCGGCTGGCCGCCCAGCTGGAACTGGCCGGGCTAGAGGACCGGCTGGTCAAAACGCTGTCGGGCGGCCAGCGGCGGCGGCTGGACATCGCGCTCGGGCTGGTTCACTCCCCCCGGCTGGTCTTCCTGGACGAGCCCACCACCGGGCTCGACCCGCAGAGCCGGAGCAACCTGTGGGAGCACATCCGCAAGCTGCGCCAGGAGCTGGGCACCACTGTCTTCCTGACCACCCACTACCTGGAAGAGGCTGACGCCCTGTGTGACCGGGTGCTGGTCATCGACTACGGCCGGATCGTCGCTGCGGGCATGCCGGAGGAGCTCAAGCGCCGCATCTCCGGCGATGTGATCACGCTCAGCGTCAGCGGCGATCCCGGCACCGCCCGCGACCTGCTGGCCGGCCAGCCTGGCGTCCGCGAGGTGGGCCTGGACGGCCGGGCGCTCCGGCTCGGCGTGGAGCGCGGCGAGGAGGCACTGCCCGGGCTGCTGCGGGCGCTGGACGGAGCCGGCCTCGCGCTGGAGTCCATCCAGCTGGCCCGGCCCAGCCTGGACGACGTGTTCCTGACCGTGACCGGCCGGTCCCTGCGCGACGACTCATCCCCCGCCCTCCCGGCCCGGGTCCCGGCCGGGACCAGCAGCTGAAAGGCGGCGAACCATGGGCTTCCTCACCGACACCTTGCTGATCTTCCGCCGCCAGCTGCGGCTGTCCCTGCGCAACCCGGCATGGGTGATCATCGGGCTGGTCCAGCCCATCTTGTACCTGCTGTTCTTCGGGCCGCTGCTGACCAGGATCGCCAGTGGCGGCGTCCCCGGCTTCCCGGCCGGGAACGCCTACCGATTCTTTGTGCCTGGCCTGCTCATCCAGCTGGGCCTGTTCGGCGCCGCCTTCGTAGGCTTCTCGATCATCGCCGACTGGCGGGTGGGGGTGGTCGAGCGGCTGCGGGTGACCCCGGTGAGCAGGCTCGCCATCCTCAGCGGGCGGCTGCTGCGGGACGTGCTCACGCTAATGGTGCAGGCGCTGGTGCTGGTCCTGGCCGGGGTGGTGCTGGGCATGCGGGTCCCGGCCGCCGGGCTGCTGATCGGCATGTGCTTTGTCGGGGTGGTGGCGATCAGCCTGGCCGCCATCTCCTACACGGTCGGCCTGCTCACCAAGAGTGAGGACGTGCTGGCCCCGATGATCAATATGGTGGTGGTGCCGCTGATGCTGCTGTCTGGCATCATGCTGCCGATGACACTCGGGCCCGGCTGGCTGCAGGGGATCGCCCGGGCCACGCCGTTCCGCTACATCATCGATGCCATGCGCGCGGCCTTCGCCGGGCACTATGCGAGCACGATCATGCTGGAGGGGGTGCTGGTGTCGGTCGGGCTGGCCGCGCTGTGCCTGTGGATCGCCTCCCGGGTATTCGTGCGGGAGAACGCATGACCGGGGCGGGCGTGCCGGGCACCGGCACCGCCGTGGTGCATGTCCTGCACGAGGGGTACGCCCGGGAGGATGACGGCGGTGACCGGGTCACCAGCACCGTCACCCTGATCACCGACGGCAGCCGGGTGATCGTGGTGGACCCGGGGATGGTGGCGGACACCGGCGCGCTGCTAGCCGCGCTGGCCGCGGCCGGCCCGGCCCCGGCGGATGTGACCGACGTGGTGTTCAGCCACCACCATCCCGACCACACCATCAACGCCGCGCTGTTCCCCGCCGCCCGGGTGCACGACTACTGGGCCAGCTATCAGGGGGACCTGTGGATCGGCCGGGACCCAGGGGACTTCGCGCTCACCCCATCGGTGTGGCTGGTGCCCGCCCCCGGCCATACCGGGGAAGACATCGCGACCCTCGCCGCCACCGCCGACGGCGTGTACGCCTGCACGCACGCCTGGTGGGGTGAGGCCGGGCCGGCCGAGGACCCGCTTGCTGCCGACCTGGCGGCGCTGCACGCCAGCCGGGCCCGGCTGCTCACGGTGGCCAGCGTGATCGTGCCCGGGCACGGGCCCGCCTTCCGGCCCGGGCCGGGCACGCCCCGCTGACCAGCGCGCCGTCAGGCCGGCTCGCCCTTGATCGTGAACGAGGCCAGCCGCCGGGCGGCGATCACCAGCGTGATGGCGGTGACCGCCACCCCCATGCCGACCGCCGTCGGCAGGGCCAGCGCGGCGGTCAGGCCCGGCTGGTGCGCGATCGAGTTGGCGATCCCCAGCGAGTACTGCCCGACCGACAGCAGCCGGGCACCAGGCACCAGATTGCCGAGCAGGCCCTCCCAGATCAGCGCGTAGAGCAGGCCGAATGCGATCGCCCGGGTGGTCAGCACCGAGATCATCAGGAAGACCGCGTTGTACATCAGTGACCCGGCCAGCACGCCCACGAACAGGCCGGTGGCCTGCCGGGGCGGGACGGCGACCAGGCCCGCCAGCAGCTCGGGCAGCCCGGCGAAGATCATGGTGAGGACCGCCGCGACGGCGTACTTGGCCGCGATCACCAGCGGCCGGCGCACCGGGGTGGCCAGCAGGTGGATGATGCTGCCGTCGTCGATCTCGGCACCGAGCACGCTCGTCCCGATCAGCAGTGCGGTCAGCGGCAGCACCACGGTGAACCCGAACAAGCCAAGGATCGCGGCCGGCCAGTTGGCGTGCTCCGGATGGGCCAGCTGCAGCGCCACCGTGACGCCAATCAGGACCAGCGGGGTGATGCCGAACAGCAGGGCCCGCTTGCGGCCCAGCGTCGCCCGCAGCGTGATGCCGGCGATGACCCGGCCCTGGGACGCGGACATAATCCCCCCTCAGCTCTCGACCAGATAGGCGAAGACGCTCTCCAGTGACTCGTCGGCAGGCAGCAGCTCGGTCAGCCGGATCCCCTCCCGGCGGGCCATCGGCACCAGTTCCCGGGTGAACGCGCCGTAGTCACTGGTGCGCACCTGCAGCCCCCGGCCGGTCACCTCCACCCCCGTCACCGCCGGGCGGCCGAGCAGGCTCGCCCCGAGCCGGCGGTCGTCGGAGGTCCGCACCACGAACACGTGCGGACGGCTGGTCATCAGCCGCCGGATGGCCCGGAAGTCGCCGGACGCGGCCAGCCGGCCCGCCACGATCACCTGGATAGTGCCGGACAGCCGCTCCACCTCTTCCAGGATGTGCGAGCTGAACAGGATCGTCCGGCCCTGCTCACCCAGCCGGTGCAGCAGCTCCATCATGTGCAGCCGCTGCCGCGGATCCATGCCGTTGAACGGCTCATCGAGCAGCAGCACCGGCGGGTCGTGCACCAGCGCGGCCGCCACTTTGATCCGCTGCCGCATGCCCTTGGAGTAGGTGGAGATCCGGCGGTCCTGCGCGTCGGCCATCTCCACGATCTCGATCGCGCGCCGGGCAGCAGCCACCGGATCCGGCAGCTTGTGCAGCCGGGCGGTGGCGGTGACGAAGGCCTCGCCGGTCAGGAACGCATACACCGAGTCGCGCTCGGGAACCAGGCCGACGGTCCGGTAGACGCCGGGACGGTGCCAGCTGGCCGCGCCGCCGACGGTCAGTTCCCCCCGCGAGGGCGGCAGGAACCCGGCGATCAGGTGCAGCAGGGTGGACTTGCCAGCCCCGTTCGGGCCGAGCAGGCCGGTCACCCCCGGCCCGATGGACATGCTGATGTCGTTGACCGCTACCACGTTGCCGTACCAGCGGGACACATGCGCCAGCTCGATGAAGGTCATGACAGCCCCGCCCGCAGGTAACGGACGGCCAGCCAGCCGAGGCTGGCCGCCAGCAGGGCCAGCAGCATCACCCCGTAGACCGCTCCCAGGCTGCCGGGCGGTGGCACCGGGCTGGGCGAGGTCCCCCCCAGCCACTGCCTGACCCCCTCCAGCACGGTCACCGGGCTGATCAGGCCGGCCAGCCGGGCGGCCAGCGGCGCACCGGCCAGGCCTTTCGGGCCACCGCCCACCCCGATCAGGATCGAGGCGAGCGTCCAGGTGAGGAAGAAGTAGATGGCGATCGCCCCGGTCGCGTACGCGCGGCGGCCGGTGCAGGAGGCGATCGCCAGCCCGCCCGCGGCCAGCAGCACCGCCCACAGCACCCCGATCAGCAGGCCGGGGAAGAGCGCCCGGGTCTGCGCCCAGATGGCCGCCCAGCCGCCGGCGTTGACGATCGTGCCGAGGTACAGCAGCAGCAGCGGGATCTCGATCAGCAGCAGGCAGGCCGCGGTGAAGGCCAGGAACTTGGCCAGCGGGTAGTCCAGCCGCCGCAGCGGCCGGGACAGGTAGAGCGGCAGCACGTGGCTGCGCAGGTCCCTGGACATCAGCTCGGGCGCCTGCGCGGCAACGAAGATGGTCATCATGAGCGCGCGCAGCCGGAACACGTAGGTGTCGTAGGGGAACAGGCGGCCATGGCCGCCGGCGGTCGTGACCGCGTTCACCACCGCCGGCAGGCACATGATGACGAACACGAGCACCGGCACGATCTTGGCCCGGGCGCCGCGGCCGAGCCCGAATGCCGACCGCAGGCTGTGCCAGGCCAGCGCACGGACGATGGCGGGCCGGCCCAGCCGCGGCCCGTCATAGTGCTGGTAGCCCAGGTCGTGGATCACCCCGGTGGTCATCGGGTGGCCTCCAGTTCTGGCTGATCGGCGAACAGTTCCGCGACCTGCCGCCGCCGCTGCTCCAGCCGGTTCAGCGGCAGGCCCAGATCCGCAATCGCGTCCCGGATCAGGTCATAGGTCGCCTCGCCGTCCAGCTGGACCAGCAGCACCCGGCCGTCAGGCCGGCAGCTGGCGCCGCGCCGGGCAAGCTCGGCGGCCAGTTCCGGGAGGCCCTCGTCCACCTCGACCGCGAGCACCTGCCGGGTGCTGGTGAAGCTGGTGATCGTGTCGGCCCGCAGCAGCGCGCCCGCCTCCAGCGCCACCAGGTGGTCGCAGATCCGCTCCACCTCGCCGAGCAGGTGGGAGGAGATCACGATCGAGATGCCGAACTCGCCGCCGATCCGGGCGATCAGATCCAGCATCGCGGTCCGGCCGCCGGGGTCCAGGCCGGTGGTCGGCTCATCCAGCAGCAGCAGCCGGGGATCGCCGACCAGCGTCTGGGCCAGCTTGACCCGCTGCTTCATGCCGGTCGAGTAGCCGCCGATCATCCGGTACCGCTCCTCGTACAGGCCGACGTGCCGCAGTGACTCAGCGGCGCGCTCACGGGCGGCAGTGCGCGGCAGGCCGGACATCCGGCCCAGGTGGGTGACGAATTCGGTACCGCTGACGTCCGGTGGCAGGCAGTCGTGCTCGGGCATGTAGCCGGTGTGGCCGCGGACCCAGTCGCCGCTGGTGGCGGTGTCGTGGCCAAGGACGCTCGCCCGGCCGCTGGTCGGCGGCACCAGGCCCAGCAGGATCTTGATCAGGGTGGACTTGCCGGCCCCGTTCGCGCCAATCAGCCCGGTGATGCCGGGCGCGAACCTGACAGTCAGGCCGTCTAGCGCGGTCACCCCGCGCGGGTAGCGCTTGGTCAGCGCCTGGATATCAATCACCATCTCGGTCACGCCGCCAGCATGGCCCCCGCCGGTGGCCGCCGTCATCAGCCTGTGGTCGTAGAACCACAGGCCGGCGTGCCCCGGCCGCGGTGGCGTTACCGTGAACGGGTGACCACCCGCCCGCCGCGGAGCACGCGCATCCGGCCCCGGATCTGGGTGGCGCTCGACTACCTGCTGGCAGCCGGCTGCGCGCTGCTGGTCTACGCCATGCTGTTCCGCCCGTACGGCGCCTACCAGCTGGGCCTGACCGGCTGGTATGCCCGCACCTGGCTGCCGGCGCTGCTGGCGGTCTGGGTGTCGGCGCCGGTCGCGGTGCGCCGCCGGTACCCACTGGCCGCGCTGGCGGTAGCGCTGGCCGGCTGCGCGGCGACGCTGGCAGTGGGCGGGGAGATCAGCCGGGGCCCGTTCGTACCGCTGGCGCTGGTGCTCTTCCGGGTGGCGGTGGCCTGCCCGGGCCCGGCCGCGCTGGCCGGGCTGGCCAGCTCGCTGCTGCTGATGATCGTCCAGGCTGCGACCCTGCACGTGGACGGCAACGGTGCGGGCAATGCGATCGCGGCCGGGCTGGTGCTGGTGGTGTGCTGGCTGGCCGGCTATATCGCCCGGCAGCGCCGTGCCTACCGGACGCGGCTGCAGCAGCAGGTGGCGGAAGTGGCGGTGACCGAAGAGCGGCTGCGGATCGCCCGGGAACTGCACGACGTGGTGGCGCACAGCCTGACGGTGGTGGCGGTGCAGGCTGGCTTCGCCGAGTACGTCTTCGACCGGCAGCCCGACCAGGCCCGGTCGGCGCTGGCGGCGATCCAGACGGTGACCAGGGAGGCGCTCGCCGACATGCAGCGGATGCTGGGCGCGCTGCGGCGCGGCGGGCTCGGCGACGCCGGCCAGACGGCCGCGCTCGCGCCCGCGGCGGGCCTGGCCGACCTGGACCGGCTGGTGGCCGGCACGGCCGGGGCCGGGGTGCAGGTGCAGGTCAGGCAGCACGGCCAGGCCCGGGCGATCCCGGCGGGCGTCGACCTGTCGGCTTTCCGCATCGTGCAGGAGGCACTGACCAACGTGGTCAAGCACTCCGGTGCCGACTCCTGCCAGGTCAGCATCGACTACGCGGACGATGGCCTGGCGGTGGAAATCACCGACCCGGGCGGCGAGAACGGCCGGGCAGCGGCCGGGCTGGCCCCTGGCCCAGGCCACGGCATCGCCGGGATGGCCGAACGGGTCAGCCTGTGCGGTGGCGACTTCGCCGCCGCCCCGCTGCCCGGCCGCGGCTTCCGGGTGGCGGCGCGGTTCCCGCTGCCGGGTGCGGACCGGTGACCATAAGCGTGCTCGTCGCCGACGACCAGGCCCTGGTCCGGGCGGGCTTTTGCGGCATCATCGCCGCCACCCCGGGCCTGGCCGTGGTGGGCGAGGCCGGTACCGGCGCGGAAGCGGTCACGGTGGCCCGCCGGGCCGGCCCGGATGTGGTGCTGATGGACGTGCGGATGCCGGTCATGGACGGGATCGAGGCCACCCGCCAGATCACCGGGCCGGGCGGCGCCGCGGGCAGCCGGGTGCTCATCCTCACCACGTTCGACCTCGACGAGTACGTCTACGCGGCGCTGCGTGCCGGGGCCAGCGGCTTCCTGCTGAAGAGCACCAGCCCGGCCGACCTGGTCGCCGCGGTCAAAGTGGTCGCCGAGGGTGACGCGCTGCTGGCGCCGAGCGTGACCCGGCGGCTGGTGGCCGAGTTCGTGCGCCGCCCGGTCACCGCACCGGCCGGCACCCGTCTGCCCGGCGGCGGGCTGGCCGGCCCCGGCCCGCCGGCCGCGCTGGCCGCGATTACCGCCCGCGAGCGGGAGGTGCTGGCGCTGATTGCCAGCGGGCTGTCCAACACCGAGATCGCGGACCGGCTGGCGATCAGCCCGGCCACCGCCAAGACCCATGTCGGCCACCTGCTGACCAAATTGGACGCACGGGACCGGGTGCACCTGGTCATCCTCGCCTACCAGGCCGGGCTCGGCCCGGCCGGCTGACCTGCTCGTATGCTTCCGGCATGCAGCTCTTTCAGGTGGATGCCTTCGCCGACGAGGTGTTCGGTGGCAACCCGGCCGCGGTCTGCCTGCTCGCCGGGCCGGCCGGCGCGGCGTGGATGCAGTCCGTGGCCAGCGAGATGAACCTGTCCGAGACGGCCTTTGTCGAGCCCCGCGGCGCCGGCTACGGCCTGCGCTGGTTCACCCCGGTGGCAGAGGTCGGCCTGTGCGGGCATGCCACCCTGGCCAGTGCCCACGTCCTGTATGAGGCCGGGCTGGTCTCCCCCGCCGAGCCGGTCCGGTTCGATTCGGTCAGCGGACCGCTCATCGCCCGCCGCGAGGACGGCCTGCTGGTGCTGGACTTCCCGGCCCGCCGGGCCGAGCCGGCCCCGCCCCCGGCCGGGCTGCTGCCCGCCCTCGGTGTCGGCACGGTGGTCTGGTCCGGCCAGGGCGAAGACGACGTCATGGTGGTCCTGCCCCAGGAGGATGACGTCACCGGGCTGCGGCCAGACACGGTGGCACTGGCCGGCCTGGAGACCAGGGGGGTGATCGTGACCGCGCCCGCGTCCCGGCCTGGTGCCGATTTCGTGTCCCGGTTCTTCGCCCCCGCGGTGGGCATCGCGGAGGACCCGGTGACTGGCTCCGCCCACTGCACTCTCGCCCCGTACTGGGCGGAACGGCTGGGGCGCGACAGCCTGACCGGGTACCAGGCCTCGGCCCGCGGCGGTACCGTCCGGGTCCGGCTGGCCGGGGAACGGGTGCTGCTGGCGGGCCGGGCGGTGACGGTGTTCGCCGGCCAGCTGAGCGACGCCGCCCTCGGCCCGCTGGCCGGCTAGGCCGGTCTCACCCGCGGTATGTCTCTCACCGGCCGACGGCATACCCCTGCATGCCGCGCGGATTGGCCGCCGCGTAGAGAAGGCCGTCCGCGCGCGCCACGGCACTGACCCGGCCAAGTGACCACGCGGGGGCGACGGTCACCTGGTGCCCCCGGCGGGCCAGCCCGGCGATCACGTCCCGCCCCACCCGCTCTTCCACGTGCACGGCCAGCGGGAAGGATTCCCGCGGGTAGAACGACGAGGGAAAGTGCCGGGTGTGGAAGGCGGGCGCGTCGATCGCCTCCTGCAGGTTCATGCCGTACTGCACGTGGTTGAGGAAGAACCCCAGGGTCCACTGATCCTGCTGGTCACCGCCCGGGCTGCCGAACGCCAGGTACGGCTCACCGCCGCGCAGCGCCAGGGTCGGCGACAGGGTCGTGCGCGGGCGCTTGCCGGGCGCCAGCGTGTTCGGCAGCCCGGGCGTGAGCGTGAACATCTGCGCCCGGGTGCCCAGGCAGAACCCCAGCCCGGGGATCACCGGCGAGCTCTGCAGCCAGCCACCGCTCGGGGTGGCGGTGACCACGTTGCCGAACCGGTCCGCGACGTCCAGGTGGCAGGTGTCGCCGGGGTGCCGGGTGGCGGCCAGTGCGGTGACCGGCTCGCCGGTCCAGCCGCCGGTCACCGCGAGGGCGGGGGCCGCGCTGGCCGCGTAGCCGGGCAGCCGCGGCGTCCGCCCGTCCGGGGAGCCCGGCCGCAGGTCCGGCGACGCCTGGTCGCCGACCAGGCGGCGGCGCTGGTCCGCGTAGCCCGCTGACAGCAGCGCCGCCAGCGGCACGTCGGCCTGCCGGGGGTCGCCGTACCAGGCCTCGCGGTCGGCGAACGCGAGCTTCGCACACTCCACCACGGTGTGGATGTAGTCGGTGCCGCCGGGCGCCATCGCGGCCAGGCCGAAACCGGCCAGCAGCGCCAGTTGCTGGCCGAAGACCGGGCCCTGCCCCCAGGGGCCGGTCTTGCAGACGGTGAGACCGGCGTAGCCGGCGGTGGCCGGCGGCTCGCTGGACGGCCGCCAGCGGGCCAGGTCGTCCGCGGCCAGCAGTGCCCGGTGCGGCTCGCCGGTGACGTCCATCACCTCCGCCCGGGCCAGGTAGGCCCCGATCGCGTCGGCCACGAACCCGTCGTAGAAGGCCCGCCGGGCAGCCTCGATCTGCGCCTCCCGGCCCGGGCCGGCGGCCTCCGCTTCGGCCAGGATCCGCTGGTAGGTGTCCGCCAGCAGCGGGTTGGCAAACCGCGTGCCGGCCGCCGGCACGCCAGCTGCCAGGTAGACCTCGGCCGAGGTCGGCCAGTGGTCGCGGAACGCGGCGGCCACCGACGCGATGCCGGCGCTGATTCCGGGCAGGACCGGGTAGCCGTCCCGCGCGTAGCCGATCGCGTACTCCATCACGTCGCGCAGCCGCAGCCGGCCGTGCGCGGCGAGCAGCAGCAGCCAGGTACCGAACGCGGCTGGCACACACGCGGCCAGCAGCCCGCTGCCGGGCACCAGGTCAAGCCCGAGCTGGCCAAACGCCTGCGGGGTAGCCGCCGCCGGGGCGGGGCCCTGGCCGTCCAGCACGAAAACCGCGCCCTCGCCCGCGTCGTAGCCAATCACCGGCACCTCACCGCCAGGGCCGTTCAGGTGGGGTTCGACCACCTGCAGCACCAGCCCGGTCGCTACCGCCGCGTCGAACGCGTTGCCGCCCTTTTCCAGCACCGCCATCCCGGCTGCCGAGGCGAGCCAGTGGGTGGATGCGACCATCCCGAACGTGCCCGCCAGCTGCGGGCGGGTGGTGAACGTGGACCCCTGCGGGATCATGCGAACTCCGCCACGTGCCGATTCTCGCAACCACCTGACCCGGCTGGCAGCCCCTGACAGTGCGAGATACCTCACCTAACGACGGCACCGGTGACAGCCGGGGCCACTGCCACAGCGCCGTCATGGCCCAGCCGCCGCGATACCGTCGGGGCCATGACCGATGAGCTAGCACCCCGCCTGCGGGCGGTATGTGACCTGAACGTCGCCGAATTGCGCGAGTACGGCGGGCGGCACGAGTACGACGGCATGATCCAGGATCTCTCGCCCGCCGGGGTGCGGTCGGCCCTGGCCGCGCTGGCAGCGGCGGCCGGGACCGGCGAGACTCTTGAGGATCCGCACGACGAGGCCCAGCTGGCCGCATTCGAGGACCGGGCGCGGATCGTGTTCGGGGAGCTGAAACTGCACCGCAAGAACCCGCTGCTGCACCTTTCCGGCCTGGACCTGGCGTGTTACGACCGCGACTACGCGCCGCAGGCCGACCGGGACCGGGCGCGGCTCACCCACCTGGGCCACTGGCCGCAGGCCATCGATGCCGCCGTCGCCGCGCTCGATCAGCTGAGCGCGCCGGTCGCGGCCGCCCTGCTGGCCGGGATCAAGGGCCTGGCGGCCGGTATCCCGGCGGACGCGCCGCCTGCCGTTGCCGCCGACGGCCGGGCGGCTCATCAGCGGCTGGTCAGCGCCGTCACCACCGCCGCCAGTTCCGGGCCACCGGATGCGGCCCTGGGCGCCCCGGCGCTGACCGCGCTGATGGGTGGCTCGGAGCGGCTGGACGTCGACCTCGGCCGGCTGGCGGAGCAGGCCGACGCCGAACGCGACCGGCTGCGGGACCGCCTGTCCGCCAGCTGTGCCCGGATCGACCCCGGACGGCCGCCGCTGGAACTGGCCGCCGAGCTGGTCCGTGATCACCCCGATGCGGGCGGGGTCATCGACGCCGCCCGGCACTGGACCGAGCGCGCGATCGCGTTCACCAGGGAGCGGGAACTGGTGCCGTACCACGACGGCCAATGCCTGGTCGGCCTGGCCCCAGAGTCCCGGCGGTGGGCGATGGCCATGATGTCGACGGCCGCGCCTGGTGAGCCGGAGGGCCCGTCGTGGTACTACATCACCCCGCCGGATGAGGCCTGGCCGGCCGACCAGGCGGCGGAATGGCTGGAGGTGTTCAGCGCGACGACCCTGCCCGGGATCACCGTGCACGAGGTCGCACCCGGGCATTTCTCGCACGGCCGGGCGCTGCGCCGGGCGGCCACCCCGGTCCGGCGACTGCTGCACTCGGAGGCCTTCGTGGAAGGGTGGGCGCACTACGCCGAGGAACTGTGCGTCGAGGAAGGATTCTGCGCCGACGACCCCCGCTTCGAAATCGGCGTGTGGCTGGAAGCCCTGGTCAGAGTGACCCGGCTGGCCTGCGCGATCGGCGTGCACACCGCGGGCATGACGGTCGAGGAGGGGGCGCGGCGGTTCTCGTCGGACACCCACCTGTCCGGCCCGGCGGCACTGTCGGAGGCCCGGCGGGCTACCTTCGACCCGACCTACGGCCGCTACACCTGGGGCAAGCTGGTGATTATGGAACTGCGTGAGCAGGCCAGGCAGCAGTGGGCCGCCGGGTTCACCCTCCAAAGGTTCCACGCCGCGATGCTGGCGCTGGGCTCGCCGCCGCTTGGCCTGCTCGGTACCGCCATCGTCCGCGGCTGATGGCCGTCCCGGGCGCTCAGTTGTCGCCCGGGACCACCATCCCGGTCTCATAGGCCAGGATTACCGCCTGCACCCGGTCCCGCAGGCCGAGCTTGGCCAGCACGTGGCCGACGTGGGTTTTCACCGTCGCCTCGCTCACCACCAGGTCACCGGCGATCTCGGCGTTGCTGCGGCCGCGGGCGATCAGCCGCAGGATGTCGCGTTCCCGGCTGGTCAGCGAGGCCAGCGCGGCCGGCGAGGGCGCCATCGCCGGCGGCTTGCGGGTGAACGCCTCGATCAGCATCCGGGTCACCGACGGTGCCAGCAGCGCGTCCCCGGCCGCGGCCGCCCGCACGGCCGCGATCAGGTCGTGCCGGGGTGCGTCCTTGAGCAGGAAGCCGCTGGCCCCGGCCCGCAGCGCCTCGTACACATACTCGTCGAAACCGAAGGTGGTCAGCATGACCACCTTCGGGCCTGGCCCGCCGGTCCCGGCGATCAGCTTGGTGGCCGCCAGCCCGTCCATGCCCGCCATCCGGATATCCATCAGCACCACGTCGGGCGCCTCGGCCTGGGCGAGCGCCACCGCGTCCGCGCCGTTGCCCGCCTCACCCGCCACCTCGATCCCGTCGGCCGCGGCCAGGATGACGCAGAACCCGGCCCGGACCAGGTCCTGGTCGTCTACCACCAGCACCCGGATCGGGCTGTCGCGGCCGGTCATGACGCTGGCAGCCGGGCCGTCACCGCGAAGCCGCGGGCGGCCGGGCCC
>Ga0306922_10001638_pt1 | contig 20171 bp, 23 predicted proteins | sample sta12Cox44000082_FD_203758 | JGI IMG/M metagenome (GOLD analysis project Ga0306922, IMG submission 203758) | Lab enrichment of tropical soil microbial communities from Luquillo Experimental Forest, Puerto Rico - statoxic.12C.oxic.44.000.082 (v2)... | ecosystem: Environmental > Terrestrial >... | reverse complement strand
ATAACAGCGGGGCGCGCCTTGTCGAGGTCCACAAGATAAACCTCTCCACGTCTGGGGTACCAGCCATGACGAGTGCGGGCCATTTAATCCCTGGCGAGTGTCCGCATGGACGCTTTTTGAAAAGCTCGTGCGTCCTTCTGCGCAGCGTTGTGGGAATCGGAGAAAAAGGCCGCGGCCTCCTCCTCAAGTTTCTCCAGCCGCTCTTGTTGAATTGCGCGCTTGAGAAGCTCATTGACGCGGTCACTGGCAGAACGCACCCCACGCGTGTTCGCCACGTATTCGTCAATCTCTTGCTCTATCGTGAAGCTCTTTGAAGTTCTCATGATTTATATCGTGGAAATCATACTATAAATCCAAGGATTCAAGTCAAGAGAATTTCGCGTCCAATCCCCGACTGTGTCATACCGCGAGGTGCGGCCCTAACTCGTCAGCGGTCGCTCCCGAGCGCCCGACCGATTCGCTGGATCGAGCGCAGGACCCTCCACGGGACCTTGTAGTTCGGTGGTCGTGTTCGAACCCACCGCCCCTACCGCTGGCAGAGCGGGCCTGCGTTGTCGCTCCCGACCAGCACGCCGGCCGAACCGGGTTTGAGAGGCTAAACGGAAAATAAGGCTAATCCTCTGCTTAGATCCTGACGTTTTGGTGTGCTAAAGCTCGCAGAATGGCATCCAGAACTTGATCGAGATATTTGCCGACGTCTTCTGAGAGGAACCGGAGAACCAGATAGCCGTTCTCTTGCAGCAAGGCATCCTTGCGACGATCTCGCCGGTAGGCTTCAGCGTCGCCCAGATGCTGTCTGCCGTCCAGTTCAATGGCGATGTGCGCCGGCTCGCAAAGCAGGTCAACTTCCATGCGACCCCAGCCATCAAAAGGAATCGGCAGCTCTGCGTTCAAACGGAACCTCCCGGCCGTCTCGGCCAATGTTTCCAATCGGCGGTAGAGAAATGCCTCGGTTGCACTTCGCGCTCGATCGGGACTATCGGCATTGGACGGCGGGATTACGGCCGCATGGACAAATAATTTCGCCAAGGGAGAATCTACGCCATCGCGTACCAAGCGGCGCACGCTGGCGGCATAATTGCTTTTCCAGTCCGGGTCGACGGGAAGTGGCACATCTGCGGGCCAGCCCGGGACCGCGCTTCCAGGAAGCTGAATCGTGTAGCCGATGCTTTCGTAGCGGCGACAGCGGCGGTCGAACATTCGCGCCAGCATCGGCACGTTGAGATCTGCGTAGTCGTAGACGCGCACTTCCCGTTTATTGTCAAAGAGGCGATGTAACCGACCAACGTACTGCGTGATCGTCCCATGCCAAGAGACCGGCAGCGTCAGGAATAAGGTGTCGAGTCGGGCGTTATCAAAGCCCTCCCCCACATACCGGCCGGTTGCCAAGAGCAGCCGAGCCTCCTCACCGGGAATCGCGGCCAAGCGAGCTTGAATTGCGTCAAGCTCCTTTTTGCGCATCCCTCCTCTGAGCACAATCAGGTGCGGCACCTCAGAGACCAATTGCTTCGTCAGAGAGTCAAGATGCTCATTCCGTTCCGTCAACACCAGCGGCGACCGCCCCTCTCGAACGGTTTGGATGACATCCTGACAGATGAGCCGATTGCGCTCCTCATCGGCAATCAGTTCTTCATAGAGTTTGTTGAATTGTACCCGCACATCAGGATCCGCCGGTCGTAGCGGACGAAAGCCAGTCGGACGAACTACTACCTTATGCTCAAAGGGATGAGTTGCGACACCATGCCGGACGCTGACCCGGTACCGTACGGGACCACACTCCATGAAAATGATCGGATGCTGGCCATCCTTTCGGGTGACCGTCGCAGATAGGCCCGTCACGAACTTCGCCTTAGCCTGGCGGGCAACCTGCTCAAAGCTTTGGGCAGAGAGATGGTGGCACTCATCCACAATGAGGTGCCCATAATTGCTCACGAGATCGTCGACGAGGCCGCTTCGGACCATGCTTTGAATCACTGCCACATCAAGCAAGCCAGTCGCCTTTGTGCGGCCGCCGCCGATCCGGCCAATAGTGCGCGCGGGCATTCCGAGGAAGGTGGAAAGGCGCTCGATCCATTGATGTTGCAACTGCCGCCGATGTACCAATACGAGTGTATTCACGCCCCGTTGCGCAATCAGCCACGCGGCGACCACGGTCTTTCCGAAGGCCGTAGTGGCTGCCAACACTCCCGTATCATGGGCGAGCATCGCCTTCGCGGCAACGGTCTGCTCGGGGCGCAGTTCGCCTTGGAATGTCGCCTTCAGCGGCTGGCCGGGGTTGCGCTCGTCCCGGACCACCGCCTTAATGTTCAGATCTGACAAAGTTTGACGCACCTCATCCAGGCAACCGCGCGGTAGTCCTACGTGCTTGGGGTGATCCTCGGCACAAGCAATGATCCGAGGCTTGTCGTAAGTCGGAAGCCGCATGGCCTGCAATTTGTAAAACTCAGGATTTTGGAACGCCGCCAACCGGATCAGCCGGTTGCGAAGGGCAGGCGGCAACGCATCTTTAGGAATGTATATTTGATTGCCGAGGATGAGTTCCAGGCTCTGTGGCAGAGGGCCCGCGATTGAAGCGTTTGTCCGACTCCGTGACGGCGGTCTCTTCCAAGGCGGATCTTCATCTTCTTCACTCTCAGGTGCCAGACGCACGCCAATGATCTGGCCCTTTATGTCAGCGTGCCGGACCATTTCCTCAACTTCTCGCCGGTTGATTTTACGGATCGAGGACAAGAACTCCCATTGGTCAGGATGCGGAGCGAATCGCTCGTCCAGGAAAACGCTATTACCTGATTCTCGGAACCGCTTCTGGAGCGGCAACGCAATCAGGTTGCCGAAGCCGCCGCCCGGTAGTGTGTCTTGATTCGGAAAGAGCCGATCGTAGGAATCCAGGCCGATTTCGGGGCGGCGTTCCATGGTTTTCGTGAGGATGTAGGTCCCCAGCTTGCGCGCCAATACGGCGGGAACGGCTTCATTGAAAAAGAACCAAACATGCCCGCCGTTGCCTGAGCGGGACCGCTCCAGGACGGCTGGGACGTTCATTTCGCGGCATGTCTCCAAGAACGCGCCTGTATCTTCCTGCCAGGTTGCTTTGTCAAAATCGGCGGCCAGGAAGAAACAGGTTTCGTCCCGAAGCATCGGGTAGACGCCCATCACGAATTCCCGACCCCTGTCGTCATGGCCGCAAAGATGCCAACGAATTACTTCGTCGGTTATCGGAAGAAAGCGTTGGTGCGGACATTCGGAGCACTTAATTCTCGGTTTCTCGCAAATTCCCTGGACCCACTCATTGCCGCAAGCTGGCGAGTAACCAGCTCTGCCTGTCTTGCGGCTTTCGAAGCGTTGCGGATAAACATCCTCTCGTCCACGAAACAGAGAGTGGAAGAGAGCAATTTTAGCCTGGGCGGGTGAGCGCTGATTCATGCCAACCTGCCCGAAGATAGGCAAACTGACAGGTGTAGCCACGACCGTATTCTACACTTGGCCTCCCAGCCACGCTCCAACATCCGCGAAAGGGCCAAGTACTAAGTCGATCAGATGGCTTTCGACCTCTTTCCCCCGGCCCCGATCGGACGACGAGGGTTCGGTCGCTACCTCAGCCAAATCTGTTCGATCGACAAGTTAAGCAAAAGAGTAGAACTGAAACGACATGAGGCTGGCTGAAAAAACAGCAAAATCTGGTGCCGGGGGCCCGATTAGCACCACGCGCAAGGTGGCGTTCGAGGTGTCACTTGCAGCGTGAAAAACTGGACTATTCTTTTTGCTCTCTTGCTTTCCACCCTAGTAATCGCAAGGTTAGCGGTTGCCGATGAATCGAAGACGTACCGCATCCCCTTCCACACCGTCGGCGGAATGATTCTTCTCGATGCCGTCGTAGACGGTAAGCCTGCGTCCCTGCCTCTCGACATCGGCGCAAACAACGCGGTCGTCACCGCGCAAGCCGCGGAGGTCCGCCAACTGATCGCAGTGCCGAAGCGGATTCGGCTAGTGCTTCGCACATTCGGCCGGGCCCATCCGGAGGAGGCGCACTTCTTTGGCCGGGCTCTAATGTTTAGACAAGCCGTTGCACTGGAGTTCGACCGGCTTGTCAGTGAAGACGGCATGGGAACCGCGGCACCGGAATCACAAGAGAATTCAACTGGGGAGTTTGCATGCGCCTGACCACCGAACAGAGTTACGCCCTGCTCGAGAAGCGCGGCTGCTACGCCAGTCAGGCGTGCGACAAATGTGGGCAGATTCTCGGCCCGGTGCGTTTCGCCCGACGGAATGACAGTGGTGCGTGGTGCTCGCGGGATTGCCGTGACGGAGCGGCAGCCCACGCGCCGGGCACATGCAAGACATGCAAGGCGCAGCTACCCGAAGGCAAGCGCCGCGGAGCGATGTACTGCGACGACGCCTGTAAGCAAGCCGCCTATAGATCAAAAGCGGATGCGCGACTGTCCGAGACGCCCAAATTATCCGTAACAAAAGCGTCGATTTACGCGGCTTTTTCATCGCGAAATAGTGCGGTACGAGGCGCAGGCTATCCAGCGTCGGATCGTGCGCCCAGGACGATTGTATTTGCAGGAGGAAAAGAATGAGTGGTCGAAAGCCTAAAACGGAATCCCGAGCGGACGAGTTTCGTCAGCGGCTCGTTATCTGGAAGCATACCCCGGAGTTTTCGCGGCCCTCGCTGCGGGAACTCGCCCGCCAGCTTGGTACGTCACACCAAATGCTGAACCACCTCCTTAAAGGACTGGATAAGTGGCAGGCCCAAGAAGATTGGCGCCGCGTAAAGGAGATTCGCGGTCGCGCTCGGGACGAGAACCCGTTCACTGACACCTTGGGAAGAGCAGCAATCGCGCGCCCTGGACCGTCGAGCCACATGCCTCTTCATAGAGGCATCCCTTGAAGGCTCCGTCAAACACTATGAGCAGGAGATCGAAGGTTGCATCAAGGATGGCAAGATGCCGGCGCCAGGATATCCAAAGCTCCTACGAATGATTGCCTCAATCCGAGGAGGGCCGGCAGCTCAGAGGGCTGCACATCGAGCACAAGCAGTGCTCCAGAAGTATTTCTCGCCAGAAGGACAGAAGGCCGTACGGGAGAGATTAAAGACAGTTCCTCAGCCAGATCGAGCCGTCCTGAAAGCTCGGCACCGCCAAATCCGTCTGCAGAAGATCGTTGAGCGTTTTGAAGAGATTGGTGGAGCGATCCTGCCCGATGAGGGGCAAGTGTGCTACTTCGTTCCAGAGGAGAGCCCCTTGTCGCGTGCCTTAGTGGCTGAACTGGCGAAATACTGCGAGGAGCTGAAGCGCATCTTCGAGTTAAACCCAGGGAAGGTAGACTTCTCGAAGGTTAAAGCGAGAATTTGCCAGCGTTTCCCAGGCGTGCAGCTAACTCCTTTAGAATCGCATCGAGGAAAGGGAAAGAAGGCTGGCAACTCCGCGGGAACTCGAGAGGAGGAGGAGACGAAAACGCATGCCTTCAATCTATCAACCCTGGTGTCGAAGTGATCCTTATGACGCTCGCCGGACGAATCTCGCAGTGGCGCGGAGAAGTCCGCGATACCATCCGCCGCGGCCTTGGCGCAGCGAAGACGAAGCGTACATGATCCGCCGATACGTGTTCTGGTGGTGGACCTGTCGCGACAGCAACAAGCCATCTGGGCGTTCTTGGGCTAGGCAGCTTGGAATCAGCCATACGTGGTTGCAGAAACTTGTTCGGGAATTTCAGAAAAATCCCGATGAAATGTGGCGGCTACAATTAGCCGAAGGTGACCCCAACCTCACAGATCTCGGCGACGCGCAGGAGTGCAGCCGAGAGATGCGGCAGCGTGGGGAATTGCGTCCCCTCACGTATAGATTGCCTGTCCGTGGTGCTCGCAGCAGGCAGAAGACAAGCCCGTGATTAACGAAAGCCCGGAGCAGCGCGCGTTACCATCCATCGCGCTGGCGCAGCGCCGAGGAAAGCGAAATTCCTCGGTGCGGGCTGCACTTAAACAGAGGACTTTTTAGGCACTGGTCAGATCATCTGAGGATGCCGGGACTGATACCAACTAACAAATTCGCCAACCAGCCTACTGCAATTTTGCGTATTCGGCTTTGGGCTTTAGGAGCTGGGGAGCATCCGCGTCGGCGTCTTTCCAAATCGCGAAGAAATCCTCGTACGCCTTGCGGCTGGCGGCTGTATCGCCGGCCAGCGCATAGGCGCGTGCCAAGCCCAGGCGTGCAAGCGGCCTATATGCGAAAGGTCTGAAGGCATCCGGCTGCTTTATTACTCTCTGAAATTCTGCCGCAGCCTCTTTACCAGACTTTAGCTTCAAGTAGCACAGGCCCCGGAGATATGCCGGGAACAAGATGAAGCCTTCAAATCGCTCAGTCGGCCGAAGCGCTTCGATTGCGCCAGCGAAATTCTCCTGTTGCATTTGAATGGCTGCGCGCACCGCGGGGATAAGAAGCTGTTGATGGAGAGTGCTCAGGGGATGACGTTTACCGACCTCTGCGATGGTCGATTGCGCTTTCGCAGTTTCGCCCGCAAACGCTACGGGTATCGCAGCCGCGATCATCTCTCCACCAGAAAGTTCAAGGCATTTCTTCCCCCATCTGCCTGCTTCAGGAAAGCTCTCAAGAGTGGCTTCCTCAATGGCGAATATACCACCAAGCTTTCCAGCAACAGCCGGTACCTTGACACGGCTCGCAGCTTCAAACGCTTGCTGGGCGAGCTTTCGGAACTCCCCAAGCCGGCCGCGGTAGGCAGCGATTACAGCCAACTCAGCGAGTGCATCATATTCGTCGGGCCGCCCTTTGGCCCAATCCGCCTGGCGCTGAAATTCCTGATTATCGCCCTGGAAGAATGCGATTTCCATAAGCTGTATATGCGTTAAGGTCGTGTCCACTTTTTTCTCGATAGCCTGCTTGCAGATCGCCTTCGCCTCTTCCAATCGATTCAGCGCGATGAAATCACTCGCCACGTTTCCGTAGTGTAGAGTGTCGTCTGGGTCGAGGTGCATCGATTTGAGGTACTCCTCAAGAGCCTTCTCGATTTCCCCGTTCCGATCGTAGGCAACTCCGAGATTGTTGTGTGGAATCGAGTCGCGGGGGTAGGTTTGCGTCCACAGCAAGTAGGCTTCGATCTCTTTGTCGAGCTCGCCCGTGATGTCCCCGTAGTAGTGGCCGGTAATGTAGAATTTTTCTTTCTCGCTGGTGTGGACGCGTAGTTCGAATGCCTTCGACGTGTTTTCCTCGGCGAGGCGGAACTCACCGAGATTCCCATAGACCGCACCGATCCGGGCGTAGGCTGTCGCGAAATTGGGATCCAGCTCGACGGCGCGCTTGTAAAAGGGGAGGGACGGGAGATCACCAGATCGTGCGCGGGTCTCTTCACCGAGCGCGAAAGCCTTCAGCGCTTCAAGCGAGGACGTGGTTGCTTGCTCCACCGGCGCGTTGCAGCGCTGGACAGAATTGAGCGACTCTCCGAGTTCTCCGCGGATCTTCTTAGCTGCTTCGCCCAGCGCATTAAGGACCTCCTCCTTTCCCGCCGCTTGCTCCTGTTCTTGCGCCAGAGGTTCACCAGTGAGGCAGTTTGTGGCCGTGAGGTTAAGGACGTAATGGCTCCCGAGTTGCGAGATCTCTCCGGCGATCATCGCTTTGATGCCATTGCGCTCGCAGATCTCGCGGCCGACCGGCCCGGCAACACGCTCATCCGGCGAACGGCCCATGAAGCGGAGTGTCTCGCGGACACGCTCCCCCGGAAAAATGCTCAGGAACGGCGACTGCTGGAGTTGCACCGTCAACCCTTGTTTCAGAGCGCTATCGAATACGGGATCTCCGGTCGTATTGGTGAAATCTGCCAGGACAATGGTGTCTTTTTCGGTCAAAGCGTGTACGCGGCGTGTCCGAAACAAGTAGTACGACGCTGCGGCGAGAACCAGGATGAGGGCAAACCCACCTGAGACTGGGATCCATTTGCTGCGGCTTGGACCTCGCGCAACGCCGGGCGTCAAAGCGACTGCCGAAGCAGGCACCGTATCGCGCTTGAGCCGGGCCAAGTCTGTTCTTATATCCGAAGCGTGCTGGTAGCGGAGGTTGCGATCCTTTTCAAGAGCTTTGTTGATGACTTCTTCCAGTTTTGGGGGGAGGTCGGTGTTGAGGCGCGCGGCTGCTGTAGGAACGCGGTTGAGGATGGCGTCGAAAATCACGCCAGGGCTTTCGCCGCGGAAAGGAAGCTGGCCTGTTGCCATCTGATAGAGCACAATCCCGAAGGAGAAGAGGTCAGTGCGCGCGTCAAGATTCTTGGCGCGCACTTGTTCGGGCGACATATAAGCGACGGTGCCGAGGGTCCGTCAGGTGCTCTGGGTCGCTCGCCAAGCTTGAAAGAGTCTCGCCCTTCGTGGTGTTGTCCTTAGGGGCGGGCACTTTGACCAGGCCGAAGTCGAGAATCTTGGCACGGCCGCGAGCAGTCACAAAAATGTTTGCCGGCTTGATGTCGCGGTGGACGATGCCGGCTGTGTGCGCCGCATCCAGCGCGTCGGCGATCTGGATTGCAAGGTCGAGCAGCAACTCTACGTCTAGCGGCTTGCCCTCGATGGTGTGCTTGAGTGTTTTGCCATCCAGGAACTCCATGGCGATGAAGGGTTGGCCTTCGACCGTATCGATATCGTACATAGTGCAGATATTCGGATGATTGAGTGCTGACGCGGCTTTGGCTTCCCGTCGAAAACGCTCCATGGCGTGACGGTCTTGGGCAAGCTCGTCCGGTAGAAATTTAAGTGCAACAAAACGGTCGAGGTGAGTGTCTTTCGCTTTGTAGACCACACCCATCCCGCCTCCACCGAGCTTCTCGAGGATGCGGTAGTGCGAGATGGACTGACCGATCAAGGGAAGTGGGTTCCACCCTTACGGCAAATGTTAGGAGTGCTCAGAGGGTGAAGTCAACGGACGCTCAGCGGTCCCCCCAGAGCGTCCCGATTGGGGGAGAAACCGGGCAGGTGACCGGACACGCGGTCGTCGAACGAGTGGTGAACCGGCTTATTCGCACTTATGACGCAAATGGCCGCATGATGGAAGAAAACCAAATTCAAGAGAATCCTGCGCTGATGTTCGAGAGGCGCTCCGGTGAACTCGATTGTTAGCGCCGAAACAACCTGCCACTGCCGCGAAGGCGTTTCACGACCAGTTTTGCTAACCTGACGAAATGAGCACTTCGCATCACCCCTCCCCCGATTTGATTCCCGAGGAAATGAGGAACGCGCTCGCGAAGTTTGGGGAGGAAGCAGAGCAAATTCTCACCTCGTTTGCAATCAGCCTCGAGTCCTATCAACCACGGCCGATCATCTATCACTACACTGATGATGTTGGGCTCAGGGGCATCTTGGAGAGCGGACGGCTCTGGCTCACGGATATCTTCAGCCTTAACGATCCTTCGGAGCTAAAGCATGGCCTCTCCCTCGCAGTGCGCATTCTGAACGAGAAAGCTGCGAACGGCCCTGAGGAGAGCAAGCTCTTTGCGAGAGATTTCGGGTCGTTGAACGAAGCAATTCGCAGATCCGCCCACTACTTCGTCTGTTCGCTTAGCGAGCGCGGTGACGACCTTGGCCAATGGCGCGCCTATGCTGACAACGGCCGAGGCTATGCCCTTGGATTTGACGCCAAGGCTTTGGAAGATGCCTTTGCCAAGAACGGCAAAACGCCGACGTCGGACAGAGCAGTGTTTCCAGTCACATACCAAGACGCCACTCTCGGAGATATTCACCGCCGCATCATTGAAAAGATGTTTGACCTCATATCATTGCCTCGAGGAAAAAAGCTGCACCCAGATGCCATCATGCAATATGTTTTGCAGTTATCCGTATCGCTCGCGGCGCATGCGTTACATGGCGGGCTGTTTTTCAAACACGAAGCATACAGCAACGAAAAGGAGTACAGGTTCTTGGAGATACACAGAGCCGATGTTGTCCCGGACATCAAGCTTAGAAGTCGCCCTTACTCCCTCGTGAGGTACCGCGAATTCGATTGGAAAGGTACTGCGACCACCACTCCACTAAAGAAGATCGTGTTCGGGCCCGCCGCAAACCAGGAAGCAGCTCTCCGTTTCGCAGAAGACTGTTTACGGCAATTCGTACTCGGTAAAGTGGAGGTCATTGCCTCCGCTATTCCTTACCGGACCCTGTGACGCCAACGTTGTCATTGGAACGCGGCAAGTACGGAATTCCCTAGTCACTGGCCATGGCCTTCGGATCGTTGTGCTTCATCGGACCTCGGCCGTAGGTCCCAGAGCCTTCTCTCCATCTTGGTCTTAAACGTGACAACAAGTAGGGCGGCGCAAACAGTAACACGTCCTAAGGGAGGACGTATAAAGAGTGGTGCCGTGGCGATGCGGATGACTCGAGAAGGAAGAACTTCGCTAAAGCACTCAGCAGCCCGCGATATCACAAGCCGCGTCCATTCCGCAGCGCGGATGAATCACACGTGATCAGACGTTTTGTCTTCTTGTGGGCTACAGCTGCTGGCAGCAAGCCCTCCTTGCGTTCCTGGGCACGCCAGCTCGTCATCAGCCGTGCGTGGCTACAGAAGCTCGTTCGTGAATTCAAGCGGGATCCCACCGAGATGCTGCGTGCCCAGGCAATTGAAGGCGATCCTCGGTTCGCGGACTTAGAGCGTGCGCGAACGTGGCCAGGAGATGTCGGCCCGCGGTGAATTACGGCCGCGTCAGTTCCGGCAGTGGAAGCGGCTGAGGCGTGAAGAGCGGGCCTGCGTAAAGAACCGCCGCCTAAAGGCTGAAGCGGAGATACCGTTCGGCCGCGAGTGGAAGCGGCGGGAGCGGGCAAACCGGATGAAACCGGATGCCGAAGTAGGCCACGTCGCGTTCTCTCGAGCGCTACTCGTGCCTTAACGCCACCATCGGATCCAGACGCATGGCGCGGCGGGCTGGGATGTAGCAGGCGAAGAACCCCGTCGCCGCCAGCAGCGCCGTGGCGATGAGGAAGGCGGGCAGGCCGGTTTCGCCATGGAAGATATGGCCGATTCCGCGCGTCACCAGCAAGCCGAGAATCACGCCCGCCGTGAGGCCCGTCGAGATCAAGCGCATTCCGTGCCGGAGAATCATCTTCAGCGCGTCCGCAGGCAGCGCGCCAATCGCCATTCGAATGCCCACTTCGCGTGTCCTCTGGGCCGCGGCGTACGAAACCACGCCGTACACGCCCACCACTGCAATGAACAAGCCCAGCAGGCCCATGCCTCCCGCCAGGTAAACGCCCAGCCTGAATATGAACTCGGCTTGGTCCAATACCTGGTCCATCGTGCTGCTATTGAAAAGCGGCATTGCGGGAGCGAGAGTCCGTATTTCGCGCTCGGTCTGTGAGATCACGGCTTCAGAGGGCGCAGCCGAGCGCACCTCAATCGAGCGAAGGGATTGAAATTCCTGGAGCAGCGGGATGTAGAACCAGGGTTGCGGGTCTTCCGTTATGTTCTGGTATTTCCCGTTGCCCGCCAGGCCCACAACCTCGATGAGCGGATAGGATTCCTTCTCCGTACGGAAGCGTTTCCCAACGGGATCTTCGCCCGGCCAGAGCTGGCGGGCCATGGTCTGATTGACGATTGCCGCGAGTTGGGCGTGATCGTCGTCGAATTCGGTGAAGGCGCGGCCCTGGAGGATCGGTACGTGCATATTCGAAAAGTATTCAGCGCTCACGACATGGTGGAATATAAACGGGGGTTGCTGGCCCGGAGGAATGACGTGGTTTTCGGCGTAAACGTTGGTGCCGTATTCGATTCCGAGGAAGGGTGCCCCGAACGACAGGCTCACCGATTGCACGCCGGGCAGTGCGGCGACGCGGGTCTGCAGTTCGCGATAAAACTGCGTGGCGCGCGTGCGGTCGTAGCCGATCTCACCAGGGTCCATCGTGCAGATGACAAGATGGGTTGGATCGAACCCGAGATAGGCGTGCTGGGCGCGGCGAAGGGTTTGGACGAAAAAGCCTGCGGCAATGAGCAATGCGAGCGAGCCAGCCACCTGGGCTATAACGAGGATATTGCGTAAGCGATGACGCGCGACGCCGCCCGATTCGCTGCGCCCGCCTTCGTGCAGCACCAGATTCAAATTGGCGCGTCCAGCACGACTGGCGGGCCAGATTCCGGCGGCGATGCCGCCCAGAACCGCACCGCCAAAGGCAAATAAGAAAACGCGCCAGTCGAAGCTGAATTTGAGGATCACGAAGTCGGCCCTCTGCCTGGCCCATGCAGGCAGAGCGAAGATGACGACCATGGTCCAATGGGCCGCAAGCATGCCAGCGGCAGCGCCCAACAGCGAGAGCAGAACGGGTTCGGTGAGCATCTGTCGGATGAGCCTAATGCGAGGTGCGCCAAGCGCGGAACGAATTGCCATTTCCTGCTGGCGCGTAGTCGCGCGAGCGAGGAGCACGTTGGCCACATTCATACACGCAAGCAGCAGAACCATCCCCGAAAGCCCAACGAACAAGACCGCGACCAGACCCAGTATGCCGCTTTCGGGAATACCGGAGGGGGCGGAAAGAACCTCGATCACCAGTCCCTTCTCGTCTTTGGAATACTGGCTGGCGAGCCGTTCCTGGATTAGACGCGCTACGCTCTGCGCCTGGGCCACGCTGGAGCCCGGGTTGAGCATGCCGAGTACGGCAAGTTCGCGGTCGGTGCGGTTGGTGAACAAGTTTCCGTTCTGGTACGCGCCCGGCGCGGCGGCTTGGTCTTCGGCTACGATGCTGAGCGGAAGGTAAAGCTGGACGTCAACCAGTGACGGGTTTGGGCCGTGAAAACCCTCCGGGGCGATGCCGATGATTTCTGTCACCTTCCCATTCACCAAGGCCTGCTGCCCGACCACGCGGGGATCGCCGCCGAGATGGGATTTCCAGAACGCATGGCTGAGTACCGCTGCGCGCAGCGCGCCGATTTGCTCACCTTCGCCGGGAACGAACAGACGCCCCAGTGCAGGCTTGATTCCAAGGCCGGTGAAAAAATTACCCGTGACATAAATGGTCAGCGCTTGCTGGGCCGGGTGACCTTCCAGGCCGAAGCCGGACAACCTTGATATGCTCGCGAAGAGCGCGGAGAAAGTGTCCCCCGCTTGAGATTGGAAATCGCGCAATTCCACGTAGGAAAGATTGCCGAGGCCCAGCGGATTCCCTTTCTGCTGAAAGCCGACCGCTACGATGCGAGAGGGGTGCGGGACAGGAAGCGGACGAAGCAACAGCGTGTTGGCAATACTGAAGATGACGGTGGTGGCGCCCAAGCCCAGGGCGAGCGTCAGAACGACAATCGCCGAAAGTCCTGGCGTCTTGGCCAACATGCGCAGCGCGTACCGTATGTCTTGCCAACCGTTTCGCATAAATTTCCTTTTCACGGGAAGCAGTGCCGACCCCAGCTCGACTGGGCCAAACTACAGCCGTGCTTACATGCCGGCGACTCGAACCTCTGACAACTCAATACATACGGCCGACTGCAACTCAAATGCTAGAAAAGGGCAGGTGTTCTTCCGGCCTTCACTCTTCTAACTCCCTACGCTAGCAGTACTTAGTGATTTACCGATAGCATCGATGATAGCCAAATTGTCCGGTTGCGGGAAGAGTTGTCGCGGAACCGGACAGCCCCCAGCCTCCAGATTCCGGCTGACCCATAAGAGACGGGTAAAGGCTAGGGCGCTTGCGGAATCGCGGTGCCCCAACAAAAATAAGTCCATGATTTCGGGAACCGAGCGATATGGCCTGCCTTCATCTGGTCGATCTCGAACCCGCCTTGCGTAATAAGAGCCGGAGTTTCCCGTGTCAGCTGCAGGCCTTCGAATACCCAGTGATGAATCGGCTGCCACCACTCCTGCCAGCGTCGTACGTTTGGATCCGGTGAGAGAGCGTGTTCAAAGAAGATGAGCTTGCCGCTTGGCCTCAAGACGCGCCGAATGCCCCTGATGGCCTCAGCCACACCAGGAATTGTGCACAGAGTAAACGTGCTGACAACGGCGTCTACGGTGCCGTCCCCCAAGGGAATACGTTCCCCCGGAACGTCTAGAAACTCGATTTCCAGCTTCGTCTCTTTCCTTTGCCGTTCTAAAAGCCGAATCATCGTCCGATTCGGTTCGAGCGCATAGAGCTTGCTGACTCTCGCTGGATCATAGTGGACCAAGTTCGCGCCGGCACCTATGCCAATCTCGAGGACTTTGCCTTGAGCCGAGGGGATGATTTGCTGGCGAACTCGCCGGATGGGCTCCGGATCGCCCAGCTTGCTTACGAGAAAGGGATTTGGTCCTCACAGATTTTAGGTTTAGGAGGTTCGGCAGGTTATATGCGCGCGGCTAACGAAATTGTGGGACCGGAAGGTTTCCAGCGCCCTCAGTTCATCATGGCCGCACCGCTCCTCGCTTTCGCCAACTTGCAAAGCGTTCCTGTTCTTTCTGCAACCGGCGTTTCACCAATTCCTCTCTCTCCTTTGCGATATTGTCGCCCTTTGCTGGCCACACCCTAGCGACCTTGAGTGGTGGTTTGAGTAAGTACTCCTGTTCGTTCCGCTCATTCAAATAAGCTAAAACGTCGCTGGCGTCCGCAATCGTCATGAACACGGCGGGGTCAGGCAGATAGGGCCTGAGGGCGAACCATTTGGCAACTTCCTTGGAAGCAGTCCATGAATATCCCTGAACTCGACGGGCTCGCCCATGTCCGGCAACTCCACGGTATAGCGTGAACGGTCCCAGCCCTGGAAGAGGGACACCGGCGGCCACTAGTCGATCGCGCTGTGCAAGAGCGAACAAGATGGCCAGCTCTCGATATTGGTGGTGGTTGTTCACGCGCGTCATGGAGTAAGCATCCAGAAGCGCCTTTTCGTACAGTCCGCGCTCCAAGAGTGACCCCTTGTTGTAGTAGACGAGATCTAGCCCATGGTCGTTCGATGCCGAACACAGAAATCCCACAACGTTACCATCCTCAAGGTTCCGGAGAGCCTGCTCCCGCAGCTTAATCGGTATAGGTTCGAGCCATGTCATGTTCAGTTTCTCCTTGGCCTCATCAGCGCCGGCGATACCGGCATACCGCGGCGCTTGCCCTGGTCGGATCAGCGGGGAGCGGATTGGCGACGAACCTAATGGGGCGTTTACCCGGAGGCCCCGGTCCGCGGCCCTGCCAAATATCTTAGTTTCTGATACCCGTATCGGGATTCAACCTCCGAATCGAGCGAGGGGTGGCCTTGCGAACGGCGGCACGGATTTGGCCCTTGAGGGCCTGTCCTTTATCGTTGGCCCCAAGCCCGAGAAGAAGGCGAATGACGGACTACTGCCATCCCGGACCTGACGGTAAGCTCATTCAGGCAAAGTATTTCGGCAAGGTACGCGATGACATCCGGCTCCCCGAGTGCACCGTCAGCCAGTTAAAAGTCAAATCTACCGACAGCGATCCAACCGAATCCTGACGACGGATTCCCGCTATCCCACCCAGCATAGGCATCCGCCTGCAACGTACCTGAGAACTCCCGCAAGTGAGCTCGCGGATGTTCGCCCTTGCGATCCGGCGTGTAGGCGTACCACACCGCTGGCGGAGTCTGGTCTCCCCAGGGCCGGTCATCCCGCACGTAGGTCCACAAGCGTCCCGTCTTGGTTTTGCCGTTTCCTGGCGCTAGTGCGGGCTCTTCTCGGTTTGAAATTCAGGTCAGTTCGCGTTGGTTGGCACAGATAGGATCAATCGGGCTACTTCGGCAGGCTCATCCATTTGCACAAAATGGCGAGCTTCGGGTATGAGGAATAAATCAGATGTTGGGAATAACGCGTGAAACCTTTGCCCGACACCTTTGTTCAGGTATGGATCATCCGCACCAAAAATGATTCGCACAGGCCGCTTAAATTCCTTGAGCATGGCTACATTTTTCGTGCCTGCGCGGACCGTGCCTAATAGATCCTCATTCAAGCTGAAGAACGCCGGGCGGCTGCTCGGCGCTTCATCGAACTGTCGATATAACAGCGGGACAAATTGATTTCTGATCTCAGCATCACGAAAAAATCTACCCACCTGCCACCAGTACATTCTCCGGAAAATCAGGTGGTTAAGCATGGCTGACACTGGGCGTGCGATGTTCCTGATGACCGGCGTCGAGAAAAGAAAGATTGCTTCCGGTGGCCTGAGTGTAGGCATCGCGCAGTAATACGTATTCAGCAAAATCAGGGCGGCGATTTGATTGGGGTGTTGAAGCGCCCAATCGATTGCTGGTGGTCCGGAGGCATCATGTGCCACGAGATCGACTTGTCCAAGTTTCAGTTGTTTGACGACAGCGTCCAAATCAGCTTCTTGATTCTTAGCGGTGTATGGATATCCAAGAGGTTTGTCCGAAGCCCCCCATCCGAGGAAATCAAACGTGACTACGCGACGCGGCGAAAGATGGGGCACCAATCGGTCGTACAGATGAAGATTGTCCGGAAAGCCGTGCATCAAGATGATGCTCGGTTCCTGGCCCGCATATTCTCGGGCGTAAATGCGATGTTCACCGTGCGATACAAAGCGTTCTACGAAATCCATCGTCTCGCTAGCTGTGTTTGATGTTTGCAAATAGACACGGTTACTCCGCCCAGGCCACCAGCGCCGAATGCTCAATGGGGCGAATCCGCTCGATCACCGCTACAGACGAACCGTGACTCTCCGCGCTTAGTGATAGCGCTTAACTTATTGATTCTAAAAGGTACAGAAAGGACCGCCCAATTTCCGCCTTTTCAGAATCAACTTAATCGGCCATGAGGCAGTTGATTTAGGCGAAATAGCCGCGAATTATGACGTCGTCTGGGCCGAGCCAGGGAACTCGGTACTGTTCAGTCGTTCGGTGAACGGGCTCAGGAACATCTGGCGGTACAGTTTGAAGGACCGGAGTCTGACACAAATTACTTTCGGTACGGGGCCAGACTACTCGCCCATGCCAGACCCGGGGGGAAAAGGGGTTTATTTTGTGAATGGCAAATCCTCCGGGTTCATGACCGTGTACCACGTTAATTCAAAGGAATCGAAAGATATCGTATCGGAGGACACAACCGGTCCTGTTATCTCACCCGATGGTAGGCACGTGATGTACATTGCGCTCGCCGGACCCGAGAGAAGTGAACTTTGGGCGTCGGACATCGATGGTGGCAACAAAATGAGAATTGCTAGTGGAGAAGAGCTGGGTACAGGGACTTGGGCGCCGGACAGCTTTCACCTTGGGTTTTTTGAGTTAGGAACCAATATCGAACATCAACAAGCCTTCATCGCCGCAGCTGATGGGAACGGACTTCGTCAGGTTCCCCCAGTGAGAGGCGCCCCCTACGTCCCGGTTTGGAGCCCTGACCAGAAATCGGTTTATTTGAGTGTTAACGAAACGGGGACACCGACATTTAGCATTTGGAAATGGAACATAAACGCTTCGAACCCAGAGAAACTCGTGGACCAATGCGGGATTGTTTTTGACTCTGACCTTAGCGGGCAGTACTTGCTTGCGGTCGAATTGGGGGGAGAAAAGACCGGAATCTATGCGGTGTCCATCTCTGAGAAAAAGTGCGTCCCGTTGCTTCCCGGTGTAGTCACGTTCACTGCAACCTTCGCCCCCGACGGTAAGTCGTTCTTGTACGCAGTTGCTCACCGTGGGGAAGTCACAATTTTCCGTCAGCCTTGGAGCAACGGCAAAGTCATCGGAACGCCGCAAGTTGCCTTGAAAGTCCCTTTTGCATTTCCTTTGACTTATCAGCGTGGTAACGCCTACGCTTTCTCTCGCGACCTTTCCACTATCGTGTATGCGCCAGAACATACCGAAACCTAGATGTAGCTTCAGCTAATCTTGACCACTTGGCCTCGACCTGCACCGGAAAAAGACTTCCCTGCTTGAAGTTCACTTTCCCAGGAGCCGCCTGGTAGCCGCTACCGTTGATTTCAACGGGCAGGCCCACAGGGCTCGTCGGAGTCGTCGAGCTATTAATATTCTGGATCTGCGGTACTGGCGGAGGCGTGCCGCTCCCGCCGTTGCAGCTCGATATGAAACTGGCCGCAGCGACCATCAATACGGCGTGAAATGTAATCATCAAAGTTGTTTGGCGTTTCATGTGTGTCACTCCCTCAACAAAAATGACCACAAATTGATTTCGCGGGGCGTAGCGTGTGCTACGGCAACCGCGAATGATCCATTCAAAGCTGGCAACTTCTGAATCTTTGTTTCAGGCTGGCCCGTTTTGCGTACCGGCCTGAACAGTGCAAGCGCGCCGAGAGGTCCCACTCTCACAAGCGCACCAGCAAAAGGGTTCCCCGTTAGGAGCCGGACCCGTTCAGGTCCTGCTTCGCCTGCTGATTGGCCTTCCTGGACTCGGCCTTTGAATTGTCGTGTGTCAGCAACTACAGGCTGTGACGGTAAATTCTCCGGTCGATTCCGCATCAGCCATCCGTTTCATCCGTTGGTGGGGAATGAGTATGAGATGGTCGGTCGACACCTCAGTTGGGGAGAGGACCGCGTTTTTTACTACGGCCCTGAGGGGCGCCTGAAGTCTTTTGTCGTCAACATCACAGACCTATTTCCGATTGACGCATTCACTCGAATTTCCGCCGGTCGTTCTGCGTTCCGCGTGGACGATCTTCTGGAGCTGCGGGAGCGCCTGGATCGGTGGAAGGGGGGAGAAGGAGAGGGCCATGATGTGTAAAGGGAATTGCGCCTCACATGTCAAAAGAAATCCGCCGCATAGGGCGATGGTGCGACCCAGCGGAAATGGAACTTCTTGCTCAATGAACCTTGCATTGTGTCGATATTCACCGAGATTCTCCGTCCTTAGATTTTGCTTGACATCCTGTGTGAGGCTTAATTATTATTACACACCAGAACACCACCCGAATGCCCAAACGCAGCCAGCGCGACCAGAAGGCCGAAGAACTGAAGCGGTCCGGCACGCTCAACCCCCATTCGGAAACGGTGACCGATCCCCTGTTCCAACAGAACCCCTTCTTCGATCCCCGCGATCTTCTGCAGGCCCGCTACGAGATGCTGCGACGCCACACCGCCGAGCAGATGTCGATTCTCGACGCAGCTGCCGCTTTTGGCGTTTCGCGTCCCACGTTTTATCAGGCGCAAGAGTCTTTCCAACGATCTGGACTGGCAGGCCTATTGCCAGCTCGGCGAGGGCCGAAGGATGGGCACAAGCTGAGCGCGGAAGTTCTGGACTACGTGGTCAGTTTGCGGGGGGCAGATCCCAAGCTCACAACCGTTCAGTGCGTGAAAACCATTCAAGAACGTTTTGCAATTACCGTCCACAGGCGCAGTCTCGAGCGAGCTCTGGCGCGGCGCAAAAAAAAACCGCAGGATCAAACTTGAAGTTTTCCGTTCCCGCCGATGCAGCAGCAGCGTACGAAGCGTTGCGGCCCTACCTCATCGACCCTGCGGACCAGTCCGGGGCAACCCGTGGCCCCGCCGTTTTGCTTCGCCATGGAATGTTGGCTTGGGCCAGCGCTTCGAGACAGCTGCCGACTTCTTCGCTTTCATCCAGCTCTATCAGCAGATCGCCCGTTCCTTCCGAGGTCTCGAAGGAATTGGTTCAGGTCATGGCCGGGTTGCTTCTCCATCATGGAAAGGATTGCATGCATGCCTGAACTGAAAGTCACGAACGCACATCTGGAGCGGGATGCGTATCTCTACATTCGTCAGTCAACACCTCGCCAGGTGCTAGAGAACACCGAGAGCACACAGCGTCAGTACGCGCTGCGCGAGAGAGCCGTGGCGCTCGGATGGCCATTGGAACGCGTCCATGTGATTGATTGTGATCTCGGCAAGACCGGGTCTCAGGCGGCTGGCCGCGATGGATTCCAGCAACTGGTCAGTGAAGTGGCGCTGGGCAAGGCGGGGATGATCATGGGGCTCGAGGTCTCCCGGTTGGCGCGGAACTGCGCAGATTGGCACCGGCTAATGGAGTTATGTGAGATCGCCGGCGCTTTGATCCTGGATGAGGACGGTCTCTACGATCCTGCTACGTTCAATGACAAGCTCCTTCTCGGTTTGAAGGGAGAACTGAGCCAAGCGGAACTGCATTTTCTGAAGGCGCGGATGCGTGGCGGCCTACTGAATAAAGCGCGCCGCGGCGAGCTCGAGATGAGACCACCGATTGGTTTGGTCTACCTGTCGGACGGAAGCATAGGGATCGATCCTGATCGGGAAGTCCAGTCCGCCATACGATTAGTCTTCGACACCTTTGAG
>Ga0306922_10001630_pt1 | contig 20239 bp, 18 predicted proteins | sample sta12Cox44000082_FD_203758 | JGI IMG/M metagenome (GOLD analysis project Ga0306922, IMG submission 203758) | Lab enrichment of tropical soil microbial communities from Luquillo Experimental Forest, Puerto Rico - statoxic.12C.oxic.44.000.082 (v2)... | ecosystem: Environmental > Terrestrial >... | reverse complement strand
TCGACGGGAGAGCCAATCCTACTGTTCGACCAAAACCGCGCGCACTGGGACCAACTCCTTATCCGTCGCGGTCTCGCCGCGCTCGAACGCGCCGAAAGGCTCGGAGGCATGCGGGGTCCTTACGCCCTTCAGGCTGCCATCGCCGCTTGTCACGCGCGAGCGCTTACTCCGGAGGAAACGGACTGGCCGCGCATTGTGGCGCTCTATGAGGCACTTGCCCGGCTCGCGCCGTCTCCCGTCGTGGAATTGAATCGCGCTGTTGCCGTTGCCATGGCCTCCGGGCCGGTGGCCGGCCTCGAACTCGTGGATGCGCTGACTGCGGAGCCATCACTCGCCGGCTATCATCTGTTGCCGAGCGTGCGTGGCGACCTCCTGAAAAAGCTCGGCCGCTTTGGCGAAGCTCGCGCAGAATTCGCGCGCGCGGCAACCCTCACGCGCAACGCCCGCGAACGCGACCTGCTCCTGGACCGTGCCCGCGAGTGCGCAGACAGCTCGGCACCGGCGGAGGAACCATGAAGAAAAGGAAACCTGGAAATCGCAGCTACGCGGCGAAAGGCAGCAGCGCTCCGAAAGACGTGGAGGAATACCTTGCCGGTGTCCCGGAACCCGCACGCAGCACCCTGAACAAGATTCGCACGGCCATTCGGTCCGCTGTGCCACCGGAGGCCACCGAGACCATCAGTTATCGGATTCCTGCGTTCAAGTATAAGAGGGTGCTGGTGTGGTTCGCTGCGTTTTCGAACCATTGCAGTTTGTTTCCCACTGCCTCGGTTATCGAAAAGTTTAAGGACGAGCTTAAGGGCTTCTCCATATCCAAAGGCACCATCCAGTTCCCCGCGGACGAGCCACCACCGGATGCACTGGTTAAGAAAATGGTGAAGGCGCGGGTCGCGCAGATCGAAGGCAAGAATCGCCGTTGACCGAGGATGGCTCCGTCCGCGAAAAAGAGAATTTTAACAGATTGTCTCTATCCAGAATGCTATCCTTCCGTTTCCGCTCAGGGTGAAGGACAAAATTCATGGAATCAGCAGCTGCGAATCGCGACCCCCGGGTCTACCTGGCTGCCGAGCGTACGCTCCTCGCGTGGATCCGGACTGGCCTCGCCCTCATGGCGTTCGGCTTCGTCGTTTCGCGGTTTGGACTCTTTCTTCGAGAGTTGGAAATGTCACGCGTGAGCTTGCCTTCTGAGTCCTCCGCATTATCTCTTCCTCTGGGCATTGCCTTTGTACTGTTCGGAGTGACGGCCAATGTTTTAGCCTCTTGGCGGCATGTGCGCTACATCCGGGAGCTGAATCGAGGATCGCTGATCGGGGGTCGCCCGTCCGGCTTGGCGGTAGTGCTTGCTCTCCTACTTGCGGCTGCCGGTTTGCTAATGGCTTTCTATCTCGGCACGACGAGGGCTCACGAGCCCCTGCCGCTCACTACAGACAAGGAGCACATTTCCATGAAAACAGGCGATGGAATCATCAGCAAACCCAGCAAGTATCCCGTGCCCGATACGCTGGATCGCGTGGAGGCGCTGGTGCAAGAGAAGGGAATCAAGGTCTTTGCCCGAGTGGATCACAGCGGCGAAGCGGAGAAAGCGGGGCTGAAAATGCCACCGACGCAATTGCTGATCTTCGGAAACCCGAAGGGCGGCACTCCCGTGATGCTCGCCGCCCCCACAGCGGCAATTGACCTCCCTCTGAAGGCGCTGGCATGGCAGGACGCCGACGGAAAGGTCTGGTTAAGCTATAACGATCCCGAGTATCTGAAACGGCGATTCGATCTGACCGATGATCAAATCAAGACCATCGCTGGGGTAGGAAGTTTGATCGAGCAAGCCTTGAATTAACTCACTTCAGTCTTCCAGTGTCGGCAACGTCTTGAGCACTTCCCTTGCGGCAGGGCGATTAAGGACCGGATCATCTTTGCGGACTTTTCCATCGCGAAAAACCAGCACGCGTTTGGCGAATTGGGCGATGTCGTGCTCGTGAGTGACCAGGACAATCGTAAGGCCCTTGTCGTTCAAGTTCTGCAGAATCTCTATAATCTCCACCGAGGTCCGGCTGTCAAGATTCCCGGTGGGCTCGTCGGCCAGCAGAATCGAAGGGTGGTTTACCAGTGCTCTCGCAATGGCCACCCGCTGCTGCTGTCCACCGGACATCTGCGACGGAAAATGTTGTGCACGCTCGGCAAGACCGACCATCGCCAGGGCTTCGGAAGCCCGCTTTGTGCGCTCCACTTTGTCAATTTTCGTATAGAGCGTTGGTAGTTCGGTATTTTCAAGCGCCGTGGTCCGCGCCAGCAAATTAAAACCCTGAAAAACAAATCCGATCTTCTGGTTGCGAATCAGTGCAAGGGCCTTCTTATCGTGCCCGGAAACATCGATTCCTTCGAGCAAATAGCGTCCCAAACTGGGGCGATCCAGACACCCGAGAATATTCATGAAGGTTGACTTGCCACTTCCACTAGCCCCCATGATCGCGACAAACTCTCCGCGCTGAATGTCGAGGCTGACGCCGCGCAGCGCATGCACGCGTGTTTCCCCCAATTCATAATATTTGTGTATTTCTTCAACGCGTAAGATCGCGCTTTCCTTCGCGCTGCTTGAAGTCGCTTCACTTAGCTTGACGGCTGGCATCGAGTACGTGAAATCCTTTCGAACAATTTGTGCCTACCGGCGGATTCCCCCGGGAACCTGAGATTTTGAGACCACAGAGCGAATCACGACCTCGTCCCCTTCCTTCAGCTGTCCTCGAAGAACCGAGGTTACTTCCGTAAACGCATGATCGGTGATTCCCAGAGACACCTTGACTGGCTCCATCCGGTTGACCGGGCGTAGCTTCCAAACAATGGCCGTATCGGATTTCGGCGCGCGAGGTACATTTTGCGCAGCAGGAACGGTTGGCGTCCCGTTGCCTGCAGCGACAGGCTCTTCTACGGCAGGCTTCGCCCCGCCTTCCTCGATTCCGTACTGTTTAAAAATGGCCAGGATTTCCTCGGCGGTCATGGGCGGCTTATAGCGTAGAGCCGTGTTGGGCAACTTCAACGCATTCTGTACGGTGGCGACGGGGATGGTAACGTACGCTGTCATTCCTGGGAAAAGCTTTAGCTCCGGATTCGCGAATTCGATGATTGTGTCGTAGGTGACCACGCTTTGCACCGTGGTTGCGTTCATCCGAACCTGGCTGACGACCCCGTGAAAGGTGTCTTTTGGAAAAGCGTCCACCTTGAAAGTCACAGGCTTGCCAATCTTGATATTTCCGACGTCCGACTCGTCGGTTTTCGCATATACCCACATCTTCGCCAGGTCCTGTGCAATCGTGAAAATGGTTGGCGCTTGCAGTGAGGCCGCGACGGTTTGTCCCACATCCACATTTCGTGCCACGACCGTTCCATCAATCGGAGACCGAATCACCGTATACTCCAGGTCCTTTTGGCTGACTTGTGCCGCGGCTTGCGTAACATTGGCCTCGGCCGCATTCACCGCCGCATTTGCCGAATCATAGTTCGCTTTGGCGAGGTCCAATTGCTGCTGGCTCAAGATGCCGCCGTTGAATAGCCCTTCGGTGCGGTCATAGTCGGCTTTGGTCTGTACGAATCCGGCCCGCGCCTTTTCCAGGTTTGCGCGGGCCGCCAAGAGGTTGGCCTTCGCGTTTTCCATATCGGCGGTGGCTTGCAACAGGGCTCCTTTGAACAAAGCGGGGTCGATAAGCGCGACCACGTCACCCTTATGAACACGCGAGTTGAAATCGGCGTTCAGCTTGGCGATGGTCCCGGAAACCTGCGAACCAACCTGCACGGTGATGACCGCGTTGATGGTTCCCGTCGCTTCGACGACATCATTGATTTCACCTCGTTCCACCTTGGCTGTGAAGTGTTGCGCTTGAGCGCTCCGGTTGAGTGCGAAAACGGCGAATAGTCCAGCCGCAACCACTGCACCTGCCAGAATGAGCCACCGGCTTTTTATTTTCATTTAGGGTTCCTGGGGTTAGAACTCAAGATGATTCATTCGTATCGCAGTGCTTCAATCGGATCAAGCCGGGAAGCCTTTCGCGCCGGGTAGTATCCGAAGAAGACACCGACAGCGACCGAAAACACAGCCGCAACGATGATCGCTTCAACCGACATTTCGATCGGCCAACGGAGTGTCTGTCCCACTAGGTAGGATCCGAAAATACCGAACACTACACCTACCGCGCCCCCAACCAGGCTGAGCATGATGGATTCACCGAGAAATTGCAGTTGGATCGCCTCTTCGGTCGCTCCCACCGCTACGCGAACTCCGATTTCACGCGTGCGCTCGGTTACGGAGACAAGCATCACATTCATGATGCCGATGCCCCCCACAAGCAACGAAACTGAGGCAATCGCGATTAACAATATGCTGAGAGTCTTGCTGGCGTCCAGTTGCGCCTGAATGATGTCCTCGGGATTGCGAATGTTGAAGTCATCTTCCTCTTCAGGGCGCAGGTGATGGCGATCGCGGAGCACCGCCGTTGCTTCCTGTCCGGCGATTTTGACAGCGTCTTGGGAAACGGCGGAACACAGGATGTCGTCTAACCAAGTAATCCCTTTGAGCTTCTTCTGGGCCGTCGTGTACGGCAAAATGATGGTGTCATCCTGATCTTGCCCGGAAAGCGATAGTCCTTTTGGATGGAGTGTAGCCACCACTTTGCATGGAAGGCTATTTACGCGAATCACCCTCCCCACCGGATCATCGACGCCAAAAAGCTGATCCCGCACCGTTCGGCCTATGACGCATACATCTGCGGCCCGATCCACGTCGTCCTGCGAGAAAATTGCCCCTCGATCCACATACCAGCGCTTTATTTCGAAATATTCGGGTGAGACTCCCCGGTAGGACGTGTGCCAATTCTGATTGCCGTAGATCACTTGGACCGGATCGTCAACATTTGGGGATACACTCTTGATCAATGAAACTTGGTTCTTGATGGCTGTCGCGTCGGCCATCACCAGCGTTTTTGTATCATGCGTGCCCGTACGCACTCCGTTAACCGCACGGCCCCCGGCTTCGATCCAGACAAAGTTATCTCCCAAATTGTTGAGCTGTTGTTCGACGCGCGCCTGTCCCGCTCTGCCGATAGCGACCACACAGATTACCGCCGCAATCCCGATCGTGATTCCCAGGACCGTCAGAATGCTTCGCATCTTGTTTCTGAGGAGCGCCACCAAGGCCGACCGGAAAAGAGCCGAGTGGTTCAACGTACCTCCTTGCCGCTACGGATGCCATCTATCCCTACCCTCGGGACAAGGACGATGAATCCTGCCCACAATTCTCTCCAGCGCGAGATAAATGCTCCATGAATACGCGTTAGCTGGCACGCCGATGAGCTTGCCTTGAAGTAACAGGGGAACAGCCCGCCCTGGGCGGATAGTGTCGAATCACAAAGCAATGCCATCTCCACAGCCGTGCTGAATTCTTTACCAATGAATTTCGCTCTTGTCCCGGACGACCACATCTTTTGTCTGCAATATGGGCAATGCGTTCTTGGCCGAAGGCTTTGCCCTTGACTTCGCCCGGGTCTGGCCGATTTTGATGGAAGTTTTGAAAATGGTCCCGACGGAAACGATTCCCCCCAGTTTATACGCTGCCACAGCGGCCAAGCCCATGGACGCCATGCATCCGCAGGATGCGCAATCTGGATTTCCGCCAAACTGGCATGGCGTGATCTTTGTCTCCAGATCCGCCGACAACGTTTGGGTCGTGAGCGCGAAAACACAATCTTGAGGGCTGTGTGGTGGCTTGGCAAACTGCCGGATCACCGCCTCGTTCATATCCAGCTTTGGATATTGCCTTCGCAACCGCATCATGTCCGCGATGGCCTGCGCCCGTTCTTCAGGGCTCAGGATTTCCGGCATTTTATCCCCTACTTGGGGCGTGAACAGGCTGAACCATACCTTCTTGATCTCGGGGCGTGGCGTCCAGAATTCCAGAAATTCGGCTAGGTATCCCGGCCGCTTCATCATTTGGCCGGTGATGGTGCAGTGAACCGTGACTCTTTGTCCCGCGATGTTTCTAAGAATACGGTCATAGGTTGCCGGCGCTCGCCGGGCGTCGTGCTCCGGTTGCAAACCGTCAATGGACACCACAACGTGCAGACGTTCCAGGTTTGCCCACGACCGACCCATGGTGCGGAAGGCGCTGGTTACAATCTGCACGTGGATTCCGCGCCCCAATAGCGGAGGGATCATCAATTCCAGCTCGCGGAAGCGGACCAGAGGGTCACCGCCCACGATGGACAAGTGCAAAGGCTTCAGACGATCGACGACTTCAAGAACTCCGTCTACCAGGGATTGGCCCCTTCGATCGTTCAGGTCGCGCAGTGTCCGTCCGCCGCCCAGATGTGCGTCGTCATACGCGTAACAGCCCGGGCACTTCAAGGGACATTCCCGCGTGATCTCTATGGAAAGAGAAGGTTCCTCGCCCTTGAGGATCTTGCCCCACGCTTGTAAAACTTGCGAGGTGTACACTGGTGACAACCCTTTTCTCCGACCGTCAGTGAAATTATACAGCCTTCTATGAATGTGTTGCTCGGTTGCAACCTTCGCGGGAGAGTTTCTGGGTCATGGATTGTGTTTCCACGCAATCTTGGTCCCTTGGTTACTTCGTGAGCTGGAGAGATTCGGCTTTAGAAAAAAACAGGCCCTGAAGTAGTGGGACGCACAATGGGCTACAAGATAGCCGGAGCTGCAAAACTACTGGTTCTATTTTTCCCTTTCAGCCAACCATCAGTATGCTCTCAATCGCTCCCCTTGCGTGGCCGTTTTTTCCTAGCTACCTTCCATCGTAAATACAGAGCATCGTAGTGTGCATTGGTTGGCTTGGGGATGATTGGGGGATGTAGGAGTGTAGCTTTTCACGCTAATCGCCAACCGGCTGGGTGTCCTATATCCGGCAACTCTTCGCCCCTTCAGGCTGCCTATGGTTCCACCTTGGCAAGCTGGTGTTATGCTACCACTGCACTCCGATCGGACTCCGCCGTCCATTCTTCTGGTCCTGCGGGGTCTGGAACCTGGAATCACCAGGGGTACAACATAAGCACCGAAGCACTCATTGAATTAAGCGTAACCGGAGCGGCGGTGGACATAATCTTAGTAGGTCCACCCGGCGTTCATCAGGATGCCATTCACCATCAGTAGATTCATGACCAGCCCGATAATGTTGCCGGCGTAGATCGCCGGTTTTCGGTTAAGCAACCCGTAAACCACCCACAATAAACTTGCGATGGCAAAAATGGACCATGTTGTTAGCGAATGACCGGAGGCGTGATGGCTGTGCGTCACGTACAGCTTGGTAATCGACGGTAGGGTCGCGAGCGCTGCACAATTCCAGTAATGATCATCAACGGCTCGAAGACTTTTAGCCAACGCATGTGTCTCTCGGGACTTAAGAGAGGCACAACCGATGCCCTCCTGCTATCTTCTTCATTGCAAGGCTGTGCGCAATATCGAGACCACTATGGTCATTGCGATGCACTTTTGGCGAACGCACCCATTTTGCCGGCCTCAAGCAATTGGGGTGCTTCGAGGCGGCCGAAAATCTCGATGAGTTTTGCGACCAAGCCGGTCCAGCCGGTTTGGTGACTGGCCCCAAGTCCGGCGCCGTTATCGCCATGGAAGTATTCATAGAACAGGATGTAATCCTTCCACTGCGGATCGCGCTGGAACTTCTCCGTTCCTCCGTACACCGGCCTCCGGCCAGACTTATCTCGTAGGAATATTCGTTCCAGCCGATTAGCTATTTCACGGGCGACCTCGAATAAGTTCATCAATCTGCCCGAGCCGGTTGGGCACTCAATCTTGAAGTTGTCGCCGTAGTAGGTATAGAACTGCAGCAGAGCACGGATTAGCAGCACATTTACCGGCATCCAAACTGGCCCACGCCAGTTGGAGTTGCCACCGAACATGCCCGTGTCCGATTCCCCTGGAAGATAGTCCACACGATACTCCTGGCCTTCCACATGGATGACATAGGGATGCTCGGCGTGGTAGCGCGACAGCGCCCGAATACCAAATGGGCTTAGAAATTCGTTCTCATTGAGCATGCGCGACAGAATTCGGCGAAGCCTATCTTGGTTTACGAGCGCAAATATGCCTCGCTCCGCGACACCCATGTGGCCCGGTCCGGTGGCGTGGATGCTTTCCATAAGTTCGGGCATGCGTCGCAGGCGTTCTCTAAAGACCGCCATTAGCCGCGGCACTCGTTCCCGCTGCCACGGCTCGACGACGGTGGTAGCGCAGAGGGGCAATAATCCAACCATGGAGCGCACCTTGAGTCGCGTGGCGCTACCGTTGGGAAAGCGCAACACGTCGTAGTAGAACCCATCCTCTTCGTCCCACATGCCATCGGGACCTGCTTGATTCATGGCGCGTGCGATCCATAGGAAATGGTCCGTGAATTTCATGGCCATGTCTTCGTAGATGGGATCTTTCGCTGCCAGCTCGACGGCGATCTCCAACATGTTCTGGCAGAACAGCGCGACCCAAGCGGTACCGTCGGCCTGCTCCAGGTGGCCGCCAGTGGGCAGCGGCGCGCTGCGGTCGAAGACGCCGATATTGTCCAGTCCGAGGAAACCGCCTTCAAAGAGGTTCTTGCCGAATCGGTCTTTGCGATTTACCCACCAGCTGAAGTTCAACGACAGCTTTCCGAAGGACCGCTTGAGAAAATCTATGTCCCCCTCACCATGGAGAGCTAGCTGCGTCCTGTACAAGAAGATCGTGGCCCATGCGTGTACCGGCGGATTGACGTCACTGAAGTTCCACTCGTAAGCGGGGATCTGACCCGTCGGATGCAGAAAATATTCGCTCAGCATCAGCTCCAGTTGTTCCTTCGCGAAATCCACATCGACAGTCGCGAGCGCGATGGTATGGAAGGCCAAATCCCACGCCGCATACCAGGGATACTCCCACTTGTCCGGCATCGAGATGACGTGGTCATTTACCATGGGGAACCATTCGCTGTTCCGCATCTGCCCGCTGCCCGGATGCATCGGATCCTTGCCATGTTCTGAGAGCCACTTGTCCAGGTCAAAGCCGAAGTACTGCTTTGTCCACAGCATTCCAGCCAAAGCCTGACGCATGACACGGGCTCCGTCTTCGTTGACGCGTTCGGGTGTGATGGCTCGATAGAACTCGTCCGCCTCTCGCCTGCGAGTCTCCATGATTTGAGAGAAGCCCTTAAATGGATCGCCCATCGCTGCGGGTGCGACATCACTCATCCGCAAGCGGATCGTGGCCGTTTGTCCCGGCCCTACGTTGACTTGATAGTGTGCCGCAGCTTTGGTTCCCGTGTGCTCGGGATTCACGGCGTCCCGTTTCCGGTTCAGCACATAGTCGTTAATTCCGTCTTTGACATAGCGACTAGCGTTAGGCTTCCCGAAGAGCCGCTCGTTGTTCGTCTCATTCTCGGTGAAGAGCAAAGGGATGTCCCCCTCACAACACAGATACATCTCGCCTGCCTCCGGGTGCGTCACTGCTGCGACAGGGCCATTCTTGCCCGTAACCTGCTTCAAGGATGGCTTCGGTGTTTCAGGCCACCACGCCCAGGTGTTGCGAAACCAAACCGTCGGCAGCACATGTAAGGCAGCTGCCTCAGGCCCGCGATTACACACGTTGATCTGAATCAGCATGTCCTGAGGAGCCTGCTTGGCATACTCCACGAAGACGTCGAAATAGCGATCCTCGTTGAAGACACCGGTGTCCAGAAGCTCATATTCCATGTCGTCACGGTTGCGCCGCTTGTTATTTTCGACCAGGTCGTCGTAAGGAAATGCTGCCTGAGGATACTTGTAAAGGTACTTCATGTACGAATGCGTCGGCGTGCTGTCCAGATAGAAGTAATATTCTTTGACGTCCTCTCCGTGGTTCGCCTCACTGTTCGTCAGGCCGAACAGCCTTTCCTTCAGGATCGGATCGCGGCCGTTCCACAGCGCAAGCGCAAAACAGATCAGCTGCCGATCACCGCTAATGCCGGCGAGACCGTCCTCACCCCAGTGATATGCGCGCGACCTGGCCTGATCGTGTGTAAAATAGTCCCAGGCATTTCCATCTTGGCTGTAATCCTCGCGAACCGTGCCCCACTGCCGTTCACTCAAGTAAGGTCCCCATTTCCGCCAGGGGGTCTTGTTTGTGCGTGCTTCCCATAGTCTGAGGACTTCCGCATCGTTAGTCATATCGTTCCTTTTTCCAATTAGATAAAGCTTAGGAGCCTGAACGTGCTTGTTTGACCGCCTTCCCAACATCCAAGCCTGTGTCCCTGGATAGGTAGATCGATCGCGTTGGCCCTGTGAAACCGGTGCCTGCAGCCTCGACGATTTCGGCGATCTTCAGAATTACGCCCTGTTGAATTCCTGTAAATTTTGCATAATCGCCCGTCTTGCCGTAGGCGAACAGATTCAATTCGTAGGCTGCACCGGAAAAACTCGATACCGTTATTCTTGAGGTCCCAGCTTCGATTGCAGCGTCTTGGTTCAGCATGCTCTGGACGCGGTCCAGCACGGTCTGCAGTTGTCCGACTGTAGTCTCGATTCGCAAGGAGAAATTCTGGTTGATAAGCAATTTGCTGCGCACCGTCATGTTTGTAAACTGCATTTGCGCCAGCAACCCGTTAGGAACGACCAACAGATTCTGGTCGAGTGTTCGCAGCTTCAGAGAGCGAAGCCCAATATCTTCGACAGTGCCAAGTTCATTGCCGATCCTGCAAAAGTTCCCCACATGCACTGCTTTGTCCATCAACAGCGAGACGCCGCCAATGAGATTCTCCAGGGATTTCTGCGCACCCAGCGCTATCGCCAATCCCCCAATGCCAAGGCCAGCCAAAGCCGTCTTCATGTCGAACCCAAACACGGACATCGCGACCATCAGGGTAACGACCAACAGCACCACATGAACGAATCGCTGAGTCAGGATTAGGATCGACTCCGCGCCTCTGCCTTGCGCCCGCGCCCGTTTCAAAGCATGTTCGAAGCCGCGCTCAATGATCCCGCCCACAAGCCAAGCAATACTCACAACCAATAAGGTTGCCAAAAATCGGGAGTAGTACATGCGATAGAAAATCGGCGGCCTAAGCAGGTAGACGAAGAGCCCATGCAGTAAGATTGCGACAATGCAAACGAGCGGCATGCCATGCCGTGTCGCCCAAACAGGCTTGAAAGGAATCCGTCGAAGTTTGAACCGAACCCGGTTGGGCACGCTAACCAGGAACTCGAAGAGCCAAGCCAGCAAAAATGAGATTGGGATTGAAAGCAGCCACCCGAGCCATTGGGCGAGTGACAGGCGCAGCAGATGGCGACGGGTCAGGGCAGCTGGTACCATCCGTGAGATTGCCGACGGCTGCTCGCTTTCCATTTGCTCGTACAGATTCGGGACGCTCGCGACCGTCTCTTTCGAAACCAGCCAGATTTTGCCTGCCTCCGGGTCATCCACCCGCACCAGGATAACGTCCGCTCTGGTGGTGCCCACCACCAACACGCCGGCCCGTACCTGGCCGGGCGGAAGTCCATGTTCAACAATCCCCTGCGGATCATCGCTCAAGAGTGCAATGTCGCCTTCGAACTTCTCGTGCAACGCCTCGAATTGCTTAGCGCACTCCTCCAGGTCCGTGTCCTGCCCCGGCGTCGGCTGCAGGTAGCGAGCGGCCGTTTTGTAGTCCCCGCGATTGATGTAATAGATAAAGCCCATCCCTGCCCTACGAGGAGTTTCACGTCCGAGCGGATCGCTTGTCGCCGTGGTTTTAGCTGGTGCTTGCGAGGGGCCGGTTGATAAGGGGGCTTGAGCGATCAAACTGGTGGCTGAGGCTGCGAATATAGAAACCCCCAGCGTCACGACAAGAGCATAGAGTCCGTGCAAGGGCACTGTTCGGCGATTGCTATCATGCAGAGGCTCGCCCATCGATTCTCGCTCCAACAAAAAAGATAAAAGCCCAAAAAGAAACACCGCGGACCATGCGGATTCGGTGCTTAATTTCCATCAAGACACCTCGCTGATCAAGCCGTCCGGGCCGGAGCGAGGGCGTGCCCTGGGCCAACTTCGCCGGAGCCCCGGCTCCCGGTGTGTACAGGGTCACTGTTGATCCGGCGATGGGACTGTTGTGCATGAAGGCCTTCCCTAGGCTAAGGGGCGAGTCGCTTTCATGTTTTTCCTCCCCTCACTTCGTCAAACGTGTGCGTGCGGCGCAACGGGCGGACAACTAACTGTCTAACGGGCGGCCTTTTGACTCACGTTGTGATACCTATCCACTTTGTCGCATGGAGGACGATAGTAGGCTGAGGCGGGAAGACCGCAATTGTGCATTTGGACAGGGGGAGGAAACCATTCCGGATTCCGGGCATTTCGTGCCTGGACCCAACTTGTTCGGATTGCGGGTTAGCGGGCGCTGACTTCTTTAGGCGTATTTGGCCAAGGGCCTCGGAAAAGCATGAGGTCTGGGGAGAATATGCTCGTCTACGTCGAGCCTGACCGAGATTGCGGCACAGGTACTGAGTCGTCGGTCCCCTGCCGCCTTCTCTACATCACCGGTACGCCGTGCCGCAGGCGCAGATAGCGGCCCCGAAAGCGTAACCAATGTGAGCCATCCAGGCGCCGTTCGATTTCCACCTGGGCTCCACGGAGCCCCGCACACACTTCTTCTCGCGGCACACCCCAGCGATTTCCGTCCCAGCTCACGGTGTGATCCTCGCCCACTTTCCGTCCTACGCGCACGCTCAGGATTTCCTCCAGGCGATGGTCAGTCCCAACCGCCGGTGGGCATTGCGTGGGTGGCGAGGCGCAACGGTGAACCGTTGTTCCCACTCGGGAAAGAAGCGCGTCTCCAGAAAGTGATTCGCCGCTTCCAGGGTGTCGATTCCAGCCAAGCGCATTTCCTTCACCAGGCGGTCCTGCAGCGTCTCGAACAGCCGCTCAATACGTCCCTTGGCTTGGGGACTCTGGGCCGCGATCCATTCGATTCCCAATTCTTTCAGAGCTCGCCCGAACTGCGAGCGGGCCCCTGTTCCTTGAAGTTGTTCGGGCATCGTTGCGGCCCTGGCAGTTCGTAGGCCCGAATGGCCTTCTCCTCATCCCCTGCGGCAATTGCGTAATAGTCAGCCGTGATGCGGTCCCTCTCCCGCTCACTCACTCGGTCTCGCAACTCAAACGCTTTGTTCAGACTCGCGTTGGCCAAGCTGGCTTGCGCAAGGTTGAAGTAATTGGTTCCCAACGCGAGATATGCCAAAGCAAAGTTAGGGTCGAGTTCGACGGCGCGTGTGAAGAACGGAACAGCATCGGAGTCACCTTTCCCCTCCCAAGTCTTCATGCCCAGGCTGTAGGCTTTCAAGGCCTCCAGTGAAGGCGTAGTGGCCTGTTCAAGTGGCGTGTCAAACTTCTGCACCGTGCTCAGCGACTCGCCCAGTTTGTTCCGAATTTCCGATGCTGTCTTTCCCAGCGCGTCGAGCACATGGTTCTTGCCGTTCGCCTGAACTTCCGTGCTAGCGAGTGATTTTCCGCTTGCACAATTGATTGCCTTGAGGGTCAGAAGATACTGCGTGCCAATCTGCGCAATCGAACCGTCGAGGACAGCGGCGCTCCCCGTCCGCTGGCAGAGTTCCCGCGCAATCTCGGGCGTGAGTTTCGCATCCGGCTTCTCGCCCATCATCTGCAGGGTCTGACGGATCTGCTGGTCAGAGACAATGCTCAAGAAAGGTGATTGTTCCAGTTGTACGGAAAGCCCCTGCCGCAGCGTGTCATCGAAAACCGTATCGCCCGTCTTGTTATCGAAATCGGAGAGTACTATCGTGTCCTTGTCAGTGAGTTTTGGCGTGTGGTGGAAATAGAAGTATCCGCTCGCAACAAACAGCGCGATCGCTATACCTGCCGGGACAATCTTCCACTGGATGCCTCGCCGCTCGCGCACTCCTAGTGGTATGCTCGACATTGCGGGCAGGTGTGCTGATTCTGTATCGCGTTTCAATCGTTGTAGGTCGGTCCGTATGTCGGCAGCACTGTGGTAACGGAGCTTGCGGTCTTTTTCCAGTGCCTTGCCGATGATTTCGTCTAAGTTTGGTGGGAGTGCTTGATTTAGTTGCGACGCCGGAACCGGTTTACGGTTCAGAATCCCGTCATGGACGACCGCAGCAGTAGCGCCAGAAAACGCCATCCTGCCTGTTGCCATTTCATAGAACACCACACCGAAGGAAAACAAATCTGTCCTTGCATCCAGTTCTTCGCCCCTTGCTTGCTCTGGCGACATATAAGGGATGGTGCCCATAGTCGACCCAGGGCTGGTCAGTAGCTCCCCTGTGACAGTCGGCATCTGAGAAGCCGCACCGCTCCACCCAGCAGGAACCACCTTTGCCAAACCGAAATCGAGGACTTTGGCGATGCCTTGTTTGGTCACAAAAACATTTGTTGGCTTGACGTCTCGGTGGATGATGCCTTCGGCATGTGCTGCCTGGAGCGCATCGGCAATTTGGATCGCCAGTTCCAGCATCTCGTCGAACGGAAGGGGCTTGCCGGAAATACGGCGCTTTAACGTCTCGCCGTCGAGAAACTCCATCGCAATGAATTGCTGCCCATCTTGTTCGCCGATGTCGTAGATGGTGCAAATGTTCGGATGATTTAACGCCGATGCCGCCTGCGCTTCGCGCCGAAAGCGTTCCAGAGCAGCGGAGTCGTGGAGCATATCACCAGGTAGAAATTTCAAACCCACTGCACGGAGGAGCCGCGTGTCTTCGGCCTTGTACACAATACCCATCCCGCCCCTGCCGAGCTTCTCGACGATGCGGTAGTGTGAGATGGTCTGACCGATGAGGGTGTTGGGCTCCGCCATAGTGACGCCATGTTAGGTTGCGTGCTTCGACTAAGTCAACGAATCGCAGTGAGTTAGCCACAAACTAAACACTAGGTCCTGGGAAACGGGGTGGTCTCAATGGGTCGAAGCAACACTCAGCTCGAACCCGCCTTGCATTGAAAACAAAGGCTAAAATCGCTCGCTAGGTTAGATCAGCCGGTACGCTACCCTGGCTAGGTTTTGACCGAGTACAGCCAAACCGATCGGTTCTCCTGGGGAAGTATGGTCGGATCAACTGATTAGATGGTGTTGCATCGACCGGTTGAGCTGGCAGCTTTAATTAGGTACTGGGCTATTTGTAGGATGGCTGTTGGCGAGATTCTACGAGCATCCGGCCATCCGCCAGGATCGCTTTATCGTTTCCGTTATATTATTTGCCTCGGCATATCATGGACTTTGTACTTGCTCCCTTCCTTTCCTTCTTGCCCCCGCGCTACCGCGACGAGCGCCCGCAGGCTTCCAGCGGCCACCTTATCGCCGCCGCGGGCCTTTCCCGGTTTCCTCGAACTTGTGATTTGCGTCCTGTTCTGCGTCAAAGGCTTTCCAGATATTCGTTCCGTAACAGAAGTTCTTGGGCGACCGTTCCGGTAACGTAGGCTAACAGTTGCGCCCAAATCATTTGGACCCTTTCTGATCGCATTGACCGAGTCGTAAAAGGAGGATTGTAAGTGCTATGGGAGCTTGAGCGAAAGCGATTTGAAGAACATCGAGGAAACCGCAAGTTGTGCCATCTCAATCCATTCGAGTTTTTTGACCATTTCAAGCGATGGGACCCATTAAAACCTATTGTTTTCAACAACATATGGGATCCTATTTTAAGCTAAGCCATTTATTATCAGCATCTTAGATCCTGATTTTCAGAAAATCGGATTTGTACCACCATCTTTAACCCCGCGCGGCCCCTCCCGAAGCCCAATCTCCATGTCATCTTCGAAGTCGCAGAGTAGCAAAGATTTTTTCTGCGGCTTTTAGATGTTTACCAACATCCAAGTGAGCAGACGGACACGCACCTGTTCAGTCTAAGGAGTGACGACAATGGGTAGGCTAACGGACAAGAACGTCCTCATCACAGGCGGCAATAGCGGAATCGGGCTGGCCGCAGCGCAGGAATTCGATCGAGAGGGCGCGCGCGTTGCCATCTGCGGCTTGAATGAGGGATCTCTGCAGGCGGCTAAGGAGACGCTCGGAGCCGGAAGTCTCGCCGTTCGCGCGGACGTCAGCAATCTCCCCGACCTCGACACGATGTTCGCCACGATCAAACGCGAGTTCGGGCACCTGGACGGCGTCTTCGTAAATGCAGGCTACAGCGAGTTCCTTTTGTTCGAAGACGTGACGGAGCAAAGCTTCGACAAGGTGATAGCCGTCAATTTCAAAGGCGTTTACTTCACGATTCAAAAGGCCTTGCCGCTACTCAGGCAAGGCTCGTCTGTAATCATCAATGCATCCGTTGGCGCCCACAAAGGGTGGCCGACAACCTCGACCGTTTCGACCTGCAAGGCAGCAGTCGTCCATCTCGCTCATATCCTCAGCGCCGAACTCGTGCATCGCGGTATTCGCGTGAACACCCTAAGCCCGGGCCCGACGGACACGGCGATGTTCGGTCGCTTCCCAGGTGAGGAGCAGGGCGAGGCGGTTAAGGGCGTCCTCCGAACCAACAATCCGAGCAAGCGGATGGCCGACCCGTTGGAAATCGCGAAGCTGGCCGTTTACCTCGCGTCGGACGATTCTGCGTATGTCGTCGGGGCAGACTTCCTTATCGACGGCGGGGTCACGGCCATTTCAGGCGTGGGCGCCTGAGTCTCGTTGTTAAGACTGGAGACTCCAACATGAAAGGAAAATTAAAAATGAAAACGAAATTACAAGTATCCGAGAACGTGACCATGAACAAGCCGGACGAGAAGAGACAGGGTATGAAGGTACGCACGGTTGTCACTGGCCATGACGACAAGGGCCGGGCTGTTTTTGTGCGAGACGAGTCAGTCGACGGGACGCCCATCCCTGGCTTAGGAGAGCTCGCCTTCCTCTGGAATGCCGATGAGGCCGCAACCTACCCGAACGCGGGGGACAATCCGGCGGTGCCCGGTATATTCCCACCCGTAGGCGGCATCCGCTACATCATAGGGACGTACTTGCCTGGCGTGATTGCACCAGAACCCACTCCCGAGATGCACCTCGAGGATGGCGACGAACCCGGTGGAGCTAACGACGGCTTTCACAGGACCGACACGACGGATTTTGGGGTCCTTCTCTCCGGCAACATGGCACTCGAGCTTGACGATGGCGCGGAGGTGGTTCTGTCTCCCGGCGATGTCCTGATCGAGAACGGAACTCGGCACCGTTGGCGCGTGGTTGGGGACGTGCCGGCCACCCTGGCTTCTTTCATCATCGGAGCCCGCCGCCGTTAGGTTCCGGCCTGCGCGTGTGGTGCCGATTGTCATGACACGGGAGGCCCGTTGTGGTTATAGGGTGGAAGCGGCTCGTGCGAAAGAGCACGCGGCGCCGACGCGGCGGCACCACAGGCAGCAGACTTGCGGCGGAGCGGGAGCTAGGCGTTCAGAGGGTCGAGGCCGTTTTGTGCCCGCTCAGGCGAGGGACGGCTCGCACCGCCAATCCCCGTCATGCCAAAAAACTGTCGGCCCGAGACGTTCTGCCGTCTGCGGTCGTGCAGCTGAGCTGCAAAATCCTCGGTGCCGCGGCCGACAGAACTACGACCACGGCTCGACGGCCTCTTTGTCCTCTGCAACAATAGATGGTGTCTAACATCTAAGGTAGCGGGGCTGGACACTGTTGGCTGGGAGTTGAAGGGGCAATGCGGAAATCAAAAGAAGAAGCGGCAGAAACCAGAGCGCGGATTATTCGTAAGGCTTCAAAGGAATTCAACCAGCACGGGATTGCCGGTACCGGCCTCGCGGATGTGATGAAATCGGCGGGGCTGACTCATGGCGGCTTCTACAAACACTTTCAGTCAAAAGACGAGCTCGTCGCGGAGGCACTTGAAAAAGGCCTTGAAAAATCGCTCCAAGCGATCGAACACTCGGCGGGCGAACGGGCGATAGCGGAATTCATAAATCAGTATCTGTCCCCTGCTCACCGCGATGGCTTTGACAATGCGTGCCCTCTGCCGGCGCTGGGCACTGAACTGTGGCGAGCAAGCGGCAAAACGCGCCAAAAAGCCTCCGAAGGCGTCTTGAAGTTCGTTTCTCTGGTCGAAAAGCACTTAAAGGGTTTGCCAGCAAAGGACAGGAAGTCGCGGGCCCACGCTATCGTCGCGGCTTTGGTGGGGAGTATGATGCTGTCTCGCATTGTGACCGACCCGAAACTCTCTGACCGATTGTTACGGGATACCCGGGATTTTGTGCTGCGGCCTGTCTGCTAATACGGCCTCCCTCGGCAAGTCGGCTCTCGGAAGCTAAGGGCTACTGTGGACTGCCGCGATTTTTGGTTAATTTTCTGCAGATTTTCGAGTGACCTTCAGGAACATAATTTGCGCACGTCACACGTGGATTTTCACTTTTGGCGGGAGTGTAAGAGGTTCCGTCTCGGGCAAACGCGATTCAAGAAAACATGCTTTACGACTTTGAGAATTTCTGGTGCAGATCCTTGCGGACGACTCAACACCTTGAGGTGTAGGGCACGTCTCTCCTTACTTGCCGAGCCAGCTGTCAGTTGACGACGAGAGTCAGGTTCAGCGTCTGCGCGAGGGTACCGGAGCCCGAGCTATACGTGGCCGTTACCTTCAGAGTGTAATTGCCGGCTGGCGTGCCGGGATAGTGCGTGTGCGTGGGACAGCCCAGCAAAAGTAAAGCCAGTAGCAGAGTTGCGAGCATCGGAAGGGCGGATACGAAGCGCCGGACTGGCCGGGATAATATTCTTGCCATGATTGAGTCGCTCCGGCATCTCGTTGGGTGGATTGTCAGCTCTTTTCGCTCCCGCGAGGACCTCGTCCTTGAAAACATGGCTCTCCGTCGGCAACTGCTCGTTTTGCACGCGCAACGGCCTCGCACTCGATTAACTGCCCTGCACAATCCGCGACCTGCTGTCAGAAACGCAGAACGTGATACGCTCGTTGCTATGCGGATCTTTTTTGTCCTCCTCTGCTGCCATTTCGCGGCTGGTGCCAGCGTCGCCCGCGAACCCGAATCGGAAAAGGTATCCCATCCCGGCGTTTTTCTAATTACCATCGATACTCTGCGTGCCGACCACGTTCACTGCTATGGCTACGAACGAATCCGAACTCCCGCGCTGGATCTACTAGCAGAGCAAGGAATCCGCTTCACTCAAGCATTCACACCAAGCCCCATCACTAATAGCTCGCACACGAGCATTATGACTGGGCTTTTGCCGAGCTCGCACGGAGTCAGCGACTTCGGCGTCCCTTTGGCAGGTAAATATCCTACCCTGGCAGAATTGCTTGCGAACGAGGGCTACGACACTGCGGCGTTCATAGGCGCCGTGATCCTCGACAGCAAGAATTTCGCACCCGGTCTCGATCGCGGTTTCGAGTTCTACGATAACTTCCCAGAGTTCACGACAACTAAGTCCAGGTGGGGACGCCTCGAGCGCCGAGGTATGGAAGTAGAGCAACGCGCAGAATCGTGGCTCAACGCGCACCCGGCCGGTGCACACTTCGTTTGGGTGCACTTCTACGATCCGCACGATCCGTACGAGCCGCCTCTGCCGTATTCCGAAGTTTACAAGGACCGGCTCTACGACGGAGAAATCGCCTACGCGGATTCGGCGTTGGGTCACTTCCTCGCTTACCTCAAGAAACAAGGATGGTATGAGGGCGCAATGATTGTTGTCGTGGGAGATCACGGAGAAGGACTCGGCGAGCATCACGAAAACACTCACGGCATTTTCCTCTACGATTCGACGACCCATGTTCCGCTAATTGTGAAGCTGCCGGAAGAACGCGATGCGGGCAGGACGGTTGACGCGCAGGTCCGCACAACGGACATCATGCCCACGATTCTGGGCTTACTCGGCGTTGCGGCTCCGGCGAGTCTGGATGGCGATTCTCTCGAGTCATTCCTTACCGGCGCCGAGGCGGCTCCCCGCACGGTTTTCGGTGAAACCGAATACCCGCTCCGGTTTGGATGGGCCCCGCTGCGGTCGATTCGAAAGGAAGGCTTCAAGTTTATCGAAGCGCCGAAGCCGGAGCTCTACGATCTCCGCGCCGATCCCGGCGAATCGCGCAACCATTACGCGCCTTGGGATGGCACAGTTCAAAAATTGCGTAAAGCGTTTGCGGAGTTGAGCGTCAAATCACCGTCGCCTAGAAAAACTTCGCCCGCAGCGGTATCCGCGAACACCATCGATCAACTACACGCGCTAGGGTATTTAGGCTCCGCCGACGCTCGAAGCGCTACGGATGTTCCCGAACCCTCTTTGTTGCCCGATCCCAAGGAC
>Ga0306922_10001625_pt1 | contig 20258 bp, 33 predicted proteins | sample sta12Cox44000082_FD_203758 | JGI IMG/M metagenome (GOLD analysis project Ga0306922, IMG submission 203758) | Lab enrichment of tropical soil microbial communities from Luquillo Experimental Forest, Puerto Rico - statoxic.12C.oxic.44.000.082 (v2)... | ecosystem: Environmental > Terrestrial >... | reverse complement strand
ACGCCAACAGGTTTTTGGACGGCCGCCCGTTGAACGACAACGCCGCCCGTTGAATCGGCCCCGCGAACACGACCGCCGGTCGCGGGTCCATCCCGACGACGACGCGCAACCGCGTGCCGACCGTGGGTTGTGTTTCGAGGGTGATCGTCGCGGTCGACGGCGCGTCGTCGATCGGGTCGTGCACCGTCAACGATCCGATACGCCACCGGACCGCGTTGCCGCCGACGGTCACCGTGACTTTGGACGCGCGGGTGATGCGGAGATGGCGATCGGGAATGGCGTTGAGGCGAAACGCGTTGAGTCGACCCACCCCGAGGATCGCGGTCCGGGTCGGGGACAGCATTACACCCGCCGCGCGCCGGTGACCGATCGCCCGATCAGGTCCGACACCCGCCGCGCAAGGTTGCTTTCGGTATCGACTAAGTGGAAGGTGTTATTGATGACGATCCCGCCACCGTTCGGGAGAATCGATCCACTCGAGGACGGCACGAACAGTTCTGGCCCCGCTTCCCCGACGATGTACGGTGACCCGGCGGCGACCGGTCCGCCCGCCGCGCGACGCGGCGCCATGAACCCGGATCCACTGCCCAACAGTTGCCCCACCGTGTAGCCACCACGGCTCGACCCCGGCGAGAGCGCGTCGCTGGTCGCGCCCGCGTACGCCGCGTTCGCCGCCTGGATCCCCATGTTGCGATTGTATTGGTCGGCCAACGCGATCGCGGACGCCAACGCGGCGTCGGTTTTCTGTTTGGTCGCGTCGAGGGCCGTATTGACCTTTTGCACCCCGGCGGCGGCGGTGTCCCCGGCGGCGGCGAACCCGGCGCCAAACTGGTTCGCGGCGAGCTGCGCCGCATCGGCGGCGTCGCGCGCCTTTTGGATCGTCCCGTCCGACCAGACCCCAACCTGCGTCAACGCGTATTGATAGAACCGCTGTGCGGCGTCGGCGGTGTCCTGTAACCCTTGGCGCGTTTCCTTCTGGGTCGTATCGTTGACCGCTTTCCAGTCCACCAGGAACTTCTGCTGTTTCTCGTAATACAACGCGCCTAACGCGTCGTAAAACTCCCCGGTAGCCTTCCCGGCCGCTTCGGCGGCGGCGACTTGGTCGTTGTACCACTTATCTAAATTCGCCTGCTCTTGTTGGAGCGCAGTCGCGCCGTGCGACGCGCGTTCGGCATAATAGGCGTCCCACAGGTCGGTGGTCGCTTTCAAGGCTTCCTTTTGCAGCTTCAATTGCTCCGTACTGTCGGCGACCGCTTTGCCCATCGCGGCCACTTGTGTCGCGGTGACACCCCACCCGCTGAGATACCGCCGCACCGATTCCGCCGAGACGCCCGCGCGTAACAAGTCCTCGCCGAGACTCACGACGCCCTGATCCATTCCGGCGAGGGTGCCTTTCCACCCGTCGCCCGCCGACATCACTTCGGCCACGGCGGCGTTGAATTTGTCGTTTTCGTCGTTGAATTTTTTCAGGGATTCCGTCGCGGCGTCGGTCTCTTTCCGCCACCTGGCGTACTGGTCGGCGCTCACGCCGATCCCGGCGGCGTTTTTTACGGTCGCGAGTCCCACCTTGTCGAGGGCGGCTAGTTGCGACGCTTGCCACTCCGTGATCGTTTTCGCGGAGTCCTTGTACACCCCCGCGATGAACGCTTCGTGCTGTTCCTGTTCGGTTAACTGTTTCGTGCGCGCCGTCCCGGCGGCGGTCGCGCCGCCCGTCGCTTTCGCGTTCGCGTTCGCCTGTGTGTTGAGGTCGTCAAGGACGCGGGTCAGTGCCATCCCGCCGCCCGCCGCTTCGGCCATTTTGGAAATTAACGCCGACATGACCGGGTTGCCTTGCGCTAGGACGTTGACGAAGTACCCGCCTTTCGCCGCCAACGCGTCGAGGGTCATGGCTCCGAAAATTTTCCCCGCGTCGCCGCCTTTTTGAAACGCGCCGACAAGCACGTTGACACCTTGCGCCACCGGGCCAATCGTGTTCGCGGTGAGGTTGGCGAGATTCGTTTCTGTATCTTTAATCGCGCGGTTGTACTCCGCCAACGCTTTCACGTTTTCGGTTTCAACGACCGTGTTGTGTTCGCGCCACTTCGTGATTAACCCGTCGATGTCGTCGGCGGCGCCCGACATCGCCATTCCCAACTTGGCGCCGAACAGTTCGGCGGCGGCGGTGTCGCGGAGTCCGCCTTGCAGCGTCGACAATCCCTTTTCGATCGCAATGAACAGGTCCGCGCCGTCTTTGTTTTTGATGTCGTCTAGCGACATCCCCATCAAATGCAGTGCATACGCGACCGACGTGTCGTCGCCCGCCGCGCGCCGACTCAGCGTATACAGCGAACGGCCGAGGGTGTCCGCGTCGACGCCGGATCCCGACATAACGCCCGCCAACGCTTGCAAGTCGCCCGCGCTAATCTGGACTTGCTTGGAGAGGTTATCTAACGCTTCCGCGCCGTCGAGAATCTGATTCACGTACTCGCGGGCGAACCGCACGGCGGACAACGCGAGAAACCCCTGCGTCACGCTCACCAGCGACGTGTACCAATTCTGCGTTTCGCTGGTGACATCCTTCGTGGTCGCGGCGATCGTTTTCAGATTGTCCGGCACCTTGTCGGTCATGGTGCCCAACTGGCCAGCGACCTTCTCCGCGTCGGCGGCGAACCCTTTTAACTGGGTTTGCGCGTCGCCCACAGCGGCCTTGTATTGGCTGAAATCCGCCTCAAAGTCCTGTACGATCGCCATGGATTAACTCTAGGAGTATCGCGTAATCGTCGGGGTCAAGCTCGCGGACCCACTCGACGCGCCAGCCGATCCGAATCGCCAGTGCTAAGTCTGACCGGCGGTCGGCGTCGGATCCTCTTTTTTTTCCTCCAGTCGCGCCGCGACCTGTCGCGCTTCGTGGCGGTCAATCGCGCCGCGCAGCTCGGTCATGTCGGGCGGTTCCAGATTGTCGAGGATCGTAAATTTGTCGAGCAGCGCCGCGCCGCGTATCGGGGGCCACTGCTCAAACGTCCAATCCACCAGATACCCGGCGGTTTTCATTTGCGCGTATTTCGTCGGGTCGAACACTAACACCGTCGACCCGTCCTCTTCCTTCGTCACGGTGTCGTGGCAGGCGCGGAACACGGCGCGGGATTCGCCCTGATTCAACACGCGTCGAACCGTCACGGTCGCGCCGTTGCTGAGGGTTAACACGTCGGTGTGGGGTTGGACGAATTGAAAACGCGCCATGTTATCCGCCGGGTTGGCCGAGGGTCGCGGTTAAGTGCGTCGCGTCCGTCATCTGACACGACACCACCGGGAAACACAAATCGCCCCCCTTCCGCGGCGCGGTAAAGCGGACCGATCGCTGTTGGAGCTTGAACGTGTCGGCGGACTTCACGACCGCCGACAGGATCCACGCGCCGGGAGTCTGCTGAATCGTCCACGAGGTAAGACTCGCGGCGGTGAAGTATCCCCACACGATGGCCCCCTCCCCGCCGCGTAACGTCAAGGACTCGAACATGCGTTACGGCGCGACGCCCGCCACCCACCCGGTCCCGTTCCAATACGCCGTGGAGCCGTCGGCCAGGACGATCCGTTGCCCGGTACTCCAGGCGGTCGCCGGTGAGGCGGTGACCCCGGACAACGCCGCCAGATTTCGCGGCGCCGACGCGCCCGCCGGGGTGAATGTGCCGTTGCCGGTCCCCGGACCCGCGCCCGTGGCGACGACTGCCCCCGGCACCTGCCACGACCCCGCCGCCTTGAACGTCCCCGTCACCTTCGGCGAATTCAGGGAACAATCGATCGACGCGTCGAGGTACGCCAACCCTTGCCAGAAGAACGTGGATTCGGTCGTGTTCGGGGTCAACTGCAACGTGCCGGGGACGCCCGACACCGCCGCCTTGAAGAGCGCCAGCTCGGTCGAATTCCAGAACCCGGCGAAACTTCCGGCCACATCCATAAAGCCCGGCGACCAAACCTTGTTGGAATCACCCCAACAGGTGACATCCTCGAAATCGGTTTTGTTATCGAGGGTCCATTTATTCAGGGACGCGATTTGGACTAACGTCGCGCCGCCCGCCGGATCCCACGACACTTTCCCGTTGCGGCCATTCTTAATCGACATTCGTTACTCCTTAGTCGGGCCACGCGCACTCTACCCGGTAGTACCCGCCGTAGTGATGCCACGACAGGGATTTGTCGACTTCGTCGACGACCGAATCCGCCAACCGTTCGTCACGGACGCAATCGATCGACGCGTACCCGGTCGGCGTCGCGATCGGGGTGTCGCCGTCTAACACGTTGTCGATGCGTTCGGCGGCGTCTTTCATCGCGCCGAGCGACGTGTCCGTCGAGAGTCCGACCGCTTGCGCGATATACCGCACCGATTCCAGGCGGCGGTGTTGAAACACCCCGTCGTCGGTCGACTGGTCGACGGTGACCAACACGAACACGCGCAATCCCGGCGGCGGGATCCCGAACCACACCCCGCCGGGGACCAATCCCGCCAACGTCGCGTCGGCTTTGAGCGCGTCGAGGATGACCCGATCGATCTGGCTGGAATCGGGGTTAGACACGGGGCGCCTTTTTCACCGGGAGGTCCGCGAGTTCGGCGCGCATGGCCCGAACTTCGATCGGGGCAATGCGACTGAACACGTGTCCGTGGGGCTTTGGCCCTTTCGTCGTCGCGCCGCCGGTCTCGAAAATCTTGGCGTACACCACGTCGTTGCGGAGCGTCCATCGCGGGTGCAGGTCCGTCGATCGGTCCGTCAGGGTCAACCCGCGTTGCAACCGCCCGGTGACGACCGGGTACCCGTCGTGGATGGCCTGAAAGGCGGCGGTCGCGTGCGTTGTGACGATGGACGCCGCCGCGTCCGCGACCGCTTGCGGATACGCGTCGAGGAGCACCAGGTATCGGTCGAGGTTGCGCCACGCCATCACGGCACCACTTCCGCCGCCAGCAGTTCCGTCGTGCGGTCGCGTTCGTCAACGTTCGACACGTACAGGACGTTGAACGTGCGCCCTTTGAAGGTCACCCGTGTTTGTGAGGTAATCCCCGGATGGTACCGGCCGGTAATGACGTGGGTCGCTTGCGCGACGACCGACCCGCCGCCGATGGATTCGAACGACCGCAACCGGGTCGAGGGCGGTTGAATGGCACACCGCCACGTCGGCGGGTCGAGCGGGAGCCACGACGGCACGAACCCGCCATCCGGATCGCTGATGGGCGGACCGGGGTCGTCGAGGGTCACGACGTGCCGGTAGGATCCGATCGTCGCGCGGGTCGGGTCGATAGAGGACAGGGCCACGCGTCACCCCACGACCGGCGTCCGGTGTCGCCCCAGTAAGTTGATGATGGCGCGCCACACCGCGTCGTCGGTCGTGGCTAAGTCGTCACCCCGGTGTTCGTAATAGTGCCCCAGTAACAACTTGATCGCGTGCACGACGGCGCGCGGCGCGGTCTGGTCGGTCCACGTGCCGTCGCTATCGGCGCCCATCAACGCGCACACCGCTTCCTGCGCCGCGTCGACGAAGGCCGCGATTTCGGTGTCATGGTCGGTGTCGGTGACCTGGAGAAACACCTTGGCATCGGCCAACGGGACCAACGGCACCGACGGATTGACCCACGACACGTCCAGCGGCATCAGTTCACCGTCACCGGGTCCGGGGTCGGGTCATCAGCGGGGGCGGCCGGTTGCGGTCCCGGCGCGGGGGGCACGGCGCCACGTTCCGCCAACGCCGCCAACGCCCACATTTGTTGCTGCATGTACGGGGTATCGCCACCGGGCACCGGTCCCAACCCGAAATACTTTTTGCGGGCTTCGTTCGGCGTCATGGCGCCGGACGCAATCGCGTCGTGTGCGGCTTTCGTGCGCGTCTCCGTGTCCATCCAGATCAGCGAGTCGTAATCGAATTCGGTCCCGTACGGCGCGGGCAACGCCAACCCGTCGTCGAGCACGTCCTCCATCGACGCCATGTGTTGCTGCAGACACTGCGCGTGATACTGCAACTGCGTCGCTTCGGAGTTCGCGTACGGCGGTTGTTTCGACGCGTCGATATAGGACAACGGCACCCCGAAACACCCGGCGATCGTCGCGATCGCGCCGTCGCGTTGTTCGGTCAGTTGCGCGTCGACCGCCGTGGTCCCGATGTCCTGATATTTCATCCCGTACCCGACAATCGCGGTTTTGCCGGGGCCGAGTGCATGCCACTTCGCGGAAATCCTGGCGGCGATCGCGTCGTCAATTTCCGTGGGCGCAATCAACACGCCCGACGGGCGCCCGCCTTTGGAGAAAAATTCCGCCGACGCGGTGTCGATCAACGTGCCGAGGGCGGCGTTCAGTCCGCACGCGTAGAGTGGCGACAATCCCATCAAGGGGTGAATGGCGCAGTTCCACCGGTCGTGCATGATTTCCGATGCGGGGATCCCGATGTCGCCGTCCGGCAACCCGGCCAGGTACTGCGGACTCACCGCGTAGAACACCGACCCGTCGGGCGCGACCAGCACCCGCACTAACCACGGGTCGAGGACGTACATCGCGCGCACGACCCCGCGATCGTCGCGGTCCTTCAGCACATAGGCATTGCCGTTGAGGAGCTTACTCAGGATCCACGATTCCTTGAACTGCGCGAACGTCTGATACCGGTTCGGTTTCTCGAGGACCGGTGAAAACGCCGGGGAGTACGTTTCGGTCCAAATCCCGTCGCCGTCCTGTTCCACTAAGCGCAACGGGATCTTGGCAATGTCGCCCGCAATCAAGGAGACACACCGGAACACCGCCGGATTCGTCAGGAGGTTCGGCGGGGTCAACTGGTCGTCGTTCAGTTGCCACGCGCCCGTGTAGGGTTCGCGCACGACGGGCGACCACCCGCCGCCGCCGCTGACGGGCGGCGACGGAACGGATCCGGCAATCATCGCCGCGACCCGCGATCGCACCGTCGAGAGCATCCCCACGGCGACCGCCGCTTACTTGTGCGCCGCCGGGGCGGATTTGGTCGGGGGCACGTCCGCCAGGGACGGCGCGGGGTAATTCGCCGCCGTCAGGTAGTACACCGCGTTCGCGTTCGCGCGCAGCCAGTTGACGTAGCGTTCCGCGCGCAACCCGACGAGGTTGTTCTGCCAGAGGGACACGTACACGGTCGTCGCGTCCGCCGGGGACATCGGCGCGGAGTCCATTTGGACTGACGCTTCCCGCGACGCGTCGATCGTGACCCCGCCGTCGTCGGCGTACAGAATCAGCGACGGCTGAAACGCGATAATGTTGCCCCCGACGGCATTCGACGCAATGACGTTGATCCCGCGATAGTTCCCGCCGTCCACCGTCAAGCCAGGGAACATCGGCGAGCCGTCGGCGTACGCGTAGAACGACATCGCCAGGGCGTTGGCGGGCGACATGATCACGGTCAGGCCGCTGAGCGGGACGTTGAGTCCGGCAAAGTGGCTGATGATGTTCAACAGGTCCGCGCGGGGATTCGCGGTCGCCACAGCGGTCGCCGCGCCATTGGTAATCGACGCGGGGTGCACGCCCGCGACCGCCGCCACGGTCGGATCGGTGAACTGCGTGTCGAGGAACTGCGCGATCCCCTTCACCATGTCGTCGCGCGTCAACGCTTCCGCCGACGGGGACGACAGGCGCACCAGTTCGTCGGTGAGAATCACGATCCCCGCCGCCTTGGCGATCCCCAGCGTTTGCGTGTTGAACGCCAGCGACGTGACCGCTTTCGGTTTCTGCTCCCCGACCCACCCGTACGTGCCCCCGGCGGTCTGCCCCGGCACCTTCGTATTGAACGGGATCACCCGGAACCCGGACACCTTCCCGAGGATCGTGGCGGGGCGCAGGAGCGCCAGAAAGTCCGACGAAATATTCGGCTGCACCAACGGACCGGCCCACACCGCGTCGGTGGACGTGCCAGGGGCGACCGCCGCCTTGAGGGCCAACGCGACTTCGGGCGTCGAGTCGTCCCACCGTCGGGCATATTCGGCGGCTTCGAACCGGTTCCCTTTGCATTCGAGGATGGCGCACGCCATCCGCACGAACGACGTCCCCGGCGGGACGTTCGGCCGAACGGACACCTGACGCGGCGCCACCGGCGCCAGCGGGCGCGCCTGGGGCACGATGACCGGTTCCGCTTTGGTGACGTTGAGCGCGGCCAGCTCGCGCCAGTTCACCAAGTCGCCGTCGATCGCTTTCACTTCCGCCGACAACGTCGCGTATTCCGCTTTTTGCGCGTCGTCGGTGGTCGTTTCCCCTTCGACGGTGGCGTCCATGATCGCCGCCATGCGCGCGACCGTGGCGGCGCGTTTGGCTTCGAGGGCCGACACGTATTCGGATGCGGTGTGCTTCATCTTCGGATCCTTTGCGCGCGGCGGCGCCGCTAACGACTTGACGGTGAGAATGGACGCGTGCGCGTTGGCGGGAATGGTCACCAACGACAATTCGCCAATTTCGGCGCGGGTGACGGTGCGCCCGCCGCCCTTCCTGGGTACCGATTGCAGGATGCGGATCCCCAACGAGACGCCGGTGAGCAGGCGCGCCTTGATCGAATGCCACGCTTCGTCGATCCGCGACTGCACCGCGCCGGGTTCGGCAATATCCGGCAACGCCCCGTCGAACACGATCCCGTCCGGGGTCGCGGTCAACGTGGCGAATCCGACGGGTTTACTTTGGTCGTGATGCAGGAGCAACGGAACGGGGTTTTTGAATTCCAGACCGGCGGGATCGATCACGTCCCCGTGGCGGTCGACTTCCGGCGTGGACGCAATGCCGGAAAACTGGCGCGCGTCGGACGCCAGCGATTTGACCGTCAGCAGGCTATACGCGCGTTCGAACATCGTCCAGGGTGCGGTCGAGGATGCACCCGGACGGCGCGCGGCGGGGTTGTTTCATCCAACAACCGGGTCGCGCCGCCGCCGATTCATCGCGGCCATGCGGTCCCGGCGCCAGCACCCGCACGATTTGTAGTGGCCGTTTTTCAGTTGGTACCCCGGATAGGCCTTGGACCGGCCACACGCGCAGAGACAGATCCACCACGCGGCGCCGTCGATCTGCGTGTGATAGGCGAGGACAAACAGGCGCCCGAAGTGACGACCCGCCAGATTCTCCCGTACGCCGCGCGTCATCGGGTCAATTTCAACCGCAGCAAATCGCGCACAAGCGCCGACAGCGACTGGTCCTGTTCCAACGCCTTGCGGACCAACCGGTCGTAATCCGCCGTGCGGACATACGTCGACAGTTTGGTCCCCGGTTCGGCGCGGGGGCGTCCTGGCGCGCGTCGCGGCGGCGCGTCGCGTTCGTCCGTCACGGGACGAATTTCAGCAACGCCACCAGAATGACCGCCACCGGGAGGACCGGATACCCGACCCCGACCAACGCGGCCACGGCGAGGAGGACCGCGATCGTGGCCAACACTTGTCCGGCGGACATAGGACGCCTCCGTTACACAATCAACTTGGGGACAATCTCGACGCGCCCATGTTTCTCGACCCGGCACGGCGCGCCGTCCGCGTCGCGTTGCACGCGCCCGTCGCGGTCGCGCACCACCACCACCACGAACCCGTCGACATCGTCCGCCACCTGACAGTCGTTGGTGATCTCGACCCCGTCGAGATACACCCGCGACTGCATCGCGCGGGGACGGGTCGCATCGAAGATCGACAGGCGCATACGGTCACCCGATCACAAACACGTCGTACTTCGGGACCGCCGCCACCGCGCGCAAGTACCCGCCGAACGCCAGCGTCAACGCGTCGATCGCGTCGATCTTGTTCGGGGATTCCGGGTGGTCTTTTTTCGGAATGATCGAATCATCGACCCCGCGCCGCACGACGACGTTGGATGCCTGCCACCGCAAGCACGTATTCCCGTCGTGGACAAACCGCCGGTGGCGCACGCGCGTCTCGAGTTCGCGCGCCGGACCCGTGGTCGTTTTCGCGTTTTTCTGTTCCATGCGCGCGGGGAGTCCGCTGTTGTACAACGCGCCGGTAATCTGCACGGACCCGAACTGGTCGAAACAAATATCGCGGACCGCGAACCGCTTGCACCATCCCCGAATGTCGGTTTCGATGCGCGTGAAGTCGATCATGCTTCCCGCCGTCAAGATCAATTCCCCCCGTTCCTTCCACAACCGGTATTCCGGGACCGCCCGCGCCCGTTCCAACACGACATCTTCCGGGAGATAACACCGCACGAACCCGACCACCCGGTCGGCGTCCTCGAACAGCAACGCGACCGCCGCCAGGTCGTCGAGCTGCGCCAGGTCCGCGCCGATCCAACACCGCCGACCGACGAACGCGTCGAGGGTCAGCGACGGGTCCGCGCACGCGTCCCACGCGGCCATGGACAGCCACGCCGATCCGGCGTTCGCCCACTCGCTGCAACACTTGACGCGGAATTCCTGTTCGAGCCCCGGCGTGGTTTGCGCGTCGAGGCAATACCGCCGCATCTGGTCGAGGAGCGGCGTCACCCCCAACATGGGATTCGCTTTGATCCAATTTGTTTCGTCGCGCCAGTCGTCCCCGTCGTCGATCGTGTAGATCGCCCCCCACACGTGGTCGGCGGTCACGACGCCGTCGAGGATCTTCGTCAGCGTCGACCGCATGGCGTACCCGACCGACAGTTGGTCGTACCCGGCGGTGGTCGGGCACAACAGCAGCGGATTCGATCGCGCGCCTTGCGCGGATTTCAACACGTCGTGCAGTTCGAAGGTCTGCGCGTGCGATTCGTCCAGGCAAATCACCGACGGGTTGAGGCCGTCCTGCGTCGATGCTTTCGAATTGATCGGACGCATCGTCCCGATCGTGTGTTTGCCGTCCTTGAGCAGACAAATCGCGTTGGCGAAGGACCGCAACCCCCGGTCCTGCAGCCACGGGGACCGCGCGACCATTTGTTGCGCGATCGTGAACACGATCCGCGCCTGCGATCCGGTCGTCGCGCCGCACACGACCGACGGTCCGGGTTCGTCTTCTTCCAACAGGTGGTAGAGCGCAATCGCCGCCATCAGGGTGGACTTCGCGCCCTTCCGGCCCATCTCCCAGTACACGGACGTGAACCGCCGCACCCCGGTCGTGCGGTGGCGCCACCCGAACAGCGACACCAACAGAAACACTTGCGCCGGTTCGAGTCGGATCGTCGGCGTCTGCCACCGCCCCTCGACGTGCGGCAACCGTTCGACGAACGCGCACACGCGCGCCGCCGCCTTGGAGTCGAACACGTACGGCCAGTCCGGGTCGTCCCGGCTCCGGTCGAGGTCGCGGCTCTGCCGTTCAACCGCCAACCGGACCCATTTGGACGCGGGGATCGTCCCGTCCGCAATAGAGCCCGCGTAGGCGGTCGCAATGTCGAGGAAGGGTCTAGGTCGGGGGCGGGTCCGATCGCGGTTCCTGGGGGCTGCAGGGGGCAATTCCGAGGCAAGGAGGCGGGTTCGCGCCGTGGTGCCCCTGGCGTCCTTTTCGGCCTTACTCAGCCGTGGACGCCCGCCCTTGTTTCGATGCGCGCCGGGAACGGATGCGGTGGTATCGATGCGCCTAGCTTATACGACCCGTCGACACCCGATTCCGGCTTCACACGCGTGCACTTCACGCCCTTGCACAGTGCACACGGTTGCACGCCGCACGGTAAGTCCCATTTCTGCACGGTTTTGCACGGAATTGCATACCTGAAAAGTGGCGTCGGCGGCGGGTTTTCCGCGCAAAACTGCACACCTTTGCACGGCCCCCCGGTTTACGAACCTGCACATCACACCGATGCACTCTGCACATCGCCGGGGATTTCGCCCGTTTTGAAGAAGCGATCACACGATAGCGGGTATACCCACCGACGGCGCCGATCGCGATTTGAACCCGCTTCAACCGTGGCATTTTATTCCCCCCGTTCCGTTTTCTGCTGATGGCAACGCGGACACAACGCCTGCAGGTTCGACCGTCCCCAGAACAAGGCGGGGTCCCCGTTGTGTTTGCGAATGTGATCGACGTGCAGATTCACGGTCAGGAGTCCACACGCCGCACACGTATACTGCGCCTCCGCAAGGACGATGCGACGCACGGCGGTCCACGCATCGATGCGATACCAGCGACGCGTATCCCGGTTCGGGCGGTCGCGTTCGCGTTGCCGTTCGACGGGCGCCCGGTGTGCGTCACACCGACCCCGGACGACGCGTGCCGGACAGCCGGGGACCGCGCACGCGACGAGCGGTCGGTCCGGCATCAGTCGTCGACGGTTTCGAGTTCTACGTATTTCCACGTGCCCGGCGCAAACGCGATCCGTTCGTCGCCGTCGCCGTCAAGGAGCGACAACGCGCCGTCGTGCGATCGCACGTGCGACGCGGCGATCGTGCGTTCGGTGCCGTCCGTCAGGACCACGTGATACTTGCGCGGCGCGTCCGTCTTTTTCGGTGTCGCCATGATGTGTTGTTCCTCCCAATAATGCAGATGTAGTTTTCCATCCCATTCAAACCAACCGCTACCGGGACGCGCAGTCCTCACCGCAGTAACGACGCCAAGTGCAGGACGACCAGCAACAACACCGCGACCCAGAGCGGCGCGCGGTTCATCGACGCCAGGACCGTGACGACGAACGCCGCCACCACGACGACTAACGCGAAGGGCACCATAGGCCGATCCTCCGTTACAGCAAATCGAACAGCGGCAAATCACCTTCGTCGCGCGCCGCTTGCCGTAGCTGCGACACCAACCCGTCGAATTCGTCGTTCAGTGCCTTCAGGTGCGCTTTGCACGCGGCCACGTCGGCAGACTTCGCCACGATCGCGCGTTCGATCCGCGCCATCTGATGAAACCGGCGCGCGGCGTGTTCTTCGGTGACGTTGCTTGTGTCGGCCATTCGGTCCTCCGTGTCGAGTTGTCCCGAGGCTCTGCCCCGTTCGGGACCGACGGGTTTGGGAGCAAACGGCGCGCGTGCGGGTGGTGAGTGAGACCACGCGCCGTCCGCTTCAGAGTCGTTTACCGTTTCGGACCGGCGCCGCCAGGACCGGGGAAGTACCCCCACCCGTACCCGGTCAACCATCCCCACCCGCCGAACGGCGGTGGTTCCTTGACGACCAGCGACACCGGCGGCGTGTCGGACACGTCCGGCGGGTCGACCGGCGGCGGCGGAATGACGATCGGGTGTTCCGGATGGCCACCGGACGACGGCGGCGGAATGATCGGTCCGCCACCGACCGACAGTCCGGTGAGACTCGCCATGCCAACGATCGTGACCTGTCCGGACGATCCGTCGTCTCTGGTTTCGATCCCAACAATCGTGATCGGCGTTGCGCTCATGAGGCCTCCAAACAGTGATGGGGTTACGGTCGAGCGCGGTCACGGCGCCAGCGGTCAGCGTCGGGACACGTCGCAAAGTGACTCACGGACGCGGCGCGGTCGACTTCGGCCACGTCGTCGTCAAGGTCGAACTGCGTCACGAATCGCACGGGCGGGTTGAACGGCATGCGCGAGCCGCTGACGGTTTCGACCCATTCGATGTCGGCGCCGCACGATCGGCACGTCCCACGCGTCACGGTGCGATGCGCCAACAGCGGTTTCATGCGTCCTCCGTGGCGCGCCGCGCGATGTTCTGATAGCGCACAAAATAATCCTCGAACGTGTGCAGGATCCGTGCACGGTTGACCGGATCCGCGACGCGAAACAGTTGCGCCAATTGCTGGACGAACTGGCCACCGTGCCGCGTCATCGCGTCAAGGGTCGCATCGTCCGGCGTCATGGGTCCTCCGTGTCCTCGACGTTGCGTGCCGCAATGATGCGGGCGCAGTCCGCGCACGTCGGCGTGTTGTCATGGTCCCCGCGCCGGATGTAGGCGCCGCACACCGCGCGCACGTGCACCCGTCCCGGCGCGTCGTAATCGCAGTAGTGCGTCACGGCTTTTGGGCGCGTCACGGGGCCACCGCCCGCAACGCGTCGTCGACCGACCGCACGACCGGCCACGGGATCTCGGACTGCAACCGCGTCCGGCGTCCGGTGCCGGTTTTCACTTCCAGCGGCGTCCACACGCCGCGATACCGGACCAACAGGTCCGGATTCCCGGCGCCGCCGATATGCCACACCAACGCGCCGTGCGCGCGTAACATCGCCACGATCGCGGGTTCCGCCGCGTCCCGTTTCCCGCCGCCCGCGACGCGCCGGTAACTCATTTGAACGCCCACCGGATGTCGGCGGCGGGGACCGGGTCGACCCGCCGGGGTTCGCGGACCACGATCCGCGTGTTGGATTCGACCAGCGTCAACGCCGCCGTGAGGTCGTCCGGCGCGTAGTCGATCCGGAGTCGCGCCAGCCGCGTTTTCACCGCGTCCTTCAGGGACGCGTCGTCCTCGAATTGCTCCCCCGCCGCGACCGTCCGCAGGACGCGCGCGATCAGGCGGATCCGGGTCGTCGTCGGTTTTTCGTCGGGCTTTTCGTTCGGTGCCATGGTTTTTCCGTGTTTCGGAGGTTCTAATGATCCAAGTACCAACCAAAGACACGACGTACAGAGGATCTTGCAAGTACGAAGATGTCTGTCCGTACTCTGTACTCTGTACTCACCGGTCCCGCGCGGCCCACGTCCGGCAGACGTCCGGCAGTGTCCGCGCGGACAAGTGGCGGACACTACCGGCCCCATCCCCGCGCCCGCGCCCGTCGTTTGCGGTCCCGTTCCCGTTGCCGGAAGGCTTTGACTTCGTCCGCGCTCGGGTTGCCATACTCGGCGTAGTCGTGAATCAGAAACCCGGCGCCGCCGTTGGTTTCCCAGAGGTTCGCCTGCACCAACGCGTCCGCGACCGCCAGGGGATCCGCCACATGCTGGCGGAACGATTTGACCACCTCCAGCGGGACATGTCCGTCGGACAGGTGCTTGTTACTCCAGAGCAACCCCAACGTGTAGACCGCCAACGCCAACCCCGGACCGTTGCGCCCGATCGCGTCCCCGGCGGCAAACAGCTTGCGGTGATCAATGAGGTTCGTATCCAGCCGGACCCACATCACCGCACCGGTTCGTCCGTCGCGTAAATATCAATCCCGGCGATCGCGCCGGACGATTTCATCGCGCGCACGTACGCGCCGATTTTCGTGTCGTCGAGGGTCAGGAATTCGCGCGGGACCACCGACGCGTCGTGGACGCGCCACCGCCACACGGTGCGGAATTTGGCGCCGGTGTCTTTCACCGGGTCGCGTTCGACGACGACAACCGGCGGCGCGGTGATCGCGTCCTCGACGACCGCCGCCGCCAACGCGTGGTCGCCGTACGATTCGAGGGTCGCCGCTTCCGCCAACGCCGCCGCGTCCAGCTCGCGCTGGCGCCGGTCCTGTTCGGCGCGTTCGCGGTCGCGGCGCGCCCGGTCCTGGTCGGCTTTGTACGCCGACATCGCCGCCGCAATCAGCCGGTCCGACGTGTCGATCGGTTTCAGGATGGCGGATTCTTTCGCGCACAACGCTTTGTGCAGGGTGTACGCCATGGACTTGATCGGGTGGAAATACTCGACGACGCGCGCCCGCATCGCGCCTAACTGTTCGCGCGCCGCGACCGCCGCCGCTAAGTCCTCGACGGTCGCGATCGCGCCGACTGCCACGCGATCGGCCAGCGCGTGTGATTCGTTCTGCAAGTCGCCGCCGACCGTTTCCGGGTCGACCAATATCGGCGCCGTCATTGTTGTTCGTCCATTGGAAATAGCGATCCTTGCGCTGGATTCGCACACGCCACTGCATGTAACAACCGACCCGCCGCGTGTAAGTCACCGACCGCCCGCGCGATTTTCTGTTCCGCGTTCGGCGTCAATACTCGCGCCGCCGAGGACCACGCGATCCGGTCGGGTAACAGAAACCCCTTTGATGTGCGCGTGTTGTTTTCGCGCACGGGATACCGTCCCGTGTCGTGATACGCACGGAGTAAGACTTTGGAAAACACAAACACCACGTCGTAGTTGCCGATGATATAGAGCCACGAATTATCGTCCCGACAAATACCGGACGGCGCGTAATCGCCGTCGCGCGGGCGCGCTTTTTCCGCGACTTCGATCCATAGCCGTTTCGTCGTGGCGTATTTTTCGTCGTGTTTGATTTCGACGCCGCACGGCCCTTCCCCGACGGTCGTTTGGTAGAGGCGACTACTATAGGTCGTCACGGGAAACCGCAACACTTGCAGCATCAGATCGACGATAAAGTCCTGATAGAGCAACCCTGATTCGATCTTGTTGTCCCGGTAGTCGTCATACGCGTGCGCGGTCATGCGGACACCGCCGCCGGTTCGTTTCCCCATGCGCGCCATGGGTCCGGCGGATCACGCCGCGCGAACAGTTCCACGCGGGCGCCACGCGGGTAGAGTTCATCGATGATTTCGCGGAAGCGTTCAGGTTTTTGGCTATGCACGTCGGACCGTTCGATCGTCACCACGGAGTCGATCAACGTCGGCACGTCCGGCGTGCAGGATCCCCGCGTGCAGATCAATAGGAGTTCGTGCCGAACGCTGTTGTAATGCCCGAAATTGTGTCGGACCTTATCCCACACGAACGATGTTTTATAGGTGAATCCCCACGCGTCGACGACCGCAAAGCATTCCGCGAGCAGCGGCGACGTGACCCACAAAAACAGCACCGCATCGCCATCGACGATCTTGCGTACCGGCATCGCACACAGTTCCTTGATTGTCATCGACGGGTAATGACGCGCAACGTGCCCGTAATTGTCGTCGTTGATGACCCCGCTGTTGCTGTAGGACCACGGTGGATCGGCGTAGATCACACGGTACGTATCGGTCGTGGGTAACACGATCGTCGGACGACGCGCCCGTTCCACTTCCCGCAAGGCTTTCGCAACGCTCGCCGTGCCCTCCTTGACTTGCTCGAATTGCTCGACCGGCAACGACGCGAGTTTTTGCGCGAGGGCGGATTCTTTCTTCGTCAGTCCTTCGTCGGCCAGCGTTGGCGGCGCGTCGAGTAGCGGTACCTTTTGAGTACCGCTAGTGCCGCCGCCAAGTCGACCCGCGCCGCCTTTGTTGCGTTCCGTCTGTTTGAGAATTTCGCCCAACCGCCGCAACGCCTCGACCTTGACCGCGTTGGCGAACCCAATCGATTCCTGCCCGAGTTTCTGCTGGCGCGCGTACACTTTGGCGGCGGTCGCGAGATCGGCAATCTGTTTTACCGCTTGAATCGTTTGTGCTTTGGCCAGGGCGGATCGTGCGATGTCGAGTCGCGCCAGCACCGGATCGCGACGCACGATCGCCAATTCGCGCGTCACGCGTTCACCCCTTCCGCCATCGACGCGCGCCGGGTCGCCACGATGCGATACGCCGTCACCAATGCGAGGAATTCCCGAAAGTCCGTGGCGCCGACATACGGGTGCAGGGAAAATGCGCCGTCGGCGCGTAACTCGACGCCGTATCGCCGCAACGCGCCCCGCGACGACGCCAGGAAGGACGCCAGCTCCGGATCGTCCCCGTCGGCGGACCAGTCGAGCGCCAACGCGTAATACGCGGCGGTCTGTAAGTCCTTCGCCACGTCGCGCGGGTCACCGGTCGCGAAGTCCAACAACACCGGTTGTCCGTCGAGGAATCCGAAACAGTCCGCCGTCCCGGCCACCTTGTAGCGCCGCGACGCGATGCGGCGTTCGTTCAACACCGCGCGAAACCGCCGCACGTTGGTAAACCGGACCCACGCGCGGACGTACGGATAGCACTCCGGAAAGTCAGCGGCGAACCTGTCGAGGTCGAGATCGTGTTCGTTGTAATAGTGGACCGCCGCGTGGACGTGCGTCCCGCGCATCCTGGCGGTCTCGAGGATCGGCGCCGGGACACTCGAAAAGTCGATCACCCCGGCATGTTTCAAAATCTGCGTCACCGACGGGACGCGTTCGCCGTCGAGGGTGTACGCGTGCGCCACCGGGTCGAATTCGAGTGGCGTCATACGTCGTCGCCGTACTTGATCAGGGTTGCGTACTCGATCGCGGTCAACAGTCCGTCGGCGTATAGCGCCTCGCGCATGTGATAGACCAACCGCCACAACCGCCGGTAGTCGGGAATCGCCGCTAACCGGCGCTCCGTTTCGGCGCGGTTCGCGTCGATGATTAACGGCGCGTATGCGAAACACGCGCGGTGTAATCGTTTCGGGAGTCGACCGGCGGCGGCGGTCATGATTTCCGCGTCGTCCAACGAGAACCGCATCACGTCCGCGCGCTGTTCTTTTGCGTCAGCGACCGCCGCACGACGCGCCCGGTTCGCCCGAACGCGGACGTTGGTTTTCATCCTTCCTCCGATCGGTCGTTTCCGTCCCATCCGGCGACCGCGCTGCGACGCTGGACGACGCGCGGCGCCGGGGTCGGCGGGTCCGGGTCCGGCGGGATGTCGCGCAATTCCTCGACCGTCCGCAGGCCTTTCAACACGTCGGGAAACGCCGCCCGCGCGGCGAACCCCAACGCGCGCCACCCCAGCATGCGCGCCGGGTACGTTTGCCACGGTCCGTCTTTTGACCAGAGCCCCGCGCGTTTGGCGTCCGCGATCGAAAACGTCGCGCGGAACAGGCGCGGGTCGGTCGTCACGTCGCGGGATCGCAACCGTTCGAACACGCACACGGCGCGCGTCGTGTCGTGCTTCAAATCGTCGGCGGTCAACACGTCGACGCGGTGATACAGGACGATGGCGGCGTCGTCCTCCGGAGTCGGCGGCGCCATACCACGCGTCGGGTCGATCGCGACTTCGTAAAACTGGTCATGTCCGCCGTACAGCGGCGACGACATCACGACGGCGGGGATCCCGTCCCCGAACACCCCCGGTCGTCCGTTGATGACCGCGATCGACTGCAAGGCGGTCATCGGCGGCAACCCGATTTCCACCCCGATTTGGATCGCCACCAACACGTCGGCGGGTTTCCCCCGGTAGTCCTTCGGGACCAGCATCGACTGTGCGGCGGCCTGCGACCACCGCCACGCCTCGTCGAGGGACGCGGGCGCGACCGCGAACGCGATCGGCTGGTCGTCGCGCGTCAACGGCCGCGCGGCGGGGAGCGGCGTTGTCTGCAGTCCCGTGGCCGGTTTAGTTGGCGGTGAGTTCGGTTCGTCCATCGTCGGGATCCCTGAGCGGGTCGGCCGCGTTGGCGGTCACCCCTTCCAACGCGTCGAGGATGTCAATCATGGTGTTGAGTAACCGCCGTTCCGGTCGCGACAGCTGCAACACGTCGATATGCACCGTGATCGCGATTTCCCCCGCGCCAATGGCCACCCGTCGTGTCGATTTCATGCGCTATACCCCCGTTCGAGTTTGCGGACCCGCAGTTCCAGACTGGCCAACAGCGACGCGCGGCGGCGGTCGACCACGCGCCACGCGATCGCCATCACGGCGGCGCCGGTCATCACGCCGCACGTAAACGCCGCGACCGCGACCACGACGCTATCCACGGCGCGCCGCGTCGGTCGGGTTGACCCGGTCCGCGATCCACCGGTCCACGTCGCTGGCGCGCCACCCGACCGCGTACCCGGACAGCTTCAACGGGCGCGGGAATCCGCCGGACGCGACCAACCGGTACAGCGTCGAGCGTTTGATCCCGACCCGCGCCAGGACATCCGGCAGGCGCAAGATCACGTCCCCGGTTAGCGTCGCCATGTGCCACTGGCGGTCGCGACGATCGGCCCAAAGCCGGTCGCGTACGCGTCCCGAAACACGCGCCCGTTGATGACAATCGACACTTGCAGCAGCGGCGTCACGCCGACCGCCGTCACCGCGTTGGCCGACGCCTCCAGGAACAGGAACACCGCGTCGTCGCTGGAGCGCACGGACGCGACGTACGGCAACCCGTCGGCGGGCAGGACCGTCAGCCCGTCGATCGAGTTCGTGTATTTGATCAGGACCGGCGCGCCGCCGACGTTCCCGCTCACGCGGTATTCGATCGTGTCCGCCGTGGTCGGCGCGGTCGGGGTCGCCGCGATCGGCGGCGCGGTGTGATCGTGGCCACACGCGGTGCACACGACGACCGCCACGACCGCTAAGGCTGGTCGGATTCCCATTCGTCCTCCGGAGCGCCCTTTACGGGTGGCGCCGTCGTTCGCGTTTGATGGCCGCGCGCACGCGCGGGTTCGGACCGAATCGGAGCAACGCCGGATCAACGCCCAACGCGTACGCCAGGCGGGCGCGGTTGCGGGCGGTCGTGGTTTCTCCGGTCGTGGTTTCGAGCGTACAGATCCGCGATTGCGAGATTCCCGTCCGTTCCGCCAGTTCGGCTTGCGTGATCCCGGCCTGTTTCCGCGCGGTCACCAACCGCACGTAGCGAGCGGGCTGGCGCGGGGTGTGGCGCCGGTCCCCGCCGTCGTCAGTATTTTGACG
>Ga0306922_10001622_pt1 | contig 20262 bp, 16 predicted proteins | sample sta12Cox44000082_FD_203758 | JGI IMG/M metagenome (GOLD analysis project Ga0306922, IMG submission 203758) | Lab enrichment of tropical soil microbial communities from Luquillo Experimental Forest, Puerto Rico - statoxic.12C.oxic.44.000.082 (v2)... | ecosystem: Environmental > Terrestrial >... | reverse complement strand
GCGCACGCCGATGCTTTCGGCTTCATCGAGAGCATCTCGTATTCCGGCAGTGTCCACGAGGCGCACAGGAATTCCACCGATAGAGACGGTTTCGCTGACCAAATCGCGCGTGGTGCCCGGTGTTGCGGTAACGATGGCGCGTTCGTACTCGACAAGGCGGTTGAACAAGCTCGACTTGCCGACATTGGGGCGGCCGACAATCGCCAGCGTCAGTCCTTCGTGCACAACCTTGCCGTAGTTGAAGCTGGCGAGCAGTTGCTCGAGCGGCGCGTGGATTTCAGCGATGCGATCGAGGATCTGGTCATCGCGAATGACTGCAACGTCGTCTTCGGCGAAGTCGATGCCCGTCTCCATGATGGCGATCAGGTCGATGAGTTTCTGCTTGATGGGCTGCAGCCGCTTGGAAAGCGCTCCGTCGAGCTGGCGGCCAGCAACCTGGGCCTGGTAGAGGGTCTGTGCGTCGATGAGATCGCGTACGGCTTCGGCCTGGGTGAGGTCGATGCGACCGTTGAGAAACGCGCGCATTGTGAACTCGCCGGGCTCTGCGAGGCGCGCGTCGCGCGCGACAGCCATCTCCAGAACATGTTTGAGGACAACGGGCGATCCGTGACAGGAGATTTCGACCACGTCTTCGGTAGTGTACGAGTGAGGTTTTGCAAAGTAGATGACGACGACTTCGTCGATGCAAACGTTGGTCGCGGGGTCGATGAGTTCGCCGAAGTAAGCATGATTGGGCTGGAACTCGTCTGCGTGCGCGAGCCGTAACATCGGCTTCGCGATGGCCGTCGCCTCAGGGCCGGAGAGCCGCACCACACCGATGCCGCCGTGTCCGGGAGGGGTGGCGATGGCAACGATGGTGTCGTCGAGGTGCATGGGAGTGATTATTCACCACAGAGGCACAGAGACACAGAGGAAATCAAAGGCAAAAAGCAACCGCGGATCACGCCGATCAATCTCTGCGGGATTCACGAACAGCGGATCGAGGGGGTTCGTTCCCGCCCTTTTTGCCAAGTGAAGCTGAAAAGGATGGGGCAGTCGCTGCACCGTGCCGGAGAATTTTCGCGCTATAAGGGGGTGCTTCGACTTCGTCAGCACAAAGAACATGCTGCCTTCGCTCAGGATGACACACAAAAGCAGGGCCTTCGACTCGATCGCGCTCTGGGCGCGATCTCGCTCAGCATGACGCTGGGAATGCGGCTTATCTCCGCCGCCGCGAGGGCGCCGGTGCGGGCGCCTTGCCCTGATAGTCCTTGGGATAGACCACAACATACCGCTCCAATGCTTCGCCAGCACTTTCGGTGCGCAGGTCTTCCCGGTCGCGTAGAGCAAGATGAACCAGGCGGCGTTCGCGCGAGGACATGGGCGCGAAGGCGTAGGGCATACCGGTCTGGCGGACCTTTTCGGCGGCGTGATTCGCTGACAGCCGCAATTCCTGCATGCGTGCCAAGCGAAAATTCTCGCAGTCGAAGATCACCTTGTCGTGCTCATCGGGCGCGAGACGCAGCATTTCGAGGGCAACGTGCTCGAAGGCCCGCAGTAGTTCGCCGCCGCGCTCGAGCACGAGTGGGCTGTCCGCGCCGGAGAGTTCGACTTTGATCTCGGGCTTGGAGAAATCGTGGTCGCCCGCAGGCGGGTCGACCATGATCTTGTAGCGCAGGCGAAAATCGCCGGCGGAGATGATTCCGTTTAACAGTTCGCTGATTTTCTTGGCGGCGGCAATCTTATCGGTAATCGGCATAGCGGAGAGTCTGTGCCTCTATTTCGCGGCTTTGCGGGCGCGCTTTTCCATCTCGGCCCGCATTTCTTTTCCCAGGCCTGTGCGATTCATCACATACTGCTGAATGATAGCGATAACGTTTCCGATGACCCAGTACAGGCTCAAGCCCGAGGCCAGCGACCAACTGAAGAAGCCTAGCATCAGCGGCATCATGATGGTCATCATGCGCTGCTGTGTGGGATCCATACCGGCCGAGGGCGTCATCCTTTGCACGAACAGCGTGCTGACCACAATGAGCACCGGCAGGATGAAGAGCTTGTCGGGAGAAGAGAGGTCGTGCAACCACAGGAACGGCGCATGGCGCAGTTCGATGGCAACGCCGAGCATCGAGTAGAACGCGAACAGGAAGGGCATCTGGATAACCAGCGGCAAGCAGCCGCCGGCGGGATTGGCGCCTTCCTTCTTGTATAGCTCGGAGATCTCAGCGTTCATGTCGGCGCGCCGGGGATCGCGCAGCGGATACTTCTTGTACTTTTCCTGGATGGCCTTCATCTGCGGCTGCAACTTCTGCATCTTGAGCGCCGACTTCATGCTGGTGATGCGCAGCGGCAGCAGCGCCAGATTGATGATGACGGTGAGGATGATGATCGACACGCCCCAGTTGGACGCGATGTGATCATGTGTCCAAAGCAGCCACAGGAACAGTGGCCGCGCAATCAGGCTGAAGTACCCGAAGTCGACGGCGTGGGTAAGGTCCGGGCCGCCGGGCTGTCCACTCATCGTGTTGGCGTGAACTGTGGCCAGGACGTCGAGCGCCTTGGGGCCGACGAAGATGCGCTCACGGGTGCTGCCGTCGACGTCGCCAACCGCAGCGCCAAGGACTTCGACCTTGGTCAGACTGTTCGGGTCGGGCTTGGCGGGATCTTTCGGAACCTGAATGGTGTTACGGAAGGTGACCATCGCCGCGTTCGCGGGAACGTCAGGCAGGAAGATGGTTGCGAAGTACTGGTCCTGCGGACCGGCCCACTGAAAAGGACCGCGCAGAGTGTTGCCGCCGCTGACCTTCTTGGCGGCGAGACGATCGACCTTGTCGCCGGCAAAGTAGTCGATGCGGGCAGAGGCCCACGATGGCGCGGTACCCTGATCGCCGAATCCCGCGGGCCAGGACGGATAGGCCTGCGCTGGCTTGCCGTTGACCGTCACTTCGGTCTCAAGCCAGACCACGTAGGAGTGGTCAAAGCGAAGCGTCTTGTGAACCCTGACAGAGCCGTCAGAAAACTCGAAATTCAGCTCGCCGGGAACCGCAACTGGCGACGTGGGATTCGCCACGTAGAGCACCGAGTTGAGCTTGGCGCGGAGCGCATCGTCGTAGGTGTATAGACACAGCGGTAGTCCGAGGTTCGACGTGGCCGGATTGACCAGATCCAGCGGCTGGCCCTTCTCGTCCTTGTACTTCTTCAGGACCCAGGACTTCACTTGCGCGCCGCGATTGGTGAAGACGATTCGGTAGAGGTCGTTCTCGACGACAGTTTGGGTTTCGGCGCCAGCCGCCTTCGCCGGAGTCGACGCCGCTGGCGCTTCGACGTTCGCAGTTGCAGCAGGCGCCTGTTCCGGTGCGGTCATCGTTTGCGCCGGCTGGCTTTCTGGAGTGGTCGGGGGAGTCGGCTTCTTCAGGAAGAAAAACTGAACGATCAAGATCAGCGCGAACGCCGCCATCATGATGAGCAGCATGTTGCTCTGTCCGCCAGGCTCTTGTTGTGGGTTCCTATACTCGGGCAAAGTGACGTTCCATTTAGTGGCGGTTCAGAGGCTTGGGGTTGGCTCCAGCCGGAGCCGACGCCAGGTAGTCGCAACAATGACTGACGCTGCACGTTTCCTGAGGCACCGGATCATAGCCGGCAAGCGCAAACGGATGGCAGCGGAGTAAACGGGTGATGGCCAGCCAAGAGCCGCGCAAGGGGCCATGGACATCGACCGCCTCCAGGGCATATTCGGAACAGGTAGGCACGAAGCGGCAAGCGGGCGGCAGCATCGGCGAAATCCACCGCTTGTAACCGCGCAACGCAAATTGAATCGTGGCCTTCATTATTTTTGTTCTACCCGTGGTGATGGTTGTTCGGGCTGCGCTTCGCGAGCACGCTGGAGAGCCAACTGTAACCCGCGGGCCACTTCACTCACTACGTCAGCGAAGGGCATCCGCTGCACCGACTTGCGGGGATGAATCACCACATCCACCGGCGCTTCCACAGCAGGCCACGCCGCCCGAACCGCTTCCCGCATGCGGCGCTTGAGCCGGTTGCGTTCGACCGCGCCGCCCAGCGCTCGACCAACTGTGAATCCTACACGGAGCGAAGTGCTCGAAGCATCCGTATGCACTGAAATTGTCCGCCGCAGGAAGAACACAGTCATGTTTCCCGTAAACTGCCGCCTGCCGCCCTCGTAGACACGCTGAAAATCAGCGTGTCGTAGCAGGCGTCTCGACTTGGGAAATGCACGGCTGACGAAAGTCACTAGCTGCAGACGCACCCGAATCCTCGATTCGGCGACAGGCATGAAGCGGGACGGGGTAGCGGCTCCTCGCACTCCAACATTACCTTATGGCCGGAACTTGTGAAGGTGCGTGCAGATACAGACCGATGCAGCTACTCGCGGAAACCGGGCTTCACCGAGACGCGCTTGCGTCCTTTGGCGCGGCGTCTGGAAATCACCGCTCGTCCGCTCTTGGTCTTCATGCGAGTACGAAATCCGTGCGTCTTAGAGCGGCGACGACGGTTGGGTTGGAATGTGCGCTTCGGCATGCGAAACTGCGCTCCTCACTGGGAAAATAGTCACAGGGACAAACTCAAAGTATAACGGTTGGGCCTGTTCGCTCGCAAGCACTCGTATCGCGGCATTGCGCAACGATGACAATAGCGATGCGAACTCAGGTTGGAATCATTTTGTCTTGCACTGCTTTACTGCGATTCTGTTGCGCACTTGGTGCAGAAATTTCGTTGTGCGCAAAATGTGCACCGCGAACGCGGCAGAAAAAAAATTTTTCGCCAGTAACATTCACGAAATCAATCACTCGCAACGCGCACGTCCTATCGCACCATCTTGTGCTGTGGATTTTTCGTGCTAGGATGCCATGCAGCCACAGGGAAGACATTTCGCTCACTCTCTCATGGAATGCTGTTTCTCGCCGTGGCCTCTTCGGTTACGGATCTTAACTATCTCCTGAATCGTGTGGTGGATTCTGGCTTTGGTGACTTTGGTCTCCCCAAAATCCTTGTGCACGCGATTCGAGGCTTAAATGGCCTCCGGGTTGAATTTGCTATGTCTTATTTCGGAACTGTCCCCCCCAATCCATGGGTGCTTGTGCTGGACGCGCTCGAAAAGAAAATCAATCGTCATTCCTACGAGACGTGGCTCAAGCCGACACGCTTCAGTCATTCGCAAGGCCCGACGCTTTTCGTGCGCGTGCCGAACCCCGACTTCTGCCACATCGGTGAGAAGTACGGCGACCTGATCAGCGAGGCGATCGAGAATCTGGGTCTCGAGTTCCTCGACGTCGAGTTTGTAACCGACGAGGAGCAACGTCCCAAGAAGAACGAACGTCGCACGGAAACGCGCAGCACTGAAGCGGTAGCGGAGCTGCCACCGATTGGCGAGAGTAGTGGCACGAGTCCAGCGAAGCAGCAGCGCTTCGACTGGGACGGCGCGTCGCAACTCAATCCTAAGTACACCTTCGACGGATTTGTCATCGGTTCAGGAAACCAGTTCGCCCACGCAGCGGCGCGCGCCGTAGCGGAACGACCCTCGAAGGCATATAACCCGCTCTTCCTCTACGGCGGCGTGGGGATGGGCAAGACGCATCTGATGCAGGCCATCGGCCACGAGATCAAAAAACGCCAACCGGAGATGGCGATCTGCTACTTGTCGGCCGAGAAGTTCACCAACGAAATGATCAATGCGGTGCGGAACAACAAGATGACCAGTTTCCGCGACAAGTACCGCAACATGGACGTGCTGCTGGTAGACGACATCCAGTTCCTCGCCAGCAAGGAGCGCACGCAGGAGGAGTTCTTCCACACCTTCAACGCGTTGCACGAATCGCTGCGGCAGATCGTGATTGCCAGCGACCGTCCGCCGAAGGAGCTGGCGGAGATCGAAGACCGGCTGCGCAGCCGCTTCGAGTGGGGATTGATCGCAGACATCCAGCCCCCTGATCTTGAAACGAAGGTGGCGATCCTGCAGAAGAAGGCTGAGTCGGAACGCGTTCTGCTGCCCACCGACGTGGCGCTCTACATCGCCTCCAACATCCGCAGCAACGTGCGCGAGTTGGAGGGAGCACTGATCCGCTTGACGGCGTATGTGTCACTTACCGGCGGCGACCTTAGCATGATGATGGCCCAAGAGGTGCTGAAGAACCTTATCGACTCCCAGGTGCGAAAGGTGACGATCGAGTCGATCCAGCGGGCGGTATCGGACCAGTTCGGCTTGCGCCAGGGTGAAATCAAGGCCAAGAACAACTCGCATTCCATCGTGTATCCGCGGCAGGTCGCCATGTACCTGGCAAAGCAATTGACGGAGGCTTCACTGCCGGAGATCGGACGTCAGTTCGGCGGCAAGCATCACACAACGGTGCTGCATTCCGTAGAGAAAATTGCCGAGGCCCGCAAGAGCGACAAGGATTTGAACAGGCTGCTGAACAAACTTACCGAGATTTTGGGCGGATAAGCCGGGCACTTCGCCCGGTTTTTCACTTTGGAACCGGGTTTTCCGTGGCCCAGGCTGTGGACGAACTGTGAATGATGTGGAAGAGGCGGAATGATCTGGACGCAGTCGCAGATTCCGCACAAACGCCGGCTGGCCGCACCGGCGTTTCTTAACGTTGGGCTAACGCCAGAGCCCTTGCACTGGCGCGGTTTCGGACGTATTTTCCACTTTTCCGGTGTGTCTACGACTGCTACTGTTTTATAGGATTTTTATTTGATATAAGGAATTAAAGAAGTCGCGTACTCTAGCAGAATCCTGACATTCGCCATGCCCAGCGCTAGAGCCATCGATCAGGACGCGACTCCAAGGTGGAAGATATGGCTGCAGAAGCAACCGGAGCGATCCAGGGAACTGCGATGGACATCAGCGTCAGCAAGTTCGAATTGCTCAAGGAACTGACTGCCACACAGGGAGTCGTGGAACGCAAGACCACAATCCCCATCCTCTCCAATTTTCTGTTCGAAGCGGCCAACGACCGGCTAACCATCACCGCCACTGATCTCGATCTGAGCTTAAAGACTTCCTGTGCCGCAAAGGTGAAGCGCGAAGGCGCCTGCACGATTCCCGCGCGCAAACTGTTTGACTACGTCAAACTGCTTGGCGACGACGACATCTCAATCAAGTTGCTGGAGAACCATTGGGTGAATATTCGCTCAGGGCGCTCGAACACGAAGATGGTTGGCATGGCGCGCGCGAACTTTCCCGGACTGCCAGTCTTTCCGCCAACGGGTAGCGTGAAGATTCCTGCGCAGACGCTGCGCAACATGATCGGCCGAACCATCTTCGCGATCTCCAATGAGGAATCGCGCTACACGCTGAACGGCGGTCTCATGGTGCTGAAACCGGAATCGATCACTATGGTGGCCACCGATGGCCATCGCCTGGCGCACATCGAAAAGACCGGTGAGCAGTTCGATGTTTCGAGCGAGAACAAGACGCTGATTCCCAAGAAGGCCATGAGCGAGTTGTTCTCGTTGCTGCAGAACATCGATGTCGATTACGTGGATTTCGCCAAGGACGAATCGACGCTATTCTTCCGCATCGGCGAGCGGCTATTGACGTCACGCCAGTTGACCGGACAATTCCCCAACTACGAAGCCGTGCTGCCCCGCGACACCAGCAAGTCGGTCGTCGTGCACGGCGCCGACCTCAGCACGGCCATCCAGCGCGTGGCCCAGTTTGCCGACGAACGCTCGCGCGCCATCCGCTTGAAGCTCGATAAGAATGAGTTGAAGATATCGTCATCCTCAACGGAAGCCGGCGAATCGGAAGACTCGATAGAAACAGCCTATGCGGCCGATCCACTCACGATCGGATTCAACTCCGAGTACCTGATCGACTTCCTGAAGGCCCAGAGCGCTGGCGAAGTCCGCCTGGAGTTCAAAGATGCGCAATCGGCGGGCCAGATGCGTCCGGAAGACGGTAGCGACGACGGCTTTAAGTATCGCTACGTAGTGATGCCGATGCGGATCTGACGCCCCGTTTGAACATCGAAGCCGGCACTTGCGATACATTCCTGAAGTGACGCCTCAATGTCTCGCGGCCCCTAAAACCAACACTTTGCGCGACATCGTCCCATTTCGAGGATGTTTCCGCAAGCTTGGTCTGCGCGGCCTCGGTGCGGAGGCGTGACACGAAGCGGGCGGGCGTGGTATCCAGTTGCTGCTTGAAGACACGGCCGAAGTTACCTGCACTCATTCCTACGCGGCGCGCCAGGACCGGCACGGAAAGATCGCCGTCCAGGTGTTCTGACATCCACGCTACGAGCTCGCGAATTGGCTGATGGTCCGCAGCCTGTGCTTCCAGCTGTGAGCTGAACTGCTTCTGGCCTCCGCCCCGCCGCATGAACAGCACCAGCCGACGGGCAATCTCCACCGCCTGTACATGGCCGTGGTCTTCTTCCACCATGGCCAGCGCAAGGTCGGTGCCAGCGGAAACGCCAGCGCTCGTCCACACATTGCCATCCTGTGTAAAGATCCGGTCGCCATCCACCGATATGCGTGGATAGCGCCGGGCCAGCGTATCAGCTAACTCCCAATGGGTGGTGGCTTGGCGTCCATCGAGGATGCCCGCGGCGGCGAGAACGAAAGCGCCGGCGCAAACCGAGCCGATGCGGCGAGTATCAGTCGTACGGGCCCGCAGCCAGTCGAGTAATTCAGGATCAAAGCGTGATTGGGCTGCCTGCGCACCCCCTAAGACCAGCAAAGTGTCGGCTTTACCCCGCCATTCTCTCCACCCTCTGCCGCCGGTGACGCCGAAACCAGAGGGCGTCATCAACGACTGGGCCTCGGCGGTGAGCAGCACAACCTCGTAGGCGGGCGACGATCGTTGGTTGGCGCGGAGTAGCGCCGTTGAGGCCCGGGTGAACACGTCAACCGGACCCGCCAGGGTCATCAGATTGCTGCCGGAAAGGACCAGGAGAACAATGCGCCGGGTGGGCCATTGTTTGACAGAAAGATGCCCTTCCGCGCTATTCCCCACAACCAGCAGATGCTGCTCCGCTACGGAAAGCAGCATGAAAACTGTTTGAAATTTTGCGCCTCGGGAGTTTGGCCGAAAGCGAGGCGAACTTGTCCGTTCAAAGGGACGACTGGGAAATCTAATGGTTTGAAGGAAGGATTGATATGAAACTCCACAAGCTATTAGCGATCGGATTCCTTCTCGTAATCTCGTTCGCGGGCGCGACGGCGCAAAATACCCTGCCTAACCCGAATGACAATTCCTGCTGGTCAAGTCTCGAAGCCCTGCCCGCCTGCCAGCTCCGGGCCTACAACGCCGCCCAGGACTACGACCAGCGCTGCAGTTCTTATCCCGAATATCAGTGTGCAGCTGCGGAGCAGCAGCAGAGTCCACAGAAAGCTGCGGCGAAACAAGACAAAAACAAGGGCAGCCAGACAACCAACCCGCGCAGACCGGGTCTGAAGCCGTTTGTACCCGCTGATGCTGAAACTCAGACAGCGAATGCGAAGTAAGCGTCTGAGCCTTTCAGCAACGAAATGCCCCAACTCACCATCGAGTGGGGCTATTTTTCTTTGCTACCCACGCGGAGAGCTATAGGTGTCCGTTTATTCGTACGCCAGCGCGTCGATGGGGTCTTTCTGTGCGGCCTTAAGCGCCGGATAGACCGCTCCCAGCAGCGATCCAATGATGGCGATGATGGTGGCGCGGGTGAGCCACTCTGGCGTGATCAGGATGGGCAGCGTTTGAAATCTGTGGTGTAGGACCACGCGCGCCATACAGCTCACGGCGATCCCGAGAAGGATGCCGCCGATCGCGATGAGCAGCGTCTCACGCAGGATCACGTTCACGATATACATCTTGCCGGCGCCCAGCGACTTCAGGATGCCGATTTCGCGAGTACGCTCCATCACCGCAGCGTACATCGCCTGGAAGATTACGATGAAGCCGATGACCATGGAGATGCCGATGACCACCTTGATGAAGGTCGACAAGCCCGGAATGCTGCTGGAAGTCATCAGGCTCAGGTACTCCTTCAGCGAGCGTACGCCGTACTGCTCCATACCGGGGATGCTCTTGATCTCGTGAACGACAGCTTCGGCATTGTTGGGGTCGTCGAGCTTAACGTAGAAAATCGACGCTTTGCCCTGTGCCCCGATGATGTCCTGCAGAGTGGCGATGGGCAGGAACTTGCGTGCACCGCGTCCGTGGTCGACGACGCCCGCGATGCGGAACGTGTGGTTCAAGGTCTCGATGGAGTCGCCGACCTTAAGCTTCTGGGCAGCGGCCACGTAGTCGTCCACCAGTAGGTCGTCCGGTCCCTGAAAGGGGCCGCCGGCAATATATCGCATCGGCCCGCCCACGGCCTCGAACGACTGGAGGTCGATGCCGTCGATGACTTCGACGCTGCCGGCGGTGTTCAGCTGCGCCACCACCGGAGTTACGGCCACAACGTGATCAAGCTTGCGAAGCCGGTCCACCAGCTTGATCGAAACCGGCGCGCCGTTCACGCCCATCAGCAGTGACGAGTTCGGCGGCTGTACCATGATGTCCGCGCCAATGCCGGCTTGGCGGTTCTTGGCATCGTTGAGCATGCCGAGGGACAGGCCGACGATCAGAAGAATGAGCGTAACTTCAACCGCTACAGCGACAACGCTGATAATGGTGCGGAAAGGACGATGCACCAGGTTGGCAAAGATCATCTTGTTCATGATTCGCTCTTGATTGTATCGAATTGGGGCGGCCGACGTTGTTGAGCGGCGGCGCGGTGGCCGACACTAGAATGGAATTTATGACGCCTGAAAGCGCCACCTGGAACTCGGAGCTCTATCAGTCGAACCATGCCTACATTTGGAAATTTGGCCGCGATCTGTTGGCCATGCTCGGACCGAAGTCGCATGAGCGCATTCTCGACGTTGGATGCGGTACCGGCCAACTCACGGCGGAGATTGCGAAGTTAGGCGCCGAGGTGATTGGTGTTGACCAGTCGCGCGAGATGATCGCCGCAGCAAAAGCAAACTATCCCGAACTGCACTTCGAGGTGGCCGACGTCACCACAACCCAATACGACAGCGAGTTTGATGCCGTGTTCTCAAACGCTGCCCTGCATTGGGTTCGAAATCAGCGGGGCGCGATCATTGCCATCGCTGGTGCGTTGAAGCCAGGCGGGCGGTTCGTATTTGAGATGGGCGGACGTGGCAACATCGAACAGATTTGGAAAGCAGCGGTACAGGCGCTCGCAGAAATGGGGGTGCCAAACCCGGAGAAACTCTCGCCCTGGTTTTATCCGAGCATCGGCGAATATGCACCCCTGCTGGAACAGGGCGGCCTGACGGTGACGTTCGCAGTGCTGTTCGATCGTCCGACTCCGTTGGAAGGCGGCGAGTGCGGGTTGCGCGACTGGTTGGAGATGTTCGGCATGTTTGCCAGCGACGTATTGCGGCCCGGGCAACGCGACGAGCTAATGAGCCGCATCGAAACCCTAGCACGTCCGACGTTGTACCGTGACGGCATCTGGACCGTCGACTACAAGCGCCTGCGCATGATCGCAGTGAAACAGTAGGCCCATGGTGACACACCCAGTTCGAAACTCATCCGGCGCGGCATCGCTCGTCGCTGCGCCCCACCTGACGCGGAAGTTCTTCAACCGCGATGCAGTCACCGTGGCGCGTGAGCTCTTGGGCAAGCTGCTCATCCGCCGCGAAGGACGAAAGCTGCTGGCCGGACGCATAGTGGAAGACGAAGCCTATCTCGGAGCGCTCGATCCTGCAGCTCACACCTACAACGGACGCACCGCGCGCAATGCCGTGCTCTTTGGTCCGCCAGGACACGCGTACGTGTACTTCATCTACGGCAACCACTACTGCACCAACCTCTCGTGCATGCCTGAGGGTGACGCGGGAGGTGTCTTACTGCGTGCGATGGAGCCGGTCTTCGGCAGAACGGAAATGGCAAAGCTCCGAGGAGTCGTGCTCAGCGAACCGCCGCGCACCTCGCAGCTACGTCTGATCTCCAGCGGTCCCGGAAGGATGTCGGAGGCGCTCGGCATTACGCGTGAGCGCGACAACGGCAAAGACCTGACCTACGCTCGTTCAGACCTGTGGCTGGCTGACGACGGTTATCGCGCGGAGCGAATTACGACGAGCAAACGAATCGGCATAAAGAAGGCGATCGACGAACCATTGCGGTTCGTGATCGCCGGCAATCCCTTCGTATCAGGCCCGCGATTGCTGTAGTCCACTACTCCGGATCGTGCCAGCCGCCGATGCTCGCCGCCAGCTCGCGTGAATCCGGCGGGCCCCAAGTTCCGGGCTCGTAGTTCTCCACTGGGCAGCAGTCACCGAGGATCGGATCGACGATCGCCCACGCGGCCTCCACGGCGTCCTGACGGACAAAGAGTAACTGGTCGCCCTTCATCGCGTCGGTCAACAATCGTTCGTAAGCCTCCATTTCATCGGCAGTATTGTACTTCACCGCAGAGAGCTCGACCGGCATGGGCGCCATCAGCGGACCGGGTTGCTTAATGCGCGCTCCGACGCTGAGTTCGATGTTCGGTCCCAGGCGGAAGCGGTAATAGTTTCGGCCCTCATATCCGCTCTTGCTCAGCGGAGGCTTACGCAGTTTCACGAAGACCTCTGTCGCGGTGATGGGCAGCTTCTTGCCCGCGCGGATGAGGAACGGTACGCCTGACCACCGCCAGGAGTCCACCTCCAACTTGACCGCTGCGAACGTCTCCACGTCGGAATGTGGATCGACACCGGGCTCTTCGCGATAGCCGTGAAACTGCCCGCGCACGATGTTCGCCGGGCTGAGCGGCGGAATCGTCCGGAACACCTTCACCTGCTCGTCACGCACGGAATCGGGATACATCGTCGTGGGTGGTTCCATCGCCAGAAACGACACCACCTCGAGCAAGTGGTTCTGCACCACATCACGGATGGCACCTGCCTCTTCGTAGAATTTTCCACGTCCTTCAACACCGAATGCCTCAGCCATAGTGATCTGCACGCTGTGGATGTAGTTCCGGTTCCAGATCGGCTCCAGGAAGCTGTTGGCAAAGCGGAAGATCAGCACGTTTTCCACCGCCTCTTTGCCGAGATAGTGGTCGATGCGGAAGATTTGGTTCTCAGGGAACGCCTGATGCAGGACTTCGTTCAGCTTGCGGGCCGAGACGAGATCGCGCCCGAACGGCTTCTCGATCACCACGCGCGCGTTCTGGCCGCAGCTCGACCTGCCCAGGCCCGTCACCACCGTCGGGAATAGCGTGGGAGGTATCGCCAGGTAATGCGTCGGCGCCTGCGCATTTCCGAGAGCCTTCTTCAATTGAGCATACGTGTTGTCGTCGTTGTAGTCGCCGTCGATATACGACATCAGGTCGCACAGCTTCTTGAAGGCGGCTTCGTCCACGCCGCCACCATACTTGGTGATGCCGTCGCGCGCGCGGTCGCGCAACTGTTCGATTGTCCAGCCGGACTTGGCAACACCAATGACCGGCACATTCAGATAGCCATGCTTGATCATGGCCTGTAACGAGGGAAAGATTTTTTTGTGGGCAAGGTCGCCGGTGGCGCCGAAGAAGACGAGAGCATCCGATTGATTGTGATTATTAGATGGCATAGTTTCCTCTGCTGACTACGGCAACAGTGTACGCGCAGGTCTCTACCAGCGGTAGCCGGGCGCTGCGGTTCACGTCAACACACGATAAAACCGCATGCGGGTCATGGCTCGCTGTCTCGCTCTGCTGCTGTACGATAAGTTGTCGTCCGAATGAGCTTTCCCGAACCCATTCAGCACACCAGCGAACGCGTTCTTGAGTTCGATCATCTGCGCGATCTGTTGCTGATCTACGCCGCGTCACCGCTGGGCAAGGGACGCATCGCCGCCCTCACTGCTTCGCGCAACCGACAATGGATCGAGCGCCAGCAGCGGCTCAGTGAGGAACTTCGCGGATACCTGCGGAACGGCGGTCGTTTCGATTTCACGGGACTGCTGGATCCAACGGACTTGATCCACAAATCACGAATTCAGGGCGCCGCGCTCGAGCTCACCGAGGTACGCGACGTGCTGTTTCTGGCCGATCGCGCGGCCGAGTGGCGAGAGATTGCATCGCATCCGCCGGTCGAGATCGAGAGCAGTTGGGACGCAGTGCGCGAGCTCTCACAGGGCATAGCCGACTTCACACAGCTGCTTCGGTTCTTCCGCAACAAGATTTTGCCCGACGGCACCCTCGATGACCGCGCATCCCCGGAGCTGGCGCACATCCGCCGCGACATCGAGCGACAGCGGCGCACGATCCAGGAGTCGTTGCGGTCGTACCTCAAACGGCTGTCCGACGGCGGCGCAATGCAGGATGAATTGGTCACGATTCGCGGGGAGCGGTTTGTTATTCCGGTCAAAGTGGAGCAGCGTCGTCGCGTGCAAGGCGTGGCGCACGGCGCCTCGTCAAGCGGACAGACGGTCTTCATTGAGCCGCTGGAGACCATTGAACAGAACAACGAACTGGTGCGCCTCCACGATGAGGAGCAGGCCGAGATCCGTCGCATTCTGCTGGAGATGACCGGCAAGATCGGCGAGCAGGCCGGCGCGCTCGAAGCCGCCGTCGGCGTGCTCAGCGAGCTGGAGCTGCAATTCGCCAAAGCGCGCTTCGCCGAGGACTACGACTGCGTGGCTGTGAAATTCCTAGGTGCCGACAACGGTGCCTCCCACGAAGCCGAAACCGAAGAATTGGTTCTGCGCGACGCACGGCACCCGCTGCTGGAACGCACGCTGAAGGCGAAAGGGGCGGCAGTGGTTCCGCTTTCGGTCGAACTCAACAACCAACACCGCCAGCTTGTCATCAGCGGACCGAACACCGGCGGCAAGACCGTCGCGCTGAAAACCATCGGCCTGCTCGCGTTGATGGCGCAATCGGGCATTCCCCTTCCAGCCGAGCGCGCCGAGCTGCCGATCCTCGACGGTGTGTTCGCCGACATCGGCGACTACCAGTCGATCGAGCAGAACCTCTCGACCTTCTCTGCGCACGTCACCAACATCGATTTCATCTCGCATCACGCGACGCGCGATTCGCTGGTATTGCTCGACGAGCTGGGTTCGGCCACCGATCCTGAGGAAGGCGCCGCACTGGCTGTCTCGATAGCCGACTTCTTTCGCCGTGCCGGATGTGTGAGCATCGTGTCGACGCATCACACGGCTCTTAAGGTTTACGCAGCGAACACCGAGGGCGTACTCAATGCGGCGGTTGGTTTCGAGGAACGCACACTGGCTCCGACGTACGAGCTGCGCATGGGCGTTCCGGGAGCGTCGGCCGGCATCAACATCGCCCAGCAGCTTGGGTTGAACCCGCAGATCGTTGCCGAAGCGCGCGAGAAGCTGACCTCGCAGACCCAGGACATCTCGCGCTTTCTCGACCGTTTGCACAATCAGCTGCGCCAGATCGACAACGAACGGGCTGCCTTAGAGACACGCGAGCAGGAGGTTGCTCGCGAGCGCAATCACCTTGCCCTCGAAGGCAAGAAGGAGCAACGCGAGAAAGTTCGCGAGATGGAGAAGAAGCTCGACAGCCTGCTCCACAGCTTTGAATACCAGGCCCGCGAAACCGTCAGTGCGGTCCAGGACCGGGGGCAGGCGCTAAAGCTCTCCAAAGACGCAGAACGCCGCATCGCCAAGCTGCGTCGCGAATTTCGAGACCAGTTCGACTCGACCGTAGTAGCGCACAGCACTGGTTCGGATCGAGGCGACAAGCAGGCCCAGCCTCACATTGTGCAGCGTGTAGCGGTCGGCGATACCGTGCGGCTGCGCTCCCTGGGCCGCGACGCCAAAGTACTCCGCCATCTCGACGACGACTCATTCGAAGTCGCTGTCGGACCAATGAAAATGAAGGTCCCTCGCGACGATGTGGCCAATGTCATCGTGAGCGCGGGAGCCAATCCGGTTGCTGCAGCCCGTTCGCGCGGCATTGGAGTATCGCTATCGGCCGAGAACGACAGCGTTCCGACCGAGATCAACGTCATAGGGCAGAATGTCGACGAAGCCACCGCCGCCGTGGAGAAGTTTGTTGACCGCGCTTTTCTGGCGGGCGCCGTGCGCGTGCGCGTCGTACACGGCAGCGGCAGGGGTATCCTGCGCAAGGCATTGCGGCAGTTTTTGCAGAACCATCCGCATGTTGCGAGCGTGGCCGAGCCGCCGCAAAACGAAGGCGGAAGCGGCGCGACGGTGGTCGAGCTGCGAACCTGATCAGGGCGAACTCAGCACGGAGGCGCGGAGGACACGGAGAAGTTAAGAGCAGTGAACCCGGTGCTCTCTGTGCCTCCACGGTTAAGAAATCCGTTCCTTGCACCTGCGCTGCCGCCTCTCTACACTTAATCTAGCGATGGGCAAGATCAGCCGAACCATTAAGGGCTACGTCTGGTGGATGTATCCCCGCGGCAGTGTTCATTACGACGCTATGGTGACGCTGATTCTCGCCTTCATCTTTCTGACCCCGCTCTGGGTCAATTTCCGCGACAAACCCATCGAGCGTTCACCGAATCAAACCGAAGTTGTCGTCAAGCCCGATGGATCAGGCTTTATCTATACCGTGGACGCCAGAACGATCCAGCCGGGTAGTGACGACGAAGTCCGTGAAGAGTTGTTACGCGCGATTGAGCCAGTCGCCGGCGAGATTCGCATCGACCGCTACGAGCTCGTGCACGACAATAAGCGTAACGTCATTGCCTATAAAGTCTGGGGACACCGCTAACTTTTACAGCACACCGAGGGACGAATGGCGAGAAGACTAAGCATTGCTACATTGTTTGTCGTGCTACTGTCGACGGGATTTGGCCGTGCCCAGAACCTAGAAGCCGTGCTTAACGCCATGGACAAGGCCGCCGCGAACTTTCATACCGCCCAGACCGATTTCGTGTGGGACCAGTACCAGAAGGTTGTTGACGAGCACGACATTCAGAAGGGCACGATGTATTTCCGCCGTCTGAGCGATGACGTGCAGATGGCCGCTAACATCACTGATCCTGAGAAGAAATATGTATTGTTCAACGGCGGCATGGTAAGTGTGTACCTGCCTAGGGCCGGCCAGGTGACTGAGTACAACGCCGGCAAAAATAAAGCCGATTTCGAGACGTTCCTGGTGTTAGGATTCGGCGGCCGTGGTCACGACCTGGAGAAATCGTTCGACGTGAAGTACATGGGGATGGAACAGGTGCAGGGCGTCAATACGGGCAAGCTCGAGCTCAGTCCCAAGTCCCAGAAGGTATCGAATATGTTCCAGACAATTGCCCTCTGGATCGACATGGCGCGCGGAGTCAGCGTGCAACAGTTATTCAACGAACGCTCCGGTGATTACCGCCTGGCAAAGTACACCAATATCAAGGTGAACGAGAAGATCAACAACGACGTGTTCAAGCTCAAAACCAGCGGCAAAGTGACATACGTCAAACCGAACAGTTAAGAGCCTTCCGATACTGAGCGTTTCCGCAGTACTTAGGCCTTTGAGCAAGCCTCGGGTGAAGCCAAGGCACTCCGGCGCCAGCCGTGCTGAGCCAAAGAGGTTTTGGTCCCAGTCGTCTTTCCGTCAATTCTCCGATTAACTTCCATAGGGAATGCCTTTGCCCGTCGGGGGCGTTCCTGACAAAGGCTGCAAGATGGCCGTAGGCGGACAAAGGGCCAACCGGACACGGGACGACCAGCATCGCATCATGGTTCAGGTTAGGGAACGAGACGACCTCTGGCCTCGTGAACAGCTACCGAAGTACACCGCAAAAACATCCGGGTCGGTTGGCTCCCTAATCCCGGGCTGTCCAGAAGAACAAACTCAAATGGGCGAGTTGCAGAAGCCGCCGTGATCGCTGGAGTCTCCCCAACGAAATGCCACATAGGGAGTTTCAGCTAATAACGTCATGAAAAACTTTCCGAAGGGGGGTCGGTTTGCCAGCGGCGCCAGCCCTCCAGGAACCGCAGCCGACGACGATTCAGATCAACGCTTATGACGCGCCCGTAAGCTAACGACTCTGTACGAGTTGACCACACGCCTTGATTACGCCCCTCACCTGGTCGCCCTCGAGCACCGAGCTGCTACTTCGCCGCCGGCCGCGCCGAGGTGTCCTTCATCTGGCTCGAGTTCTTGATGAACAGTATTGCCTTCCAGATGTCATCGTCGGAGAGCACGCCGTCCCAGCCTGGCATGCCGGTCAGCTTGGTACCGTATTTGGCTACGTAGTAAAGGTTGGCGTCTGGATCATCGGGTGTGTGGTTCATCAACTGAGGCACGGGAGGGTAGAACTTGGTCTTCATCGGCGAGATTGGTTCTTTCAGACTGCCATGGCATAGGGCGCAGTGCTTGTCGTACACCATGGACCCGTCCATGATGTTCTCCATCGTCGGTTTGAAGGGATTTTCCTGCTTGGGTGCGTGAGCATCGACCCACTCGTCAATGGAATGGTTTGCAGTGCGGCGTTCGAAGGTGCTGGGCCCATTGGGCAGGGCACGCGGGTCGACGTGTCCGTTATAGACCCACCAGTAGGCGCCGCCAAAAACGACGATAAGCGTCAGAATTACACCTAAAAGAAATCCGCGCATAGCTCTCCTTCGAATGATGAGTGTTGTCGGTGAGTCGAATTTCAAGATTAAATCACGACTCCGCGGCAGATGTTAAGAAAGGGTAACGACTTTGTGAGCCAATTAACCCCGTGATCGTTCTTGGGGCGCTAGTAGCGTCTTAACCTGCGCGCTTCTCGCACAACATCCTCGACCCTAGGCAGGAAAGCTTCTTCCAGCGGCGGCGAAAACGGCACCGGAGTATCGGCCGACGCGATGCGCACGATCGGGGCGTCGAGCGAATCGAAGCACTCTTCGTTGATGATCGCCGCTACCTCGCCGGCGATACCGCCGGCCTTTGTGTCCTCGTGCAGCACGATTACTCGATTTGTCTTCTCGACGGTCTCGCGGATTGCGCCGCGATCGAGTGGCAGCACCGTCCGGAGATCGACGACCTCCAGCTCAATGCCCTCATTGGTCAGGATCTCGGCAGCTTCGAGAGCGACGTACACCATCGCGGCGTAGGTGATCACGCTGACATCGTTTCCGGGGCGGACAACGCGCGCCTTGCCGATCGGCACAACGTAATCGTCGGTCGGCAACTCTTCTTTGACCCGGCGGTACAGGAATTTGTGCTCAAAAAAGAGCACGGGATTGTTGTCGCGGATGGCCGACTTGATCAGGCCCTTAGCGTCGTAAGCAGTAGCCGGACAGACGACTTTTAACCCGGGCGCATGAGCGAAGAAGGTCTCGGGATTCTGCGAGTGAAATGGCCCTCCGTGAACGCCCCCGCCCGAGGGCCCGCGCAACACCACCGGTACCGGCGCTCCCCAGCGAAAATGCGCCTTGGCCAGCAGGTTAACGATCTGGTTGAAGGCGCAAGTGATGAAGTCCATAAACTGAAACTCGGCCACCGGACGCATTCCGGTGAGGGCCGCGCCGAAGCTGGCGTTCACGATGGCCATCTCGGAGATCGGAGTATCGATCACGCGTTCGGGTCCAAAGCGGTCGATGAAGCCGTCGGTGACCTTGAAAGCGCCGCCGTAAATGCCGATGTCTTCTCCGATGCAAAAGACGACGGGATCGCGCTCCATCTCTTCCCAGATGCCCTGGCGGATTGCCTCGAGGTAGGTAACGGGTGTCATGTCGGGTCTAAGCAGCTCCGGTTGACGATTGTATCGGGAGATTCAAGTTATTTGGGCACTGGCTGCGCGGATGGCGGCGTCGACTTGTCGCCAGCCGGTTGTGTTGTGGAGGGGGTCTTTGGCGCTGGCTTCTTCGCCGGAAGCGGGGCGGGCCTGGCGTCGCCGCCGTCAAAGGGCGTGGGACGGAAGCGCTCCAGCTCAGGATCCCACGTCCAGACGCGATAGCGCGTGATGGTGGTCTTGTTGTCGGTGATGACTTCCTTTTCCAGGAGGCGATAGGTTGCCGCCGAGTTCGGAGGTGACTTGAGCAGGTCGAACGTCGAAGTCTGGGTCTGAGTCAGGTTGTCGTCTTCGTTCGGTGTGCGGTTCATGAGGGTGATCTCGCTGCGCTCCGTCGCATTCATAACAACTTCGAGGCGGTCGTCAATGAGCTTGAGTACGACAAAGTCCTGCTCGTGAGCGCCGCCGCCGTCGCGCGTCGTTTCTTTGTGCACCACAATCTCGGAAACGCCCAGCTGAATTAGTTCAGCGAAGCTGACTTCGGGACGCTGGGTGTTCGAGGGAAGCCGAACTGTTTGCACGTGCCGCCATTCTGACTTCGGGGCTTTATCGAAGACCGCGACGTAGAGCGAATCGCACTCCGGAGAGTCGGCC